>Ga0180121_10000991_pt1 | contig 12002 bp, 14 predicted proteins | sample AntDrymUQ5402106_2_FD_129676 | JGI IMG/M metagenome (GOLD analysis project Ga0180121, IMG submission 129676) | Polar desert sand microbial communities from Dry Valleys, Antarctica - metaG UQ540 (21.06) (version 2) (version 2) | ecosystem: Environmental > Terrestrial > Soil > Desert | place...
ACCCGCATCCGCAGACGATCGTGCCGGGCGGCATGAGCTCGACGATCACGCTGACCGTGATGAACGAGATGTACGTGCGGCTGTCCCAGTTCTTCGACTACAGCAAGAAGATCGCGGGGATCTGGGACGACATCACCGAGTTCTTCTACGAGGCCAACCCCGCCTACAAGCAGGTCGGTCGGCGCCGCGCGAACATGATCGACACCGGGATCTTCGATCATCCCGACGCCTACGACGCGTCGTACAAGAATGCGGCCGCGTGGGGCGATCGGCGATGGGCCACTCCCGGCGCCATCGTCGACGGCAAGCTCGTGACGACCGATCTTCATACCATCAACATGGGCCTCGAGGAGTTCGTCGAGCATTCGTATTACGAGGAATGGACCGGCGACGGCCAGCGACAGCGTTTCGCCACGGATCCGGCGGGCAAGCCACTCTCCCCGTACCATCCGTGGAACAAGATCACGAAGCCGCGGCCGGGGGGGCAGAGCTGGAAGGACAAGTACACGTGGGACACCGCGCCACGCTGGGATCGTCTGGGCATGGAGGCCGGATGCTATGCCCGGCTCTGGAATACCGCCGTCGCGCAGAAGCTGCCGGCCAATCCATTCATTGAATCTACCGGACACTCGCTCAAAGTCCGTGTGCCGAAAGGCGCGCTGCCCGAGGTGGAGCTCGAGTGGCACGTGCCCGAGGTCTGGAACGCCTTTGAGCGCAACCGCGCCCGCGCGCACTGCGTCGGGTTCACCGCGATGGTCGCCATGAACAACTGGCTCGCCGCGATGGACCGGTTGAAGAACGGCGACACGAAGACGAGCACCCCGTTCGAGATCCCCAAGAAAGGTGAGCAGCGCGGTGTGGGCTTCTGGGGCGCCGGCCGTGGTTACCTCACCATCATCTCGTCATCGACCGTGGGGCGGTGACGAACTACCAGATCGTCACGCCGTCCACGTGGAACGCCTCGCCCACCGACCGCTGGGGGCAACCGGGTCCCTATGAAGAGGCGGTCATGAACACGCCGCTCCTCGAAGAGAGCGACAACCCGGAGGACTTCCGCGGCATCGACGTCCTTCGGGCCATCCGCAGCTTCGATCCGTGCATGCCCTGCACGACGCACATCCATTCCGACGCGGGCGTTGTCACGCGCGAAGTGAATACCTGCGCGTGCGGTGTGGACGGTTGAAACCGGCGAGCCGTCGGCTGCCGGCGTCCGGATGATGCGGACCCTGGTCGGTGCGGTCGGCTACCGCAACCTTCGTGACTTTTCAGCGGCGTTCGAGGTGGTCGATCACCTCTGGGACGCACTGCAGCCCGGCATGGCGCCTGGCGAGCTGTATGACAAGTCGGACCATCGACGGATCCGGACTGCGACCGCAGAGATCGTGCTCGAAGATACCAGCTACAACCCCATCGCGGTCGTACAGTGGCTGCAGGCCCTGGGGGGCGATGACCGGTTCGACCGTGTCATTTTCGTCTCGTCGCTCGAGCGGGGGCGGACGCCCGGGATGGTTACGGCCTACCGGTGGGACGGTTCGTTGCCGCCCGACGACCAGGTTCAGCAGGCGGTCACCGAGGCCGTCACGGGAATCATCGCGCTCGAGAATACCATCGTGATCGGCGGATACTTCAAGGTGTTGCCGCGTGAGGTCGTCATCATCGAGATCGAGCCGCAGGATCACGCGTTCGGGCCGGAGCTGAGTCGACCGGTGCGCGCGGCGATCGATCCGGTGTGTGCGCTGGTGTGCCGCCTCGCGTCCGAGCCGGATTCCATTGACGACGTCCCCCTAGCGTCCCTGCCAAGGCGGCATACGGAGAGGGCACGCACCCTGTGACTGACGAGCACGCCCAGGCGCATGACGAGCCGCCGGACCTGCTGCTCGATGCCGAGCGGTTGATCGGGGAGCTCCAGGCCCACTATGGCGCCGAGGTGCGTGACAAGACCGCCCGGTTGCTCGAGGGTATCGATGCGGTTCATCGCGCGGGGCTGACGCACCTGATCGATGTGGTGCGTGGAATGGGTGGCGACGCCTTCATCAACCGCCTGATTGCCGATCCCGCTATTCGCATGCTGCTCATGTCCTATGACCTGGTGCCTGTGGACCGCCGGCTCATGGCCGAAGAAGCGATCGATGCAGTGCGCGGGCACCTGCACGGCCACGGCGTGGACATCGAGATTCTCGAAGTCGTCGGTGGCGTGGTTTACGTGCGGCTCCACGGGCTCGGCTCGGGCGTCATCGGCCTGGACGCGGTGGTGCGCGACGTCGAGGAGGCGCTGCGCGAGGGGTTCGTCGGCTTCCAGGAGCTCGTCACGAAGGAGCGATCGCCGTCGGGTCCGGCGGCGATCCCCATCGGCAGCTTGCGCCGCGCGAACCGTCCCGTCTACCGGGATGGCGTCGACGCGACCGCGTTCGCGGACGGCGAAACGAAAGCCGTCGAGATGGACGGCACGTCAATTCTCGTCGCGCGCGTCGGCGCGGACTACTACGCCGTCGCGAACCGGTGCGGCGACAGCCCGCTGCCCCTCGAGTACAGCGCGCTGTCGGGCGCGGAGCTGACGTGCTCATGGCACGGATGCCGATTCGACGTCCGCACGGGCGCACGGCTCGACGTCAGGGGCGAGCGCATTCGCGTCTACCCGGTGCGGGTCGCTGAAGGCCGCGTGCTGATCGCCGTCGGTATCGAGCCGTCGCCAGGACCTGCGCAATGAGCGATCGGAACGGACCGGAAGCGAGTGCAGCGAGTCCCGCGGGGTGCAGGGGGCGCCGCCAATCCATCCTGGTCGCGGGTTTCGGGAACGTCCTTCGCGGGGACGACGGCTTCGGCGTCGAGGTCGTTCGACGGCTGGCGGCGGACGCCGTTGGCGGCGATGCCCACTTCCTGGAAGTGGGCACGGGCGGCATCGCACTTGCTCAGGAGCTCCTCACGCCGTACGATCGGCTGGTGATTGTGGATGCGATGACGCGCGGCGGCGCACCAGGCACGCTCTACGTGGTCGAAGTCGAGTCGGTCGAGACCCTGACGTCGGTGGACATGCACATGGCCGTGCCCTCGCGAGCCCTCGGGCTGGCGCAGGCGCTTGGCGCGCTCCCGCCGCAGATTTACATGGTGGGATGTGAGCCCGGCAGCGTCGACGAGCTGGACATGACGCTATCGCCCGCGGTCAGCGGAGCAGTCGAGGGCGCGATGATCGAGGTCCGGCGGCTTCTGGCGGACCTGGGCGTATGAGCGAGCAGCCCGGCAAGCGCGAGGGTCTCGAAGCGCAGGATGAAATCCTTCAGGTCATGTTCTGGATGCGGGGAGAGGCGCTGGCCGAGGACGTCGGTATCGCGGACCTCGCGCGATTCATCGGCTCATCGCTCATTGAACTGGAACAGGGCCTCGCGCGGCTGACGGGAGTCGGACTGGTACGGCGGGTCGGCGGCGACCTGCTCCGGTACACCCTCACGCCGGAAGGCGTGCGCGAAGGCGGACGCCGGTTCGCCGACGAGTTCGCGGATCTCACGAAGCCCGGCCACGGCGAATGCGGCGACCCCGACTGCGACTGCAAGCAGTCGGGCAATCCCGCTGACTGTCGCCATCACGCCTGATGCCGTGGCCGACCGCAGCCGAAACGTCGTAGCGCAGCTCTTCAGGGCTGCCTGAGGGAGAGCATGCCAACCATCGCGGTTGCAGGAAAAGGCGGAAGCGGGAAAACGACGATCGCCGGGACGCTGGCCCGCCTGATCGCGCGGCAGGGGCGGGAGGTCTGGGCAATCGACGCCGACTCAACGCCGAACCTCGGCATCACGCTCGGGCTCTCACGTGATGCGGCTGCCGCCATCCCTCCGATGCCGCGCAGCATTCTCGACACGACCCACGACGCCGACGGTAAGCGCGTGCTGACGCTGAACACGCCGCCTGAGACCGTGATGGAGCGGTTCGGCGCAGCCACACCGGATGCCGTTCGCCTGCTCGTCATGGGCCGCGTCGATCATGCCGGTGCCGGTTGACTGTGCGGTGCTCATGCCGCGGTGCGGCATCTGCTCGGCGGGATGATGCAGGCGGAGCATCCGATCACCATCGTGGACATGGAGGCGGGGCTCGAGCACTTGAGCCGCGGAACCGCGCGGCACGTCGATACCCTGCTCGTCGTCCTCGAGCCGTACTACAAGGCGCTCGAGATAGGCCGCCGCGCTGCGGAGCTTGGACGCGAGCTCGGTGTCGCGCGGATCATGGGCGTGGCGAACAAGATGCGCGACGGGGAAGACGCGACAGCCGTACGGGACTTCGCCGCGGCTCATGGGCTGTCCCTGGTCGCAGAAGTGCCACTGGATGATGCGATTCGCCGGGGCGACCTTGCGGGGCGCGCGCCGATCGAGCTCCCGGACTCCCCTGCCGTGATCTCGATCGCCGGTCTCGCCGCTCACCTGCTGACGCCAGCCTGATGCCAGCCATACCGCTCGGTCCTGATGCCGCGGTGTTCATACGTGCGTTGATGGCCGCGGCGTCTGTTCGTCCTGGCGCGTAGCGGGGCGCGGCGGCGCAGCCTTGAAGGCCCTTCAGGCCTGCGCGGACCGACCGGAGAGCGAGTCCGCCACGAGGTTGCACCCGAGAACCGTCAGCGTCACCGCAAGGCCCGGAAAGACAGACATCCACCAGGCGTCCCTCACCATGTGATGCGCAAACCCGAGCTGTGTGCCCCAGCTCATGACGCTGGGATCGCCCAGGCCGAGAAAACTGAGCCCCGCTTCGGCCAGGATCGCGCTCCCCCCCTGATAGGACGCGTGCGCGACTGCGACCGGCAGGGTGAGCGGGAGGATGTGCCTCAGGAGGATGCCGGCATCTCCCCCTCCGGCCGCGCGCGACGCGAGGACGAAATCGCGCTCCGCCGTCGCCAGCACCAGCGAGCGGAAGACCCGCGCCGTGCCCGGCCAGGCCGTGAGGCCGATGACGAGAACAATGAGCGACAAAGAGGTCTCGAAGATACTGACCACCGTGATGACCAGGAAAAAGCGCGGCAACGCCTGAACGAACTCCGTGCCGCGCATCAACACGTGATCGACCCACCCGCCCCGGATCCCTGCCACCCCTCCGACCAGCAGGCCAATCACCATGGCGGCGAGCGCCCCGACCATGCCGACGCCGAGCGAGGTGGCCGCGCCGTGAACCACGCCGGTGAACACGTCTCGGCCCAGGTCATCGGTACCGAACGGATACTGCGGGGAGGGCGGCGCAAGCGCTTCGCCCGTCATGGCAAATGGGTCGCCGGGAGCGATCAGGGGCCGCAGCGCCGCGATGGCGGCCATCGACGCGAGCATGAGGATGCCTGCCCACCTCGCCGCGTGCCTGAACCCCCGCCCCGTCATGTCAACGGGATCCGCGGGTCGAGCCAGGCGCACACCGCATCCGTCATCATGTTGAACACCACGACACTGGCGGAGATCCCGAGGAACGCCGCGGTGACGAGCGGGTAGTCCCGGTGGAGTGATGCGTGGAGGGCGAGATACCCCACACCGGGCCAGCCGAAGAGCGCCTCGGTCAGCGCCGCGCCGGCGGCGATCTGACCGGCGTGCTGCCCGACCAGCGTCACCACCGGGACCATGGCGTTGGGAGCCACGTGCCGGAGGAGCAGTCGGAGCCGCGTGAAGCCCCGCGCCGAGGTCGCGATCACGAACGGCTCGCGCATCACGTCCAGCAAAGCCGCGCGCGTCACCCGGGCGACGACAGCGGCAAGGGGCAGCGAGAGAGTCACCGCCGGCAGGGCCAGGTGCCACAGGACGTCGCCGACCCATGCGAGCCCGACTGTCGCCTCACGCGCGGTCGTCATGCCGCCGGCAGGAAACAGGCCGGCGCGAACAGCAAGGGTGATCACGAGGATCTGTCCGATCCAGAAAACGGGAGCTGCGTAGAGGACGGAAGCCGTCCACCGGACAGCCCCGTCGACGACGCGTGAACCCGTCATCACGCAGAGGAGACCGGCGAGCAGTCCAGCAACGGTTCCGACGATCAACGCGGCGCCGCCGAGAATCAACGTGGCGGGGGCATGGTCGCGCAGGACCGAGGCAACCGGCGCCTGGAACATGAAGGAATATCCCAGGTCCAGCCGTGCCACCGCGGAGACGTAGCGGCCCAACTGCTCGAGCAGTGATCGATCGAGGCCGTAGCGCGCGCGCATCTCGGCGTAATATGCCGGGTTGCCGCCGTCGCCCGCCAGCATGTAGATGGGGTCCCCAGGCGCCACGTGGATGAGCACGAACGTCAGGATCGTCACGCCGGCGACGACCAGCACGGCGAGCAAGGCCCGGCGGACAAACCACTGCCGGATCGTTCCCGTGCCGCTCACGGCTTCCCGGATGACGTCAGGGCGACTGTCTCGAGGAACGCGCCCGTCCACAGGCGAAAGCCGGTATAGGTCTTCCGGTACGCGCGCAGCGGCTCCGAATCTACGAGCCAGAAGTAAGGGACGTCGTCCGCGAGAATCCGCTGAATGTCCGCATACCGCGCGCGGCGCAGGTTTCGGTCCGTGTGCAGCGTTGCCTCGTCGAAGAGCGTGTCGATTCGAGGATTACGGTAGCCCGCACCGTTGGAAAAAGGGTACGGACCGATGTTCGACGAGACGTACACACGACGGACGCCGATGTCAGGATCGGCACCGTTGCAGAAGGACGCGAAGCCCACATCGAAGGTCTTTTTCACGAACACCTGCTCGACCGACGCATTAAAATCACGGCTTTCGAGAGAGAGGGCGATCCCGACGGCTTTGAGCTGTTCGCGCAGCGCCTGGCCGAGACGCTGATGGTTCGGGCCGTGTGTGAAGGTCAGGTCGAGACGACCGCCGTCCGGTCTCTCCGGGTATCCCGCCGACGTGAGCAGGCGCCCGGCCTCGTCGGGGTCGTGCGGGTACTGACGGACGTCGGGTGTGTAGGCCCATGCGAGCAGGTGGCTGATAGGGCCGGTTGCGGGACGGCCCTGCCCGAAGTACACGCGGTCCACGAGGAGCTGCCTGTCGATCGCGTGGGCCCACGCGCGACGGACACGCACGTCGGCGAACGGCGCCTTCGTCAGGTTCGGAATCAGCACATCCTGGCACAGCGATCCGCCCGAGCCCCCCGTGCCTGCGACAACCGCCATCTCTTTCAGGCTCCTGAGCCGCGGAAGATCGGGGCCCGCGACGCCTCCGACATAGTCCACGTCGCCGGCCTCCAGCGCGCTGACCGCCATGGCGGCGTTGGGCAGGATCCGGAAGACCACACGTTCGAGGTACGGCAATCCCTTGCGGAAGTACTCCGGGTTCCGCTCGATGATGAGTTTGTCCGCCGGCGCGTAGCTCACGAACCGGAACGGACCGGTCCCGATCGGCCGCCTCGTGGGCTCGCCGCTCAACACATCGTGGCCCTCGTACAGGTGGCGCGGGATGATCGACGCTTCGACGACGTCCAGACGCTGCAGCAGGGGCGCATACGGTCGCGTCAATCTAAAAACCACTGTCAGGTCGTCTGGCGTGTCGATGCCGGCGATCAGCCCTTCAAGTGCCGCGCGGGTGCGTGAGTGGTATTTGAGCAGGGCGTGCTCGAACGTGAACTTTACGTCTGCGGACGTGAAGGGCGCGCCGTCATGCCACCGCACGCCGGGCCGCAGCTTGAAACGGTAGGTGCGCCCGCCGTCTTCGATCGACCAGCTCTCCGCCAGTTCCGGGACGGGCTCGAGCTGCTGGTCCAGACCCACGAGGCCATTGAAGATCTGATCGGTGATGGGATGTGTGCTTCCCGAGGTGGTGACCGCGGGATTCAACGCGCCGGGGTCGCCCGATTGCGCCACGACCAGGGTCACGGGGTGCCCGACCGAAGGGCTGCCGCCGCACCGGGCCGCGAGCACCGCAAGAGACGCGAAGGCGAACGCAAGCTGGTATCGGATGGGTGCCTCGGACAGGGAATTATACAAGCCCTCGTCCAATCGCCACCGTCGTCGCGCGAGTCCTTGTCGCGGGCGAAGATCTCAGGGCTTCAGCACACTACACGCTCCCACCTTGCAAGCGGTCGCACTCCGCCTTGTAAGCCTCGATCAGTGCCGTGAGCTTCGTCTGGAAGGCGTTCTGCGCGGAATAGACCTCGCCGAGAGGACTGGCGATCTCCTTCTGCTTCAACTCGTCCTCGACGGTCAGCACCAGTTCCGCGAGCCGCTCGAGATTCGCGCGCGAATAGAACTCCATTTCCTTCAGCTTCGCAAGCACGCCCAGCGATCCTTCCAGCGCGGCTGGCGGCTTGGGCGTGGGGGCCTCGCTCGGCACGGCGCTCTCCCCTGCCGCAGTGTCATCATGCACGGCGCCAGCTCCGGTCGGGCCGCGCTTCTTCTTCGCCGCCGCGGGCTTCTTGCCCGGCTGCACGGTCGGCGTATCCTCGAGCTGCGCTTCCGTGCCTTCGTGCTTCTTCTCCTGGGTGACTTTCTTGGCGTGTGCAACGTTGCGCGGATCAGACATGGCCCCCTCCAAACAAAAGTTCTCTGCCGAAGCGATCACGCTATCACGGGTGAGTCGCGTGACGCTGCCCCTCCCACCAATCCTGCGGCGTAGTCGCCAGGACTTCCGCTTTCGTGCGCCGGGCGGCCTTCTTGCTAGCAGATATGGGTGGACATCACATCGGCCCTCTTGCTCGCCGCACTCCAGCTTCAGCAAACGGCTCCCATGACTCTCGGTTCGTCGGGGGAGCCCGTCCGTTACGTGGTGCTGGGCGACAGCACGGCCGCGGGTGTGGGGGCGGCTGCTGAAGACGGCATTGCCATCCGGACCGCCCGGCATCTGGGCCTGAGTCGCCGTGTCTCGATGCGCAACCTCGGGGTCTCCGGCGCCCGGATGCGCGACGTGCTGGAGCAGCAGCTGCCGGAGGCCGAGGCCTTCGTCCCGGATCTCGTCCTGATCTCGGCCGGAGCCAACGATGTGACGCACTTGACGCCAATCCCCTCCATGCGCCGCCGGCTCCGCCAGACTGTCAGCCGCCTGCGCGCGTCCAGTCCCTCGGTTCGCATCGTCGTGACAGGCGCGCCCGATATGGGCAGCCCGCCGAGGATTCCGATCGGATTGCGCTGGGCCGCAAGCCTGCGGACGAGGATGGTGAATCGGATGTTCAGGGCGGAAGCACAAAAGCTGGGCATCGTATTCGCGCCAATCGCCGAACGGACCGGTCGGCTGTTCCGCGGTGACCGTACGTTGTTTCATGCTGACCGGTTCCATCCGAATGCACGTGGGTATGCGACCTGGATCCCGGTCCTGATTGAGGGGTTGGCCGCCGAGCGGTGACCGTATGAAAGGTGTCCTGACGCGGGACGCTCTTCGCGACGTGAGCTGCGCTAGCGGTTCCCTCGCCCGTTGTCAGACCCGTCAGGAATTACCCCACCGCCGACAGGCCTGCAGCACCGGTTGGCGAGCGTCCTGCGCACGAAGGCGCTACTGGGGCAGCTCGAGCAGGAACATCTGGCGCGTACCATCGCCGGCGATTCCCGGTACGACGATGCCGTCGCTCGTGCGATTCCAGGCAGGCGCGGGATCGAGCCTCAGCGGGCCACGGTTCCACGTCGAGAGAAAGATCCCCGGCGACTTCACGACGCGGCGCGTCTTCATCTCCAGGAACGTGTAGTAGTGATACTCCCCTTCGCGATGGCCGTTCACGAACCAGCGGCCGTCCGGGCTCAGCGAGACGTCGCCTTCGGGGTTGGGAAACACGTCGCTCCCCCCAAGCGACTCGACGATTTGCTTCCGCGCCGAGTCGTACACGACCTGGCGGCCGTCGAACGATCCAATGATGCGCGGACCCCACGCCCACTCCGGATGCCCCCCGATGAACGTCTCATGCCGCGTCAGGCCTGAGCCGTCGGGATGAACGGTGAAGACGGCATTCACGCGCGGCCCGTTGACCTGCTGCTCGAAATCGGCCCGGCAGAAAAAATAGACAAGGTCGTTGTTGCGGTTGTTCAGCGTGTGGTTGATGAAGAAGTGACGCCCGTCGAGGTTTTCCACCGTCCCCCGCAACGCCTCCTTCAGCCGGGCAAAGGACACGACAAGCTTCCTCTCGCCGGTCCTGACATCGATCCGGAAGATGCCGTCATCGGCGGGCGCGCCGGCCTCCTTCGTCCAGTCCCACGCCTCCGCGTATCCGGTGACCGGACGCAACCGCGCCATCCGCGCGTAGTTGATCGCCATGAAGTAGCCGCCGTTCTGCGCGACCCCGCCGTTGCCGACCGGCTGGTCGTCGAACCGATACTCCCGTATTCGCCTGCCTTTTCCGTCGTCTGCGGCAATATCGAAAAGAACCGTGAACACTTTGCCGGTCGCCCGATCCCGATCGTTGAAGAAAAACTGGGTCTCGGGGTGTTCGGGGTTCCAATAGAACATCGTGCCCTGCTGCGGGTTCCAGCCTCGTGTCGCGTCGACGACGCGGATTGCGTAGTTGTCGTGCGCATCGATGAGACAGATTTCTGCCGGATCACCGGCCCCTGGGAGCCGGTCCTGAAATGCGACCCGCAGCGCCAGCACGTAGCGGCCGCTGGCGTTCCAGGGGATGGTGCGGCTCTGCCCGATATATCCGAAGTAATGATGGCGCGGCCCGCGTGTGAGCTGGGTGACCTTCACGGACGATTGGGCGTCAGTGGGGGCGGCGGTACCGGTGAGCGCGACCAGCGTGGCGCACAGAAGCGCGAGGGCGTTGCGTCGCGGCGATGCGGGCGACGGCGCCCTGCGCGAATCGGTGTTGACCATGATTGTTCCTCGCGCTTTCAAGGGGTGTCTGCCGCGGACTGCGCAATCATGAGTGTGTAGCCATCCGGATCCTTGAGGCGGAACTCGCCCTTCGGCAGGTAATCCGGGTACGCGATCTCGCCGGCCTCGATGCCTGTGGCCGTCAAGTCGCGTCGCAGCGCTTTCAGGTCCGTAGCGTAGAAGTAAAACAGGACCTCCTGCGCGGTCACGTCGATAGGGCAGGTGCTTCGCGCTACCATCAGGTTCGGCCCCCGCTTCCAGTCGGGCGCCTCGGGAGCGTAGAGCCAGGCCCATTCCTTCGGGCCTGTGCGCGGCACACAGTTGCCGATCTCCAACCCCAGGTGCCGGTAGAACTCAGCCGAACGTTCCACGTCCGCGACGTGAATCATCGGAACCAGACCGCTCACAGGTCCCAGGTCGGATATTGCTGCCATTCCGCCGTCCCTTCTGAGGAACCCGAACGGCGATCAAAGGACACGCGCCGCCTACCTGCGTGAAGACTACCAGATACTTGCTGTTCTCCGTGCGGCCCAATGGTCGCCGTGCCCGCCTGCGACCCTGAGGTCTCCGACTCCATCGGCGTGAGCTTCAGATTCGTGAAGCCTTGCTGAAACTCCTTTTTGAACTGTGCCTCGATGGCGCCACGGGAGTTTGGCGGCATCCCTGGCGTTGTAGGCCGCCGCCGAGCGAAGTAGGAAATGGAGGCGCCAGGATTTGAACCGGCCGACCATCTCCCTGTCAATAACTTGCAGGAAAATACAGCCAATAGATTCCATCGATCCCACCAAAACGCCACCAGCAGGTACAAAACAGTGACAGCAGTTTAGAGGCGCGGCGATAGGCGGCACCCCGTTTTTTCTCGCGGCGCGGACGGCCGACGTCGAGATGATGCGCGAGCTCGCGTCACTGGGCGCCGATCCGCTGCTGCCCAACGAGGATGGAACGACCCCGCTGATGGCGGCCGCCGGCGCCGGGACGCAGTCTCCGGGAGAGGATCCGGGGACGGAAGCTGAGGCCGTGGAGGCCGTGAAGCTGGCGCTGGCGCTCGGGAACGACGTGAACGTCGTGGACCGGAACGGCAACACGGCGATGCACGGTGCGGCGTACAAACAGCTTCCGCTGGTGGTCAGGCTACTCACAGAAAAACGGCGCAAGAGTCTAACTCTGGAACCGGAAGAATTCGTCAGGCTGGACGGCGCTGCGGATTGCGGTTGGCGTTCACCGCGGGATGAATTTCCGCTTCCACGTTCTCACGGCGGATGCCCTGCGGGCGGTC
>Ga0180121_10000992_pt1 | contig 12001 bp, 9 predicted proteins | sample AntDrymUQ5402106_2_FD_129676 | JGI IMG/M metagenome (GOLD analysis project Ga0180121, IMG submission 129676) | Polar desert sand microbial communities from Dry Valleys, Antarctica - metaG UQ540 (21.06) (version 2) (version 2) | ecosystem: Environmental > Terrestrial > Soil > Desert | place...
CCCCATCCACTGGGTCGCCCGGCGCAGTGCCTGCTCGCGCAGCCGTGCCACGAGCCCGAGCGGGCGCTCGCGCGCCGCGGCGACGAGCAGCAGCGCGTCCCGCGGGCCGGGCGCCATGGCGATGACGGCCGCCTCGGTCTCGAAGGTGATCGACTGCCAGTCGCCGAGGCCGAGATGTCGCATTGCGCGTCGCGCCTCCTCGCTCACGCCACTGAGCTGGGCCCCGATCTCCTCCGCGACGTCGACACCATCGGGATCGATGTACAGGCCCGCGAGCACGAAGCCGTCGGCGTCGAGCAGCAGCACGGTCTGCTCCGCATCACCAATGAGGTCCGCGAACAGCATGCGCGGCGATGGCCGGGGCAGTGGAGATACTATTGCGGCGCTCTGCGCACCCCCCGCTGATGGGGTGTGCGCCGCGGACGGCGCTGCGGTGAGCGGTTGCGCCGGTGCACTCACCGGCGTCGCGGGGGGCACGGACCCCGCGCTGGCGCCCGGCGTGGCGCTCGCCGTGCCGGGATGTCCGGCGACCCCCGCACGAATGTGGGCGAGCGCGGTCGCGATCGTCTGATCGTCGGGATCGGCGGCGGCGGCTTCGCTCAGGAAGCGCTCCGCCTCGGCGGTGCGCCCCTGCTGGAAGCAGACGAAACCCATGCCCTTCCGGGCGCCGATGTGCGCGGGCGCGAAGCGGAGCACCATGTCCCATTCGTCGAACGCCTGCTGCAGCTCGCCGCGATCCACGGCGATGCGAGCGAGGAGGTCGTGCGCATCGGCATTGTGCGGATGACGCTCGAGACCGCGGATCGCGACCTTGTGCGCCAGGTCCGATTGTCCCTTCCTCCGAAGCGCCTCCGCGAGCGGGAGGAAGGCCATGCTCGCCGGGTCGCGCGCGAGCTCATCGCTGAGACGGCGGATTTCGTCAGCCATGACGCGCCTCCTCGATGGCCGTGTGCAACGCGGCGGCGGCGCTCAGCGCCGCGCGAACGCGCTCCGCCTCCGGCGCGTCGGGACGTGCCGCGATGAAGTGTGACCAGCTCGTCGTCGCCGTCGCGAAGTCCCCACTCCGCGCAGCGGCAAAGCCCAGCTCCAGTTGAACGGTCGGATCGAATGGGTCGGCCTGGGATGCGCGCTTGAGCTCCTCGACCGCGTCGGCGTGCCGACCGAGGAGCGTCAGCGCGCGCGATGCGAGCCGTCGGGCGCTCACGTTGCGTGAGTCAGCCGAGACGACGCGCCGCGCACAGCTCAGCGCTTCGTCGGGATTCCCGGCGCGCAGCGCCGCTTCCGAGCGCGCGAGCTGGGCCGTCGTGCCCTCGGCCGCCGCAGCGGAGCCACCGCTGCCCGGGTTGCGGATCTCGACGATCCCGGTGGACACGAGCCCGTACATGATCTTCGCGACATCGAAGTCGCTGCGCGCCAGGTCGGTCGCGATGCTCTTCACGTCCCGCTGGCCATCGATCATGGTAAGCACCTCCCACTCGTTGGGAAGCAGATCCAGCATGGCGGGATGGTCGCCGGGGGTAGGCGCCAGCACGGGAACGACGCCGACGTGCGCGACCTTCCCCTCGATGCGCGACCACTCGTCGATGCGGCGAGCCCCTTCCATCAGCAGAGATTCCGTCGACACGGATGCGGTGGCCTCGCCGGGCACATCATCGACCGCGCCTTCCTCGAAGGAGAAGAAGCCTTCGTTCCACGACATCAGCTCGAACACGACGGCCTCGATCTGGCCGCGGACATGGCGGTCGAGCTCCCGCGCGGTGATGGCGCCGATTTCCACGAGGATGTGTCCCAGCCGGACCCCGTCGCCGCGAGTCCCCTGGAGCGACCGAGCCCGGTCGAGGTCCGCATCGGTGATCTTGCCCGCGCGGATCAGGATTTCGCCGAGGGGATGCGGATTGCTCCTGATGCTCGCGAACGCGACCTTGCCATTGCTGAAGAACACGATTCCTTCGTTGTCACGAAGCGACGATGTCACGCGCAGCGACCCCGTCTTCCGGCTGAGGTCGAGCAGCTGGAAGACATCGTGGATTCCCAGCTCGCGGAGTGGGCCTTCGATCGCCATCAGACCGCCACCGGACGTTCGCTGAAGATGTGCTGAAGGTCGGCGGCCGTCCGGGCATCGCGGCGCGCTCGCTGCGCCCATTCGCCGTCCGGCTCCAGCTCGACGACCCGCTGCCACCGCCCGATCGCATCGCGATACCGGTGCTGCTCGGCGAACAACGACCCCTCGTAGTACAGCGCGCTGGCGTTTTGCGGATCGAAGCGCAGCACGCGGGCGAACGCGGTCGCTGCATCGACCCGCCGTTCTGCCTCGAACAGCGTCTCGCCGAGCGCGAGCAGCGCCTGCAGGTTGAACGGGTCGCGCTGGAGCAGCTCGATGATGGTCGCGAGCGCCTCGGCCGGCCGCCGCGCGCGCCGGCGGAGTGCGCACAGTGCGAGCGTCGCCTCGGTGTAGGTCGGTACCGAGTCGAGGGCCGCCAGCAGCTGCTGCTCCGCCTCGGGATCCTGCCCCGCCCCGCTGAGGAGGCGGGCGAGGTCGTAGCGAACGATCGCGAAGTCGGGGTCGAGCTCGAGGGCATGTCGATATGCGGCGATGGCTCCGTTGGAATCGCCCACTGCCCGCGCGATGTCGCCCATCTGCTGGTGCACATCGGCGCGCGCCGGCGAGAGCTTTCGCGCGCGGTCGAGCGCATCGATGGCCGCAGTGGGGTCGCCGGACTCGGCGCGCGCGCGCGCCGCGAGCAACAGGACTTCGACGTCGGATGGGGACGCGGCGGCGAGCCACTCCGCCACTGGCAGTGCCTCGTCGGCGCGCTGGAGGAGGAGCAGCACCCGCACCTCCCCAATGAGCGCCGGCAACCAGGTGTTGTTGGCGGATCGCGCCTCCCGATAGCGCTCGAGCGCTTCTCCGTGCAGGCCCTGCCGTGCGAACACATCGCCGAGGATCGTGAGGCCCTCCGCGGGCTCGCCTCCGCGCGCCATCGCGCGGCTCACCGCTCCAGCGGCGCGGTCGTACAACCCCTTCGTGAGGTAGTCGACGGCCACGGCGTACAGGCTGCCCTCCGCCACGGCTGCGGGCGCGGCCGGCGCGGGCGTCAGCTCGGTGAACAGCGTCGTCAGCAGCGTCGCGTCGAAAGTGAATTCCTCGACGCCGACGCTCGTGCGGCGCTCGCCACCCAGGTCCGGGACGATCGAGAGGTCGGGATCCTCGTACTCGAGGTCGATCCCGAGCTCGAACTTCTGCGCGACGTAATACGGATCCAGCTCGAGCGCGCGCTTCGTCTCGCGCAGGGCACCGTCGAAGTCGCCCAGGTTCGAGAGGCAGAAGCTCAGGTTGTAGTGCGCTTCCGCATAGTCGGGGCGCGCATCGACGGCGCGACCGAACGCGTGGCGCGCATCGTCGAACTTTCGCAGCTCGGCGAGCACGAGGCCAATCCCGTTCCAGGCGACCGGTTGCTCGGACTGGAGCGTCAGGACATGCCGGTACGCATCGAGCGCGAGCTGGAGCCGCTTCCCCTTGAAGAGCAGCAGCGCCAGGTTGAGCCGTGCCTTGATGAAGGTCGGCTGCACATCGAGGGCGCGGCGAAACGCATCGATCGCCAGGTCGGTCTCGCCGCCATGGTACAGGGCGACGCCGAGGTTGTTCGACGCGAGCGCGTACTGCGGGTCGGCGGCGATAGCGCGGCGGTAGCTCTCCGCTGCGTCGGCGAAGCGGCCGTCCTGGTGCAGCGCGACGCCGCGCTCGTTCCACAACTTGGGACTGTCCGGCTGCATCGTGAGCAGGCGATCGTACAGCTCGCCAGCCGCCGCGGCATCCTTCCGAAGCAGGTAAACCTCGGCCATCGCCTGGAGAACGAGGGCCTCGTCCTCGCCGCGCTCGAGCGCGATGCGATATTCCTTGAGCGCCTCGGGCATGTAGCCCTTCTGCCGGAAGGCGAGCCCGAGATTGTAGTGCGCCAGCTGGCCACCTTCGGACACCGACATGCGCCGGGGAGCACTCCCCTCCGCCTGGGCGCGGGACGGATGCTCGAGTTTCTGCGGGTTGTTGCGGTCGAGCGAAAGATTGGCCTGCGCGCGCGACAGGGTGGGGTTGAGCTGAATGGCCCGCTTCGTCGCCTTCCGCGCCTCCTCGTGCCGTCCCATGTCTCCCAGGACGAACCCCATCAGATAGTGCGCATCGGGGTTGTCGGGATTGAGCTCGATCGCACGCTTCAGGGCGGAGAGCGCATCGTCGTTGAGCCCGCGATTGTAGAGGACTTCGCCGATGTAGAAGTGCACGACCGTGCTGCTGGTATCCAGCGCCAGGGCCCGGCGGAACCAGCGTTCGGCCTCCTCGAGATCGCCGTTCGCCTTCTCGGCCAATCCGAGCTGGACGATCGCCGCGACATCGTTCTGGTGATAGCGCAGCAGCTCGGTGAACTCGCCAACCGCCTCGGCGATGTTGCCGAGCAGCGCATAGGCGCGGCCAAGCTCCCAGCGAGCATCACGGTCGTCCGGTCGCGCGCGCAGTCGATCGCGGAGCTCCGTGACACGACGGTCGTAGAAGCCGGTGTTGAAGTACGCGATCTCGAGGTTGCGCTGGGCGACCTGCATCTTCGGATCGAGCTCGAGGGCGCGCGTGAATGCACCCACCGACTCCTCGAACAGTCCCTTGTTGTAGTACAGGACACCGAGGTTGTTGTGCGCGCCCGCATCGGAGGGGTCGATGCGCCGGGCGAACGATCGCAGGACGTCGCGATCGCGCTCGGAGCTCAGTGCGCCGGTGACGCCAGCCATGGGTCGGCCGTTCCCTCAGCCGGTGGCCTGGCCACTCCGGCGCACACCGCCGGAGGATGGCATGCGGGACCGGGACGGCATGCCGATCACGCGAGCTTCACCGCGCGGAGGATGGCATGCAGCGATGCCACGTCCGGCAGCAGCAGGAAGAAGCCCCGCAGCTGCTCCTGGGAATCCTTGATCTGGAACTCGCTTTCGACGCAGAACACGAAGTCGCGGTCCGTGCCGAACTGGAGGTACGCCGTCGTCAGCACGGCGCTCGTCATGTCGATCGCGAGGCTCGGCGGCGAGGGGAGCAGCATCATCCCCATGAAGTCGCTGAGCGCATTCATGTAGGCGCCGCTGAGGATGTTGCCCGCTTCCTTGATGGCCGACTGTTCGAGCGCGCCGAGCTCCTTCGATGACCCGGGTGGGCGATGCAGCATCAGCTCCGCGAGCCGGACGGCGACGCGCTGCGGGAAGACGAGCAGGGTGCGCCCCGTCAGGTCGCCGAGCATGTGCATGAGGACCGCGGCGACAGGCTCCTCGGGCCCCGCGATACGGCCGACTGCGTCCTCGAGTGGCGCGACATTGAGCATGGGAACGCTGATCATGATGGTGTCGCCGGTCATCGTCGACAGCGCCGTGGCTGCGTGGCCCGCCCCGATGTTGGCGATCTCACGCAGCGCGTCCAGCTCCAGGTGCGTCAGCGAACGAATGTCTTCCATTCCAACTCCGTTAGATGAGACTGCCTACATCGACGATCAGCGCCGGTGCTCCGTCGCCAAGAATGGTCGCACCGCTGAAGAGCGGCAGTCCGTCCCGAACGCCGTCGAACTGCTTCACCACAATCTCCTGCTGCCCCGTGAGCTCGTCGACGATGAGGCCTGCGCGCCGGTTTGCGATCTCCAGGACGACCACCTGCCGTCGTTCATCGCTCACGGTGGGCATGCGAAGAAGGCTCCGCAACCGGATGAGCGGGAGCACTTCGTCGCGGAGCACGAGAACCTCGCGCCCCTTCACCGTGCGGAGAAGCGCGGATTCGAGCTCCACGGTCTCGTTCACATGTGTCATCGGGAGCGCGTAGACCTCGTCGCCGACCTTCGCGAGCAGAGCGCGCACGATCGCGAGCGTCAGCGGAAGTCGCACCGTCACCGTGGTTCCCTCACCGGGCGCCGTCCTGATGTCCACGGTGCCTCCGAGGGCACGAACACGCGTCTGCACGGCATCGACTCCGACGCCACGGCCGGAGATGCTGGTCACGGCCTCGGCGGTCGAGAAGCCCGGACGGGAGATCAGGCGAATCAGCTCGTCGTCGGAGAGGTCCGCCTTGGAGGCGTCGATGACCTGCATCTCCTTCGCGCGGCGCAGCACGCGGCTCCGGTCGATGCCCTTGCCGTCATCCGAGACTCGGATGATGACGGCCGACCGGTCGCGCAGCGCGCTGAGCGTCAGGCGGCCAGTCACCGGCTTCCCGGCCGCAATCCTGTCATCGGGTCGCTCGATTCCGTGATCGATCGCGTTTCGAAGCAGGTGGACGATCGGATCGCCGATCTCATCGAGCATCGATCGATCGAGCTCGATCTCCTTTCCCTCGACGGTGAAGAGCACCTGCTTGCCAAGCGCACGCGCCGCATCGCGCACGAGACGCGGAAAGCGGTCGAACACCTGCCACACCGGGACCATGCGGCTCGTCATGATCTCATCCTGAAGATCGCTGACCAGCCGGGAGGCCTGGGCGACGGTTTCGTCCAGCGCTTCATCGCTGATCGTGCTCGCGATCTGCGCCAGCCGTCCCCGGGTGATGACCAGCTCCCCGATGAGATTCATCAGGGCGTCGAGTCGCCGCAGCTCGATGCGCACGTGCCGCTGCTTGCGCGGCCCCGCATCTTCCTTCATGGCGAGGGCCGCGACGCCCGTGGAGGTCGCCATGCCCTCGCTCGCGATGCGCGATGCCGCCGATCCCGGTGCGGCGCTGGCGGCAGGGCCGGCTCCCGCTCCGGCGACATCGGCTCGGGACTCGACCGCCGCCACGGTGAACAATCCGCCATCGCGCGGATCGACCGCCGGCGACGTCGCGCCGGTCGCGGCCGCATCCACGATCTCCAGGATGTCGATGTCGCCGACGAGCCGAATCGCCCGGTCCACCGTCGCGGAGTCGGCCGCGGTGCGGAGCAGGAAGCGTAGCGTCCCCGCGAATGCGTCGGACTGGACAACCTCCATGGCGGGGTCCAGCTCGCTGACCTCCCCAAGCGCGCTCCCGGCACGAATCACCATGAAGCCCCGAACCCCTGGCAGCGCAGTGGCGGCGGTGATCCCGACGCGCACGTGAAAGAGCCGTCCCCGCCCCGTGTCAACTCGCGGAGGGGCGCTGTCCGCCACGAGCCGTTCCTCCGTCCCCAGTGGACGGCTCAGCCGACGCGGGTTCGAGGCCAGCGCTGACGGAATTCCTTCGACGGCACCGCCTGCACCATGCGGAGCGGCGGCCGAGTCGGCGAGTGCCTTGAGCCGGGCCAGCGGCGCGGCCAGGTCGACTTCGTCTTCCCGGCCTGCAACCGACATCTCGATCGCGGTCTCGAGCGCGTCCGTGCTCGCGAACAGGAGGTCGACGATGTCGCCACCGACCACCTGGATGCCCGCCCGAATACGGTCGAGCAGCGCCTCGAGCTCGTGCGACAGCTCGGCGACGGCGGTATAGCCCATCGTCGCGCTCATCCCCTTGATCGTATGCACCGAACGGAAGAGCGCGCTCACCGACGCGGCTCCGCCAGACGTGCGCTCGAGCTCGAGCAACGATTGCGTGATCGCCGACAGGTGCTCCCTGCTCTCGGTCAGGAAGAGGTCGGCGTACCGGGATCTATCCACGAGGCGCGACGGGTGTGAGCGGACCCGCTCGGAAGCGCAGGCGAGACCGTTCCCGCTGCGCTCGGCGAGCCGGTCGCGCCGCTATCCGAGGACTCGCTGCACGGCCTCGAGCACGCGGCTCGGCTGGAACGGCTTGACGACGAAGTCCTTGGCCCCGGCCTGAATCGCCTCGACGACCAGCGCCTGCTGTCCCATCGCGCTGCACATCAGGATGCGGGCGGCCGGGTCGAACTTCGTGATCTCGCGGACGGCATCGATCCCGCCCATGTCGGGCATCACGATGTCCATCGTCACGAGGTCAGGCTTCAGCTGCCGGTACTTCTCCACGGCCTGCAGGCCGGTCTCCGCCTCGCCGACGATCTCGAAGCCGGCTTGCTGGAGAATGTCGCCGACCATCGTCCTCATGAAGATGGCGTCGTCGCAGATCAGGACGGTGTGGCTCAACGGATCCCCCTATGAAAGCAATACTTGCTGGACGACGAGTCCGACATCGAGCAGCAACACGACGCCGTCGTCGAGATGACCGATACCACAGACGATTCCCCCCAGCGCCCGATCACCGCTCACCGCTTCGATCTGGCGTCCATCCACGGGCTGCACATCCCGCACTTCATCGACGGCCAGGCCGACGGTCCGGCCCGCATGCTCGACAAGGATGATCGAGCCCTCCGTCCGCTGCCCGGTCGACTCACCGAGGCGGGCACCGAGGTCGATCACCGTCACGATGCCGCCACGCAGGTTGATCAGGCCGCAGACGTACTCGGGCGCACCCGGCAGCCGGGTCGCCCGCCGCACGGGAATGATCTCCCGCACCGGCTCGATTGCGCACGCATACACTCGCCCCGATACCACGAACAGCAACAGTCGATGATCGAGGACGGCCGCACCGGTTCCCGTTTCATTCGATGTCTCTACCCGTTCAGGAACCGAGGTCGTAGAAGCCAAAGTGCTCCAGCGGATCAGTGTCAGCGTACGTCGCGTCGCGGCCGGCAACGACATCGAGCGACGCCCGGAGATCGGGCGGCAGCGGGGCACGAAGATCCATCGTTTCTCCGGTCACCGGATGCCGGAAGATGAGCCACGCGGCGTGCAGGAAGTGCCGCCGCGAGCCGAGGCCCACGAGGCGCCTCCCTCCTCCACCACCATATGTATCATCGCCGACGACCGGATGTCCGAGCGAGGCCAGGTGCACGCGGATCTGATGGGTGCGCCCGGTGTGCAGGTGCGCTCGCAGCAGCTCCGCCGCATCGAACCGCGCGAGACGCTGGAAGTCCGTCCGTGCCGCCCGTCCAGAGTGGACGATCGCCATGCGGGTTCGGTCTCGCGGATCACGGCCAATGGGTTGCTCCACCGTCACCGACTCGCCGGAGAGGTGCCCCCACGAGAGGGCCGCGTAGCGTCGCACCACGCGCCGTGCGGCGATCGCGGCCGACAGGATCCGGTGGGTGCGGTCCGTCTTCGCGACGAGCATGAGCCCGGAGGTATCCTTGTCGAGCCGATGCACGATGCCGGCCCGCTCCTCGCCCCCCGCGTCGGAGAGCTCATCCCCGCGCCCGCGCAGCGCGTTGACGAGGGTGCCGGTCCAGTTCCCGGGCGCGGGGTGGACGACCATCCCCGCCTCCTTGTTGACGATGAGAAGCTCCTCATCCTCGTAGACCACCGCGATCGGGATCGACTCGGCGATGACCGCGCGCGCAGGTGGCGGGGGGAGCGTCACGACGATCGCTTCGCCCGCCCGCGCGCGGTAGGCCGCCTTCTCGCGGCGCCCGTCGATCGTGACGTGTCCATTGGCGATGAGCGTCGCAGCCTGATTGCGCGACAGGTCGAGTCGCCCCGCAATGAGCATGTCGAGTCGCGGAACGTCGTCATCGGGCACCGGGATGACGTGGCGCCGATCGGCGGAGGGGTCAGCCGTCACCGGCCGCTCCCGTCACCGCGTCTCGCGTGGCTCGTTCGAGACGGCTGGAACGGGAGTCGAGGCCGCCGCGGCCGCCGCGCGATCCTCCCCCCAGAGTACCCACGCCAGCATGAAGGCACCCGTGCTCACCGCCATGTCGGCGATGTTGAACGTGGGCCAGCGCATCGTCCCGATCCCGACGTCGATGAAGTCGACGACCCCGCGGTCCCAGCGCACTCGATCAATGAGGTTGCCAAGTGCGCCGCCGCAGACGAGCGCGAGGGATAGTGTGCGCAGGCGGTCGCCCGCCTGCGTTTGCCGATAGAGCTGGCCAAGGATGACCAGCGCGCCGATCGTCAGGACGAGAAAGACCCAGCGCGAGTATTCGCCCACGTTGAGCCCGAAGGCGGCACCCCGGTTGTAGACGAGCCAGAAGCGAACCGTCTCGCCGATCACCTCGCGGGGATAGGGCGCGGTGGTGAGGGATGTGTAGGCAATCCACTTGGTGATGACATCGCCGGTGACCACGGCGGCGATGACACCCCAGAACAGTCCCGCGTTACCCCTGCTTCTTTCCATCTTCCTCACGCTGCTTGCAGGTGATGCACAAGCGCGCATGCGGCAGCGCGTCGAGTCGGTCGTAATCGATGTCTTCGCCGCAGCTGTGGCACTTGCCGAACGTGTCCGGCGAGCGGTAGAGCCGACGCAGGGCTTCGTCGATGTGCCAGAGGAAGCGCCCTTCCTGCGACGCGAAGAGGAACGCCTTTTCGCGCTCCATTGCGTCCGTCCCCTGATCGGCCATGTGGAAGGAGTACGAGCTCAGGTCACCGTCCGCCGACTGGGGCGTGGCGCCGAACGTCTCGCTGTAGTTGCCCAGTTCCTTCAGGACGCGCTTGCGCTCCTCGAGCAGGCGCTTCTCGAAATATGTGAGCAGCTTCTTGGTCATGGACTTCGACTTCTTCGCGCCGGATGACGACGTTGGCATCGCTAATCTTCCTTCGTGAGGGCGATACGCGCAGCGAGACCGTCGAGATCCACCGCGTCCATCGCCTGTTGTCCCTGCAAAGCGGCCTCGCCGACGAAGATGCTCCGCGCGAGCACTTCGCTGCCGATCCACTCCTCGTGAGCCCGTGCCGCGTCCACGACGTCGGGGTCGCCGGCCACCCGGAGGATGATCCGGTCGCTCACCGCCAGCCCCGCGTCCTTCCGCATGCGCTGGATCCTGCTGATCAGATCACGGGCGATCCCCTCGCGGCGAAGCTCCGCCGTGATCGTGGGATCGATCGCCACAAAATAACCCCCATCCCCACTCACGACGAGGTCGCCGGACGCGTGCCGCGTAATGATCAGGTCCTCGGGGGCGAGCAGGTGCGACTCGTTCCCGACGCTCACCGCGAGCGGCGCTCCCGCCTCGAAGGCGACCAGGGCCTCCGCCGTCAGCGCCTCGACGGCCTTCGCCGCCAGCGGCATCGACTTGCCGACCTTCTTACCCAGCGAACGGTAATTCGGTTTCGCCGACAGCCGAACGAGTGAATTCGCCGACGTCGCGAATGTGATCGTCTTGACGTTCAACTCCCCGGCCAGGAGGGAGAGCAGCGGCTGCAGTGCGCTGTGCTCCGCGCCGGGCACCACGCAGACCGCAGTCTGCAACGGCTGTCGGACACGGATGCCGACGCTCTCGCGCGCCGAGCGGCCGAGCCGGGCGAGCGTCCGGATGTGGGTCATGGCTCCCTCGAGTGCGCCGTCGCCCGGCGCCCGGCCCTCCCGAACGTACGACGCCAGGTGGACGGACTCGCCCGTGAGCTCCCGGTGAATCCAGTCGGCGACGAAGGGCGCAAAGGGAGCGAGCAGCCGGCAGACGACGACGAGGACCTCGTGCAGCGTGGCGAATGCCGCGCGATTGTCCGCTCCGTCGATGTCGTAGAAGCGCGCACGACTCTGGCGCACATACCACTTCGAGACGTCGTCATCGACGAACTCGAGCAGCAGCGTCGCGGCAAGCGTCGCATCGTACTCCTCGAGCAGGCGATCCACTTCCCGCTCGACGGTCGCGAGCCGTGCGAGCACCCACCGGTCGATGGGCGGCCGCTGCGCTGGTGCGGGATCTTCCTCGGAGGGCTGCCATCCGAAGCTTGCGTACTTCGCGAAAATCCCGCTGTAGATGTTCTTGAGCGTGATGAGGAACCGCCCCGCTTTCTCGCGCATGGCGCTCTCGTCGAACCGACGAGGAATCCAGACCTGGCTCGAGGTGACGAGAAAGAGGCGGATCGCATCGACGCCATGGCGCGGGATCACGGCCCAGACATCGACCGCGTTGCCCTTGCTCTTCGACATCTTGACGCCAGTGGCATCGAGCACCATGTCGTTGACCACGACGCTGCGGTACGGCGCGGCGCCGATGCTGGTCACTCCGCTGCTCGGGGCGATCGCGTTGTTCGGGAGGTCGTCGGCGAGGCCGGTCGCGATCGCCAGCAACGAGTAGAA
>Ga0180121_10000993_pt1 | contig 12000 bp, 9 predicted proteins | sample AntDrymUQ5402106_2_FD_129676 | JGI IMG/M metagenome (GOLD analysis project Ga0180121, IMG submission 129676) | Polar desert sand microbial communities from Dry Valleys, Antarctica - metaG UQ540 (21.06) (version 2) (version 2) | ecosystem: Environmental > Terrestrial > Soil > Desert | place...
AGCCGGCGGCATTGTTCACCACCAGTCCGTCCGCGGCGCCGGTCACCAACTGAAGCAGGGCGCGGCAGTGATCGCTGCGGCTTCCCCTGCTGCCGGAGGGGAGATCGAACTCCAGGTTGCTGTAGCCGGCTGCCACGTCCAGCATGGCCTCGATGGCGGCCGGGGCCAACGGCGCTCGTCCCAGGTTGGTGTGCAGCACCACGCCGGTGGCGTTGAGCACCGGGCGCAGGCCCGGCCCGGTGCGACGCGCCAGACGCTCCCGGATGTCCTCGTTCCAGTCCTCGGGCGGTCCGGCTCGCCGGGTGCGGGCGGCGTCGAGTGATTCCCGGACCGCGGCCAGTACTGCGCCCCGGGGGGCGATGTCCAGCAGCTCCTGCACCGCGGCCTGATGCATCAGACGGTCGACGGATGGGAGCTGCCGCCTCGGGTCGGTCATTTTCTGGTTCGCGGGTCGGCCGGTGGGCGCTGCGGCTTGGCCGGGAGCGTATCCGGCCTGGCACGCCGGACGCTGTCGGCAGCAGTTCGGCCCCGGCCCGCGGGAGGGGGACGTTTGCCCCTGGCGGTATCGGCCGAATCCGCCTTGGGCGGCTCCGGTACCGCCAACACGCCCACGGCGGAGCCCGCCACGCCGGTGACATTGCGAACGCCGCGCACCTCGACCACCAGGCGCGAGCCGGGGGCCCAGGGCCTGGGCACTCGCAGAACCAACCGGTCGAAGAGCGGCGGCCGGGAAGCTTTGGGTGCCTCGGCGGTGCGGGCCAGAGGCGCCGGAACGTTTCGCCGCTGACCCCGGGCGGTGTCCGGCCGCGCCGCCGAGTCGCCCACCACCGCCGAGTCCGCCGCGCCCGCCCGGCGGCCGTAGAGACTGTCATCCAGCGGCTGAGGCAGGATCGAAGACACCGCCACCGGAGTGGAATCCGGCAGCAAACGGAGCGTCACGTCTTTGGCGGCGAGCCGCTGGCGGGGATCGAGCTTCTGGGAGAAAGTCAGGGTGGCCTTGACGCTGTCATCCACTGTTGCCGTCTGGATCCGGGGAGCGGTGGTGTCGTGTACGAACGCCCACAGCTCTCCGACATTGGACTTTCCCCGCGCCACCTGGGCCGAGCCGAAGGCTTCGCGCGGGTCCTGCCGGTGATCGCCGTTCTGATCGAGGACCCCGCTGACGAGGTAGTCGCCCTGGGGCAACGGCCCCAGAGTAAACCGGCCGGCCGAGTCCGCCACGCCGCGATAGGGAAGGCTGTCCGGCAGCAGCGAGGCGATCACCACGGCCCCCGGAGCCGGGCGGCTGGTGCCCCAGTCGAAGACCTGTCCGTCGAGCGTGGTCTCGGGACGGGGAGCGCCGGTGCTGAAGGTGATGACCGCCCCCTCTTCGCTTCGGTTGCTTCTGAGGTCGCTTACGCCGGGAAGGAGCTCGACCCGGTAGATCCGGTTGGGACGCCAGCCCTCGCGCGGCCGGACGGTGATGCGGTTGCGGCGCCAGCTGACCGTCGGAACCCGGTTGCTGGGTGACAGGATGACGAGCTTCTCGAGGCCGCCGGTTCCTTCCCCCCGATTGGGCGCGCCGCCCTCGGAGACCACCTCGTCGAACTGAAACTCGGCCACTCCCTTGAACGGCGTCAGCCGGGCGAACGAGTCGGGCCGGGTGGCAATGAGCCGGGGCGCGGCGGGATCGGGAGGGCCACCCGGCGGCGGCTCGATGCGGGCGCAGCCGGCAAGGGCGGGTAAGACGGGAAGGACGGGAAGGAGGAAAAACACCAAACGCAGGAGCCATCCCGCCTTTCCCGGCTTTCCCGCCTTTCCCGTCCGTTCTAACCGCATCCCAGCAGCTCCCGCTTCTTGACCAGCACCTCGCTCTGCTCCTTCCAGGCGGTCAGCTTCTGCCGCTCCCGCTCGACCACGTCGCCCGGCGCCCGCGACACGAACTGCTCGTTGCCCAGCTTCTTTTCCTGCGACTCCACCAGACGGGTGAGCCGGTCCACTTCGGTGCCCAGCCGGCCGCACTCACGGCCGATATCGATCGCATCGCCCAGCGGCACGAAGACCGCGCTGCCATCGGAGAGTACGGCGTGGCCGCCCACGCGGTCGCGATTTTCTCCCAGGGTCAGCGCCGAGAGCTTGGCCAGGCGGACGATGGTGTTTTGCTCCTGCTGCAGCGCGGTGGAGGTGATCCGGTCGTTGGTGGTGACCACGGCGCGGATGACCTGCCCCGGCTGGATGCCGTACTCGGCGCGTATGCCCCGGATAGCGCCGACCAGCTCCTGCACCAATCCAAAGGTCCGGAGCGCCTCGGCGTCTCGGGCCCGGGCATCGGGGCGCGGCCACGCGGCGATCGAGACCGAGACGGCATCGGAGCGCCCCGGGAACCGGCGCCAGAGCGCCTCGGTAATGAAGGGCATCACCGGGTGGAGCAGGCGAAGCGCGACGTCAAATGTCTGTGTCACCACCGCGCGAGCCACATCACCGCCGGACTGCTCGCCATAGAGCCGCGGCTTGACCTGCTCGATGTACCAGTCGGCCAGATCGCTCCAGATGAAGCGATAGATGGCGCCAGCGGCTTCGTTAAGCCGGAAGCGCTCATAGGCGTCGGTGGCTTCGGCCACGGTCGCATCGCAGCGCGCCATGATCCAGCGGTCGGCCAGCGTGAGCTCCTCCCGGCGTACCGTGTTCGAGTGATCCCCGGCCAGCGGGCGAGGCACGCCATCGAGGTTCGAGAGGATGAAACGTCCGGCGTTCCACAGCTTATTGGCAAAGTTGCGTGCCGGCGCAAAGGTGGACTCGAGGTCTTGGGGATCCAGAATCACGTCGGTGCCGACTGACATGCCGGAGATCAACGAATAGCGGAGCGCGTCGGCGCCGTACCGCTCCACCACCTCCAGCGGGTCGATTCCGTTGCCAAGCGACTTCGACATTTTGCGGTGCTGGGTGTCGCGCACCACCCCGTGCAGGTAAATCCGGGTGTACGGAGTGTCGCCCATGAAGTGCAAACCCGACATGATCATCCGCGCCACCCAGAAGAAGAGAATATCGGGCGACGACACCAAAGTGTGGCCGGGATAGAACTGGTCCAGGTCGTTCGTCTTGTCCGGCCAGCCGAGGCTGGAGAAGGGGACCAGCCACGAGGAGAACCAGGTATCGAGCACGTCGTCGTCCTGCCGCACCGGGCCGCCACAGCCGGGGCAGGCGCTGAGATCGGTGCGGCTCACGCTGGTGACGCCGCAGCCGGGGTGGTCGCAGTACCAGACCGGAATGCGATGGCCCCACCAAAGCTGGCGAGAAATGCACCAGTCGCGGATTCCTTCCAGCCAGAGCGTGTAGTCGTCGCCCCGCCGCTCCGGCACAAAGCGGATGGTGCCGTCGCGGTACTTCTCCAGCGCGGGGCGGGCGAGCGGCTCCATCCGCACGAACCACTGGTCCGAGAGCCGCGGCTCGATGGCCGTGGCGCAGCGGTAGCAGTGGCCCACCGCGTGGCGGTGATCCTCGATCCGCTCGAGCAGCCCCAGGCTCTCGAACTCGCTTACCACCCGGCGCCGAGCCTCGTAGCGGTCGAGCCCCTGGAAGCGCTCCGGGGCGGCCAGGCTGATGCGGGCTTCGGGGGTCATCACATCGATGGTCGGCAGCGAGTGACGTTTGCCGATCTCGAAGTCGAGCGGATCGTGCGCCGGCGTCACCTTCACCGCACCCGACCCGAATTCAGGATCGACAGCGTCGTCGGCCACGATCGGAATGTTCCGGTTCACCACCGGCAACAGCACCTCGCGTCCAATCAGCCGCCGGTACCGCTCGTCATGCGGATGCACGGCGACGGCGGTGTCGCCCAGCATGGTCTCGGGGCGGGTGGTGGCCACGGTGATGTGCCCGTTGCGGTCGCCGAATGGATACCGCAGGTGCCAGATGTGGCCGTCGACTTCTTCCTTGTCAACCTCTTCGTTGGAGAGGGCGGTGAGGCAGCGGGGACACCAGTTGATGATGTAGTGCCCGCGATAGACCAGCTCCTGCTCGTAGAGGCGGACGAACGTTTCGCGGACGGCGCGGGAGAGTCCTTCGTCCAGGGTGAAATAGGTGCGGGACCAGTCGGCCGAGCTGCCGATAGCCTTGAGCTGGTCGAGAATCACGGCGCCGGTCTCGCGCACGTGGCTCCAGACCCGTTCGACGAAGGCATCGCGGCCCAGATCGAAGCGGGTGAGACCTTCCTGCGCCAGCAGCCGTTCGACCACGTTCTGGGTGGCAATGCCGGCGTGATCTGTGCCCGGAACCCACAGCGCCCGCCGTCCGCGCATCCGCTCGAAGCGGATCAGCACGTCCTGCACGGTGTTGTTGAGCCCGTGTCCCATGTGCAGCACCGCCGTCACATTGGGCGGCGGCATCTGGATTACGTACGGCTGGCCGGAACCGGGAGCATGCGAGTCGGGCGAGAAGAGTCCCCGCTCGGTCCACCAGCGGTAGAGGTCGGACTCGATCGAGGATGGATTGTATTGGGGAGCGAGCGGCTCACTCATGCGCTCTGGTCAGTAACGCGCTTGTCGCCGGGGATAATCCTGTCGTCTTCGCCGCGAACCAGGATGCTGTTGACCACCGTCTCCACCCCGCGAACGGCGCAGGCTACCCGGGCTGCGAGCGTGCGGGCGGCTCGATCGCCGACCCACCCTCGGAGCTCAACGCTGCTGCGGCTGATCGGCACCACCGCCAGGCTGCAGCCCGAGAGGCGCGCTTCGGCTGAGAGGGCGCCTTCCACCGCACGGGCGGATGCCGCGGATGTGTGGTGCACGGGCGAGGGGTGACCCAGACTCTTGGCCGCCCGCTTCACCCGGGTCTGGTTCACACCGCCCACCCACTCACTCAGGGCAAAGCCGGCCACCAGACCGGTCCCTACCCCAACGGTGGTCCAGAGGAAGACCTGAGCACCGCTTAACCCTTTGTTTCGGCTCACGCGCAGACCTCATTACAGAAGATTTCGCCTCCGATTAAGTTAACCTTTTTCGGTTTTGAAAGTTCAAGTCTTCAACCGCAGGCGTGCCATGGATCAGGAGCGCGCAACACTGGCCGGATCGGAGCTGATCCGGTGGCTTATGCTGGCCGCAGTGATCGTGGTGGGGATCGCATTGTTCTTCTATTTCGCGCCTTCCACCCAGCCAGTAGTGCCACCAACCGTCCAGGAAACCCCACGATGAGCACTGTGCGGGTGACGTTGCCGGACGGTAGTCATCGGGAGACCGCCAGGGGGAGTACCGCGCGCCAGGTGGCCGAGGCGATCGGGCCCGGCCTGGCGCGCGCGGCGCTGGCCGCGCGAGTCAATGGCGAAATCTGGGACCTGGACCGGCCCATCGAATCGGACGCCGCGGTGGCCATCCTGACGGAGCGCGATTTGGAAGCGTTGGAGCTGCTGCGCCACTCCTCCGCCCATATCCTGGCCACGGCCGTCCGCCAGCTGTTTCCCAATGCGGGGATCGGCTTCGGTCCGCCGATCGAAGATGGCTTCTACTACGACTTCCAGGTGGACCGCCCGTTTACGCCCGAGGACCTCGAGCGGCTCGAAGGTAAGATGGCCGAAGTGGCGTCCCGCGACTTTCCCTTTGTGCGCGAGGTGGTGGACCGCACCGAAGCCCAGCGCCGGTTTGCCGACGACCCGCTGAAGCTGGAGCGCATCGCCGAGCTGGGGGACGAGGAGACCATCACGGTCTACACCGACGGCCCGTTCGTCGACCTGTGCCGGGGCCCGCACATTCCGCGGACCGGGCGTCTGAAGCACTTCAAGCTATTGCACGCGGCGGGCGCCTACTGGCGAGGCGACGAGAAGCGCCAGATGCTGCAGAGGATTTACGGCACCGCCTGGTTCAAGAAGGAGGACCTGGACGGATACCTCCACCGGCTGGAGGAGGCTCGAAAGCGCGATCACCGGGTGCTGGGGAAGCAGCTCGATCTCTTCTCGGTCCAGGAAGTGGTCGGGCCCGGGCTGATCTTCTGGCACCCCAAGGGTGCCATGGTCAAATGGCTGCTGACGCGCGCGGTGGAAGACGACAACATCCGCAGCGGCTACGATCTGGTCTATACACCGAACATCACCCGGGAGGAGCTGTTCAAGATCTCGGGGCACCTCCCGCTGTACGAGGCCAACCAGTATCCCCCCATGGCGGCCGGCCACGAGGAGGCCGAGGACGTTCGCTATCGGGTCAAGCCGATGAACTGTCCCATGCACGCCCTCATCTACAAGAGCCAGCAGCGGAGTTACCGCGACCTCCCAGTCCGCCTGTCCGAGGTGGCCAATGTCTATCGCAACGAGCGCTCCGGCGTGCTGCATGGGTTGCTGCGGGTGCGCGGGCTTTCGATGGACGACGCGCACATCTTCTGCACTCCCGATCAGGTGGAGGACGAGATCTTCCTCTGCCTGGATCAGGTGGACCGCATGGTCCGGCAGACGTTTGGGTTCGAGCTGGACTTCGAGATTTCTACGCGCCCGCCCGAGCGTCTGGGCGACGACGCCGTCTGGGATCGCGCCGAGTCTACCCTTCGGCGGGCCCTGGAGCGGAAGGGGATTGCGTTCCGGGTGGACGAGGGTGGGGGGGCGTTCTACGGACCCAAGATCGACATCAAGTTTCGCGACTCGATCGGGCGCCTGTGGCAGGGGCCTACCATACAGCTGGATTTCACCTTGCCGGACCGATTCGGGCTGGAGTACACCGGCCCCGACAACAAGCCGCATCGTCCCGCGATGATCCACCGGGCGCTGTACGGCACGCTGGAGCGCTTCACCGGGAATCTGATCGAGCACTTTGCCGGCGCCTTCCCCGTCTGGCTAGCGCCGGAGCAGGTCCGGGTGATCCCGATCTCGGATGCCCAGGCGGAGGCATCCCGCCGGCTGGCGCAGCGCTTGAAGCAGGAGGGCTTCCGGGTTCATGTGGACGAGCGGCATGAGACGCTGAACTATCGCATTCGCGAGGGTGAGGTGCAGAAGGTGCCGTACATGGCGGTGATGGGCCAGCGTGAGGCCGAATCGGACAGCCTGGCGCTGCGGGTGCGCGGGGCGGGAAAGAAGCAGGAGGTGATGACGGTGGACGCGTTCGTGGCGCGCCTGGGTCAAGAGGTTCGCAGCCGGAGCATGGTCCCCTGAAGACGGGGAGCTTGGCAGGGGCGCCGAGGAGACGGCAGCGTTCCGCCCGGTGAGGCGAGTCCGGTGTTTCTGCTCCGGCACAATAGAACGCAGTGCCTTCGCAGAACCCACCGGCCTCGCCAACGAAGCTCTTTGTAGTTATTGACAGCGGCGGGATTGAGGTGACAAACCTCCAATTTCCGGGTAATTTGCCGCCAGGAAAAAACCTGAACCGGACCAGTACCCCGTGAGCGATAGCACCACCCCCGTCATCGTCGCTGCTGTCCGTACGCCGATCGGCCGCTATCTGGGCGGACTCTCCTCGTTCACAGCACCCCAGCTCGGGGCTATGGTCATCCGCGATGCCGTCTCCCGGGCGAAGGTCGATCCGGCCGCGGTCGAAGAGGTCATCATGGGGCACGTGGTGCAGGGCGGCTCGGGCCAGGCTCCGGCTCGGCAGGCTCTCATCCTCGCCGGGCTTCCCGCTTCCATTCCCGCGCTCACCATCAACAAAGTCTGCGGCTCCGGGCTCAAGGCGGTGATGCTCGCGTCCCAGGCCATCAAGGCCGGTGACGCGGAGTGCATCGTGGCCGGAGGCCAGGAGTCGATGTCGAGCGCGCCACACTACGTCTACGGGATGCGTGGCGGCATCAAGGCCGGGAACCAGACGATGGTTGACGGCATGATCCACGATGGTCTGTGGGACTCATTCGGATGCTGTCACATGGGTGAGTACGCCGAGTACACCGCCGATAAGGCCGGCGTCAGCCGGGCCGATCAGGACGCCTACTCGTATCACAGCCACATGAAGGCCGTCGCCGCCACCGACGCCGGGAAGTTCAAAGCCGAGATTTTACCGGTGCAGGCTCCGGGCAAGGGCGGGTCCACCACCGTCGCCGCTGATGAAGCCCCTCGCCGCGACACCACGGCGGAAAGCCTGGCCAAACTGAAGCCGGCGTTCCGGAAGGACGGCGGGACGGTCACGCCCGGCAACGCGCCCGGCTTGAACGATGGCGCCAGCGCTCTGGTGGTGACGTCGCTCGCCTTCGCCAAGGCGCATGGGCTGAACCCACTGGCACGGGTCACGGCATACGCCACCGGCGGCGGAGAGCCGCGCGATCTGTTTTTCGCCCCGGTGCTGGCGGTTCGCGCGCTTATGGAAAAGGCCGGGACCCGGATCGGAGATTACGATCTGATCGAAGCCAACGAGGCGTTTGCGGTGCAGGCCCTGGCCGACGGCCGTGAGCTCGGCTGGGACTGGGAGCGGGTCAACGTCCATGGCGGCGCCGTCGCACTGGGGCATCCCATCGGAGCCAGCGGGGCCCGCGTGCTGACCACTTTGCTGTATGCTCTCCAGGACCGGGGCGGAAGCACCGGCCTCGCCACCCTCTGCCTCGGCGGCGGGAATGCGGTTGCCCTCAGCGTGGAGCGGATGCAATGAATCGTGAAGTAGCCTCGACCTCTCTGGCGTCCGCTCGTCCCACGATCCTGCGGCGCAGCCTGGCCATCGGCGTCGGGGCTTTGATCGTGGCGCTGTCGGCCCAGGTCATCGTACCGGTTCCGTTCAGTCCAGTGCCGATGACGCTCCAGCCGCTTGCGGTACTGGGTGTGGGCGGATTGCTGGGCGGCCCAGCCGGACTCGGCGCCCTGTTGCTCTACATCGCCCTCGGCGTAGTGGGCTTGCCGGTCTTTGCCGGCGGCGGCTCCGGCCTGCTGCATTTGATGGGGCCCACCGGAGGGTACCTGCTGGCCTTTCCCGTGGCGGCCGGCCTCACCGGTGCGCTGGTCAGCCCGGTTTTCGCTCCCGGTGCAGCCGGGGCGAGTGGAGTGCTCCGGGTGCTCCTGGCCTGCGCCCTCGGCATGGCGATAATCCACGTCGGCGGCGTGGCCCAGCTGGCGCTGCTCGGCGGTAACCCGGCGGCGGCATTTCGAATGGGCTTCATCCCCTTTCTCACCGGCGATCTGTTGAAGGTAGGCCTGGCCGCCGGGTTGATCCTCGCTGCGGGCCCGAAGATTCGCTCGCTGCTTTGACCTCGCCGGACGCAGGACCGCGCAGGCTACCACCAGCCAAGGCGATCGGATGGCCGATCGCCTTTCTCGTGCTCACCTTCCTGACCGCTGCCCTCTTGTGCCTCGGGGTGGGTGTCCTGATCACCGGCTCGGTGGCCGACGCTGATGCCTGGCTGAGGGCACTCGGTCCGGGCTCCATGCTGGCCCAGGCCGGCACCACGCTGGTCAGCACCGCGTTTTTCACCTGGCTCATCGGGTTTCGCCGGCTGGGTTTGACCTATCACGACCTTCGCTACGACGCGGGGCGGTCCGCCCGCACCGGTCTGGGGCTGGGGCTGCTCGCCGGCGCGCTCACCGCCGGAGTCACTCTGCTCATCAGCGTCGTGGCGGGGCAGGCACATTGGGTGAGCGACACGGGAGGGCTGGGCGATTACCTGACGCAGTCGGGTAAGACGATCGCGGTACTGGCGCCCGCCGCCCTGGCGGAGGAGGTCCTGTTCCGTGGGGTCCCGCTGGTGCTGCTGGCCGCCACGTTCGGCCGCGGCTCCGCCATCGTGGCAACCTCGCTGATGTTCGCGCTGGTCCATTCCGACAACCCAAACGCGACACCGCTGGGTCTGGGCAACATCGCATTGGCCGGCATTTTCCTCGGCCTGGTCTTCTATGCCCCGGGTGGAATATGGAGCGCGTTCGGCGCCCATCTGGGATGGAACGCGTTGCTTGCCTGCCTGGACACGCCGGTGAGCGGGGTGCCGTTCGAGATCCCCATGCTCGATTACAACGCCGGCAGTCCTGGCTGGCTGACCGGAGGATCCTTCGGTCCGGAGGGAGGCGTCGCCGCAACGCTGGCGCTCACGATCGCGATCGTGCTCAGCTTCCAGTGGATCAGGAGATCGGCATGACCCGGGCGGCGGTCATTGGGGCGGGCACCATGGGCAATGGGATCGCGCATGTGTTCGCCCAGCATGGCTGGGACGTGGCCCTCATCGACAGCGCGGCTCCGGCATTGGAAAAGGCCACGGCCACGATCCGGGGCAACCTCGAGCGCCAGGTCAAGAAGGGCACCCTTCCGGCCGAAGCCCCCAGGGACATCCTGGGCCGCATCAGCACCGGTACGTCGCTCGATGCGGTGCGTCAGGCCGAGATCGTGGTGGAGGCCGCGAGCGAGAACCCGGCGGTGAAGTTCTCCATCTTCGAGCAAATTGACCGGACCGCCCAACCGGGAGCGATTCTCGCCACCAACACCAGCTCGATTTCGATCACCGAGATCGCCGCCCGCACCCGGCGGCCGGAGCAGGTCATCGGCATGCACTTCATGAACCCGGTGCCGGTGATGCAGCTGGTGGAGGTGATCCGGGGACACGCCACCAGCGACCAGACCACCGCCACGGTCATGGAAGCCGCGCGGGCGCTGGGAAAGACGCCGGTGGAAGTGAACGATTATCCCGGTTTCGTGTCCAACCGGGTGCTCATGCCGATGATCAACGAAGCGATCTTCTGCGTGATGGAAGGCGTTGCGACGCCCGAGTCGATCGACACCGTCATGAAGCTCGGCATGGCCCACCCGATGGGACCGCTGGCGCTGGCAGATTTCATCGGACTCGACGTCTGCCTGGCTATTCTCGATGTGCTGCAAAAGGGCCTGGGCGACGACAAGTATCGGGCCTCGCCGCTGCTGCGGAAGTTGGTGGCGGCGGGACAGCTGGGCCGCAAAACGGGGAAGGGGTTCTATGACTACGAACAAAAACGTGAGCGGTAAGCGGGCCGCGGTAAGCGGGGCGCCTGCAGCCGGCGATTCGAGCGTTCCTGCTTACCGCTCACCGCTCACCGCTCACGCTGTTGGGCCAGGGATCGACATCTTCGCGTCGATGGATACCATGGGCCACGAGCAGGTGTTGCTGTCACACGATCCCTCCTGCGGCTACTTCGGCATCATCGCTATCCACGATACCACCCTGGGGCCGGCGCTCGGCGGCACCCGCTTCTGGCAGTACGCCAGCACCGACGATGCGATCACCGATGCGCTGCGGCTGGCCCGGGGCATGACCTACAAGTCGGCGGTGGCGGGGATCAATCTGGGCGGGGGCAAGTCGGTCATCATCGGCGACAACAAGCGAGCCGACCGGGAGGCGCTCTTCCGGGCTCACGGCCGTTTCATCGAGACCCTGGGCGGGCGCTACATCACGGCTGAGGATATCGGCACCAGCCCGGCTGACATGGAGTACATCAAGCTGGAGACGGATCATGTCGCCGGCCTGCTCGGCCTCTCGGGCGACCCGTCGCCGGTGACGGCGTATGGGGTCTACGTCGGCATGAAGGCGGCGGCCCGGGTTCGCTGGGGTAGCGACCGCCTGTCAGGCAAGACAGTAGCGGTGCAGGGGGCCGGCAAGGTGGCGTACTACCTGATGCAGCAGCTGCACGCCGACGGGGCCCGCATCATCGTGACGGATATCGACGCCGAAAAGATGAAGCGCGCGGTCAACGAGTTCGGGGCCACGCCGGTGGCGCCGGACGCCATCTACGACCCGGAGGCCGACATCTTCTCGCCCAATGCGCTCGGGGCGACGATCAACGACTCGACGCTGCCGCGCCTCAAAGTGCAGATCATTGCCGGGGGCGCCAACAACCAGCTGGCGGAGGACCGCCACGGCGATGAGCTGGAGAAGCGCAGGATTCTGTACGCGCCGGACTATGTGATCAACGGGGGCGGCGTCATCAACGTCTATGGCGAGTTGCACCGCTGGCCCGAGGCACGAGCGAAGAAGAAGGCCGGCGAGATTTACGACACGCTCCTCCGCATATTCGAGATCTCGAAGCAGGAGCGGATTCCCACCTACCGTGCGGCCGACCGGCTCGCCGAGCAGCGGGTGGCGTCGGTGGCGGGACTGGACCGGATGTGGATGGGG
>Ga0180121_10000994_pt1 | contig 11999 bp, 10 predicted proteins | sample AntDrymUQ5402106_2_FD_129676 | JGI IMG/M metagenome (GOLD analysis project Ga0180121, IMG submission 129676) | Polar desert sand microbial communities from Dry Valleys, Antarctica - metaG UQ540 (21.06) (version 2) (version 2) | ecosystem: Environmental > Terrestrial > Soil > Desert | place...
TTCGTACTGACAACTCACATAATTTTTTCAGTAGGTTGGCTCGGTGCAGTCGCAGTTTTCTTAGCTCTCGCCATAACCGGTTTAACCAGTCCAGACACACAATTGACTCGATCCGCCTATCTTGCGATGGAGATGAGTGGTTGGTTTATAATTGTTCCATTCTGTTTGGCTTCTCTGTTTACAGGACTTGTACAGGCACTTGGGACAAAATGGGGTCTATTCAAACACTATTGGATAGCTGTAAAACTCTTCCTGACGATTGCTGCAACCATAATATTGTTGCTTCACATGAAACCAATCGGCTACTTAGCAGGGATAGCGACAGGCACATCATTCTCAAATACTCTACTGCCGGGATTACGGATTCAACTCATAGCTGATGCCGGTGCAGCATTATTGGTGTTGCTTGCGACGACGACAATATCAGTTTATAAACCATGGGGCAAAATCAAATTCCCGCTACTTAACAACAAGCAATATACAGAGGCGCGGTTCAAGAGTACAACCACCAAAAAATCATGGAGATTTTACGTATTAGTTGGTCTTATCACCTTGGTTTTATTCACTATCATTATACACCTGTTTGGCGGTGGAATGGGTGATCATTAATTATAGACTTTGAACTCAGCAAAATTTTTTAATAATTTAGCTTAACAGAAAGGATTCAAAAAATGAAAACATTAATATCAGTTTCGTTGATATTTTTCATCGCATTAAATTTTATTTTCACAGGGTGCGGAGAGAAAAAAGATGAAACAACTCAAACAAAAAAAGAAGATAAAACTACAAAGCAGACGCAGCAACAAACTCCCCCGCAAACACAGAGCAATACCGAAGCTCCAAAGATCGGCATGATCTGGAATCAGATCGAAAAGAAGACTGAAGCTTTAGGCCAGGTAATTCAAAACAAGAAAGCTCCGCATTTAGATGAACCCATTGCTGAGGTGCTTAATCTTTTAAAAACACTCCCGGGTAAATCACTTGGCTTAGCGACTACAAAACTGGATGTAGTAAACTCAAAGATCAAAGAAATAGAAACAATTGGAAACACTATGGATCAGTTCCAGCACAATAAAAAAGAGACGGAGGTAAAAAAGGAATTTGAAAAGTTCACGAAAGCTCTGGGTGAAATTAAAAGCCAGTATCCGGCTGAAAGTTTTAATTAAAATTTAAAAATTAAACATAAAAGTGAAAAAAATGAAAGCGAAAAAAATAATTTTATTGATCATTGCATGCTTTGTTACATCTTTAATCAGTATTAGCAGCATTAGCGCCGGGATAAAGGAAATCCAGCATAACAAGACTGTCAAGATCAAATTAAAAACTATGCAATGTAATATGTGCGAAAAAACAATTACCGAAGCAATAAATAGTGTGAGCGGCGTTGTTAAAACAACTGTTAGTTACAAGAAAAAATCAGCTACTGTAATATACAATGCTGATGTAACAAGTAAAGAGGCAATTGAAAAAGCAATTACATCTGCCGGATATGATGCGAATAACAAGTCTGCAGATAAAGATGCTTATGAAAAATTACATTCCTGCTGTAAAAAGCCTTAAATTAAAAATAGAAAGCTGAAATTTAAAAAACCAATAAAGCTATTCAACATGAAAAAGATTATCTTAATATTTATATTTCTGGCCTTAGCCATTAAAGTCAATAGCCAGTACAGCATCAGCGGCATAGTCCGCGACCAACCATTTACTCAAGTTATGGTAAATGCGCGTATGACGCTTTTTAACACCGATACAACTTTTTTCCGGGAAACCCGTGCAGACATGTTCGGAGGATATAGTTTCACAAATATACCTCCCGGTAGTTATTACATTGGAAGCTCTTATATTGGAAAGGAATATCAGCAAAATAACATTATTGTTTCGGGAAATATTTTTAATTATAATCTTAATCTTGTTCCTGAAACACAACCGGGAGTATGGAATATAATTGTTCAATCGCCGGAACCCTTAGGCGGAACTGACCTTGCAGTTCTTCAAAGCGACGGAAAAATATTTTATTGTCATAATACAATAGATCCGTTTGTGTTTGACCCTTCAAGTAACAACTATTTCCTGGTTAATGGCGATGATACTCTACAGGGATGTGCTGCACCGCTTTTGATGTCTGATGGAAAAATAATATTTGCCGGTGGAACCGACCAGAATTTTTATGGTCCCGGTAGAAAAAAAGTAAAAACATATAACCCGGCAACTCAGTTTTGGCAAACTCTTCCGGATATGATTGGCAACCGCTGGTATCCGACTATGATTAGTCTAACCGACGGCAAACTATTAATCGTTGGCGGAGGAGGTTTACAAAATCCTGTACGTGTGAAAACGTCCGAGATATATGACTGCAATACCGGAACCTCGGAACAAGTTGATTCCATTGCTCTCGGGAATGAAGTCTCACCGATAGTGATGTTGTATAATGGAAATGTGCTGATGACTCATCGTCCACCTCAATTGTATAATCCAAATACTAAACAATGGAATACAAGCGCAGATTTTCTTCAGGGCAACAGGCTTCCAAATGGCGACCATAGTGATCATGAATTGGTTTTAATGCCGGAAGGAAATGTTATTGCAGTTGGTTATAAATCTTTTACTTCCGGTGTGCCGGGAAAATTCATTGAAAAGTATAATCCGCTTACCAACAGCTGGAGCTATGGTATAAATTTTAATCCCGTTCGCTCGCGTGCGAAGACTGTATTACTTCCGGGTAAAAACATTTTAGTAATGGCAGGATTCAAGGAAGATGCCTCTGATCCGACTCCTGTCAATCAATGGGGTTACATGAAAGTCACGGATATTTATAATCCTTATACTGAAAACTGGAGAAGGTTAGCTTCCATGAATTTTTTTCGTGAATATCATTCACTGCCTGTCTTAGTACCAGATGGAAGAGTCATTATGGTTGGAGGAGAAGGAGCGCCCGGCAATGAACCGCCTTTTAGCGTGATTGAAGCTTTTAAACCTCCGTATTTATTCAGAGGTGTCCGCCCAGAATTAGTTAATTTAACTCAAAGTATTTTTCAGCGTGGAGAAAATATTACATTTGATGTTCTTAAAACAAACTCTGTGACGAGCGTTGTACTAATGTCAACTCCATCAATCTCACATTTCATGAATTGCGGTAATAATCGTTACGTTGAGCTGTCATTTACACAATCAGGAAATACTTTAAGCGCAACTATTCCTTCTGATTCTCTCAAGGTATTGGATGGTTATTATCATATGTTTGTGATGGTAGATGATATTCCGTCAGTATCAAAAATTATCAGAATTGAATCCGGCTTAACTGGCGGAAACGGTACTCTGAATCTAACTGCATTGATTCAGGGTTTTTATAATTCTTCTTCCAACGCAATGACGCCTGATACTATGAAGGTATATTTAAGGAATATTACTTCGCCGTATTCAAAAGTTGATTCTTCTGAATTTAAACTCAATACTTCAGGCTCCGGTGTTTTTGATTTTGGAAATATCACGAACGGAACAAATTATTATATCGTTATTAAGCACCGTAATTCAATTGAAACATGGAGCAGCGGAGGAAATTCTTTTACATCAGGTACTATGACATACAGTTTTATTACAGCGTCAAACAAAGCTTACGGTAATAACCAGATACAGATAGACAATTCACTTTTGCGTTATGCGATATATAGCGGAGACGTAAATCAGGATGAAATAGTAGATGGTGCCGATGCCGGAATAATTGATAATGATGCATTTAATTTTGTGACCGGATATGTAAATACTGATTTGACAGGTGATGATATAGTAGATGCGAGTGATGAAGCCATAGTTGATAACAATTCGTTCAATTTCATCGGGGTTGTAAAGCCGTGAGAAAACTTTTCAGCTTTTTAAATTATAATTATATGATTGCTGAACTTTTTTATTAACTAATTTTAAAATCCTTGATACAAAAAAAATGTTGTTGATCAAACAATTTTAAGACTTTTTAATTATGAAAAAAATAACTTCAATACTTTTTACTATAATGTTTGCACCTTACACATTGTCAGCACAAATTGCTTTTGATGATTTTGAGAGAACAACCGGACTTGGCCATAACTGGACTGTTTATGCGGGTGGCAGTTCAGTGGGTATTGTCAATGGAAGTGATATAGGATTAGTGAACGGACCCAGTTTAATTGGAATTTCCGGTTGGACAGCAAGCATCTTTTCGGCTGACCAATACAGCGAAGCTCAGATATCTTCCAATTCAATAGACAGCGTGCTGAAACAGGTTTTTGTAAGAAGAAGGTCCAGTGATCTTGCGCGATATGCTTTTCATTGGAATAACGCCTTAGGAGGCAGGTATGAATTGAAATATGATGGTGTACCTACTTCCCAGGTGCGCATTCTAGTTTTTGCTGCCGCACCTCCGCCAACTCCGGGTGATACATTACGAATTGAAATTCAAGGAATGACAATGAAAGGATACTTGAACGGAGATTTATTACTTACTACCACCGATACAGCATTTACTTCATCAAATCCAATTACAACAACAGGACCTCCCGGAGTAACATACCGGTTTACTGTTGGCTTTCCAGCTGTTTATCCTACTTCAGTTTTCGAATGGTGGCGGGGAAGTAGCCTTTTACCTGCTGTAACTTCGACAATAAATATCAAGTTGATCCTGGAAGGATTTTATGATGCAGGATCAAACGCATTAAGAAAAAAAGATTTTGTAATGGTGTATTTGCGGAATGCATCTTCACCATATAGTAAAATTGATTCTTCAATTGCTTTGATTGATTCGATTACACTTCAAGGTTCATTCAGCTTTCCAAATACACAAAGCGGAACATATTACATTGTGACAAAGCATAGAAATACCATTGAGACATGGAGCAGAGCAGGAGGGGAATTATTTATACCTTCAACCATTATGAACTATAATTTTACTGATGCACCGGGTAAAGCTTTTGGAAATAATATGAATCAGGTAGATGCGTCACCGGTCAGATTTGGAATCTACAGCGGAGATGTAGATCAGGATGAAATTATAGATGCTTCAGATGCAGGCGCAATTGATAATGATGCATTTAATTTTGTGACCGGATATGTAAATACTGATTTAACAGGTGATGATATAGTAGATGCAAGTGATGAGGCAATAGTTGATAATAACGCGTTCAATTTTGTTGGTGTGATAAAACCATAGACAGAAGAAATTTTTTGCCGAAGCCAGCGGCTTCACATTTTACAAGATAGAAGTTTCAAATGACAGATTTACAAAACAGTTTACGACACAAAAAAGCTAGATTTATCAAATAACATACAATAAAACACTTAACAAATTGGAATACATCACAATTTTTATCTTTGTTGCGGTAATTTTTTTCATTGCTTACAGAAAGTTTAAAAAAACAAGTGATGATAAAGACTGCTGTAAATAAAATTTTCCGTTAACTAAAAATTATAATAAAATGAAACAATTAAATTTAAGAAAGAATTTGGATCAAAACCCTTTATCTTTATTCGGTAGAAATTCCCTCAATTCTTTATCAGCTATATTCATCGTATTTCTATCAATGCTGATTCTCTCATCCTGTAAAAAAGATAGTGATATGCAGGATTCTATGAAAGACCGTTCGATGAAGGACAGTATGGAAAAGAAAACGGATAAAAATATGGACAATAGTATGATGGATAAAAGCATGAGTAATATGATGAATAAGATGAAGGAAATGAAAATGACAGGAAATACCGATGTGGATTTTGTAAATATGATGATAATGCATCATCAGGGCGCCATAGATATGGCTACGACAGAAATTGCCTCAGGAAAACAGGAAAATGTAAAATCATTAGCAAACAATATTATAAAGGACCAGCAAAAGGAAATTGCAACGATGCAAAGCTGGTTGGAGAAAAACAAAGATAAAAAAAGTACATCAGGTGACAACAGTAAGAAGTTAATGGAGTCAATGGATGATATGATGGATGATGATATGAAAATGACCGGAGACCAAGATAAGGATTTTTTATCGATGATGATTATGCACCATGAGGCGGCAGTTGATATGGCTGATGTTGAAGTTGATAATGGAACAGATCCGGAAATAAAAAAAATGGCTCAGGAGATGATAAACAAACAGAAAGCAGAAATAGACCAAATGAAAAATATGAAGTGATAGTGTGCTTTAAAATTCGCTAGGCAAAAATATGTTTTTCAACTAACAAAACAAAAATTTCTTAACCCAACATAAAAAAAGAAAATACGAATGAAAACTTTTTTAATATTTTCCATTTTTTCAGTTTTTCTATTTACTAATAATACTTTACATGCCCAAGTACCTGCTGCGCCATCCCATCTAATTGCAACTGCAGTATCTTCTTCACAGATAAATCTGCACTGGACAGATAATTCACACAATGAAAATAATTTTAATATCGAAATGAAATCTTCCAGCCATCACGATTCACTGTTCAGGCAGGTTGGACATGTTTCACACAATGTTACAACTTTTAATATGCATCATTTAAGTGCAGGCACAACCTATCATTTCAGGGTAAATGCTGTAAATCATACAGGAGCTTCTCATTACTCAAACATTGCGAGCACTACGACATTTCACGACAGCGGCCATCATTCGATACCAAACGCACCTTCGCACCTAGTTGCTCATGCGACTTCATCATCGGTGATCAATCTCACTTGGCACGATAACTCGAATAATGAAACCGGCTTTACAATAGAAATTAAGGGACACCATGATAGTGCTTTTCACAATGCAGGACATGTAGGTCCTAATAATACTTCATTCAATGCAACAGGTCTTCATCAGCATACAACGTATTCATTCAGAGTTTATGCAACTAACAAAGCAGGCTCATCACATTATTCAAATATTGCTTCAGCTACAACACGTCATGGTCATGCAACAATAAATGACTATGACTTTATTTTGCACACAAACTATCCTAATCCTTTTAATCCTGTTACTAAAATTGCATTTGAAATACCTGTTGCCGGGATGACAAAATTGAAGGTTTATGATATAAATGGAAAAGTAGTTTCTTCACTAATTAACGAAAATAAAGATGCGGGATCATATGAAGTAATATTTGACGGATCACAATTATCATCGGGTATATACTTTTATAAACTTGAATCAAATAGTTTTTCAATAACAAAAAAAATGTTTCTAATAAAATAAATTGGAATACATAATAAGCATAGTTTTTCTGGCAGTTATTACTTTCATCGCTTACAAGAAGTTTAAAAAGGTAAGCGATGATAAAGATTGCTGTAAGTAGAAAACTTTAGAGTTCTTTAAATTAAATTATCAAATTATATCTAAGGAGAAAAATAATGTTAACAAAAAATATCGTTATAACTTTATTAGTTATTACAACAGGAATATTTTCACTAAATGGATGTAGTGAAGATAGCCCTACAAATTCGGAATCCCCGTTAAATGTAAATTATAATGCTTTGTATGTCGTAAACGGTGAAAGCAATAACATATCCATAATTGTATTGCAACTAATCAAGTGAAAGCCACAGTAAATGTCGGAGGAGCCGGGCACGGATTTTCAGATGATCCTGAAGATTCATTAATGTGGCCTCATCACATCAATATTAATCAAGCAAAAAACAAATTAACAATTGGTGTCCCCGGTTTTGATTTGAGTGGAGGACATGGTGGTCACGGTGACGGTCATGGAAAGATCGCAATCATTGACCCTGTTAATGGAATGTCAATACACAGAATTCATCTTAGACATCCAAATCATAATGCAATTTTCTCGCCGAATGGAAATGAGATATGGACAACATTAATGGATATGGATGGAAAAGTTTTTATTTTTGATGCGATTACATACGGGTTAAAAGATTCAGTAGCGGTTGGTGAAATGCCAACGGAAATAACGTTTTCATATGACGGCTCAATGGCATTTGTTTGCAATAGTATGTCAAATAATGTAACAGTCATTGATCCGCTAAATAAAATCATTAGGGCAACAATACCGGTTGGTAATAATCCAGTTGGTGCGTGGACAGGGTCAAACAATAAGATGTATGTAGATAACGAAATGAGTCAAACTATAAGTGTTATAGATGTTGCGTCAATAACAGTAGAAGAAACAGTAAATTTAGGATTCACTCCTGGCTATGCCGCTTATAATCAACAAATGAATGAACTATGGGTTACCAATATAACAAACGGCGCGGTTGAATATTATCACAGACTGAATAATGAATGGCATCCCAAAGGAAATATAACGACAGGTGCAGGAGCTCATGCAATAGTTTTTTCAGATGACGGTTTGAAAGCTTATGTTACAAATCAGTTTGGTAGTTCTGTTACAGTTATAAATGCTGAGACCCGAACAATTATTACCAATATTGAGTTGGGATAAAACCAAATGGGATATTGCTCAGGTATATAAATTAATTTTGAAAATTAGAGATGAAGTATTGACACATGATTGCTTCACCTTTTGATTAAAAACTAAGAAATGTTCTATCTAGTAATTCAATAGGATGGCAACAATGAATTTTTCCTTTTTCAAAATGCTTAATTGCACAACTTCTTATAAAAAAAATTAAAAAAAAAGGAAATAAATGAGAAAATTTTTATTTGCGATAATATTGCTTCTAATTGCCAACACAACCTATTCAGATGACAGAAGATTTTCATATATATATGAATCATCAACGTTATCAAAAAATCAAAAAGATGTGGAGGTATGGACAACATACAGGGGCGGAAGGGATTATTTTTATTCCCGATTTGATAATCGGTTAGAGTTTGAAATAGGATTGACAAAAAAATTACAAACTGCATTATATTTGAATTTTACTAATGTAACTGAGGCAAATCAAACTAATGGGGATTATGAAACTGAATTCGATTGGGAAGGCATTTCTTCAGAATGGAAATATCAGGCATTAAATAAATACCAGGACGGAATAGGATTTGCACCTTATCTTGAAATTGGATTGAATACCCGAAAGATTGAAGTTGAAACAAAATTAATATTTGATAAAAATATTTCTAAAAAATTTGTTACAGCATTTAATATAGTGGCGGAATATGAATGGGAATTTAATCCGGCGCCGGAAAAAACTTCTAAGGAGTTAAAGATCGAATTTGACTTCGGCCTTGCATATGATGTTTCAAATAATTTTTCCGTTGGCTTAGAAGCTAGGAATATCAATACTCTTCCTGACGGAGAAGGAATTGAATATTCTGCATTATATATCGGACCTAACATAAGTTATAGAACTAATAGTTGGTTTTTTACTCTTACATATCTTCCTCAGCTCCCGGCTCTAAAACGTTTAGAAAATCTTCCAAAAAGCTCACTAATTCTTAACGAACTTGAAAGAAATAATGTAAGGATGCTATTAGGTTTTACTTTATAAAGCAAGTATGATTAGTTATTTATTCAAAATTAAAGTTAGTTGGAAGATTTAAAAATAAATTAAATTATCAAAAGAATAGAATGACACACACATATAAAATCGAAGGAATGACCTGTAATGGTTGTGCAGGGAAAGTGAAATTAGAGTTGGAAAAACTACCTCAAGTTATCTACACCGATGTAGATTTGAATTCAGGTACAGCGACAATTGAAATGAAAAAACATATATCAACTCCTGAATTACAGAAAGCATTGGAACCACTTCGTAAGTATAAAATTTCAGAAGACAGTTCAGATTCAAGCTACCCAATGATGCAGGAAGAAAACAAGACATGGCTTGAGACATATAAACCTCTTATCGTCATATTCATTTACATAACCGGAGTTACAATTTTGTCACTGTTCAGTGAAAGTAATTTCAGCGTTCACAACTTTATGAATAGATTTATGTCCGGTTTCTTTCTTGTATTTTCATTTTTCAAGTTCTTAGATTTGAAAGGATTTGCCGAAAGTTATTCATCGTATGATCTGCTTGCAAAAAAGATATATTCATACGGGTATGTGTATCCTTTCATTGAGCTAGTACTTGGTGTAGCTTATCTTACTTCATTCAATCCTTTTTTCACAAACACTGCGACGATTATTGTAATGGGGTTCAGCAGTATAGGAGTTATAAAAACAGTTCTTGACAAAAAGAAAATACAATGCGCATGTCTTGGATCAGTTTTCAATTTGCCTATGAGTACTGTTACAATTATTGAAGATCTACTTATGGTTGCAATGGCAATAATGGGAGTAATTATGCTATAACTTATTTCAGGAGTTTATTATCATATATTAAAATTCAAAATAAAAAAGCCGTGAGAATTAATTCACATGGCAAATATTAATTACTAATTATTAACTACTAACTACTAATTACTTAAGAAGCATCATTCGTTTGGTTTCACTAAACCCATCTACTTTCAAGGTATAAAAATAAATGCCGCTGGTAAGTCCGGATGCGTCGAAATCATATTTATATATTCCGGGACTTAAATTACTATTTACCAAACTGGCCACTTCTTTTCCAAGCATGTCATAGACTTTCAAAGAAACAAATCCCGATCCGCCTGCAGTGGACGAAATCCCTGCCTGCGCCGAGGCTTCGGCAGGCAGGCCAAATTCCAAATGCGTAGAAGGATTGAACGGATTTGGATAATTCTGACTCAATGAAAACTTATCCGGAACTATCGACGAGATCTGATTGATGCCAATTACTTCATAGCTCTTAGGATTAAATTGACTCCAGCCGGAAGTCCAGTTTTCTGTTCCAAAAGCCCCGCGATACGATACCACTTCGAAACCGTTCAGATTCGGATTCGCAAAAGAAGAACCCGATAACGCCGGCGAACTGCCTAGAGGAATCCAGTAGTTGACGTTATTCGCCGGCAGCGGAACATCGGGATAGATATTAAACGGACTTGTCAATTGAATATCAGTATTGTTTGCAAAAATAGAATTTCCAAATGAGCTATTCTGAAGCCATGTGTGTGGAGCAAAGGAACCTGTTCCGGTGCTGTCAGCTAGTCTTAAGTTTCCAGCAAGAATATTATTTCGTAATTGTACTGTGTCTGCCTGCGCTGCGCTTCCTACTCCAGCTCCGTCAAATCTGATACCCACTCTCCATCCCATAATTATAGAATTATAAATCGACGCCAGCATATTCCTTCTTAGGTGCGCTCCTCTCTGAAATAAAGGATTTACAATTGATGAAGTAGTTATAAAAGGGCCGACTACAGTAATGTTTGAAAATATTGCCCTTGTTCTCGGAGAATTAAAATTAGACGGGGTATTAACATTGTTATCTATTTCGAAACCGTTTGATGAACTCACATCAGCGATCGCGCTGTCTCTCACGCTCAATCCGAATTGAACTCTTCCCCTATACCCGTTATCAGCATCGAAGTCGTCGTCGAGTCCTTTGTACGCTATAAGATATTTGCAATTAACATTTCCTCCAAACCATTCATAAGAATCATCACCACTATAGCTCACTTGAACATACTCAATGACAGTCCTGCTTCCTATACCACCCATTGTTAATCCATTAATTTCATTTCCCGTAACTCCCGTCAAATTAACTCCTGGAAATTCCAGTCTAACATATCTGAATACACCCGAACTGTCATCATCAATCCTCGGCTGTCCGCCGTAAACAGGTCCCAATCCAGCCCCAAATCCTTCTATCTCTGCCGAGTCAACTCCTGTGGCAGTGTTTATTCCAGATCTTCCGAGAATAATTATTCCTCCCCAGTCACCTGCCTTCCTTTGTCCAATCGGCTGTCTGCTTGTAAATACTATGGGATCCCCTGCGTTTGCGTTTGCATATATCTTTGCGCCCCTTTCTATTATCAATGTTCCTTTAGTATTAAAATCTCCGAAGATTTTAGTTCCTGCCTGAATTATGATCGTTGATCCGTTTTTGACATAATTAAAACCTTTCATTAAATAGGTGGTGCTGCGGTTTAATGTGATAGTGTTTGTGATGTTCGATGAGTTAAGTGTCGTAGAATCGATCTGTGAAAATGATTGCTTTGAAATTATTAAGATAATTGCAAAGCAAA
>Ga0180121_10000995_pt1 | contig 11962 bp, 8 predicted proteins | sample AntDrymUQ5402106_2_FD_129676 | JGI IMG/M metagenome (GOLD analysis project Ga0180121, IMG submission 129676) | Polar desert sand microbial communities from Dry Valleys, Antarctica - metaG UQ540 (21.06) (version 2) (version 2) | ecosystem: Environmental > Terrestrial > Soil > Desert | place...
CATCGTCGCTACGCCTGGGTGTCGGCGTAGGCGTCCGTCGGCGGGCATGAGCAAACGAGGTTCCGATCCCCGTAGGCGCTCTCGATCCGCCCGACCGTCGGCCAGAACTTCCGCTCGTGAATCCACGGAATCGGGAACGCCGCCCGTTCGCGTGAATAGGCGTGATCCCAGCTGTCCGAAACGACGCTGGCGAGCGTGTGCGGGGCGTGCTTCAGCGGATTGTCATCCCGATCGAGCGTTCCGCGTTCGATCTCGCGTGTTTCCTCGCGGATCGCGATCATCGCCTCGATGAACCGGTCGAGCTCCTCCTTCGACTCGCTCTCAGTTGGCTCGACCATGAGCGTTCCGGCCACCGGGAACGACACGGTCGGCGCATGAAAGCCATAGTCCATCAACCGCTTGGCGATATCCTCGACCTCGACTCCTGCCGACGCCTTGAGTGGTCGAGTGTCGAGGATGCACTCGTGCGCGACTCGACCGTGCGATCCCTTGTACAGCACCTCGTAGTGACCCTCGAGCCGCTTCGCGATGTAATTCGCGTTGAGGATCGCGATCTTGGTCGCGAGGGTCAGCCCTGAGCCACCCATCATCTTGATGTACATGTACGAGATGGGGAGAATGCTCGCGCTGCCCCAGGGCGCCGCCGAGACGGCGCCGACCCCCTGGTCGCCTCCACCGACACGCACGACCGGGTGACTGGGCAGGAAGGGCACGAGGTGCTTCGCGACGCCGATCGGCCCCATGCCCGGCCCACCACCGCCGTGCGGAATGCAAAAGGTCTTGTGCAGGTTGAGGTGGCAGACATCCGCGCCGATATCGCCCGGCCGGCAGACGCCGACCATCGCGTTCATGTTCGCCCCATCCATGTAGACCTGCCCGCCGTTCGCGTGGATGATCTCGCAGACCTCGCGGATCCCTTCCTCGAACACACCGTGCGTGGACGGATAGGTGACCATCAGTGCGGCGAGATCGGACTTGTGCTGCTCGGCCTTCGAGCGCAGGTCATCGAGGTCGATGTTGCCGCGGGCATCGGTCTTCGTGACGACGACCTTCATTCCGGCCATGATGGCGCTCGCGGGATTGGTCCCATGCGCGGACTGCGGTGTCAGGCACACGTTGCGATGGCTCTGCCCACGCGAGGCGTGGTACCGGCTGATCACGAGGAGGCCAGCGTACTCGCCCTGCGATCCGGCGTTCGGCTGCAGCGACACGCCGGCGAACCCCGTCACCTCGCCGAGATCGCGCTCGAGATCCTCGAACATCGCCCGGTAGCCTCCCGTCTGCTCACCTGGCGCGAAGGGATGCAGGGCCCCGAACTCCGGCCACGTGACCGGAAACATCTCCGCGGTCGCATTGAGCTTCATCGTGCAGGAGCCAAGGGGAATCATCGAATGCGTGAGCGAGAGGTCGCGCGATTCGAGGCGCCGCATGTACCGCAGCATCTCCGTTTCCGAGTGGTGCGTCGAGAAGACGGGGTGGGTCATGAACGCCGTCGTCCGGGCCATCGGGCCCCCGACCCGCGACTCGACCGTCTCGGCGACGTCATCGTACCCGAAGCCTGCCTCGTTGCCACCATTGAACGCGGCCCACAGGTCGGTGACATCCTGTACGGTCGCGGTCTCGCCGAGTGAGAGGCCGATGCTCGTGTTGGCGATGACGCGCACGTTCATGCGACGCTTCGCCGCCGCGGATACGACCTGCTTCGCATTCCCGCTCGCGAGCTCGACGCGAACCGTGTCGAAGAACACGTCGTGCTCGACGCGATGGCCAAGGCGTTCCAGTCCGGCGGCGAGGACCACGGCCCGCTCGTGGATGCGCTCGGCGATCCGCTTGAGACCGCGCGGCCCGTGCCACACGGCGTACATCGACGCCATGACGGCGAGCAGCACCTGCGCCGTGCAGACATTGCTCGTCGCCCTCTCGCGACGGATGTGCTGCTCGCGGGTCTGGAGCGCCATGCGCAGCGCGGGCTTCCCGTGCGCGTCGCGCGACACGCCGATGATGCGACCCGGCATGGTGCGCTTGTACTGGTCGCGCGTGGCGAAGAACGCGGCGTGTGGTCCACCGAAGCCCATGGGAACGCCGAAGCGCTGCGCGCTGCCCACGGCGATGTCGGCCCCCCATTCTCCCGGAGGCGCGAGGAGAGTCAGCGCCAGGAGGTCGGTCGCCACCGTGACTAGCGCGCCCACCGCGTGCGCCTGCTCGCACACCTCGCGATAGTCGTGCACGGCCCCGTCGGTCGCCGGGTACTGGATCAGGGCGCCGAACACTTCGGGGGCGAACGTGAAGCTTCGATGGTCGCCGATGACGACAGTGATGCCGCGCGCCCTCGCGCGGGTCTGCACGACGTCGATCGTCTGGGGATGGCAGAGCTCGGAGACGAAGTACACCTCCTTGCCCGGCTTCCCGACGGTCCCGTAGGTCATCGCCATCGCTTCGGCTGCCGCGGTTCCCTCATCGAGGAGCGACGCGTTCGCGATCTCGAGCCCGGTGAGGTCGATCACGGCGGTCTGGTAGTTCAGCAGCGCCTCGAGCCGGCCCTGCGCGATCTCCGCCTGGTACGGGGTGTATGCGGTGTACCAGCCCGGGTTCTCGAGGATGTTCCGCTGGATCACCGGCGGCGTGATCGTGTCGTAGTACCCCATGCCGATGAACGACCGGAATATCTGGTTCTTCGCCGCCATCTCCCGGAGCGCGACGAGCGCCTCGTGCTCCCCCATCGGCTCCCCGGTGTCGAGCGGCCGGCGAAAGCGGATTGCCGGTGGAATCGTCGCATCGATGAGTTCGTCGAGCGTCGCATGACCGAGCGTCGCGAGCATCTCCCGCACATCCCGCTCGCCGGGCCCGATGTGGCGTGGGATGAAGCCATCGTCCATCATCTGCACTTCCCGAATTGTCGTCGTCATGATTGCCTCGGAGCGGAAACAGGTCGCTCCCGAAAATCGCTCAGGGCCGAAGCCAGGTGAAACAACCGAATGCATGCGCGCCCCGAACATCGCTCTCCCGCATCGCGTGCAGGTCCCCGGGCGGCTGCCTAGCAATCTAGATCATGGAGCAAGTCGGCACACCGCGATCCACACCCGCCCGTTGGCGCCTGTTCATCACGCCCCCTGCCGACGGCTCGTGGAACATGGCGGGCGACCAGGCGCTGCTCGACCGGGCGCAGACGAGCGGCGAATGCGTCGTGCGACTGTATGAGTGGTCGCACCCCACCCTGTCACTGGGCCGGAATCAGCCTGCCCGCGCGCATTACGACCGCGACCGCGCTCGCGCGCTGGGCGTGGACATCGTTCGCCGGCCAACCGGCGGCCGCGCGATTCTTCATCACCGGGAGCTGACCTACAGCGTCACCGGTCCGACCGCGCTGCTCGGAACGCTGCGTGAATCGTACGCGCGCATCAACCACCTCGTCCTGACTGCGCTCCACGTCCTTGGTGTCGAGGCCACCGTCGCCGCCCGGAGGGGCAGAGCCCAGGCCCCGGGACTCACACCGTGCTTCGACGCCCCGGGCGAGGGGGAACTGGTCGTAGGGTCAAGAAAGCTCGTCGGAAGTGCCCAATGGCGCGAAGGCGACGCCCTGCTCCAGCACGGGTCGATCCTGGTCGATGATGACCAGGAGATCGCCAGCGCGCTGCTCGTTGTTCCCGGGCCGACACCGCCACCAGCGGCGTCGCTTCGCGCCCTGCTCGGGCATCCTCCGCCGGTGACGGACCTTGCCGCGGCGATTCAGCGCGCTATCGTGACTCTGGAGGACCCGGACGCGTCTCCGCTTGTGATGGATGCCGCGCTCGAACGCAGGATCGCGGGCGCGCGTACACATTTCCTCGACGAGCATTGGACGTGGCGGCGGTGATGCGCCACAGCCGACCTCCGAACTGCACCAACCCCTCCCGGCCCATGCGTATCTCCCTGGCTTCCGCCGCGCTCGCCCTTCTCTCCCTGGGCTGTGCGGACCGTGATTCGACAACCGACGGTGACGCTCCCACTGGCGGCACGCTCGTCATCGCGAGTGCCGCGGATGCGGGGACGCTGCTCCCGCCGCTCATCGACGATGTTTCCGGCAAGCAGGTGGCCGACCAGATCTTCGACCGGCTCGCCGAGATCGGCGCCGAGGTGAACACGATTGGCGACCGCGGATTCACCCCACGCCTGGCGCAGCGGTGGGACTGGGCCGCGGACTCGCTGTCGATCGCCTTCCATCTCGATGCGGATGCGCGCTGGCATGACGGGCGCCCCGTGCGCGCGAGCGATGTTCGTTTCTCGCATGCCGTTTACCGTGACCCGGCCGTCGCGTCGCCCCACGCCGAAGTAATCACCAACGTCGATTCGATTTCGGTGCGCGACTCGCTGACCGCGGTCGTCTGGTTTGCACGGCGGACGCCGGAGCAGTTCTTCGAGGCCACCCACCAGCTCCTGATCGTCCCCGAGCATCTCCTGCGCGACATTGCGCGCAAGGACCTCGCGACGTCGGCATTCGCGCGGAATCCCGTCGGCTCCGGACGCTTCCGGTTCGTGCGCTGGACGCCGGGCGCGACGATCGAGATCATCGCCGACACCGCCAACTATCGAGGCCGTGCGCGCCTGGACCGTGTGATCTGGAGTTTCGCTCCCGACCCGACGGCCGCGGCGACGAAGGTCTTCGCCGGGGAGGCCGATTACTTCGAGGCGCTCCGCCGCGAGCAGATCCCGGAAGTCGAGAAGAATCCGTTGCTGCGCACCCTTCGCTATCCGCAGCTCGCCTACACCTTCGTCGGATTCAATACACGAAACACCCTGTTCGCGAATCGCGAGCTGCGCCGCGCCCTGGTCATGGCGGTCGACCGCCAGAAGCTCGTGCGCAGCGTCTTCGATTCGCTCACGTCAGTCGCGACGGGACCGTTCATCCGCGCCGCTGCGCCGGCCATCCCGCCGATTCCGCAGATCGCCTTCGACACGGTTCGGGCCGGCGCGACGCTCGATTCGCTCGGCTGGCGTGATTCGAACGCCGACGGCATTCGGGATCGCGCGGGGCGCCCCCTGACCTTCTCGCTCCTCGTTCCGGGAACGAGCGCGTTCCGCATTCGCATGGCCGTGCTGCTCCAGGAAGAGCTGCGTCGGGTCGGCGTCGACATGAAGGTGGAGCAGCTCGACATCAACATGATGGGCGACCGCCAGAACACCCGTCGCTTCGACGCGATCTTCGGCGGCTGGAACCTCGACCCGAGCCCGAGTGGCATCCGGCAGACCTTCACGACGGTCGCCACGAAGCCGGGCGGCTTCAACTACACCCACTACTCGAATCCGGTGTTCGATGCACTCGTCGACAGCGCAGCGACCACGATGAACCCGGAGCAGTCCCGCGGATACTACGAGCGCGCCTACGGGATCATCGTCCAGGACGCCCCGGTGATGTTCATGTACGAGTTCCAGGGACTGGCCGTCGCGCACCGCCGGCTGAACATCACCGGCATTCGGCCCGAAGCGTGGTGGGCAGGGATCGCCGACTGGTCCATCGCCGCGGACCAGCGCATCGAGCGCGACCAGATCGGCCTTCGCGTCGCGCCGAAATAGACGGTGTGGGCATACATTGCCCGGCGGCTGGTGCAAGGCCTGGCGGTGATCGCACTCGTGGTCACCGCCACGTTCGTTCTGATCCGGCTCGCGCCCGGTGATCCCTTCGCCGCCACGCTCGACTCTCCCACCGTGTCGGCGGAGACCAGGGCGCGATGGTCCGCGCACTATGGCTTCGACCGGCCGGTCCCCGTGCAGTTCGCGCGCTACTTCGCGACGATCGTCCAGGGAGACTTCGGCTACTCCACATCGCAGCGCCGTCCGGTCGGGGATGTCCTTGCCGACGCGTTGCCGAACACCCTGCTCCTCATGTTCGTCGCGCTCGTCCTGAGCTTCGCGCTCGGCATCGCGCTGGGCGTCTTCCAGGCCGTGCGACGCGGGACCGCTCCGGATCGCCTCCTCGGTAGCGTGACGCTCTTCTTCTACTCGATGCCGGATTTCTGGCTCGCGCTGATGATGATGCTGACATTCGCGTACTGGATCCCGCTCTTCCCAGTCACCGGAATGGTGGACGCGGTGATGTATCCGTACTGGCCCTTCTGGCGGCAGATGCTCGACCGCCTGCACCACCTCGTCCTTCCCGCGCTGACACTGACGCTGCTCACCGCCGCCGTGATCGCGCGCTACCAGCGAGCCGCGATGCTCGATGTGGTCCACGACGAGTATGTGCGGACGGCTCGAGCCAAGGGACTCGCGGAGCGCGCGATCGTGCGCCGCCATGCGCTCCGCAACGCGCTCCTACCCGTGATCACGCTCTTCGGTCTCGCCTTTCCCGCCCTGCTCGGCGGCGCGGTCTTCGTCGAGCGCATCTTTTCGTGGCCTGGCATGGGGTTCCTCACGTTCAACGCGATCATGACGCGTGACTATCACCTCGTGACCGGGTCGGTCATCGTCGGCGGTGTCATGGTGGTCGTGGGCAGTCTCCTTGCGGATGTCCTCTACGCCGCCGCCGACCCTCGGCTCAGGCGCCCCTGATGCGCGGATCGTGGGGGGCGTGGATGGTGGCGGCCGCCATCGTGGCCCTCGTGACGCTTCCGCTTCTCCGGCCGCCGCGCATCCGCGACGAGTCGGCCGGACCCTGGCGCATGATCATGCGCCGCTTCCGCCAGAACCGCGGCGCACGCACGGCGCTCGGGATCGTGCTGGCACTCTACATCATCGCCGCACTCGCGCCCGCGCTGGCACCTTATCCGCCGAATGCGCAGCCGGACCCGATCGCCATGCAGGTGCTCGCGCCCTCTGTGGCGCACCTGATGGGGACCGATCTCGCGAGCCGCGATGTCTTCAGCCGTGTCCTGCACGGGGCACGCGTGTCGCTCGCCATCGGTCTCCTCGCAGTATTGCTGTCGATCACCGTCGGCACGATCTACGGCGCGGCGGCAGGCTTCATCGGCGGGAAGACGGATGCAGTGATGATGCGCATCATCGATGCGTTGCTCTCCATCCCGCGCATCCTGCTGCTGATCATGGTCACGGCACTCTGGGGTCAGCTCTCCATCCTGCTCCTCGTCGTGCTCATCGGCATGACGGGCTGGTTCGGCGTGAGTCGCGTCGTTCGTGCCGAAGTGATGGCCGTATCGGCGCGCGAGTTCGTCATCTCGGCCCGCTCGCTCGGGGCGAGCCGGCTCCGCGTGCTGTCGCGCCACGTGCTCCCCAATGTGCTGTCACCGGTGATCGTCGCAGCGACGCTCGGCATCGGCAACGTGATCATCCTGGAAACCGGGCTGTCGTTCCTCGGCCTCGGCGTGCAGCCCCCACAGCCGAGCTGGGGAAGCATTATCCAGGACGGTGCACAGCAGGTATCCGCCCACTGGTGGATCTCCGTCTTTCCCGGACTTGCAATCGTGACCACGGTGATGGCGTTCAACGCCGTCGGCGAAGGCCTGCGTGATGCCCTCGATCCGCGATGACCCCGTGCTTGAGCTTCTCCGCGCGCCGCGTCAGCTTTCGCGCATCATGGTGAGCTGGTGACCGTTCCTCTCCTCTCCGTTCGCGACCTCCGCACCTACTTCTACACGTCGGCGGGCGTCGCGCGCGCGGTGGACGGGGTCTCCTTCGACATCGCGCGTGGCGAGACGCTCGGTCTGGTGGGCGAGTCGGGGTGCGGCAAGTCGGTCACCGGGTTCTCGATCCTCAGGCTGATCCAGCCTCCCGGGCGCATCGAGGCCGGAAGCAGGATCTCGCTCGACGGCGAGGACCTGCTCGCGCTGAGTGAGGATCGCATCCGGAGGATCCGTGGCAATCGGGTGAGCCTGATCTTCCAGGAGCCGATGACCGCGCTCAACCCGGTCTTCACCGTCGGCGACCAGATCGCCGAGGTGGCGCGCATCCACGCGGGCGCCTCACGCCGCGATGCGTGGGCGAAGGCGATCGAGATGCTCACGCTCGTCGGCATTCCCGATCCCGCGGACCGCGCCCGCGAGTATCCGCACCAGCTCTCCGGCGGCATGCGACAGCGCGTCCTGATCGCGATGGCGCTCGTGATGAACCCGGCGCTCATCATCGCCGACGAGCCGACGACTGCGCTCGACGTCACGATCCAGGCGCAGATTCTCGAGCTCCTGACCGACCTCCAGCAGCGGTTCGGTGCGTCGATCCTGATGATCACCCATGATCTCGGGGTCATCGCCGAGGTGGCATCGCGGGTGGTCGTCATGTATGCAGGCGAGGTCGTGGAGGAGGCGCCGGTTCGCGAGCTGTTCGCATCCGCTCACCATCCGTATACCGAAGGACTGCTCACGGCGATGCCGCGCGTCGGACGTGCGCGCGACCGGCTGACCGTCATTCCCGGAACGGTTCCACCGCCCACGGCGTGGCCGGCGGGCTGCCGGTTCAGGGACCGGTGCCCGTACGCCTGGGAGCGATGCGCTTCGGAACACCCGCCGCTGTATGATGTCGGCGTGGGCCACACATCGCGCTGTCATCTCGCCGTCGAGCCGGAGCGACGCGCGCACCCGCACCCTCCCCTCGTGGCCACGGAGGTCGGCGCGTGAGCGGGAATGACGCGCCGCGAACCGCCGGTGCGCGAGTGAACGGCGTCGGCGCGGGATCACCCCTCCTCTCGGTACGCAACCTCACGAAACACTTCCCCATCCGGCGCGGCGTCCTTCGTCGAACGGTCGGCGCCGTCAGGGCAGTCGATGGTGTTTCATTCGACGTCGCATCGGGAGAAACGCTCGCTGTCGTCGGGGAATCCGGATGCGGAAAGACCACGACGGGCCGCGCCATCCTGCGGCTCATCGAGCCGACGGCGGGGTCGGTGCACTTCGACGGGGTGAACGTGCTCTCGCTCGACCGCCGCGCGCTGCGGGCGCTCCGGCGCCAGATGCAGATCATCTTCCAGGATCCCTTTTCCTCGCTCAACCCGCGCATGTCCATCGGCGCGATCGTGCGTGAAGGGCTTGTGATTCATCGCCTCGCCGAGGGCGCGGCAGCGGACGCGCGCGTTCGTCAGCTCCTGCAGGAAGTCGGGCTGCGCCCGCAGTACGCCTCGCGCTACCCGCACGAGTTCTCCGGTGGCCAGCGCCAGCGGGTCGGCATTGCCCGCGCGCTCTCGGTCGAGCCTCGATTCATCGTCTGCGACGAGCCCGTCTCCGCGCTCGACGTCTCCGTGCAGGCGCAGGTGATCAACCTGCTTCAGGACCTGCAGCGCGATCGCGGCCTCACCTACCTGTTCATCGCCCACGACCTGTCCGTGGTCGAGCACATGGCCGACCGCGTTGCGGTCATGTACCTCGGAAAGATCGTCGAGATCGCGGCCGCCACCGACCTCTATCGTGAGCCGCTGATGCCCTATACCCAGGCCCTGCTCTCGGCGGTTCCCGTCCCTGATCCGACGAGAAAGCGCTCACGCATCGTCCTGACGGGCGACGTGCCCTCCCCGGCGACCCCGCCGCCCGGCTGCGTCTTCCATCCTCGCTGCCACCACCCGCGCCGCGACGCCGCCTGCACGCGCATCGTCCCTCCGCTTGAAGAGAAGGCGCCGGACCATTGGGTCGCGTGCATCAAGCAGCCGCCAACGGTGGTCGGCGACGACGCTCAGCGCGCTGCGGGCGGGGCGAACACCCCCGAGCGATACCTGCCCGCGAGCGCGGTGTTCTCGACCCGGTGACCCGAGCCGGCCGCCCACGGCAGGCGGCCTATGGCCAGTTGAAGATGCTCGCCGGCACGAAACGTTCGCGGCTGCGGGCGACATCCCGGGGCTCTCGCCAGAACACTCGCGTCAGATCGTTGCTACTGAGCCGGATCTCCCACCCCGCGTATTCATCCGCGGTGAGCGGCACCGCGAGGTCGAGCCGCCACAGGCGGCGGGAGCGCGCCGGCAGCGCTGCCAGGAGTCCGACGCCAACGCCGTAGCGGATGGGGGTGTCGATGCCGTAGGGCACGTCGCCCGCCCACATCTTCCCCGCGTCGCCGAACAGCGCCCACCCGACATCGGCCGCGCGTCCCATCGATCGCCAGGCCCATCGCTCCTCCACTCGAACGACGCCGCGCTGGTGCCCGACGACCCGCGAATCGCCATATCCGCGCACGCCGCCCTGGGCATCACCCAGCCGGAGCTGGAACGGCGTGCGGTGTCGCCACCCGCCGCTGTACTCGAACGACGTGATGAGCGTGTGCCTGGATGTGACCTTGAGATACGAGGCGGCCCGCCCACTGCCGAGGATGCCATCCCAATGATTCTCGTCGTAGTTCTGCCGGCCTTCCCCGAGAAACTGCAATCCGATGAAGGTGTTCCGCTGGGCCCACCCCGCGTACAGGTCGGCCGCCACGAAAATGTCGTCATCGGTCGAGCCGAGCACCGAAAGGCTGCGGCCGGCCAGCACGCCGAGCTGGAACCCCCGCCGCAGGTCCTGCGGGGCCCGCAGGGCGTCGAACCCGTTCACTCGCACGAAGCGAACGTTGCGAACGCCCCAGAGCGCGTTGAGGCGGGCCGTGCGATTCCCCTCGTAGCGGCCCGTGAGCGCAGTAGACGTATCGGCGTACAACCCGCTGTCCGTGATGATGACGGGAAGCGCACCCGGCAGTTCGCGCTCCCTCGAGAGCGACGCACCGAAGAGGCTCAGCCGGCCCGGCTCGCCGATCCGGATGATACCGCCGATGTCCGCGTACGAACGCCGGTACTCGAGCGCGGCGGGTGGTGCGCCTTCCCGGACAAAGCTGAAGTACCCTCGACTCTCGCCCCCCGAGACGCGCCATGCGGAGCGCTGAAGATCCGTGAGGAAGGGCTGACTCGCCTCCGATGACCAGTGATCGCCGAGCTGTTCTCGCGCGCCCTCGATCGTGACCTGATACGGTCTCCCGAAGAGCTGATAATCGGTGAACCGGCCGCCGAAGTTGTCGCGATAGAACAGCCCGTCCTTCCACTCCACCGCCGCGTAGACGCCTTCACCGAGGAAGTTGCCATCGCCCACCTTGAGGCGCTTGACGAACGGAGCAGAATTCTTCGCCATCGCAGCGCCGACGATCGAGAACTCGTCGATCGTAACGACCTCGAGCCGCACGCCACCGGCACCGTCCGGAAGGGCGAGAACGGTGGCGTCCGCGAGGAAGGGCTGCGCCCGAAGGATGCGTTCGGACTCGGCGCGCCGAATTTCGCTGCACGGCTCACCGACCTTCAGGATCAGGAAGCGCCGGATCATGTCCGGGTCGCTCGTCGCATGAAGGTTGTTGACGAAATTGAGCGCCCGCCAGCGGCGGGTGAACCCGCTGAGGTCGGGCGGCTGCGCGTCGATGGTCACTTCATTGACGACGAGGCCGTCGCACGGTCCTGGATTCAGGACGGGCTGTGCGCCGAGCTGGCCGGTGGCGGTGAGCGCAGCCGCGAAGTGAACGAGGTGCCGAAAAAGTCGCACGACCGGCTATTTCTCCATGCGGCGCTTCAGCGCCGCGAGCTTCTCGTCTGCTTCCGCCTCGGTAGCTGCGCGCCGGCGCGTGCGCGCCAGTGAATCCAGCTCGTGCTGCAGGTCCTCTGCACCCGGGTCGGCCGCGCCACGCGGTGGATTGGTCGGCAATGGGCCAGCGCTGTCGATCCCCGCCGCCGCGAGCTTCAGCTCCGCGGTCATTTCGTCGACTTCACCCTCCGCCATCGCGAGCTCAGCCTCCTGCACGACGACTTTCTGCTCCAGCACCGTGACGCGCTGGGCGTGCTGCGTCTCGTACCGCTCGGCAATCGCTACTGTCTCCGCGTCGCTGATCCCCGCCGCCAGCCCCTTTCGACGGCGCACCGTCTCGAGCTCGCGGCGCTCGCCCTCGAGCCTCGATCGCGTGGTTGCGAGCGCGGTCCGCAGGTCTGCGAGGCCTACACGCGCCTGGACGAGCGTGTCGCGCATGTCGGAGATCATCGGACGACGCTCGCTCGGGTGAACACCACCGGTGCGCAGGGCGCGCAATGCTTCGCGAAACTCCGCGA
>Ga0180121_10000996_pt1 | contig 11959 bp, 14 predicted proteins | sample AntDrymUQ5402106_2_FD_129676 | JGI IMG/M metagenome (GOLD analysis project Ga0180121, IMG submission 129676) | Polar desert sand microbial communities from Dry Valleys, Antarctica - metaG UQ540 (21.06) (version 2) (version 2) | ecosystem: Environmental > Terrestrial > Soil > Desert | place...
CGACGTTTACCGCTCGACGGGCCCCGGCGGCCAGAGCGTGAACACGACCGACTCCGCGGTGCGAATCACCCATGTCCCCACGGGGCTCGTCGTGGCGATGCAGGACGAGAAATCTCAGCTCCAGAATCGCGTCAAGGCGCTGCGCGTCCTGCGCGCAAGGCTTTTCGAGCACGAACGCGCCAAGCAGCGGGCCGAGCTCGAGAGCGCGCGCCGCCTGCAGATCGGAACCGGGGAGCGGGCCGAGAAGATCCGCACCTACAACTTCCCCGAGAACCGGGTCACGGATCACCGCGTGAAGGTCACCGTGCATCGGCTCGACGGGGTGCTCGACGGCGAGCTCGACGAGTTCACGGACGCGCTGACCTCCGAAGAGCGCCGTCGCGCACTCGAAGCAGCAGCGGTTTGACGATCCGCGAGGCTCTGTCCGAAGCCGCTGGGGTACTCGACGAGGCCGGCTGTCCGTCGCCGCAGGCAGACGCCGAGTGGCTGCTCGCGCACGTGCTCGGTAGGAGCCGGACTCAGCTCCACCTGAACGGGATCGCCGTCTCGCGTGAAGACCTGGGGCGCTTTCGCGAGCTGCTCGCCCGCCGGGCGCGGCGCGAGCCTCTCGCCTACATCCTCGGTGAATGGGGATTCCGGCGGCTGACGCTGGCAGTTGATCCGCGGGTGCTCATCCCCCGGCCGGAGACGGAGATCGTCGTCGAGCGCTGCCTCGCTCTGCTCCAAGGAGTGAGGGAGCCGACGGTCCTCGACGTCGGCGTCGGGTCCGGTGCAATCGCGCTCGCGATCGCCGACGAGCGGCCCGACTCGCGCGTGGTCGGGACCGACGCTTCGCGCGGAGCGCTCGAGGTCGCCGAGGAGAACCGAAAGCGAGCGGCCATCGACGGCCGCGTCAGTTTCGTCCACGGCGATCTCGTCGCCGGTGAGCCCGGCCCATTCGATCTCGTCGTGTCGAACCCGCCCTACGTCTCGGCCGGCGAGCTACCTGGCCTCGAGCCGGAGCTGCGCTACGAGCCTCGCGAGGCGCTGGTCGGTGAGGGTGGCCACGAGGCGGTTGCCACGGCCGCTCGTGAGGCGTTAGCTCCGGGCGCGCCGCTCGTCCTTGAGGTGGGCGACGGCCAGGCTGCGAGCGTCGCCCGCCTGCTCACGAGCCTCGGCTACGGAGACGTTCGCATCTCGCAGGATCTGGCGGGCTGCGAGCGGGTCGTCGACGGCCGGCGGCCGTGATCGACGAGATCGTGGCGGCGATCCGGTCGGGACGGCCCGTGATCCTTCCGACCGACACGGTCTACGGCCTCTGCGCAGACGCCTATCACGAGGTGCCGGTCCGTCGTCTCTACCGGCTCAAGGGGAGGGGGGAGCAACAGCCCATAGCGCTTCTCACAGCGGATGTCGATGTCCTGCTCGACGCCGTTCCCGAACTGCGCGGGCGGGCGGGGAAGCTTGCACGAGCGCTGCTACCAGGCCCGTACACGCTGATCCTCCCGAACCCGGCGCGCCGGTTTCGGTGGCTGACCGGGGAGAGACCGGACACGATCGGCGTTCGGGTGCCGGAGCTCAGCGGGGACGCCCGCCCCGTGCTCGACCGGGTGGGAGCGGTGGCGGCGACGAGCGCGAACCTGCCTGGCGGCCACGATCCTCGGCGGCTGGAGGACGTCCCGGCCGAGCTGCGGGCGGGCTGCGCGGGTGCCCTCGATAGCGGCGAGCTGCCCGGCACGCCGTCGACGGTGCTCGACCTGACGGGCTCCGGGCCCATCGTCGTCAGGGAAGGCGCGGTGCCTGGCGCAGAGGCGCTGAGTCGCGTCAGCGAGCTCTGGGCGACGGCTTCTTCCCCAGGCTGAGCGGGCGGTTCGCGGGGTACGGGGTTGAGGCTGCGGTTGGAAGAGCTCCAACCGTGTCTCTGGCGGAACCTCGGCCGGGGATACGATGCTCGTGATGGCCGTTGCGCAGGAGACGCTCGAGCAGCTCCGCACCGCTGGTCTCTCCGACCTCGATCCCGAGATCGCCGAGCTTCTCGGACGAGAGCTGGAGCGCCAGCGCGGACAGATCGAGCTGATCGCCTCCGAGAACTTCACCTGGCCGAGCGTTCTCGAGGCCATCGGCAGCACTCCGACGAACAAGTACGCGGAGGGCTATCCCGGCAAGCGCTACTACGGCGGCTGCGAGGTCGTCGACGAGATCGAGCAGCTGGCGATCGACCGTGCGAAGTCATTGTTCGGCGCCGACCACGCGAACGTCCAGCCGCACGCAGGGGCCCAGACGAACATGGCCGTCTACATGGCGGCGCTGAAGCCGGGCGAGACGATCCTCTCGCTCGAGCTCGCGCACGGCGGCCACCTGACGCACGGCTTGAAGGTCAACTTCTCCGGCCGCCTCTACACGATCGCCCACTACGGCGTCTCGCGGGAGACCGACATGGTCGACTACGGCGAGATCCTGCGCCTCGCGAAGGAGCACCGCCCGCAGATGATCGTCTGCGGCGGATCCGCCTACCCGCGAACGGTCGAGACCGACCGGTTCCGGCAGATCGCGGACGAGGTCGGCGCTCTTCTGCTCTGCGACATGGCCCATTTTGCGGGGCTCGTGGCCGCGGGGCTGCACCCGAACCCCGTCGAGCACTGTGACTTCGTCACGTCCACCACCCACAAGACGCTCGCGGGGCCGCGCGCCGGCTTCATCCTCTGTCGCGAGGAGTACGCGCAGGCCGTCGACCGCGCCGTCTTCCCCGGGATGCAGGGCGGGCCGCTCGAGCACACGATCGCCGCCAAGGCGACGTGCTTCCGGATCGCCGCCACCGAGGCGTTCAAGGACTACCAGCGACAGGTTCGCGCGAACGCCGACACCCTCTCGGAAACGCTGATGGAGGGCGGCCTCGACGTGTTGACCGGCGGGACCGACACCCACCTGCTCCAGCTCGACCTGCGCAAAACGGACTGGACCGGCAAGGACGCCGAGGAGCGGCTCGCTGAGGTCAACATGACCGTGAACCGCAACACGGTTCCGTTCGACGAACGGCCGCCGACCGTCGCCTCCGGAGTCCGCATCGGCACGCCGGCGGCCACGATGCGCGGATTCGCAGAAGAGGAGTTCCGCGAAGTGGGCCAGGTGATCGTGGAAGCACTCGGCGACGGCCCGGACGTGCAGGCGCTCGCGGCCCGCGCGAAGGCACTCTGCGACCGGCACCCGCTCTATGCCGGATTCCGCGGCTTCACCAGCTACGCAACGTGAGCACCGGCGTCGCCACCGAGCGCCTGATCGAGGTCAAGCATCCGCTCGTGCAGCACAAGCTCTCGTACCTGCGCGACAAGGACACGCCGACCGTCCACTTCCGGAAGATCGCGAACGAGGTGACGCTCCTCCTCACGTACGAGGCCACGAAGGACTTTCCGACGGAGGACGTGGAGATCGAGACGCCGCTCGAGCGCACGACCGTCCAGCGGATCTCGGGGAAGAAGGTCGCCGTCTGCCCGGTCCTCCGGGCGGGAATGGGAATGCTCGACGGCGTCCTCTCGCTCGTCTCCGGCGCGCGGGTGGGGTTCATCGGGCTCTACCGGGACGAGGAGACGCTCGAGCCGGTCGAGTACTACGTCAAGCTGCCGACCGACCTCGCCGAACGAGATGCGCTCGTCCTCGATCCCATGCTGGCGACCGGGAACTCGAGCGTCGCTGCGATCGCCAAGGTGAAGGACGCAGGCGCGCGCTCGGTCACCCTCGTCTGCCTGGTCTCGGCACCGGAGGGCATCGAGCGCGTGCACTCGGTGCATCCCGACGTCCGGATCGTCACCGCCTCTGTCGATCGAGGGCTGAACGAGCGCGGCTACATCGTCCCCGGCCTGGGTGACGCCGGAGACCGCCTCTACGGCACGAAGTAGGGCAGGTGGACACCCTCCGCGACAACCCCGAGGTCGTCTGGGGATTCCTCCTCGCGCTCGCCGTCGTCCTGCTGCTGACGCCGGGAGTCGGCCGGTTTGCCCGGATCCTGGGTGTCGTCGACCAGCCGGGCGAGACACGGCGAGTTCACACGCACCCGGTCCCGCGCCTCGGCGGAATCGCGCTTCTCCTCGGGATCTTCGTCCCGGCACTCGCCTTCCTCGCGCTGGACGGCCCGTTCCGCGGGATCCTGCTCGGCGCGGCGATCGCGACGACGGTCGGCGCGGTCGACGATTTCCGGGGGCTTCCGTGGTGGGCGAAGCTCGCCGGCCAGCTCTCCGCGGCCGGCGTCGCAGTCGGCTTCGGAGTCACGGTCGACCGTTTCACCTTCCCCGGCTTCGGAAGCCAGGAGCTTCCCGAGTGGACGGCGGGCGCGGCCACCCTCGTCTGGGTCGTCGCAATCATGAACATGGTCAACTTCCTCGACGGGATGGACGGTCTTGCGTCCGGGATCTGCGCGATCGCGGGATCGACCTTCGCCGTCATCGGCCTCTCGCTCGGCGCCCCCGACGCGGCGCTCCTCGCGGCGATCGTCGCAGGCGCCTGCTTCGGCTTCCTGCGGCACAACTTCTACCCGGCCCGGATCTTCATGGGGGACTCGGGTGCGCTCTTACTCGGCTTCCTCCTGGCCACCCTTGCCGTGGAAGGCCTGGTCAAGACGGCCGCGTTGGCAACACTCGTCCTGCCGCTGCTCGTCCTTGCGATCCCGATCATCGACACGTCGTTCGTGTTCGCGAAGCGCCTGAAGTACAAGCAGCCGCTGTACGGGGCCGACCGGACGCACTTGCACCACCGGTTCATGAACATCGGCTTCTCTCAGACCCGCGCCGTCACGTACATGTACTGCTGGTGCGTCTTGCTCGCTGCCGCCGCGCTGGCGACCCGCTTCCTCCCTCCGCGGCCGCGTGGCGTCTGGGATCTCTCCAACTCGTTGATCGCCGGTGCCGTAGCTCTCGCCGCCCTCGCCGCCTCCGTCTACATCGCCTACCTCCTCGAGATCATCAAGCTCGCGAATCCGCGGGTTCGACGGCGCGAGGAGCAGGCGCGAGCCGACGCAGAACGCCGGAGCGCGTAGCTACAAACCTCCGCGTTTTGCCAGAAACCATGCGGGTTTCGGCTGTTACAAGCTCTGGTATGCTCGCCCCGGAATGGAGCGCGCCCCTCGCGAGTCTCTCGACCCGGCTGGGGCAGGCGCTGTTCTCCTCGGAACCACCGCCCTCAGCATCGGGATCGGGGCGCTCGCCGGCTGGCTCGCCGGCGCATGGCCCATCGGCGCACTCGTCGGAGCAGTGTTCGGCATCCCTGCAGGAGTCCTCGCCGTCTACCGACGCTACCGCGGAGTCTTCTCGTGAAGGACGTGTGGTCGACTCCCCGCGCGATCCCGGGCCGCGCGGCTCCGATCGCCGCCGGGGCAGCCGTGATCGCGCTCGCGCTGCCCGTCTTCGCCGTCGCGGGCTGGCCTCTCCGGGGCTGGGCGCTCGCCGCGATCCTCTGGGTCGGAGCGCAGGCGCTCGGCCTGCTCCTGTCACGCCTCGAGCTCGGCGCCGATAATCTCGCCGCCTCAGGCGTGAGGGGAGTCGGGATGATGTTTCGTCCGGTCGCCGTGATGGTGGTCGTGATCGCCGTCGCAGCATCGAACGCAGAAGTCGGCGTCTCGGCCGGGCTCCTCTACGCGCTTGCGTACAGCCTCGAGCTCGGCCTCTCGGTCCTCGCCTACTTCGGAAGCCCGGTCCGGCGATGAAGCGAGCGCTCGCCGCAGTCATCGGCCTGGCGTTGACGCTCTCGGGCACCGCCTTTGCGTCCACGGTCGAGGGTGGGAAGGAAGAGGATTTCGACCCGTCTCACGAGTGGCTCCTCCACGACTGGATCCCGATCCATCTCGGCCCGATCAACCTCTCGATCACCAAGGCCGTCGCCTACCTGATCCTCGCCTCGCTCCTGACGATGCTGCTCGGTTGGTTCCTGATGCGCTGGCGGCTCGGCACCGACCCGGGCAACCGGCAGACGGCGGGGGAGTGGATCTACGAGATCGCGCAGACGCAGGTGGCGGAGCAGGGCCTGCCGACCAAGTCGATCGCGCGCTGGTTCCCGTACGTCGCATCGCTGCTGATCTTCGTCTTCGTCGTCAACCTCATCGGCTTCATTCCGCTGCCGCTCTCCGACGAGAAATTCGAGCTCTTCGGCGTGGAGCTCCCGACGCTTGGGATCTACGCCGCCACCTCGACCCTCTCGGTGACCCTCACCCTCGCCCTGCTCACATTCGTCTTCACGCACGTGGAGGGCATCCGGCACAACGGCGTCGCCGGCTACTTCAAGAGCTGGATCCCCGACGTTCCGAAGCCGATGTACCCGCTGATCGTCCCGTTGGAGATCCTCGGACAGTTCATGCGCCTGATCTCACTCTCGGTGCGGCTCTACGCGAACATGCTCGCCGGCCACATGCTGATCCTGACGTTCATCGGGCTGATCTTCGTGCTCGAGAACGTCTTTCTCGCCGTGGTCGCCGTGCCGTTCGCCTGGGCGTTCTACCTGTTTGAGATCCTGATCGTCGTCGGCATCCAGGCCTACATCTTCGCCGCCCTGACAGCCATCTACATCGGCTCGGCCATCGAGCCGGAACACTAGGAAGGAGCACCAATGACGTTCGCTGCAATGGTCTTCGCGGCCGCCGAGGACGGCGTCGACGCCGGCAAGGCAGTCGCGCTCGCACTCGGCATCGGCCTCGGCGCACTCGGCGCCGGCGTCGGCATCGGCAACATCTTCGGCTCGATGATCCAGGCCGTCGCGCGCCAGCCCGAGCTCCGAGGTGAGCTCACGGGCATCCAGTGGCTGGGCTTCGCGCTCACCGAGGCCGTCGTCTTCTACGGCCTGATCGGCGGGCTGCTCGCCTTCGTCCTGGTCTAGCGATGCAGGTCTTCGCCGCCAACCCGCTGATCGAGGTCGCTCCCGGCCTGATGATCTGGACCCTGATCACGTTCGGGCTAGCCTTCGCGTTCCTGAAGTGGAAGGTGTTCGGCCCGGTCCAGGCCGCGATCGACGCTCGCCGCCTGAGAATCAGGGAGGCGATCGAGGAGGCCGACAAGGCGCGCTCGGAGGCTCGGGGCCTGCTCGAGGAGCACCGCGCGATGATGCAGCAGGCTCGCGGTGAGGCCGAGCAAATCCTCGCCGAGGCGAGGAAGGTCGCCGACTCCCAGCGCGATCGGCTGCGCGACGAGCTCGAGGCCGACCGGCAGCGGCGCCTCGACGAGACGACGAAGCAGATCGAGGCCGAGACCCGGCGAGCCCTCGAGCAGATCCGCTCCGAGGTCGCCGATCTCGCGCTTGCTGCAACGGGCAAGGTGACGGGCAAGGTCCTCACCGACGCCGATCACCGCCGGTTGATCGACGAGGCGATCGGCGAGCTCGACTTCTCGGTCCTGGAGGGCTCCCGGACGTAATGGCCGTTGCGCAGCGCATCTACGCGAACGCGCTCTTCGACGCGGCGAAGGAGCAGGACAGCCTGGAACAGGTGCGCTCGGAGCTGCGCGAGTTCACGGATGCCGTCGACTCGGTCCCGGAGCTCCACGGTCTCCTCACCAACCCAGAGCTGGACTCCAGGATCAAGGTCGATGCGCTCCGTGCGGTGCTCGGTGACGCCCATGAGCTTGTCCGGAACTTCCTGCTGCTCGTCGCCGAGAAGGGGCGGACCGACGATCTCGAGGGGATCGTCGAGGAGTTCGAGGCGCTCGTCGCCGCCGAGGAAGGAATCCTCGACGTCGAGCTGACGACTGCCGTCGAGCTTTCGGACGACGCCGCGCAGAGCATTCTCGAGCAGATCGAGCGCGTCTCGGGCCGAAAGCTCCGAGCGACGCGCTCCGTCGACGCCATGTTGATCGGAGGATTCGTGCTCCAGGCCGGGTCGCACCGCGCGGACGCAAGCGTGCGCTCCCGGCTCGAAGGCCTACGCAGACAGATGACCGGAACCGGAAGGAGTTAAGGCTCTTGAGACTTCGCCCAGAGGAGATCACCTCGATCCTGAAAGAGCGGATCGAGCAGTACGACGTCGAGACCGACCTCGCAGAGGTCGGCGCCGTCCTTCAGATCGGCGACGGGATCGCCCGCATCCACGGGCTCGAGAACGCTGTGTCGCTGGAGCTACTCGAGCTCGAGCACGGCGTCACAGGGATCGCGCTCAACCTCGAGGAGGACAACGTCGGCGCGGCACTCTTCGGCGACTGGGAGCAGGTCAAGGAAGGCGAGCCGGTCCGCCGCAGCGGACAGGTCGCCAGCGTCCCTGTCGGAGACGCCCTGATCGGCCGGATCGTCGATCCGCTGGGCAACCCCCTCGACGGTGGGCCGCCGATCGAGACCACCGAGCGCCGCCCGCTCGAGTTCAAGGCCCCGGGAGTCATCGAGCGCCAGCCGGTGACCGAGCCGCTCCAGACCGGCCTCAAGGCGATCGATTCGATGGTTCCGATCGGCCGAGGCCAGCGCGAGCTCATCATCGGCGACCGCTCGACCGGCAAGACGGCGATCCTCGTGGACACCATCCTCAACCAGCGTGGCGGGGACGTTGTCTGCATCTACATCGCGATCGGACAGAAGGCGTCCACGGTCGCGCAGGTCTACGAGCGGCTGCGCGAAGCCGGCGCCATGGACTACACGATCATCGTCTCCGCCTCGGCGTCCGAGGCGGCTCCGATCAAGTGGATGGCGCCGTTCGCCGGCTGCGCGATGGGCGAGTACTTCCTCTTCGACGGCCGGCATGCGCTCTGCATGTACGACGACCTCTCCAAGCACGCAGACTCGTACCGACAGATGTCGCTGCTGCTTCGCCGGCCGCCCGGGCGCGAGGCCTATCCCGGCGATGTGTTCTACCTCCACTCGAGACTCCTCGAACGTGCGGTGAAGCTCTCGGACGAGAACGGCGGCGGCTCGCTGACGGCGCTCCCGCTGATCGAGACGCAGGCCGGCGACATCTCGGCGTACATCCCGACGAACGTCATTTCGATCACCGACGGGCAGATCTTCCTCGAGTCGGATCTCTTCTTCTCCGGCGTACGGCCGGCGATCAACGTCGGCGTGTCGGTTTCCCGCGTCGGCGGCAACGCCCAGACGAAAGCCATGAAGAAGGTCGCCGGGCGGCTCAGGCTCGAGCTGGCGCAGTACCGCGAGCTCGAGGCGTTCGCCCAGTTCGGCTCGGAGCTCGACGCGCAGACCCAGCGGACGCTCGGCCGGGGCGAGCGAATGGTCGCGACGCTCAACCAGCCGCAGTACGCGCCATGGCCCGTCGAGGAACAGGTCGTCGCCATCTACGCGGGCATCAACGGTCACCTCGACAAAATCCCGGTCGACCAGGTGCCGCGCTTCCACGAGGAGCTCCGGGAGCACCTTCGCACCGAAGGCTCGATCCTCAAGGAGATCCGAGAGGGCGGTGACCTGCCCGACGAGCTCGTCGCGAAGCTCGACGCGGAGCTGAAGCAGTTCCTGCAGCGATTCGGGGTCGAAGAGGAAGCACTGACGTAGGCATGGCGCAGGTCCAGGACATCAAGCGCCGGATCAGGTCGGTCCGGAACACGCGCAAGATCACGAAGGCGATGGAGCTCGTCGCGGGCGCCCGACTGCGCCGGGCCCAGGCTCGGATCGAGGCGATGCGCCCGTACGCCGACCGGATGATGGAGCTGATGATCGGGACGGCGCGGGCGTCCTCCCAGCGGGAAGGCGGACTGCCGCTGCTCCAGCGCCGTGAAGTCAAGACGGCGGCGATCCTCGGACTGACCGGCGACCGCGGCCTGGCCGGAGGGTTCAACGCACAGATCCTTCGTCATGTTTTCGCCGTCGAGCGGCGCCTCCGCGGCGAGGGCGTCGAGGTCAAATGGCTCGTCTCCGGCCGGAAGGGCGCCTCGACCCTGCGCTTTCGAGGCTACGAGGTCGACCAGGCGTGGATCGGCTTCAGCGACCGGCCGGCGTATTCCGACGCTCAGGCGCTCGCGCACAGGATCACCGAGCTCTACTCGGACGGTGAGGTCGACAGCGTGGTGATCGTCTACAACCACTTCGAGTCGCCGCTCGTGCAGCGCGTCGTCGAGCAGGAGGTCCTTCCGATCCCCGAGCACGTCCTCGACGCAGGAGACGAGGCTCACGAGCGAGCGCTCTCCGGAGACTTCATCTACGAGCCCGAGCCGGAGCAGATCCTCGATCGCCTGCTGCCCGTGTACGTCGAGACCGAGCTCTATCGTGCGCTGCTCGAGTCTGCCGCCTCCGAGCAGGGAGCACGGATGACTGCGATGCGCAACGCATCGAAGAACGCGGCGGAGCTGATCGACAGCCTCACGCTCGCGATGAACCGCGCCCGCCAGGCCGAGATCACACAGGAGATCCTCGAGGTCGTGGCCGGCGCTGACGCGCTGACGAACTGAGTCGCCGGTCAGCCGGAGCTAACAAGCTCGTCGGGTGATCGTCAGAACTGATCAGACGGTCGACCCCCGGCCGTTATGCTCCCAATTCCGAATGGCGCACAAAGAAAAACGTCGAGAGGTTCTCTCCGCCGGCGCGGGCCTCGCAGCCGAGGTCGCACTCGAGAGTGGCGGGCAGCTGGGCGAGATGCAAGGGGTTCGCGCTCGCGGTTACTGGGAGCAGGTGTGGATCCGCTTCCGCAAGGACAAGGTTGCGATCGCGAGCGGCTTCGTCATCCTGCTGCTCATCCTCGCCGCCTTCCCCGGCGCACCACTCGCCGAAAGATTGCTGGGCCACGGCCCGGACGACATCCACCCGTCGCCCGGTGTCGGCGTGGATCAAAATCTCGTTCCGGTCGGGCCGATGACCCGCACGAAGGACTTCAACCCCGAGACCGGCAAGGAAGAGGATCTTCTCTTCATCCTGGGGACCGCGGACACGCTGGGCCGGGACGAGCTCTTGCGACTGATGTACGGCGCCAGAGTCTCGCTCGAGGTGGCGATCGGCGCGACCTTCCTCTCGATGCTCATCGGCGTGCTCCTCGGGGCGACCGCCGGCTACTTCCGAGGCTGGATCGATGCGCTGATCTCCCGTTTGACCGAGATCGTCATGGCCTTCCCGCTCCTGTTATTCGTGATCGCCCTGGCCGCCACGGTCGGCGACCGGTTGCAGGACATCACGTTCGGCGGGCTCTTACCCAACGGCGTGCTGATGCTCGTGCTCGTCGGCGGTGTGTTCGGCTGGTTCTATCCGGCCCGGATCATCCGAGCCCAGGTGCTGTCGCTGCGCGAGAAGGAATTCATCGAGGCCGCCCAGATGGTCGGCTCGAGCGACTGGCGCATCATCCGGTCGCACCTGCTGCCCCACCTGGTTGCGCCGATCATCGTCTACTCGACCCTGATCGTCGCGCAGTTCGTGCTCTTCGAGGCGGGGCTGTCGTTCCTCGGCGTCGGCATCAAGCTCCCGACGGCGAGCTGGGGCGCACTGCTCTCGACGGCGCCGGACTTCTATCTCCAGCAGCCCTGGCTGATGGTCTGGCCAGGAGCGGCCGTGCTCATCACGACCCTTTCGTTCAACCTCCTCGGTGACGGCCTCCGCGATGCCTTCGATCCACGCGGGTCGGCCCACTAGCGCGAGTTAGCGCCAGCTCCTGATCACCCGCTAACTAACTCTGATCAGCGCCGTCTCATCGGACGGGACGCGTGTGTGTCCTGAGCCGATGCGACCGCTTGTATCGGTTCGAAACGCGGAAAGGAGTCTCATGCAAAGACGACTCATGCTCTCGGTCACGATGCTCTTGGTTGGAGCCGGCCTGTTGGCGGCGTCCGCAGTAGCGGGCCCGTCCTCAAGCGCTGGTCCCCAGGCATCCGGGGCCTCAGAGGCAAGAGTCGGCGGCACGTTGAAGCACAGCCTGAGCGTCGACATCGACTATGTCGATCCGGCTCTCGCGTACTACGTGCCGTCGTGGACGATCCAGTACTCGACCTGCTCGATGCTCCTGAACTACCCGCATGCGCCGGCCCCCCGTGGGTCGCGGCTCGTGCCTGAGGTAGCGAAAGGGTTCCCGCGCATCTCGAGAAACGGACTCATCTAC
>Ga0180121_10000997_pt1 | contig 11948 bp, 8 predicted proteins | sample AntDrymUQ5402106_2_FD_129676 | JGI IMG/M metagenome (GOLD analysis project Ga0180121, IMG submission 129676) | Polar desert sand microbial communities from Dry Valleys, Antarctica - metaG UQ540 (21.06) (version 2) (version 2) | ecosystem: Environmental > Terrestrial > Soil > Desert | place...
CGCGCCAGCTCAATGCCGTCGTCGCGCTCAAGGGAGCGGTGACGCACATCGCAACTCCCGACGGCGAGCTGTTCACGTATTCCGGCGGCAAGGTCGGGCTCGCGACTTCAGGGTCGGGCTACATCCTGGCCGGAATAGTCGTCGGCTTGCTCGCCCGTGGCGCCGATCCCGCCCAGGCCGCGGCATGGGCGGCGCACGTGCACGGCGAATCGGGAAATCGCATCATGCGGCGCGTCGGACTGCTCGGCCTCCTCGCCCGCGACCTTCTGCGCGAGATCCCGCCAGTAATGAACGGGCTCGCGCCCTAGGCGCGCCCGCTACCGCGGCACCCGCCGCCGCACCGAGTCGGCGGCGGTGGCGCGCGGGAAGCGCTCCGGCATGTCGGCCGCCACATAAACCATCACCGCCATCGCCGCGATGCACTCGTTCAGATCGCGCGGCGAAAGCTTGTCCATCGTGTCGCCATCGGAGTGATGGTACCAGAAGTAGCGAGATCCATCGACGTTGAGCGCGGCGGCGGGGATCCCCCGCTCGGCAAGCGGCGACACGTCGGCTTGCGGTCCGCCTTCGGTCGCCGAGGTCGCGCCGATGCCGGACAACAGCGACGCGATCTCCTTCGTCACGGCGAGCGCCGCCGCGCCGCCGGCCATGTAATAACCGGACGGCTTGAACACGCCGTTGTCCGATTCCATTGCCAGCACATGGTTGTCCAGCTCGGCGGCGTGCGCATCACGGTAACCCGTCGCGCCGCGCAGTCCGTTCTCCTCGTTCGTCCACAGCACCACCCGGATCGTGCGGCGCGGGCGCAGTCCCAGCCGCTTGAGAAGTCTTACCGCTTCCCACGCGGCGACGCTGCCGCCGGCATCGTCCATCGCGCCTGTCCCGACGTCCCACGAGTCGATATGCCCGCCGACTACGACGATCTCTTCCGGCCGCTCGGCGCCGCGCAGCTCGGCGACGACGTTGCGCGACTGGGCATCGGCAAGAGTTCGCGCCTCCATCTTCAGCGTGACGACGACTTCCTCGCCCCGCGCCTGCATGCGTCCGAGCATCGCCGCGTCCTCGACGCTGAGCGCCGCCGCCGGAATTTGTCTCACCGCCGTGTCGTAGCGCATCGCGCCGGTGTGCGGACTGTTGATGGAGCTCGATGCCACTGAACGTGTGAGGCTGGCCACCGCGCCGTGACGGGCTGCTTCGATCGCGCCCGATGAGCGGTATCGCACCGTCTCTCCGTAGGATGTGAACGGTACGTTGAACAGCACGATCTTACCCGGCACTTCGCTGGCGCGGCGCGTGAGCTCGTCGAAGCTGGCGACGACGAGTACCGGAGCAGTAATTCCCCCGGGCGGCGTGCCGATGCTGCGGCCAAGCCCGAGCATGCGCAACGCTGTTGCGCGTGGCCGGACGAGAGTGGCGGATTCCTCTCCGCGCACCCAGTGCGGCACCATGATCGGCTCCCCTCTCACGTTCTCGAGACCGTCACGCCGCATCTCCGCGAGAATCCAGTCGATCGCGTTCTCGAGCGACCGTGATCCGCTCAGCCGGTGCCCGAAAGTATCCGTGAGCCTTGCGACCCGGTGCCATGCAGCGCTGTCGGCGAGCGCCGCGGCAACGATTCGATCGGCGGCTGGGCGATACCGCTCGGCAAGCAGCGATCGCGCCGGAACGGCGGCGGGAGCGGGGACGGGAGCGGGAGCAGGCTGCGCGGGAGTGCAGGCGGCGACTGCGATGATTGCTGCCGAAAAGATTCTCGACACGAATACGTTCATGATGTGGCTCTTGATCCTGTCAGTTCGTGAGCGAAAAGGCCGGCATTGGGGTTGTCGGCGTGTCGCGGCGGCGGATAGTCTCGCCCGCGGGAGCGAGCAGCGGCAGCGTCAGCAGAAACAGGGTACCGGTGCCAGGTGTGCTCGTGACGATCACGTCGCCGCCGAGCAGGCGCGCAAGCTTGCGGGTGACGCTGAGGCCGAGTCCGGTGCCGCCCGACTTGCGGGTCGTGGCCTGCTCCGCCTGCCAGAACGGCTCGAATACATACTCGATGTTTTCGGCAACGATGCCGATCCCGGTATCGGCGACGCGCACCTCCAGCATTTCGCCGCTGATCTCCGTCACGAGACGCACTTCCCCCTTGTCGGTGAACTTGATGGCGTTCGAGAGGAGGTTCACCAGCATCTGGCGCAGCTTGGTGCTGTCGGTCTGAATGATCGCGTCTTCGGGCAGAAGCCCGATCGAGAATGTGAGCCTTTTAGCGGACGCCATCGGCTCGACGAGCGCCGCGGAATCGCTAAGCGTCTGGTTTATCGGGACGTTTTCCCACCGCACCCTTTCGCGGCCGATGTCAACGCGCGCGAAGGTGAGGATCTCGTCGATGAGACCGAGCAGGTGCCTGGCACTGGCGTTGATTCGGCCGAGCTGCTGGCGCTGCAGCTCGGTCACCGGCCCAGTGATTCCGTCGGAAAGCAGCTCCTCATAGCCCATGATCGCCGTCAGCGGTGTTCGCAGCTCGTGCGACATGACGGCTAGAAAATCAGTCTTGATGGTGTTCGCGCGCTCGGCGTCGGCGCGCGCCATCTCTGCTTCCGCCAGCGCGAATTCCGCTGTCGCTCGCGCCTGCCTCTCCAGCACGAGGAGCTGTACTCTTTCGCGCTCGGTGTCGCGCAGCACGCGGGCAGACCACACCACGAGGAGCACGAAAGTGACGATGCTCGAGAAGGCAAAGAGCGAGACGCCGAACTCCGTTTCGTAAAGTCCCGCCTCCTCGCCCACCATGCGGATGAGGCCAAGCACCACTGGAAAGAAGACGGCCGCAGGAAGAAGCCGGCGCGTAAGAACCCCCGCCGGTCCCTCGTCCATGAGGAGGAACGCGACACCTCGCTCACGGTGCGCGAACAGTATCCCGGTACCAAGGATCAGGAACGCTATCACGGTGAGGAGAGCCATCCCGGAGCGCTGCGACAGCGCGTACATGCCGCGCACCCCGAAGACGTATCCGAGCAGCCCGACGAGCGGAATCATCAGGCCCGGCAGGGCGAACATCTGGGTCCGATAGTCGCGGCGGCGCTTGTCGTGGGCGATGCAAAGGAGCGCCAGCGCGAAGAGAAGCAGCGTTCCTGCGCTGTTGAGTGCGATCCGTCCGGGCGGATCCCACATGCTGCGCTGCAACGTCTTGTTGAACAGAAGCAGGTCGATCCCCCGACCGACCGCACCCGTGTACTCATAGAGCGTGATCAGCGCAACCGTGCCCACCAGCGCGGCGAGTGCCTGCTGTATTCCATCCCGCACCGAAGTCCGACTCGAGCCGACCGCCAGCAGCAGTGAGATCCCGGCGATCACAAAAGATGCTGCCGCAAGTGGCGGCATCGCCAAAACGCCCGGCGACGCAGCCGTCTGTGCGTTTGTCTGGAATGCCCAGCCGAGCAGCTCGACTACGCCGATGGCGGCTACCGTAACGCCGGCAACCTTCGGAATGCGCGCGAAGATGCCGATCAGCGGACTCTGTCGGTCCGGCCTGCCGAGGGCAGCGTTGGGTAAACTGTGCATTTTCTTGACTGCTTCGGAACCTATTGCTGAGCTGACCGACGCGCAATTCTCACAGCCGCACTTCTATATCGCTGAGCCGCGCCGTTACGGCAGCGATGTCGGCGCGGTTGGACATGTCCAGTACCGCCGCACGAACCTTGATCACGCGCACTTTTATCTGCCCGCTATCGATCGCAAGGTGCACCGCACGTGGAAGCTCCAGCTCGCCGCGAGGGGACAGTGGAACGGCGCGGCAGGCAGTAAATATCTCGCGCGTGAAGAGCCAGCAATTCATGCTCGCATAAATCTCCCGGCCGGCCATCGCCGGCGTTGGCGTGACCAGAATACGACGCAGGAACCCGTCATCGTCGATATCCAGCGCGCCGAACCTGGCCGCCCGCTCTGGGGGGAATCCGCTCAGCGTGACGAGCGCCTCCCGCTCGAAGCCAACGATCGCGGCGTCGCCGATCGGACGCAGTCGCGCCAGCACGTCGATCGGATAGTAGTTATCGGAGTTCAGCACCACGAACGGATCGCCGGCAGCGAACTCTTCCGCAGCCAGCACGGCATCGGCAGTCCCCAGCGCCCGCTCCTGCACGGCGAAATGCACGCGCACGCGCGATGGTTTTACCTCGCGCGTGAACCGTTCCCTGACCTGGCCGTGCTCGGGGCCGATAACGATGCAGACATCGCTGAAGCCCGCGTCGGCGATCGCGCTGATGAGAAAATCCAGGAACGGACGGCCGACCGGGATCATCGCCTTCAGCCCGGTGTCAGCAACTGAAGCCTGTTCAGGAAGCAACCCCTGCTCGCCATGATTTGCGCGCATGCGCGTACCGAGACCACGCGCGAGAATCACGACCTTTGTCGTGCCCGGCTCTGCTACCACTCGATCTGCGTCTTGTCGTGAAAAAAGCCGCCGGTCGGCCCGCTGTCGGGAAGAAGCGACAGCCAGACCGGTGTCTCGGCGCCCTTCTCTACCGTGCGGTTCGCCCCCTTTCCACCCATGTCCGTTCGTGCCCAGCCCGGGTCCACGGAATTGATGAGGATCCCCATTCCCATCGTTTCCGCGGCGAGCACGCGCGTGACGACGTTGATTCCCGCTTTCGACATGCGATAGGCGACGTAACCCGCGCCCATCCCGGTTAGCGAGCCCATACCGCTGGACAGGTTCACAATCCGGCCGTAGCGGCGCGTCTTCATGATCGGGATGACCAGCTCGGCGAGCAGAAGGGGACCGTAGACGTTGGTTTCCATTGTCTCGCGTACGACATCCAGCTCGTGGATGGGATCGGAGCTCTCGTCGTCGATCATGACGCCGGCGTTGTTGACGAGTATGTCGATTCGCTGGTAGTGACTCGTTACCGCGGCCACGCATTCCCGGATACTGTCCTGGCTGGCCGTGTCGAGCTGGCGCGCCTCGACGACCACGCCGCGGCCGGAAATCGCCTTGGCGGCCGCCTTGCCCTTTTCGAGATCTCTCGAGCCAAGAATCACGCGCGTGCCGGCGTGGGCGAGCTGGCGGGAGATCTCCAGGCCAAGGCCGCGGTTGCCGCCGGTGACGAGGGCGGTGCGTTCGCCGTTCATGATCAAACGTACCTACGTCCGCCGCCGGAGGATACATTTTCGGCGAATGCTCAGACTGATGCTCACGAGCTGTTCACTCGCGGCCCTCGGCGCCGCGCGTCCGGCGAGGTGAATGCCCGAGCTACCGGACATCACCGTTTACATCGAGGCCCTCGAATCACGCGTCAAGGGTGAAACTCTCCGCGACACGCGGATCGCGAGCCCGTTCCTGCTCCGCTCGGTCGACCCTCCACTCAGCGCGGTGCACGGCAAACGTGTGACCGGATTCCGCCGCATGGGTAAGCGGATCGTCTTCGATTTCGAGGACGACCTGTTTCTCGTGCTGCATCTCATGATCGCGGGCCGCCTGCGGTGGCTTTCGCCAGATGCGAAGCTCCCCGGAAAGCTGGGACTCGCGGCCCTGGATTTTTCATCCGGTACCCTGGTACTGACCGAAGCGGGCTCGAAGCGCCGCGCGTCGCTCTGGCTCGTGCGCGGCGGCGAAGGGTTGCAGCAGTTCGCGCGCGGCGGTCTGGAGGTGCTCGACGGGACTGTCGAAGAGTTCGCGGCACGTCTCAACGAGGAGAATCGCACCCTCAAGCGCTCGCTCACCGATCCGCGGCTGTTCAGTGGAATCGGCAACGCCTACTCGGACGAGATTCTTCACCGTGCCCGGCTCTCACCCGTAAAGCACACGCGGCGGCTCAGCGCGGAAGAGGTTCAGCGCCTCTTCGACGCGACGCGCGCAACGCTCACTGAATGGACCGAGCGCCTCCGCAGCGAATACGGAGGCGATTTTCCGAAGAAAGTAACCGCCTTCCGCGATGGGATGGCGGTGCACGGCAGGTTCAGGAAGCCGTGCCCGGTTTGCGGGACGGCGGTGCAGCGGATTCGGTACGCGGACAACGAGACCAATTATTGTCCGCGCTGCCAGACCGACGGGAAGCTGCTCGCCGACAGGGCGTTATCCCGTCTGCTGAAGCAGGACTGGCCGCGCTCGATCGACGACCTCGCCTGACCGACCTCTGAGGTCGCGTTACGCGCGCGGCTTGAGAGCCGCCATCATGCTCATGCCGATGCCGGCGAGTGACTGCCCACCGTCGCAAACCATTATCGAGCCAGTGATGAATTGGGCGGCGTCGCTGCAGAGAAAGAGCGCGAGGTCGGCGATCTCCTCCTTTGTGGCGAACCGTTTCAATGGAACGCTCTTCATGAACGCCGACCGGATCTCCGGCGTCGGCGCGAGGCGCTTCATTCCTTCGGTCTCATCCACCGCACCGGGCGCGATGGAATTCACGCGCACCCCTTCGCTGCCCCATTCGATCGCCAGGCACTTGGTCAGCATGTCCACACCGGCCTTTGCCGCGCACACATGTGCCTGGAGCGGCGTCGGCGTGAATGCCTGCATCGCCGAGATGCTGACGATCGATGCGCCGGGCCGCCTGAGGTGCTCGAAGGCGGCCCGGCAGGTGTTGAACGTTCCGAGCAGGTCGATGTCGACGACCGACTTGAACGCATTCGCCGACATTCCGAGCGCCGGGGCAGGGAAGTTTCCCGCCGCACCGCACACGACGATGTCGAGCGGGCCGTGCTCTTCGCGCGCGGATTTTATCGCTGCCGCAAGCACTTCATACTCGCGGACATCGGCCGGATAGCCAGCGGCTACTCCTCCGGCAGCGCGGATCTCGCCCGCCGCGGCGTCGAGCTTCTCCTTCGTGCGCCCGACGAGCGCCACCTTTGCCCCGTGCTCGGCGAAACGCTTCGCGATGGCAAGATTGATCCCGCTGCCGCCGCCCGTCACGAGCGCTGATTTCCCGCGCAGCTGCATTTCGCCGAACACGCTCATTCTGTCCGCTCCGCTCTGAATGCCGGCCAACCCCGGCTAACCTAGCCTCCTCCAGATGTAAACGGCACTACGAGCGGAGACTAGAAGCTCATCCAGTAATTCATCTTCACCTGAAAGATGTTGTCGGGATGCGCGGAAAAGAGTGCCGCCCTGTCGCGTGAGAAGCTGAAATCGCCGTAGGGCGCCGAGTCCTGCCGCGTCTGCTGCCACACCACGAACATCGTGGACCCGGGACGATATTCCCAGCGGAATACTGCGTTCCCGCGCAGCGAGCGGAAGTTGAAGTTCGGGTTCGGAATCGCAATCGCGTTGGTCGGACTCACGTGGATCGAGTCCACGCGGGAAGATCCGCTCCCCGAGCTCGTGACATCCGTGAACACGCGCCGCGCCGACTGCCGCGGCGCGACGAACTCCTGGTATCGCGAGTAGTCGCCTGCCGATATGAACGGCTGGGCAAAGAGTTCGAGGGTCATCGCCGGCGTCATCGTCACGTTGAGGCGCGTGTTCATCGACGTCGCGCGCTGCTGGAGATACGCGAAAATGTAGCGTCTTCCGAAGAATGCGGTGTTGGACGAATCGACTGCCGACCGCAGGAACTGGTTGTTGCTGGTCGAGTAGTTGTACCGCGGGCCGACCGTCAACTGCACGTTGGACCGCGGGCGCATGGTGACGTCGAGGTTGAGCCCGTACGAGCGCGACCCGTCTTCTCCGATCGAGATGTTGGGCACTGTACTGTAGGAGATCTTCTTCCGCCGGTCAGAGCTGATGAAGCTCTCCATGAAGCGGAATCCCTTTCTGTTCACGACTGGACCGCCTCGCGTCAACCGGTCGTCGGCGGTTTCGGGACGACGGATGTAAAAGAAGTTGAGGTTCCAGTAATTCTTGAGCTGCCCGAAGTTCCCGACGTGATACTGCCGGTCCGTAAGGTCGCCATCGTAATTGAACTGTTGCTGGGCGCCGCCGACGAAGAAATAGTTGCGGTAGAAGCGGCCCGGCTTCGTCTGCGAGCGCGCGACGTTCGCGTTCATCGAGAAGTAATCCGCACGCGTCAGGAACGAGATGTCGTTCACCTCGTAGCCGGGGCTCCGGAAGTTCACCATCGACTCCCAGTTGAACAGGCCCCCATCCTTGCCGATTCTCGCATAGCCGCCATACCCACCGAGCCGCGTCGCGAGGGTGTCGAAGCGGTCGGAGAACAAGCCATTTCCTCCCGACTGCCGGTCGGGCCGCTGGAAGTAGCGCGCGCTCGACCGCTGCAGTCGAGCAACCGCGAGCGGATCGCCGCCGAGATTGGACACGGCGTAATTTCCCATAAAGGAGTATTCACGCTGCTTCCACGCGTGGAACCAGTCGACCCCGAACTCCTCGGCGTGCTTGTCGAGGCGCTGGGCGAGAGCGGCGTTGTCAAAGCTGCGCAGGACGGAGCTGACGAATCCGCCCACCGTCGTGCTGCCGCCACGCAAGTCGCGCTTGAGGCGGCCGACGAAATAATTCGTGCGCGGCTCCACCTCGAGCTCGGACGCCACCCTGCTCCCATCGGTCGCATTGACGGTAAGGACCCTGGCCTTCTCCGAGCGGGTCAGGGCGTCAAGTACGCCGATCGAGTAGCCCTTCGCGGTGCGCCCCGTGATCTTGGCAGCGGCGAGGATGGTGCTGTTCTCGGGATTGTCGACATACGTTCCCGCCGCCGTGCCCTGCGGCGCGCGACCGATGCGGCGCGAGTAGAGCAGGTCGTTGGATGAAACATTGCTGCAGAAGTAGCAGTTGAAGCTCCCGAATCCGAAGATGCCGCCACCCTCGACGAAGAACGGCCGCTTCTCGGGGAAGAAGGTCTCGAACGCGCTGAGGTTCACCACCGCCGGATCCACCTCGACCTGCCCGAAATCCGGATTGATCGTCGCATCGAGCGTCAGGTTGGACGTCAGCAGATACTTGAGGTCAGCTCCGACGCGGTACTTGTATTCGCTGGGCCGTGTGAAGGGATTGTTCCTGTCGGCCGGCCGCACGAAGGCGGAGCTACCCACCACATAGGGTACGATCTCCGTTCCGCGCGGCCGCTTCGGGAAGTTCAGTCCCTCGAGATGCGCAAAGCGCGACGGACCGCCGATGTCGCTCGATTTCCAGTAGGAGTACATCTGGATCTCGTTAATGCGGCTGACGAAGCGCCATATCTGAACGCCCCACGTCTGGTCGGCGGCAGCGGAAAATCTGATCTGGTTGAGCGGGATCCGAAATTCGGCCGTCCACCCGAGAGAGTCGATTTTCGTCGCGACTTCCCAGACTGGATCCCAGGAATTGTCGGGATTGGAGCCGCCGGGCCCGACGGCATCCCCTTTCACGCCGGCAGGATTGACCGTGAAAATCGTCCTGCTCAGGTGATCGTGAAAAGTGTCGAAGACAAACTGTACATAGTCGCCGGCATCTCTTCCGCCGATCCGGTCCCTCCGCACGAGGTCTCCCTTCACGCCCTTGGCGCCGAGCGAGTCGTACATGCGCGCGCCGATGTAGAGCGCGGCGGCGTCATAGAGAAAGCGCACCTCGGTGTTCTGCGTCACCGGCTTCCCCTCGCTCGGCTGTAACTGCACGAATCCGGTCGCGACACCGGCGCCCGACCACGCCGATTCGTTGAGGCTTCCGTCGATGGTCACGCTTCCGTTCCGGGCGATCGCCTTTACGACTGGCGAGGGAGTCTCGTGAATCCTGGTTGCCGGGTTCTGTGAATGAACCTCACCGGCGATAAAGGGCAGGCAGAGTGCAAGGGCCAGCGCCAGACGGATCGAAGGCATTGATTGACGGGTCGAATTGGCGTGCGAAAAGGAGCTCAAAGGGATTAGACGCCCCACCAGCGAAAATGGTTTAGCCACTCCTGACTATCATGTAACGCCGGGCTGTTCTTTGCCGGTAGCAGGGGGCAGGAAAGAAAGAACCCCGCATCCTTTCAGACACGGGGCTGAGCTGTTGGTGGCCCACCCGTCCAACAAGCGCGACCAGCAGCTCACACCAACTTAGACCCACGGAAATCAAAAAGGGTTTGACCCTCTTCGCGGGTCAGCGTGCGCGCTTGCGGGTCGTGCCGAGCGACAGTTCTCCGGAAGAGGAAAAAAGCTGGTCGACCGCCGCGTCGGAAAGCGATTCGATCGCGTCGCGGTCGAGGGTGAGCCGGTTCGTCTGCCCCTCGGAAATCTCGGTGATCAGCCCCGCCGCGCGTAGAAGCTGAACGTGGTGCGTGATCGTCGGCTTCGACACGTCGAGCTTCCGGGCCAGCTCAGCCGAGCTGGTAGGAGTTCTGGCGAGGATCGAGGCGATCGCGAAACGGGTGGTGTCGCCGAGAGCGCGAAAAACCGTCTCCGCATCGACGTTGCGTTCGGAACTGGGCTTCGTGCGCGGCTGCAGTCGCGGCGCCCGCACCGGCGCTGGCGCGGCGCTCTCGTAGAAACGGGGCGCCGCCTGCCGTGCGCCGCTGACCAACACGTTCGGCGATACCGTCCCATCGTAAAGCGGAAAGTACAGCGTGTACGGGAAGTAAAGCGTCGTGCTTGGCCCCTCCTTCTCGTACTTCGCCCACCACCGGCGCGAGTTGAACGCCGACGGGATCAGGTACGCGCACTCGATGTTCTCGAACTCCGCGCTGAAGCCGCTTCTCGAGCGAACGACGCCGCTTTCGGCGTCGAAGGTGACCGGCAGGTTTATCTCCGTCGCGAAATCACTCAGCGGCCGGCGGCCGTGAAGCTTTCTCAGCCTGTTCGCCTGGTGGTTCAGGTCGGGCTGCAGCCCCTCCCAGTCGGCGCCGAAGCCGGAATTCCAGAAGAGGTTCAATGCGGCGGCGACATTCTCCTGGAACGAGTGAGGATCGTCGATCAGCGAGCTCACCGCCTTGACCGCGTCCGAGCCGGCGGCGTACGGCGCAAGCGCGAAATGCTTGAGCAGCTGGTTACCGCCCTTTGCGCTGGAGGAGATCACGCTTTTCAGCGTCCGCTTCCCGGTGAGGAGGCTGTCGACAGCCGCTTCGTCGTGGAGCAAGCCGGTCAGCACGTTCCGCTGCAGCTTGCCCTCGTCCAAAGTCCGGATCACGGCGATGATCTGGTCGAAGCTGAGCTCGCCCGGCGCATTCCTGAGCGCGTCGGCGAGCAGCGGCCAGAACAGCGGCGCCGGCGCGACTCGCTTCGCCGCAACCTTGTACTCGCGCGGCAGTCGTTCTAACGCCTGGTCCCGCCAGACGCTATACGCGTTGTCACCGCCACTCTCCAGCGCGTAGAGGGCGTAAAACACCTCGTAGCGCGGGGTGACGATTATCTCGACGGGAAACGGTGAGGCGGCAGCCATGTTAGTCAGGAATCTAACATTCCCTGATGAGCGCCACTATCAGCCGTCAGTCGGGGCTGGAGGACCTCACCGTGAAGATTCCGTTCGTCATGTCCATGCGCACGATGCCGCTGTTCCAGACATCGCTTCCAAGCACGCCGTCGAGCGATGCGAGCACCTGGTAAACGGGGGCGCGCACGACCGCGCCGCGAAAAATGATCGGGTGGCCGCGCACCGAGACTCTGAGGTCGGGGAGGACGGCGGTGCGCAGCGAGATCTCACCACCGAGTCCGCCGATGCGGCGGCTCTCGATTCTCGGCGACTGTATCTGGAGCTTGTCGAGCAGGGTCTCGGTTACGAACGTGAGCTGGGCGCCGGTATCGAGCCCGAAGTGGAGCGGTAGGCCGCCGCGGCTCTGGACTCGGACAACGGGCATTCCGACCCAGAACATGTTTCGCTCCGCGGTGCCCTCTCGTCCCCGCCTGCCCGGTTCGCGTATGCGCACGCTTCTCTCGCCGTAATCGACCTCGATGTCGAGCTGGCGGATGGTGTCGAATCCGATGATGCCGTCGATCTTTATCGGCGGTGTGCGCGCGCCGGGCTTGAGCTCCTTCATCTGCATCAGCGACTCGTGCACGATCATCGTCGGCACGTTCCGGACGGAGAGCAGGCCGAGTCCGATCTCGGGGAGAAGCGCGGGGACTGCGGATACCCG
>Ga0180121_10000998_pt1 | contig 11944 bp, 11 predicted proteins | sample AntDrymUQ5402106_2_FD_129676 | JGI IMG/M metagenome (GOLD analysis project Ga0180121, IMG submission 129676) | Polar desert sand microbial communities from Dry Valleys, Antarctica - metaG UQ540 (21.06) (version 2) (version 2) | ecosystem: Environmental > Terrestrial > Soil > Desert | place...
AACACGAGGAAATACCGGTGATTTTTTTGCCGGCTCAGGAGGATATGCTGCCTTATACGGGGATCCATACAGTATTATTCAGGGGACTGATACTTTAACAATTGTGACAAACGCTGGCGAACACGGTTCCGGTCTTACAATTTTTGGATCTGTGGGCGGTCCTGTAAGTAAACTTTTTTGGTTCGGTGTTGTAAAGCATGAGTATGGACATTATTTATTTGGAGGCGGACACAATAATTACGGCATTATGGGAGCAGGAGATATTTTTTTTAGCCCATATGAAATTATTAAATTAGGTTATCAGACTCCACAGACGGTGGATTATGATTATAAAGATTACTCTTTACTTGATTATTCCTCCAGAACTTCAAGCGGTGAAGTTTTAATTGTTCCTATTAATATGCCTGATGAATTTTTCTTAATTACCAACAGAAGAAAAATTTCAAACTATGACGTATTAATGCTTGGAGATACTGGCAAGGGTGGTTTTGAAATGAATGTTGGAGATTATGGAAAGGGGGTTTATATCGATCACATTTCATATGGGCTAAATTACCCCAGCGATTGGGATATCGAATGTGCTGACGGATTATGGAATTGGGTTTATAAAGGACAAACTACCCCGGACTGGAGTACAACTCAACCAGTAAATATTTATGAAAAAACTATTATAACAGGTGAAGTTTCAAATGATAATGGAGTTGCAACTTATTATAATAAAGACGGTAGAAGTTACGGTTATGTAGGTGATTTTGGCAATGTTCTTGAGGGTTGGTTTAGTCGCGGAAAGAGACATTTATCAATACATGGATATGGAATTGACCGGATATTTACAAACGATACAAACTTTTGGACATCAAGAACAAGAGATGGTGACAGGTGGGATCCATGGAACATCGGATACAATAATATTTTTTCCCCATATTCTAATCCAAATACTAAAAGTTGGAATAATGATTCGACGGGAATATTTATTTATTATGAGAGTCTCTCCAGTGGAACTGCCAATTTAAAGATATTCCGTACAGATTTTGGGGGATATACCGAAGAACAAATACTTTCGATAACTCCTCCTTCAAAACCAATGGGCATTGCTGTTGAATATTTCATTGAGACCGAAAATTATGTAAGACCCCTCATAACCTGGAATCATAACGAAGAACCAGATATGCTAAGTCTGTATGAAACGAAAAAATATAAAATCTGGAGGGCGACTCAAACAAATATGAATTATGTACCGACAAATTACACTTTGCTCAAAATATTAGATATAGATCCGGGAACTGCTCCAAGTTACTTAGATACTTCTATAAAAGCTATAGGGAGCGCATGGCCAGGAATGGGTGAACAGACAGAATACCCGGTCAGATACAGGGTTCAGGCAATAGATAAGTACGGAGATTCTTCTGTACGTTCCGACTTTGGAAGCGCTATCGGTTTAAAAAATTGCTACCCATGTTCGATAGGAGCGAGAATAGAACTAGAGCAGGGAGAAATACCGGATACTTACAACTTGTATGATAACTATCCGAACCCGTTTAATCCGGAAACAAGGATTAAATTTGATTTGCCAATTGATAATTATGTTACAATTAAAGTTTATGACATTTTAGGAAAAGAAATTTATACTTTAGTAAATGAATTTAAGCAAGCGGGAAGATATACTATTTCATTCAACGGTTCAAATCTTCCTAGCGGAGTTTATTATTATAAAATTAAAGCAGGTGATTTTGAGCAAGTTAGGAAAATGATTCTTTTAAAATAATTTTTTAAATTTTTTTCAACTCCCTAAATATTTCAAAAGTATTTAGGGATTTTTATTTAATGAAAGCTAGAATTATTTTATAAGTTCCATCTTCTTTGTTTCGGTAAAATCTCCTGCAACAATTTTATAAAAATAAACCCCACTTGAGAGATTACTACCGTCAAAGTTAATGGTGTAAATTCCAGTATCAAAATACCTGTCAGCTAAGGTTAAAATTTCTTTTCCTGAAGTATCATATATTTTTAAAGTTACAACAGAACCGTTTGGGATTCCAAACGATATGTCAGTTGAAGGATTAAAAGGATTTGGGAAATTCTGATTAAGCACGAAAGTTTTCACTTCTGTTCCTCCGAATCCTTTACCGGTAAGCTTGAAATTGTCTATCCACACATTATCCGAAGAAACTCCAAGAGGCCCTGCATTTTTTAGATAATAGTTAACCGCGAAATAAATATTCTTTCCTTTATAATTTGAAAGATCGTACGACTTTTTATACCAGCTTCCAACGGGACCATTGACTTTAAAATGATCGAGCAGCGTAAAACTTCCCGGTAGATTATCAGAAACAGAGATCCAGACTTTAAGAGAATCTTTAAAAGTCCTGTCGATCGCCCCGCACCAGAAAGATATCGAATCATCTTCATGAATGTTATACAGCCTGGGAGTTATGATCCAGTCATCGATAAAATTATTATCGTTGGCATTATCAAAATCAAGTTTAATAAAATGATTTCCATCCTGAGCACCCTGCAGGCCAAGTGAAAAAAAAGTAAAAGGAGTTGAGAGCACAAGCCCGGTTGCGCTGCTGTCACGGTTGAGAACAGTCCATCCCTTCGAATCAAGATCTGCGGACTCAAAGCCTTCCTGCCATTTGATCCTCTGTGAAAAAGAAATGTTGTGAAAAATAGTAATGAAAAATATTGCAGCAAAAATTTTTTTTATATTTAATGGATTGTTCAGCATGAGTAAGAGACTTTTAAAATTTTAATAACTTCATGCAAAAATGAAATTCCGTCCTTTACCGAAATAATGTCAGGCGGAAGCTTTCCGTTTCCATAAGCAATAGCATTTGCAACACCGATGATGTCCCTCTGAAATCCTGTTAACTTTTTATTGAGAAAAAAATCCTTATCGCCCTGAGTCATTTCCTGTCTTGGAACGGGAACAGGCCAAGTATCATTCGATCTCAGAACAGGGGAATTGAAAATGTTACTCAAGTCAGGAGAGTTAAGATCTCTGTTTGTTAAATTACCCAGGTTCCATTTATTTGACATTGTTTTTATGACAGAGGTGTGAGTCAGTCTTTCATTAATTACTGTTCCGCTTTTTATGTATGGTGAAACGATAACAGTTGGAACTCTGATGCCCAGCCGGTCAAATTTAAAATCCATCTCAGTATTATTCTGAACCGGGTATGGGGGAACGGCAAGTGGAGGCTGAACGTGATCATAAATTCCTCCTCCTTCATCAAATGTAATTATGAACAAAGTATTTCTCCAGTTGTTGCCTTCAGCGGTGTCGGATTTTTTTATTGCAGTGTAAACTTTATTTATAAGATGTTCTCCGGGTGTAACACTTGATGGAAAAATCAAAGAATTTCCTACTAAAGGTGCGGGAGGATGTTCATCGTTATGAAAAAAAATCATCCTCGGTTCAATAAAAGTATACTTCGGTAATTTTCCCTTTTTGCAATCATCTTCGAAATGGTCGAAGCTGCAGATATGGGAATGAGCGAGGGGTCTTAAGCTCGGATAATGAATCAGCAATGACATTGGTAAGACGTCTTTATAATCAAAATATATTTTCCACGAATGTCCGAACTTTCCGAGACGTTCAAAAATAGTTTCCTGAGTATTATTCTGCCACTTCGGATAAGGGGAATTAGATACAAATCCAGCTGAAGCTCCGCTGTTGAAAAAAGACCTGTTACAAAAAGTCTGGCTCGGAACAGAGCAGTGCCAGTGGTCGCAAACAGCAAACCCTTTTGCAATCGTGCTGATCACCGGAACAACCTCCGGGGGAAAGCAGCTCATTATGATTTTATATTCTGAATATGTAGGCATTCTTCCCTGTGATGCCCTGAACTTATTAATGTAATCCTTCACGGATCCATTCATCGGGTAAATTGCAGGTAATGTATCAGGCAAATTGTATGGCGGAAACATATCTTCTGATTCTAAGAAACGGTTTGTATCAGGAATGACAGTTCCGAAAAGGGATGTGTTAATATGAGGATACTCTTCACCTGGGTCAGGATTGGGATTATTCATTATCGAATCTTTGTAAACGTGGACACTGTCCACGCCCGGAGGAGGATTAGCATAATCCGGGATCGGATTGGAAAGGTTTCTGAAAGCAACTCCTTCAAAAGATTGTCCGGAAGGAGGAGGGTCAGAAGGCGTGTATAAATACCCAAGTATGTTGTCAAAGGAACGGTTTTCCATCATTAATACTACAATGTAATCAAACTTATCAAGATTATTTGCAATCTCTCTGTTTTTAAAAATCGCAGGAAAAGAAGCGCCAATACTTCCTAATGCAATCGTAGAGCCAGTAAGTTTTATAAAATCTCTTCTTGAAAGTTTACTCATTATTTTTCCTGAAAATTATTTCTTTCAACTTAATTAAATTTACAATTAAAATAAATAATGATTTGGGAATAGATTCTTAATAAGAGGAGGGTAAAGCCAGATTCCAGAAAAATAAACATTTACTTGAATTATATAATATGTTTATTTAATTTGTAAAAAGTTTTCTTAATATAAATTATGGAGAAGCCAAATGAAACTCCGTTCAATTCTTTATTCTTCATTAATCATTTGTATAATTTCAATTTCATTTTTATTCGGATGCAGCGGCGCATCACCGGAATACAGAACTTATGAGAATCTGTTAAGAAATCAGATGCAGGAGATGACTAATGTACTAAATGCAGGACATTATAATGAATTTATGAGCGCTTATGTCGATCCGTCTTATTTGAGTAAGGAAGGGGGTGTTGACCAGGCGCTGCTTCAGTTTGGTAACAAAAAACAACAGCAGCTATACAAAGACCTGAGGATCGCAAAAAACATTTCGCCGCTTTACAATGATAAAACAAAAGAGATGACTTATATGAACGAAACTCTCATGAAGCCTATTGCATTCAAACTAATCAACGGTAAGTGGATGATGGAGGGTGATTGGTTTAAGTAAAATACGTGTGGCACATTTTACTTTATCAAAGCCATTCTCTTTGTTAAAGTATTTTTTTCTGTATATAATCTATAGAAATAAATCCCGCTTGGCATTCCTTCAGTATACCAGGTTACTTCATATGATCCAGGGTTGAGATCATCATCAACAAGCGTTGCAACTTCATTTCCCAATACATTGTAAATGACAATCCTTACGTCTTGCGTCTCGCCTCTTGCATCTCGCGCAATATCAAATTTAATATTTGTATTTGGATTAAAAGGATTCGGATAATTTTGATAGAGTTCCATGCTTGCAGGAATTTCAGTTGAAATATTTTTTATGCTCGTAAGCCAGTTATTATATAATATCTGTAGCGAATCGATGGGGTCTCTTCCGACCGGAGTATTATTTACATTAAGATTAAGATGCAAAGTCCCCAAAGTATCCTGTGGCCTTCCCATTCTGATAAATGCTGAGATAGAAGAAGTATTTCTTCCAGTGCATCTTGTATCAGCTCCGACAACCTTTGCTCCCTGCAATGCAGCCATCATTTTATCGGCAAGAGTACCGGTTGCTCTTAAAAATCTTGCCTGCATTGAATCAAGAATTTGTTGGCCAAGCAGAATATTTCCCTGTATAGAATACGTAGGTCCGAGAATGTGATTTTTGTAATTCAGACAATTTACGCCTGTGTATGCGGCAGTCCTTCCTCCTCCAATCAGATCAACTATTCCGTACTGTCTCACTGTAGGATTGCTTTGAGCATCATGAGCGACTACAGAATCCCGGATTTGTTCGGGTGATAAACCTAGGTTCATTAAAGATCTTGCGTAAATTTGGTTTGCAGACAAATAAGAAGCTTGAGTATGAATTACGCCTCTGCCGGGGTGCACATCACTTAATATTATTGAACCAGCGATGCACGAAGCGCCTGCGCTGCCAACTTGACCAGTCAAAGGATCAATGGCTACGATAGAAAATGTATCTTGAGACTTTGCGTTATTAACAAGAAATAAAATCAATATTGCCGGGATTATCGAAATTAATTTTTTCATGATATTTTTTTTATAAGAAATTCAAGTTGATGTTTTGATCATTAAGTTTTTTTTCCGCCACGAATTACACGAATTTACACTAATTTTCTTTATATCATTTTTGCTAATTCGTGCTAATTAGTGTAATTAGTGGCTAAGATCTATTTTCAATATTCAACAAACAACTTTTGCAAAGTAATAAATTAAAAGCTCTCGAGAAATGAATTAGTTATTGCTGATGCCAGGCTCAGAACTGTAATATATTATTCACAACTTTTGTCAACTCCTTCTTGCTCATAATGCTATCACAGCCGGCTTTGTACACTTTACCCTTATTTGCTTCGTTTGAATAAACTGAAATTATCTTCTTTGATTTTGATTCAGGATCACTCCTGATTTTTTGAATAAGCTGTATAGGATTTTGTTTCATTTCATCTAAGTCTATAATTATAAGATCCAGATTTGAAACTTTTGATAATTGGTACGCTTGATTATAATCAGCAGTTTCTTCTAAGCTAACCTGGCAGTTTAGTTTTGTCAGAGTTATTGCTGAAATTTTCATTACTCCTATCAGCTCTTTATCTGATGAAATCAGTAAAACACTTTTTGTTTTCATTAAAATTTTTTGGCAATAGTTTACGCTCTTAATCCAAGCATAATAAATTGGTTCAACTTAAATAAATTTGCGATTAAAATAAATAATGTTCCTTTCTCAGCTATAGACTCGATAGAATCTTCCATTGTATTAACTATTAAATTTAAAGTTTTATTTATTAGCCGGGTTTATCAATTTCCAATTTGTAAATTTACCATACTCATTATCTGACTTGAATACAGGAGGGGGCGGGGATACTTTATAAAAGTTTATCCTACCCCAATTGAATGTTTTTTTAGGTAAGAACTTATATGAAAAAAAACAAATTTTCATTTTGTTCATTCAAGACTTTTTAAATAATCCCTCAAAGTTATTTTAAAAAATTATTATGAAAAAGATAATTTTTATATTCTTTATTATTCATTGTTCATTTCTAGTTGCAGAAGCACAATGGATAAAGCAATTTTCTCCAAATCATGCTATAAGAGACATAGAATTTATAAACAGATCTACAGGATGGGTTGAAAAAAAAGAATATGTTGGTTTACATACAGTTGAATGGAAGGGAACAAACTTAACCAGCGGAAGATATTTTTATAGATTAATAGCAGGAGAATTTCTGAAACAAAAAAAATGATTTTGAAAAAATAAAATTGAAAGTAAGAAATATGAAAAAAATAATTTTATTAATTACAATTATCCAGTCGATTGCTTACTTCAGCTACGCACAATGGATGAATCAGGTATCTGGAACAAATAGAACACTATATGATATTGAATTTTTAAATAATAAAACCGGCTGGGTAGTGGGAGTAGGAGGAACTATAAGAAAGACAACAAACGGAGGAATAAACTGGTTTGCAGTTCCTCATCCAGTCGGAACGAGACTATTATCAAGTATCCACTTAGTTGATTCGAATTATGCTTATGTTGTTGGAGACTTCGAAACAATAATTAAAACAACTGACGGTGGAAACAGTTGGATAATGATAAGATATGGACCAATAGGAAAAGGTAATAGCTATGAAGGAGTATTTTTCATAAATAAAGACACTGGATGGATATGCGGTAATGGACAATACGTTTTAAAAACAACAAATGGTGGAGTACAATTCGATTCGGCGTATTTGTTTTGGGGGATTCTATCTGATATTTATTTTAAGGATTCAGATGTGGGAGTAATATGTGGATGGGCAGGGGGTACTTTCAAAACAACTAATGCTGGATTAAGCTGGTTTAGGACACAAGTTTCTCTGCCAACAAATCAACCATGGTTTTTAAAGCTTTCATTCATAAATAAAGATACAGGGTGGATTGCAGGGGGGGATGGCAGAGTATTTCGAACAACAAATTTCGGAACAAGCTGGGATAGTATCTATCATCTTCAAACATCTCCGGTTGCAATGTACGGAGTTGAGTTCGTCAATAATAACACAGGCTGGGTTTGTGGAGAAGAAGGTAGAATTTATAAAACAACAAATTCCGGTCAAAGCTGGACTCAACAAATATCAAATACAAGCAATTTAATCACTTCAATGTGGTTTTATGACGACAGTCTTGGCTGGGCGTCCTGTGGTTTTGGCGGAATACTGAATACTACAAATGCGGGATTGACTTATATAAACTCGCAGGAAACAGTCGTGAAAAATTTCAAATTATATCAGAATTTTCCTAATCCGTTTAATCCCTATACAATAATAAATTTCGAATTGCAGAATACTGCAAATGTGACTCTTAAGGTTTACGATGCTCGGGGTAAAGAAGTAATAACTTTACTTGATGAAATGAAAATTGCGGGGGGTCATAAAGTTACATTCAATGGGGCTAATTTATCGAGCGGTATATATTTCTTAAGAATTGAAATCGGAAGATATTCAGAAACAAAAAAAATGATTTTACAAAAATAAATTATGAAAAGATTTATTTCACTCCTCCTAACAATACAATTAATAGCAAACCTGAGCTATTCTCAATGGATGAATCAGTTATCAAACACAAACAGAACATTATATGATATAGAATTTCTAAATAATAAAACCGGATGGGTGGTTGGTGTAGGCGGAACAATCAGAAAAACGACTAATGGAGGAATAAACTGGTTTGTAATTGTTCATCCTGTTGGGACAAAATTATTATCAAGTATTCACTTGGTTGATTCAAATTATGTCTATGTCGTTGGCGATTTCGAAACGATTATTAAAACTAGTGATGGAGGAAATAGTTGGGAAATAATTAGAAATGGTCCAATTGGAAAAGGAAGCAGTTATGAGGGACTTTTTTTCATTAATAAAGACACGGGGTGGATATGTGGAAACAGCCAATACATACTAAGAACAAGCAACGGAGGTTTAGATTTTGATTCAACATTTTTGTTCTGGGGCATATTATCTGACATTTATTTTAAGAATCAAAATACCGGAGTTATGAGTGGGTGGGCTGGTGGAGTTTTTAAAACAACTAATAGTGGTTCAAATTGGTATCAGGGGGATATAATTTTAAATTCAAATCAACCGAATTTCAGAAAGTTATCTTTTATAAACAAAGATACTGGCTGGATCACAGGAGGGGATGGTAGAGTGTTTAGAACAACAAATTGCGGAACAAGTTGGGATAGTATTTATCATCTTAACACGTTACCCAACGTTATGTACTGTGCTGAGTTTGTAAATGATTATACTGGCTGGGTTTCCGGAGAAAATGGGATTATTTATAAAACTACTAATACCGGTCAAAGTTGGACACAGCAAATTTCAAACACAAGTAACCTAATTACTTCAATGTGGTTCTATAACGACAGTCTAGGATGGGCGTCTTGTGGGTTTGGAGGAATATTGAATACAACAAATGGAGGTTTGACTCATATTAATTCAGCAGAAACAATGAAGAACAATTTCAGATTGTTTCAGAATTACCCAAATCCGTTTAATCCTATAACACAAATCCATTATGAGTTGCATACTCCCGGTTTTGTATCGCTTAAAGTTTACGATATTTTAGGCAATGTAGTAGAAACATTAGTTGAAAAAATAGAATATGCTGGTTTGCATTCGGTTGAATGGGGAGGAACAAATTTTTCGAGCGGAATTTATTTTTATAGATTAATAACAGGAGAATTTTCAGAAACAAAAAAAATGATTTTACAAAAATAAAATTCTAAAAGTATTGAATATTCAAATAATAACATAAACATCCGATTATGAAGAAAATAATTTTAATACTTATCGTAATACTTATTTCTTTTCAAATAACAGAAGCGCAGTGGATGAATCAGGTATCAGGTACAAACAGAACATTATACGATATGGAATTTTTAAATAAGAATACAGGATGGGTGGTTGGTGTAGGCGGAACAATCAGAAAAACGACTAATGGAGGAATGAACTGGTTTGAGATTACTCATCCTGTTGGAACCCGGTTATTGTCCAGTATCCATTTGATTGATTCCAACTATGCATATATAGTTGGAGATTTTGAAACAATAATAAAAACAACAGACGGAGGAAATAGCTGGGTTGTAATTAGATATGGTGCAATTGGCGAAGGAGACAGCTATGAAGGAGTTTTTTTTATAAACAAAGATACCGGATGGATCTGCGGTACCGGCGAAAAAGTTCTTAGGACAACCAATGGAGGGATAACGATTGATTCATCCAGATTATTTTGGGGATATTTAATGGATATATATTTTAAGGATGCAAATACCGGAGTGTTAACAACAATTGGTAATATATTTAAAACTTCAAATGGCGGTTTAAATTGGAATAGTGTCAATATACAATTGCACAGCACCTTTCCAGAATTTAAGAAAGTTACGTTTGTTAATAATAAATTTGGATGGGTAGTATCAAAATCCGGTAATAGGACTATTTATAAAACGTCAGATTTTGGAAGTAATTGGGATAGTATTAATATCATTCCTGCTTTCCCAAACTGGCTATACTGTATTGAGTTTTCTGATTCACTTTGCGGCTGGGTTGGAGGAGAGCAAGGGACCATTTATAATACTAGAGATGGAGGTTTAAATTGGTTTCAACAAAATTCAAACACAAATAATTTGATCACTTCAATGTGGTTTTTTAACGATAGTTTAGGTTGGACGTCGTGCGGATTTGGAGGAATATTGAATACAACAAATGGAGGGTTGACTCATATTAACTCTATAAAAACAATGAAGAATAATTTCAGATTGTTTCAGAATTACCCAAACCCGTTTAATCCTATAACACAAATCAGTTATGAGTTGCAAACTCCAAGTTTTGTATCGCTTAGAGTTTACGATATTTTAGGTAATGTTGTAGAAACATTGGTTGAAAAAATAGTATATGCAGGTTTGCATTCTGTTGAATGGGGAGGAACAAATTTTTCAAGCGGAATTTATTTTTATAGATTAATAACAGGAGAATTTTCAGAAACAAAAAAAATGATTTTGAAAAAATAAGATTCTTAATTATGACTCCACCAGGTAAATAATAAAAGCAGAGCAGGCAATCTAATATAGCGGTCAGGCAAATAATAGATTTAAATTTAATCTTCAAATGAAGATTAACCCTCCTCTGCTTATTTGTAAAATAATTGTAGCAATTTAAAATATATTTATTAATTGTGAAATTCTAAAAAAATTTAAACTATGAAAAAGATAATATTTATTTTCTTATTATTTACAATTAGCAATATGTTGAAATCACAATCTCAGGAATTTAATTGTGGTTTCACAGTAACTACAGGAGGAGATAATACTGTTTCTAATCCCTTTATGGGATTATATAAGCCGGTCAGAACTGATCTATCAGGAGATTCACAAGCCCCGTCAAATGCACACTTTCCTGTAATTATTGTTTTTGTCCAATTTCAAAATGATATTAATGGTTTTAATTGGCCTTCTGGACTCGCTCCAACATATATGGATTCTCTAATTGCTGACCAGAAAAATAATCCAAGTGATTGGTGGAATGCTTACAATGAGAACACTCAAAACTTCAGTGATTTGTACTGTGAAATAAGCAGAGGAAAAATGCATATGCTTGGAAAAGTATTTCATGTTATTTTGAGTCGACAAGCAAGCCAATACTCAAACGATTCCCTTATCACTAGAGAAATATGGGACAGCTTGAAAGTAAAAATACCGGATTGGAAGCCATATGATTTATGGCAAAAAGGTACAGATGGGAAATTTAGATTCAAGAAGGATAATCTAGTTGACATGATATTCAGAATTCATAAGTCCAGGGGTCCTGCTATGCTTCAAAGAGATTGTATTGGTTCACCGGAAACAGGAATTTTGTAAAAAATATTATGGTATAATTTAGACTGCATTTCTGATTTCAATTCTGTTTTTTCTGGCTTCAGTTAATTTGTTTTCTCTTACATCTAATT
>Ga0180121_10000999_pt1 | contig 11942 bp, 12 predicted proteins | sample AntDrymUQ5402106_2_FD_129676 | JGI IMG/M metagenome (GOLD analysis project Ga0180121, IMG submission 129676) | Polar desert sand microbial communities from Dry Valleys, Antarctica - metaG UQ540 (21.06) (version 2) (version 2) | ecosystem: Environmental > Terrestrial > Soil > Desert | place...
AGTCCCTGGTCCTGGAAGAGCGGCGTGAACAGCGCGCCGTTGCTCGTGGTCTTCCACACTCCGCCGTGCGCCGTCCCGACGTAGTAGACGGCGGGGTTCCGCTCGTAGACGGCAAGGTCCGAAATCCGCCCGGACATCGTCGCAGGCCCAATGGATCGAAAGTGCAATCCCTCGAACTCCTGAGCCACCGGGATCGCACTCGACTGCTGCGCATCCAACGGTGTGTCGGCGAGACCGACGAGGAGTACCACGCCGATGAACGCCACCCGGGGGTGTCTTGCCACGGAACCTCCGCACGCGTGAAATGGCTGGATCGAGATCGGACGATGCTCGCACCATCAGTTGGAGCCGGCAACCGTCGACAACGCGCGGAGGGCGGAAAACGTTGTTCTCGCGCGATGCGATCCTGCAAACGAACAGTGGCCGCCGGCGAATGCCGGCGGCCACTGTTCGCTCGAATCGTAGGCGGCCGTCAGGGCTCGCGAACGACGCGCCCGGTCGCTAGGTCGAGCGTGAAGGTGCGATCACCCACCGTCATCGAAGCGAAGCGGGTTCCGTTGAACGTCGTGGTGGCCATGCGCTGGTGAGTGACAGAGCCAACCGCTCCCTCTCGCGCCGCCGTGACGCTTCGCGTGATCGTGCCGGAGAGTGGCCACGCCCCGCGAGCGCGCGGGAAGGGAACGACCACGTTCGTGAACGTGGCGACGGACGACATGCGGTACGTCCGCACCCCGCCATCCGTGTGTCGGCTTCTCGATTCCACGCTCGAACCAGTGCCATTGATCGTGTGGCTCGTCTCGGCCCCGGCAAGGCCGGATTGAGTCATGTCGCGCTCGTGCGACATCGTCGCGCTCCATCCATCGCGTTCGACGGAGCCGGCCATTGAGCTCCGGAAGTTCGCGGAGGCGGTCGTCGCACCGTCATAGGCGCTCTGTGGAGTTCCCGTCGCGTCCTGAAAAGCATAGCTGCGCGAAACGGTCCGACCCTCACGCGTCTGGCCTGGACAGGTAAATCGCCCTGTGCCGGCGTCATACGGGCAGGGTCCCGTCCAACCGGTCGCCCGCCCAACGTCACCCGCCGGCACACCAAACGTGCCGATCTGGGCATAGATCACCCCGACGTCCTCGTACGCAGCGTCCCCGGACACGACGGCGACGTCGCGTGTGAGGGCATCCGCAGGGGTCTGTGTTTCCGTCGCGGACTCGCGGCACGCAGCGGTGAACGCGAGCAGGGTAACGGCCGTGATTGCGCGGGTGAGTTGCATGGTCGTCCTGAGCAAAGGAGTGCTGGGAGAGGGTCTCTGCTTCGTTCGACGCTCCCAACGGGCGAGCGTTAAGGCCGTGGGGGCCGGGCCCCTCGCAGCTTTTATTTCGGCCCCCACGCCCTCATATTGGCGGACTATGGCCAGAAAAAAGAAGGAGGTGCTCGACGCCCGCGCCGTGGAGCGCACGCTCAAGCGCATGGCAGACGAGATCACGGAGCTCAACCACGGGACCGACAACCTGATCATTGTCGGGATTCAGCGGCGAGGGGTGCAGCTCGCAACGCGCCTGGTCGGGATCATCGACGAGCGCGAAAAGGCCACGGTCCGCCGTGGCTCGCTCGACATCACCCTCTATCGCGACGACCTGCAGACCGTCGGCCCTCGTCCGGTTGTCGGGCCGACCGACCTGCCGTGGAATCTCGACGGGATGAATGTCGTGATCGTCGACGATGTGCTCTACACCGGGCGAACGATCCGGGCGGCCCTCGACGAGCTCACCGACTTCGGACGCGCTGCGCGGATCTCGCTGGCAGTCCTCGTCGATCGAGGAGGTCGCGAACTGCCAATCCACGCCGACATCGTGGGGAAAACGATCGATGTCGGCGACGATGAGCGGATCGATGTGCTGGTCGAAGAGCTGGACGGTCGGGATGCCGTGGTCGTCGTCGCTCGCGAGGACGCCGAGTGATCAACGCCCTGGGCAAGGATCTCCTCGCCCTCGAGCCCCTCACGACCCAACAAATCCAGCTCATCCTCGACACGGCCGAGCCGTTCAAGGAGATCAGCGAGCGCGCGATCAAGAAGGTCCCCGCGCTTCGTGGGCAGACGATCGTCAACCTGTTCTTCGAGGCCTCGACACGCACGCGCATCTCGTTCGAGTTCGCGGAGAAGCGCCTCTCGGCGGACACAGTGAACGTCGCCGCCTCGGGCTCGAGTGTCTCCAAGGGAGAGACCCTCGTGGACACCGCCAGGAACCTCGAGGCAATGCGGATCGACATGGTCGTGATCCGCCACGGAGCGTCGGGCGCGGCGCAGTTTCTCGCCGAGCGGATCGAGTCCAGCGTCATCAATGCGGGCGATGGAACGCACGAGCACCCCACCCAGGGGTTGCTCGACCTGCTGACGCTGCGCGACCACTTCAAGACGCTCGCCGGCCGGCGGGTCTGCATCTGTGGGGATGTGCTTCACTCGCGCGTCGCACGCTCCAACATCTGGGGCCTGCGAAAAATGGGAGTCGAAGTCGCCGTGTGTGGTCCACGGTCACTCCTTCCCACCGCGATCGAGGAGCTTGGCGTCATCGTGTTCGATCGGATCGAGGCGGCGATCGAATGGGCGGACGCCCTCAACATTCTTCGACTCCAGCTCGAGCGCATGACCGCCGGGTACATCCCGTCCGCGCGAGAGTACAACCGGGTCTTCGGCGTGTCGCGGGAACGGCTCGAGCGCGCCCCACGCGATCTCCTCATCATGCACCCCGGGCCCATGAATCGCGGCGTAGAAATCGATTCCGATGTCGCGGACGGACCACACAGCGTGATCCTGCATCAGGTGACGAACGGCGTCGCCGTGCGCATGGCCGTGCTCTACCTCCTCGCCGGCGGCCGTCCCGAGCTGGCCGGCGCTGCCAAGGGCGGACGATGAGCGGCGCTGCCGACCGCGATCTGCGCCCCATCCTTCTTCGCGGAGGCCGCGTCCTCGATCCCAGCCAGGGCATCGACCGCACGTCGAACGTGTTGCTCACGGGGGAGGTGGTCACCGAGATCGCAGACCGACTCGATGCGCCTGATGACGCCATCATCCTGGATTGCGCAGGGGCGCTCGTCGCGCCCGGATTCATCGATGTGCATTGCCACCTCCGCGAGCCAGGGCGCGAGGACGTCGAGACGATCACGACGGGGGCGCGGGCGGCGGCCGCCGGCGGGTTTACCGCGGTATGCGCGATGCCGAACACCGAGCCGGTCACCGACAATCAGGCGGCCGTCGGGTTCATCGTGCGCCAGGCCCAGCGCGCGGGGGGCGCGCGGGTCTACCCGATCGGTGCGATCTCCGTGGGCCAGCGCGGAGAGGCGCTTGCCGAGTTCGGGGAGATGGTTGGCGCGGGCGCCGTCGCGGTGAGCGATGATGGCCGGCCCGTGGTCAGCGCCCACCTGATGCGCACGGCGCTCGAGTACGCGCGGACCTTCGGAATTCCGGTGGTGGATCACTGCGAGGAGCCGACGCTCGCACGCGGCGGCGCGATGAACGAGGGGATCGTGAGCGCCCGGCTCGGCCTGAAGGGCATCCCGGACGAGGCCGAGGAGATCATGGTCATCCGCGACATCCTCCTCGCGCGCCTGACCGGGGGTCACGTGCACATCGCACACGCGAGCACCCGGGGAAGCGTCGAGCTGATTCGCTGGGGGAAGGAGCGCGGGATTCGCGTGACCGCGGAGGTCTGTCCCCACCACCTGTCGCTCACGGAAGAGTCGGTGGAGGGCTATGATACGAACGCCAAAATGAACCCCCCGCTGCGGACCGCCGAGGATGTCCAGGCCCTGTGCGAGGCCGTCGCCGATGGGACGATCGACGTGATCTGCACCGACCATGCACCGCACCACTACGATGAGAAGGAGCGCGAGTTCGCAGACGCTCCCAATGGCATCGTGGGTCTCGAAACCGCCCTCGGCGTGGTCACGACGAGTCTGGTGGCGAGCGGGATCCTGGAGTATCCCGTGCTCGTCGAGCGAATGGCCTGTGCCCCGGCCCGCATCTTCGGCTTGCCTGGAGGCACGCTCAAGGCCGGGTCCGCGGCCGATGTGACGGTCCTCGATCCCGAGCGTCGGTGGATCGTGGACCCGTCTGCATTCCTATCGAAGGGGAGAAATACTCCCTACGCCGGTCGCGAGCTGCAGGGCGCCGCACGCTTCACGATCGTGGGCGGGCGCTTGATACATCGCGCCGCTGAGTGACCGTGAGCGGCACCCGCACGGCGCGTTTGGCCATCGTGGGGGTGTGTCAACGGTTGTACGAACGTGGCCTGATCGCCGGAGGGGAGGGGAATGTCTCCGTGCGGCTCGGCCCCGATCGAATCCTCGTTACGCCGGCGGGCATGTCCAAGGTGGATGTCCGGCCGGAAGATTTGGTGGAGCTCGGAATGGATGGTCGCCGGATCCGTGGGCCGAACAGGGCCTCCTCGGAGATCGCCGTGCACCTCCGAATCTATGCTCGGCGGGCGGATGTCCAGGCTGTCGTGCATGCGCATCCTCCGACGGCGACAGGATTTGCGGTCGCTGGTGAGTCGTTCATGGCGTGTGTGCTTCCCGAAGTTATTTTTACCGTTGGCACCGTACCGCTCGTCCCTTATGCAACGCCGGGAACGGCGTCGCTCGCCGACGCATTCGAGCCGTTTCTGGACACGCACGATGCCTACCTGATGGCGAACCATGGAGCGACCACTGTTGGCTCGACGCTGACCATGGCGCATCAAAGAATGGAGAGCGTTGAGCAGACGGCACGAATCCTTCTGACGGCCCGCCTGCTCGGTCGCGTCAACGCGCTCTCGGGTGACGAAGTGAAAGCATTGACCGACGCGCGTGCACGCGCCGGAATCGATGGACCATACCCTGGCTGTCCACTGCCCGACGATGGGCGGAGAATGAATGTCGAGTCCCGGTAGCAATCCGATGGATGCCGTCTCTGCCTTGATGCAGGAGCGCCAGCGATTCGAAGTCTGGATCACGGCGCTCGAGGAGAAGCGCGCCATCACCCCGCCACACGTCTATGAGCGGGTGCGGGGGGACTACGACGCTCGGCTCCGCGAGATTACCCAGAAGCTCGTCGGACGCACGTCGGAGCTGAAGGAGACCGTGGCCGCGCTCACCGCGCGCCTCGCCAAGCTCCAGGCCGAGGAGAACGCGAAGCGCGACGAGCGATATGAGGCCGAGCTCCGCGCCACCGTTGGCGAGTTCGATGGCGACAAGTGGGAGAAGCTCCGCAAGTCGATCGACGAAACCGTCGCCCGCCTCACCACCGACCGGGCAGGTGTCAGCACCGAGCTCGCCAGAGTTCAGCAGATTCTTTCCATGGCCGGGAGCGCGGTGAGCACCGCAGGGACCGCGGAGTCCCGCCCACCGGATGGATCGCGCCCGCCGAAAGAAGGCGCGGCCGCTGGGGGCCCGCCAAGCTCGGGCGTTCCGCGCACCCAGGGCGGGGGCCGCTTCGACGAGCTGGCCTTCCTGAGCTCTGTCGTGGAGTCGGCCCCCGGTCGTGCCGGCGCTGCGCCGACGACGCCCGCCCCCACCGGTTCACCGAACGGTGTGTCCGGCGGGAACTCCGGCAAGCACCCCGCCCAGCCGGCTCCTGCTGCCCCCGCGCCTCCCGCCGAGGCACCCGCCGTAGTCAGGTCGTCATCCGGGCGGCAGCCGATCCAACCGATGCCGGCGGCCACCGTGCCTCGTCAGCCGACGGGCGGGAACCAGATCATCACGAGACCCGAGAACTCGGACGGGGCGGTTCCGTCATACCTGCGCGACGTTCCGACCGAGGCTTTGAAGAGCCTCAAGTGCAACGAGTGCGGGACGATGAACAATCCCACCGAGTGGTACTGCGAGCGCTGCGGCGGAGAGCTGGCCGCGATGTGACGAAGGTCTGCGGCCGATGAAAAAAAAGATCCGAGCGTGAGCTCGGATCTTTTCACATCGACCAGCGACGTCAGCTTGCTCTTGCGAGCTTGCTCTTCTGGCGGCCGGCGGCGTTCTGGTGGATCAGCCCCTTCCGCGCTGCACGGTCGAGCAATCTCACGGCGAGCAGGCGGTCTTCGGGTGACGCGCCGCCAGCTTTCGCCTTCTTCACTGCAGTGCGAAGGGCGGAGCGCTGGGCGCGATTCCGCACGGTCGCGGCACGGCTCTTCCGCATGTTCTTCTTCGCGGACGCGATATTCGGCAAGGTGTGCTCTCCAGACGTAAAAGCGCGCGAGCGGGTGCGCGCGAAGGCCGAAACCTACGGGTTACTGTCGTGGATGTCAAGGCAGCACACCGCTTTGACACTGTCCGGGGGCCCGGCTAGCTTTCGCGCCGACCACCCCTCCGGAGCGACGCCATCCCACACACGTCAGTGACGCTGATCCGCATTGGATAACCTCCTCCAGTCCGTAGCACTCTTCGGACCGATGTTGCTCTTCTCCGTGATTGCGCATGAGATCGCTCACGGATATGCGGCGCTGAAGCAGGGGGATCCGACAGCCTACCAGCTTGGTCGTCTCACCTGGAATCCGGTCAAGCACATCGACCCGTTCCTGACGATCGTTCTTCCGCTGGTCATGTATCTCTCCACGGGAGCAGCGCTCGGGGGCGCGAAGCCCGTTCCAGTGAACCCGCGCAATTACCGGAACTTCAAGCGCGGTGACCTCATCGTTTCACTCGCCGGGGTGGCGACGAATCTCGTCATCGCGATCGCCTGCGTCGCCCTCATCGCCGTCTTCGGCGCCGTCGCGCGTGCGGCCCCGGTGACGGTGTCCACCATCGAGATCGCACAGGCGGTGCTGGTGCTGGGGATTCTGCTGAACTGGAACCTGATCATCTTCAACCTGCTTCCGATTCCGCCGCTCGATGGCTCGCATGTGATCAAGTACCTGCTTCCTCCGGCCTGGTCGATGAAGTACGCGGAGTTCGGCGCCCGATACGGCTTTTTCATCCTGATCGGCTTCTTCCTCGTCGGGCGGAGAGCCCTGGGGTCGCTGCTGGCACCGGCCTACTTCATGTCCGACCTGTTCATTCGGTCGGTACAGCCGTTCATTCTCCCGAACGTGTCCACATGGCTGTAGCCACCGCGACGTTGAGCGCGCGACTGCCGGGAAACCGACAGGAAGCCCACGCCGCGTTCGTCGTCGAGCTGACACAGTTCTCCGGGCCACTCGACCTGCTGCTCTCGCTAATCCGCGACGAGCAGCTCGATATTCGCGACATTCCGATCGCACGCATTGCCGAGCAATTCCTCGCGCGGATCGCCACGCTCGCGCTCGATGACGCAGCCGAGTATCTCGAGATGGCGGCGCACCTGCTGCGCATCAAGGCGCGCATGCTGCTCCCCCGGAACGAGGATGACGAGTCGTGGGAAGATCCACGCGCCGAGCTCGTGCGTCGTCTCCTCGAGTACCAGCAGATGCGCGAGATCGTCGACCTGCTCGACGTGCGCGCCGAGTCGCGACGCAACCGATTTGCGCGCGCCTTTCTCCCTGAACAGCCCGCTCCGCCCAGCGCGCCGCTGGCCCTCTCGCTCGGGGAGCTCCTCGCCGCAGTGGACCGGATCATCCGGGCGGTGCGCACACCGACGATGCACGATGTCGTTCCCCGCGCGCTCGACATCGACGGCGCGATCGCCTCGGTGCGCGCGACGATGGCCGTTCGTGCGAGTGCAAGCTGGACCGACCTGCTCGATCCCGCCGCCGAGCCCTGGCAGGTCCTGTCGCTCCTGCTGGCGCTGCTCGAGCTGGCGCGCCGCGGCGAAGTGCGGCTCGCGCAGCCGGCACCCTTCGCCACCGTGGAGATCGCGCGTGACATCGCCGCTAGCGAAGCTGCTTGAGGCGGCGCTCTTCGCGAGCGCACGGCCGATCACGATCGAGGAGCTCGCGGGCCTGGACGCCGACGCCACCGGCGACGACGTCGCCGAGGCGGTCGCGGAGTTGCGCGAGCACTATGACACCGACGGCCACGGCGTCGAGCTGACCGAGGTCGGTGGCGGTTGGCAGATCCTGACGCGCCCCGAGTACACCGAGGCGATCGAACGGGCGCAGCTCGCTGCACGCCCCCACCGACTCTCGGCTGCCGCGCTGGAAACGCTCGCGCTCATCGCCTATCGCCAACCGATCGGTCGCGCCGAAATCGAGGAGATTCGCGGCGTGGTGGTCGGGGGTGTGCTGAAGTCGCTGCACGACCGCGGGCTCATCGAAGTCACTGGTCGTGCCGAAGGTCTCGGTCGCCCGCTGTTGTATGGAACGACTCCGGTATTTCTCGAGCAGTTCGCGCTACGGCACCTCGAGGAGCTCCCGCGCGCCGACGAGCTGGCGATCGCGCTCCGCTCGACCGCCGCGGCTCCATGATGGCGGAAACGATGCGCATCCAGCGCGCGCTCGCGCGCGCGGGGGTGGCATCCCGGCGCAAGGCTGAAGAGCTCATCGCCGAAGGCCGCGTCGCCGTGAACGGGGCGCCGGCGCGCACGGGGCAGAGCGTGAACCCGGCGCGCGATCGCATCACCGTCGACGGCAAGGTCGTCGCCGCACCGACGGCTGCAACGTGGATCGTCCTCAACAAGCCGCCTGGTGTCCTCACGACGGCGAGCGACCCGGAAGGTCGGAAGACCGTGTTCCAGCTCGTCGAGGCCAGGCCGGGACTCACCTATGTCGGCCGGCTCGATTACATGACCGAGGGCGTGCTCCTGCTCACGACCGATGGGGCGGCGGCTCACCGGCTCACGCACCCGAGCACCGAGATCGACCGGAGCTATCGCGCCCTCGTGCGAGGGGACGGCCCGTCGGCGGTTCGCGCGGCTCGTCGGGGGATCGAGCTGGAGGATGGCGTCGTGCAACCGATCGACGTCGAGGCGCACTCGGTATCGCGCGGCCTGTGGGAGCTCGACCTCACCATTCGCGAAGGACGCACGCGGGAGATCCGACGGCTCTGTGAAGCGCTGGACCTTCTCGTCGAGCGGCTCGTGCGCACGCGCTTCGGACCGGTGAACCTCGGCAAGCTGCCGTCCGGCGAGACCCGCAATCTCACGCGCAACGAGCGCGAGATCATCGACGCACTCGGCCACGGACGGGGCTGAGCCGTGGAGCTGCGCAATGCGACGGTGCTCCTCCTCGGGGGCAGTGGACTCGTGGGAACCGCGATCGCGCGCCGGCTGCTCGATTTCGGTCCCAAGCGCCTGATCATCTCGGGCCTGCTCCGGGAGGAGGCAGAGGCGGGCGTCGCCGAGCTGCAGCCTGACGCGGGGAAGGCTACGCTCGAGCCGGTGTGGGGCAACATTTTCCTGCCGGAGGATCTGGCGACGGTCCCGCGCCCGCGCATGGCGACGGATGCCGCCGTGCGGAGCCGGCTCGTGCGCGAGCTGTTCGGTCCCCTCACACCCGAGGTGATCGAGAGCAACCTGCTGTTCCGCTGGCTCGATCGCTACCGACCGGATGCCGTGATCGACTGCGTGAACACGGCGACGGCGCTGGCCTATCAGGACGTTTTCGCCAGCGCGGCAGGCCTTCTCGCGTCGGCAGACGCGGGCGGCGTGACGACCGAGCAGGTCGAGCGGCATCTCCTGACGCTCGAGCTTCCGCAGCTCATCCGCCACGTTCAGATCGCGGTCGAGGGATTGAAGCGCGCGGGAACGGCTGCCTACCTCAAGGTGGGGACGAGTGGCACCGGCGGGATGGGGCTCAACATTCCGTACACGCACAGCGAAGAACGGCCCTCGCGAACGCTTCTCGCCAAGTCGGCGGTGGCGGGTGCGCAGTCCCTCTTCCTCTTCCTGATGGCGCGCACCCCCGGCGCGCCGGCAATGATCGAGATCAAGCCGACGGCGACGATCGGGTGGCGCGAGATCGCGTTCGGTCCCGTTCGCCGCGCGGGTCGAGAGCTGGAGCTCGTGGACTGCACGACGCCGATTCCTGCCGACCGTGCCTTCGTGGTTGGCGCCGCGGGATGGACGACGACTGGCGCCGCGCTGGAGAGCGTGTACATCAACGTCGGCGAGAACGGCGTGTTCGCGCGTGATGAGTTCGAGACCGTCACGGCACTCGGCCAGATGGAGCTGGTAACGCCAGAGGAGATTGCCGACATCGCGATCCTCGAGCTGACGGGTCGGCCGTCGGGCAAGGACATTGTTGCAGCGCTGGATGGCGCGTCGCTCGGCCCGACCTATCGTGCGGGGTATCTGCGCACCCATGCCGTCGAAGGCCTCCGGGCACTCGAGCAGCAGCACGGGGTACGGTCCATCGGGTTCGAGATGCTCGGCCCCCCGCGCCTCACGAAGCTGCTCTACGAAGCCTACATCATGAGCTGCCTCCGGCCGAGCGTGCGAGCGCTCGGCACCGCGGATGCGGATGCCCTGGCCGCCGAGTCCGAGCATCTGCTTCGGGTCGATGCGCCGGACCTTCGGCGGCAGATCCTGAGCGTCGGCATCCCGATTCTCCTGCCGGACGGGCGATCGGTGTTGCGAGGTTCGACCGTGGTCGTTGCGCCGGGCACGCGCGGCGTCGACGTCGCACCGCGCGGCTGGGTGGACCTTCGGCGGGCGAACATGGCGCAGTGGATACGCCGCGCTGCGGCGATCGCCTCCGAGAAGGTCGATCGCGGAACGGGATCCTCGGCGCGATGGACGGCCGTCGCGGCGGACAGTGGAATCGAGCCGGCCAGGATGGCGGTGTGGATCTTCGAGAACGAGGACGGGGGCTTTCGGATCAAGCGCTGACCGGGCGGCGACGGTTCGGAACTTGTAACGCTGCCGAGTCGGGCAGATCACGTACCACTTTCAAGGGGCAACGGCGTGGCAACTCAAGTGTCACCGGCGGCTGATGCTGCCCTCGTACGCGACGTGATGGCGCAGGTCGGCAAGCGCATCGTCGGCCAGGAGTATATGGTCGAACGGCTCCTCATCAGCCTCCTCACCGGCGGTCATGTCCTGCTCGAAGGGGTGCCGGGGCTCGCGAAGACCCTGACAGTCCGCACGCTGGCCGAGACGATCAGCACCAGCTTTCAGCGCATTCAGTTCACGCCGGACCTGCTTCCGGCGGATGTCGTCGGGACGATGATCTACGACCAGTCGAACGGCCAGTTCAGCGTGAAGAAGGGGCCGATCTTCGCGAACATCATTCTCGCCGACGAGATCAACCGTGCGCCGGCGAAGGTGCAGGCGGCGCTGCTCGAGGCGATGCAGGAGAAGCAGGTCACCATCGGCGGGACGACGTTCAAGCTCGAGGAGCCCTTCCTCGTCCTCGCCACGCAGAACCCGATCGAGCAGGAGGGCACCTATCCCCTCCCGGAGGCCCAGGTCGACCGCTTCATGCTCAAGCTGCGGGTCGGGTATCCGACCCGCGACGAGGAGAAGGAGATCATGCGGCGGATGGCCGGTGGCGACCGGATCCAGATTCAGCACGCGGCCACACCGGAGGCAATCATGGAAGCGCGCGGCCGTATCGCGGACCTCTACGTCGATGAGCGCATCGTGGACTACATCGTCGACATCGTGCATGCGACGCGGAAGCCGAAGGAAGCAGGCCTCGCGGACCTCGCGCCGCTCATCGAGTTCGGGGCGAGCCCGCGCGCGACGATCGCTCTGGCGCAAGCGTCGCGGGCACACGCCTTTCTTCGTGGCCGCACGTTCGTCACGCCTGACGACGTGAAGGCGATCGCGCCCGATGTCCTTCGCCATCGCGTCATCACGACGTACGAGGCCGAAGCGGAAGAGGTGACGTCGGACACGATCGTGCAGCGCGTGCTCGGAGCCATCGAGAGCCCGTGACGGCGCCGCCGGCCTCGCGAATCCCACCCCCGCGCCGCGGGGCAGCGGCGGCCGCACCGGCGCCCGGGGCGACGCGTGCCGCGCGAGATGTGACGACGATCGCCGGAGGGGGGCCCGAGGTGCGCGAGCGCCGCGTGGTCGGCGTGCCTCCGGAAGTCCTTCGTCAGGTCAAACTGATCGAGCTCCGCACCCG
>Ga0180121_10001000_pt1 | contig 11925 bp, 13 predicted proteins | sample AntDrymUQ5402106_2_FD_129676 | JGI IMG/M metagenome (GOLD analysis project Ga0180121, IMG submission 129676) | Polar desert sand microbial communities from Dry Valleys, Antarctica - metaG UQ540 (21.06) (version 2) (version 2) | ecosystem: Environmental > Terrestrial > Soil > Desert | place...
ACCGATGCCGTCTCGATCGGTCGCTACGTCCTCGCCGGCGGGGAGCTGGCGGCGATGGTCGTCGCCGACGCGGTCCTGCGCAAGCTGCCGGGCGCGCTCGGGCACGCGGAGAGCGCGCTGGAGGAATCGTTCTCCGAGGCCCTCGACGGCCAGCCGGAGTATCCGCACTACACGCGGCCGGCGACCTATCGCGGCTGGGCGATCCCCGAGGTGCTCGCCTCCGGCGACCACGAGCGGGTCCGCGAATGGCGCCGCCAGCGCAGCCGCGAGCGCGGCGGCGCTGGCGAATCAGGTGCTTAGCTACTATTCGCGACCCGCGAGGCCGGAGCGCAGGTCGCCGCGAGCGCCCTCGGCCGTCCAACCTTCGGGTGACGGCTCAGACCGTTTCAGTTCGAGGATCCACGAACCCCAGCATGAGCACGATCATCGAAAGCCTCGAGAAGGAGCAGCTGAAGCGCCGCCCGCGCTTCATCGCCGGCGACCGGCTGCGCGTCCACTTTCAGGTGATCGAGGGGGCGCGGACGAGGACCCAGGTTTTCGAGGGCGTCGTGATCAAGCGGCAGGGAAGTGGCGTCCGCGAGACCTTCACCGTCCGCAAGCAGTCCTTCGGCGTCGGCGTGGAGCGGACGTTTCCGCTCCACTCGCCCAAGATCGAGCGCCTCGAGGTCGCCGCTCACGGTGACGTCAGGCGCGCGAAGCTCTACTACCTCCGCGACCGGGTCGGCAAGGCAGCGCGGGTAGCCGAGCGGCGTTGGGGCATCGCCGACGAGGTCCTCGACACCGAGGCCGACGGCGCGATCGATGCTGCCGGCGTGACTCAGACCGAGGCGCCCCAGGCCGTTCCGGCGCCCGCCGGCGAGGAGACGACCGAGGAGGCCGACGCGGGCGAGCCGGAGCTGGTCGAGGTCGAACCGCCCGCGGCCGAGGATGCCGAGGCGGCCTCCAGCGAGGACGAACCTGACGCATCCGCGGAGCCGGATGCGGACGCAGAGGAGCTCGAGGGGGGCTCCGCCGAGGACGAGACGTCCGCGCGGGACGCCTGAGGCGCCCCGAGCCGGATCCCTCATGCCACGTCCGAAGTCGACGCTCGGCGCGATCGTCGAGCTTGTGGTCATCGTCGGCTTCGCGATCGGCCTCGCCCTGGTGATTCAGGCCTTCGTCGTCAAGCCGTACCAGATCCCGACCGGGTCGATGATCCCGACGCTTGCGATCGACCAGCGGGTGCTGGTCCAGCGGGTCGGCTACCACTTCGGCGACCCGGAGATCGGCGACATCGTCGTCTTTCACCCGCCGAAGGGAGCTGACTCAAACGAGATGTGCGGCGCCCCAATGGGCCAGGGCCAGGTCTGCGACACGCCCGTCGACGAGCCCGACGAGACCAACTTCATCAAGCGCATCGTCGCGGGTCCGGGCGACACCCTGAAGGTGGAGGACGGCCGGGCGATCGTCAACGGCGAGCAGATCGAGGACGACTTCACCAAGCCGTGCGGGGCGATCGGGCGCGGCTGTGACTTCCCCAACGAGGTCACGATTCCCGAGGACCATTACTTCATGATGGGCGACAATCGCGGGCAAAGCGACGACAGCCGCTTCTGGGGCCCGGTACCGAGCGATTGGATCATCGGCCAGGCGTTCGCGACCTACTGGCCGCCGGACCGTCTCGGCGTCTTCTAGCGCCTGGATCCCTCGGGCTGCAAAATGCGGCATCCGGGCCGCCATCCCGCCCGGTCGCTCGTTCACAATGGCACCGAACGTGGAAGCGGAGACGACAGCGGCGGCCGAGGGCGAGGCCAAGCGCCCGAAGCGCCGAACGCGCCGTCCCGACGGGCGCCGCACCACCTGGCTGTTCCGCTTCGATCAGCAGTACGGGCATCGCTTCGTTGCCGGCGCTGACGAGGCCGGCCGGGGATCTCTCGCCGGCCCGCTGGTCGCGGCCGGGGTCCTGCTCGACTACGAGTGCCTGGGACTGACCGAGCGCAAGGGGCTGGCGGGTCTCGACGACTCCAAGCGCAAGACCGCGGAGGAGCGCGAGCGGTTGTATCCGGCCGTGCTGGCCGCGGCCAGCAAGGTGGTCGTGACGGCGCGTTGCGCCGGCGGGATCGACTCGCGCGGCCTGCACGTGACGAATCTCAACGCCCTCGCCGATTGCCTCGCCCGCATAGCCGTTCCCGGTGCCAAGTGCCTCAGCGACGGATTCCGGCTCGGCTCGCGTTGCCCGGTCGAGCACGAGGCGGTCGTCGACGGCGACGCCCGCAGCGCCGCGATCGCTGCCGCCTCGGTGATCGCGAAGGTCACTCGCGACCGTTACATGCGACGAGCGGAGGATGCGCACCCGGGCTGGGACTTCGCCGGCAACGTCGGCTACTCGACTCCGGGGCACCGCGAGGCGATCGCCCAGATCGGGATCAGCGACCTCCACCGCCGCTCGTTCGCCTCGACGGCATACCTGCAGCTGGAACTGGGGGCCTAGCGGGACTCAGAAAGCATCCGTGATGCGCTCGATGGTCACCGGTGAGTCGCCCGGATCGAGGCTGACCCCGATCACGTCGAAGCGAATCGAGTTGTAGCGGGGCGGGCGGTTCTCGGCGAGCCAGGCGCGCGCGAGCCGGCGCACCTGAAGCTGCTTGCGCGGGCCGACCGCCAGGGCCGGTCGCTCCGGGCCGGAGCGGGCGCCGGTCCGCATCGTCTTCACCTCGACGAAGACGAGGGTGCCGCAGTCGAGGGCGACGACGTCGATCTCGCCGGCGCGGGTGCGGCTGTTCCGCGCCACGATCCCGGCGCCGTGACGCTCCAGCAGCTCGCAGGCGACATCCTCGCCGACCCGTCCGGTCCGCAGTCGCGCCTGGGTCATCTTCGGAGTCCTGCGTCCATGTGAGCGAGGTTGACGGCTCGCGGCGCATACGTGGTGCGCGCTCTGTGCCGATTTTGAGTCGGATCCCTCAGGCATCGATCCTGGGGAAGAGCCGGTTCGGGATCGGCACTATCTCGACTCAAGATCGGCACGTTCCGAGCACCACACGTATCTGATCTCGGCGTAGCGTCGCCGTCGATGCTCGCCCGGACCCGAACCCTCGCCCTCCACGGCGTCGACGCGATCCCCGTCGACGTCGAGATCGACATCCATCGCGGATTGCCGGCCTTCTCCCTGGTCGGGCTTCCCGACGCGGCGGTGCGCGAGTCGCGCGAGCGGGTTCGCGCGGCGATCGTCAACTGCGGGTTCGATTTCCCCCTGGCGCGGATCACCGCGAACCTCGCGCCGGCAGACCTCCGCAAGGCCGGTCCGGGGTTCGACTTGGCGATTGCGGCCGCGATCCTCTGCGCCTCCGAGCAGATCCCGGAGCGCCCGCTGGCCGACTGGTGGCTCGCCGGCGAGCTCGCCCTCGACGGTTCGATCCGGGGGTTGCCCGGCGTGCTGGCGATGACCGAGGAGGCGGCGCGAAACGGCGGGTGCGGGATCGCTATCGCCGCCGCGAACGCGGCTGAGGCGAGGCTTGTCGAGGGCGTCACAGTGGCCGCCCTCGCCACGCTGACCGACCTGGCGACGCTGGCCCGCGGCGAGCTGCCGCCAGCGCCGGCCACGTCCGCACACGAGAACGGGGGCCCGCCGTTCCCCGACCTGGCTGACGTGCGGGGCCAGCCTGGTCTCCGGCGTGGCTTGGAGGTCGCTGCCGCCGGCGGCCATGGCGCACTCGTGATCGGACCGCCGGGAGCGGGTAAGTCGCTCGCCGCGAGGCGGCTACCCTCGATCCTGCCGCCGCTCAGCCGGTCCGAGGCGATCGAGGTGACCAAGATCGCCAGCGTCGCCGGCCGGCCTGCGCTCGATGGGACCCTCGCGCAGAGGCCGTTCCGCGCTCCGCACCACACGATCTCTCCGGCCGGCCTGGTCGGCGGCGGCTCGCCGCCACGTCCCGGCGAGATCACTCTCGCCCATCGGGGGGTCCTCTTCCTCGACGAGCTCGGCGAGTTTGCCCGCTCGACGCTCGAGGCGCTCCGTCAGCCGCTGGAGGACGGGCGGGTGACGATCGCGCGGGCGCGCGACGCGGTCACATTTCCCGCCCGGTTTCAGATCTTCGCCGCCGCCAACCCGTGTCCGTGTGGACACGGCGAGGACTCGCGGCAATGCAACTGTCGCCCCGATCAGATCCGCGCCTACGCGTCGCGCCTGAGCGGAGCGCTTGCCGATCGCTTCGATCTGTCGATGCTCGTCGAGCAACCGAGCGCCGATGCGTTGGGCGGGGATCCGGGAGAGTCGTCGGCCAGCGTCGCCGAGCGCGTCCTCGCCGCTCGCCACAGGCAGGAGGCGAGACTCGGTCCGGGGCGATGCAACGCATCGATGACGGAGTCCGAGCTCGCCGTGCACGTCCACCTCGGTGCCGAGGCGGGCGCGGTGCTGGCCAACGGGCATGGCAGCATGGGGCTCAGCGGCCGCGGCTGGAATCGGGTGCTCAAGGTCGCCCGGACGCTCGCTGACCTGCGTGGGCTCGACGCGGTCGGAGCGGCGGAGATCGATTCCGCCCTGATCATGCGGCGAAGGGGGTCGACGTGAGCGCGTGTGCCGATTGCATGGCGCGCGGGCTTCAGCTCTCGGCCCTTGCCGGCCACATCGACCGCGCTGTCGAGGGGCGGGCGGGGGAGCGCGCGCGCGATCTACTGGCGCTTGGAGACGAGGAGCTCGCCCGCGCCGTGTGCCCGCGCGACTCGCGGGCGGTGCTACGGGCGGCTCGTTCGCAGCGACGAGACGAAGTTCAGGATGCGCTCGAGCGAGCCGGCTGCTGGAGCGTCTGCGCTCACGAGGCAACGTTTCCGGCGGAGCTGGCGGCGCTGGGGCCGTCGCGGCCGCGAGCGCTGTTCGGCGCCGGCCGACGGTCTCTCCTCCCGGGGCTCGGGGCGAACCGGACGGTGACGATCGTCGGCTCGCGCCGGGCCGGCGCCTACGGCCGCGAGGTGGCGCGGGAGCTCGCCCGGCTGCTCGCGGGGACCGGGATCGTGGTGGTCAGCGGCCTGGCGCTCGGCGTCGACTCCGCGGCTCACGAGGGGGCGCTCGCGGCCGGCGGGGAGACCGTGGCCGTGCTCGGCACCGGGCCCGAACGCTCCTATCCGCGATCCCGCCGGCGGTTGTACGAGACGGTCCGCGCGAGCGGTCTCGTCCTCTCCGAGCTGCCACCAGCAACTCCGACGTTCCGCTGGATGTTTCCAGCCCGGAATCGGCTGATGGCAGCGCTGGCAGGGATCACGGTCGTGGTCGAGGCCGCCGAGCGCTCGGGTTCGTTGATCACCGCCGAGATGGCGATCGACGTCGGCCGCCAGGTCGGCGCCGTGCCCGGCCCGGTCACCTCGTGGCGCTCGTCGGGAACCAACAAGCTGCTCGCCGACGGCGCGGCGGTCATCCGCGACGCCCAGGACGTGCTCGACGCCCTGCTCGGCCCCGGGGTCAAGGTCGCGGCCGAGCACGGACCTCCGATCGAGCCCGGAGCACGGGCCGTCCTCGATGCGGTCGAAGCCGGCGCGGCGACGGGGGACGCGGTGGTTGCACGAGCCGGGATTGAGCTCGGAGCCGCGCTTTCGGCGCTGGGCCGGCTCGAGCGCGCCGGCTACCTGCAGGGCGACGTGACCGGCCGGATGCACAGGACGGCGTTGCGCGTTCCCCGGCCCCGGGGCTCGCGCCGGTGACCGAGGCGGCTTCGCGGGGCGGTTCTACGATGCCGGGGTGAGCGGCAACAGGATCAGGACGGTGCTCTCGATCGCCGGGTCGGACTCCGGCGGCGGAGCCGGGATCCAGGCCGACCTGAAGGCATTCGCGCGGGTCGGCGTCCACGGGACCACGGCGATCACGGCGATTACGGCGCAAAACACGGTCGGCGTCGACGCGATCCATCCGGTTCCGCCGGCGATCATCGTCGCGCAAGTCCGCGCAATCGCCGACGACATCGGCGTCGACGCGGTCAAGGTCGGGATGCTGGGGGACGCCGCGACGATCGCCGCGGTCGTGGAGTCCCTCGCCTACGTCGGCGAGGTGCAGATCGTCGTCGACCCCGTGATGGTCTCCGAGAGCGGCGCCGAGCTGCTCGCGCCCGATGCCCGCGACGCGCTGATCGAGTCGATCCTGCCGCTGGCGAGCGTGCTCACGCCGAACCTGGGCGAGGCGCGCGCGCTCGCCGGCCTGGGAGCGGACGCCGAGCCGGCGGCGCTGGCGGCGGCCATCCGCGAGCTGGGGCCCGCTGCGGTGATCGTCACCGGCGGGCACGATGACGGCACCGACGTCCTCGACGACGGCAGTGGGGAAGCGTTGCTCGTCCCCGGCGTCATGCATCCGGGCGGCGCCGCGCACGGCTCCGGCTGCACCCAGAGCTCGGCGTTGACCGCGCTGCTGGCGCTCGGATTCGGGCTGCGCGAAGCGACCGCGGAGGCGCGGGCCATCGCCGCGGAGGCAATCGGGCAAGGTCTGCGCGAGGTCGGTTCCGGCCCCGGGCCCGTCGACGTCCTCGGTGTCGCCGCAGCCGCCTCGGGCCGGCGCCTCGTCGGCTGAGCGTGCCCTCGCTGCCATAATCAGCCTCGTGAGGCTCGTGCGGATGAAACCCGGTCACGGTGACGTGACTCTGGCCGAGGGTGACCCCGAGCTCGCGGAGGACGAGGCGTTGCTGATCGAGGCGTTCAGGCGGCAGCTCGACGAGGGCATGTGGGCCGCCGTGCCGACGATCGAGACCGGGGGAAAGCGGGAGGCGACCATGGTTCGCGACTTCGCGGATGTCCCCCGGGACGCGGAACGCGTGATCTTCTTCCCGCCGGCGGCCGGGGGATGAACCAACCGCGATCCTCCGGACGGTCGCTGCGGTGAGCGCCTTCGCCGTCGCCAGCCTCTCGATCGTCGTCGTCGTGCTCGTCGCGGTGGCCTTCGGTCCCGACCTGCTGGCACGCGCTCGCCGTCGACCCCGCCGGATGCCTCGACCGACGCGAACCCGTCTCCCCGATCCCGGCCGCGAGCTCCGCGCCGAGCGAAAGGCCGAGCAGCTGATGCGCTCCGTCGTCGGCGAGGACGACTTCGAGGCCTATCGCGCGCTTGGCTTCCTCCACGCGTATGGAACGGCCGAGCGGGGCGAGGTGACCCCCTCCTACGGTTACCTGATCTACCCTCACAAGCCGATCGTCTCCTACGACGTCGAGACGGGAGAGCTGCTGAACGAGCACTGCGTCTCGTTCCCGGATCACACCGAGAAGGAGCACCCTGAGCGCCTACCCGATGCCGACGACGTGCTTGCCAGGTGGATGGCGCTGCGCGGGGACGAGCGTGGCTTGATTCGTGCGGCCAACATGCACCTCCCGGGCCGCCAGCTCGACCCCGGCCACGTCCGCCGCGACATCGTCCGCATGAGCGAGTGGATCGGGCGCTCCTCGCCCGCCTCTCATGGTCACGCGGACATCGCCTGATCTCGCCCCGCCTGCAAGCGCCACGAATGGGCTCTGCGCCACAATCGACGCGATGAGGAGCCCCGCCGTCGCCACCACAGCCCTTCCGCGCCCGCGCTCCGCGGCGGTCTTCGACGGCCCCGACCGGGCGGCCGCCCGCGCCTACATGAAGGGCATCGGATTCGACGACGCTGCGCTGAAGCGCCCGACGATCGGGATCGCCAACACCTGGGTCGAGGCGATGCCCTGCAACTTCCACCTGCGCGGCCTCGCCGAGCACATCAAGGACGGCGTCCGTGCCGCCGGCGGCACGCCGATGGAGTTCAACACGATCGCGATCTCCGACGGGATCACGATGGGAACGGAGGGGATGAAGAGCTCGCTCGTCTCCCGCGAGGTGATCGCCGACTCGATCGAGCTGACCGTCCGCGGCTACCAGTTCGACGCCGTCATCGCCCTTTCCGGCTGCGACAAGACTATCCCTGGGTGCGTGATGGCGCTCGCCCGCCTCGACATCCCCTCGGTGATGCTCTACGGCGGCTCGATCGCCCCGGGGCGCTACCGGGGCCGCGACGTGACGATCCTCGACGTCTTCGAGGCGGTCGGGGCGCACGCCGCCGGGACCATGACCGACGAGGAGCTGGAGGAGCTCGAGAACGTCGCCAGTCCCGGCGCCGGCGCCTGCGGCGCGCAGTTCACCGCGAACACGATGGCATGCGCGTTTGAGGCGCTCGGCATCTCCGCGGGAGGCTCGGCCATGGTTCCGGCCGAGGACGACGAGAAGGCGACGGTCGCGGAGAGGATCGGCGAGCTCGTGATGAAGGTCCTGGCCGAGGACCTGCGGCCGAGCCGCATCATCACCAGGGAGTCGCTCGAGAACGCGATCGCCTGCATCTGCGCTTCCGGAGGCTCGACCAACGGCGTGCTGCATCTGCTGGCCGTCGCCCGCGAGGCCGGCATCCCGCTGGCGATCGACGACTTCGAGCGGATCTCGCGCGAGACCCCCCTCTTCGCCGACATGAAGCCGGGCGGTCGTTTCGTGGCAACTGACCTCTTCCGCGCCGGCGGCGTGCCGCTGATCCTCGATCGCCTCTCCGACGCGGGCCTGCTGCACCGCGACGAGATCACCGTCAGCGGCCGCACGATCGGCGAGGAGGCGGATGCGGTGACCGAGCTCGCGGGCCAGGAGGTCGTCCGGCCCGCCGCCGACCCGCTCAAGGCCCACGGGGGGCTGGCGATCCTGCGCGGCAACCTCGCGCCCGAGGGAGCCGTCGTCAAGCTCGCCGGAACCGAACGTCGCGGCCAGAGCGGGCCGGCGCGCGTGTACGAGCGCGAGGAGGACTGCTTCGCCGACGTCAAGGCGGGAGCGATCATGCCTGGTGACGTGATCGTGATCCGCAACGAGGGACCGACCGGCGGTCCTGGGATGCGCGAGATGCTCCAGGTCACGGCGGCGATCGTCGGCCGTGGACTCGGCGAGGAGGTGGCGCTGATCACCGATGGGCGATTCTCCGGCGCGACCCGCGGGCTGATGATCGGCCACGTGGCTCCCGAAGCCGTCAAGGGCGGCCCGATCGCCGCGATCCGCGAGGGGGACACGGTCACGGTCGACATCGACGCGCGGGAGCTGCGCATCGATTTGAGCGACGAGGAGATCGCCACGCGGATCGCCGCCTACGAACGGCCGGAGCCGGCCTTCACGAGCGGCGTCATGGCGAAGTACGCGAAGTCAGTCTCGAGCGCCTCGGTCGGCGCGGTCACGAGCTAGTTGGCCGCCTCGATGGCCGAGCCCCGCTTCGAGGAGAACGAGCTCGGCATCTCCTGGCGTCCCGATGCCGGAGAGACCATGCAGCGCGCCTGCCACGCGGTTCGGCTCGGCCGGGCGAATGCGGTCTGGATCGTCGACCCCGTCGACGTCCCCGGCCTCGACGAGCGGATCGCCGCGGTCGGCGACCCGGCCGGAGTGCTCCAGCTGCTCGATCGCCACGACCGCGACTGCGCCACCCTCGCCGCTCGGCTCGGAGTGCCGCACCACCGGCTGCCATTCGGCGGTGTCGAGGGCGCGTCGTTCGAGCCGGTCAGCGTGATCCGGACGCGGTTCTGGAACGAGATCGCGATCTGGGCGGCGGACGAGCGCGCGCTGATCGTCCCCGAGGCCGTCGGCACGGCTGCCTACTTCCGCTCCGGGGACGAGGACGTCGGGATCCACCCCTTCCTGCGGCTGACACCGCCACGCAAGCTCGCCGCCTTCGCGCCAGAGCATCTGCTCACCGGCCACGGAACCGGGATCCACGGCTCGGGCACGCCGGCGGCGCTCGCCGACGCGCTCGACAGCTCCCGGCGGCGAATTCCGGGCGCGCTCAGGTCGATGATCCGGCGAAAGGGCTGAGCCGCCGGAACCCGCACGACAGACTCGTTCCCGTCTGCCGGATGAACCTGCCGTACGCGCCACTCGCGAGCCTCAGTCGACCGCCTTCACCTCGTCGCCCAAGCGAATCTTCCCGCCGCTGAGCAGGTCGGCCCGGAGGCCGCCGCGGTGGACGAGGCCACGCAGCACGCCTGGTTCGGTCAGGCGCTCCAGATGTGCGCACGGCTCGCATCGACGCGCGCCGCGGCACTCGACCTCGCCGACGCGGAAGCGCCGCCCGATCAGCGCGTCGAGGTCGATCCCGGACACCACGAGGTTGCGCCGCGCCTCGAGCTCGTCGAGGTCCACGCCGCCGGCCGCCAGCTCGGCGAGCGCCCCCGCCTCGATCAGGGTGAGGTCCCGGCCGCTGCCTCCGCGCCGGGAGAACGTCCCGGCTCCCTCGGCGTAACGATCTCCCTCGAGGCCCTTGCCCGCGACCGCCGTCGCCAGCTCCACCGCTCGCATCCTTCCCTCGGCGGCGCCGGCGATCCCGATCGCCTCCACCCGTCCGCCACCCGTCCTTCCGTCGCGGCGAGCAACGGGCGCCAGCTCCAGCGGAGCGAGCACCGAGACCTCCAGGGGAGCGCCCGCCGCGCCGACCTCGCCCGGATCGAAGATCGGCCCCGGCGGAACGCCGAACATGACCGCCCAGCCCCGCTCGAATCGGGCGAGGAACCTGCCCGCCATCACGAATCCAGCCGGATCAGCCACGCTCACGCGGATCAACCCGCGCTCGGCGAGCCACTCGGCGAGCGCCTGCGGATCCGCCGGTATGGCCGTCGCCTCCACCCCGAGCAGCTCGGCGAGGCACCGATCCAGGGTTGCATCAGTCATCGTCGCCGTCGATGAAGCAAGCCAGCAGGCGGTTGAAGCGGGCCGGGCGTTCGGCCATCGGCACGTGCCCGCAGTCGTCGAAGACCACCAGCTCCGAATCGGGGATTCGCTCGACGAACCCGGCCGCGTCGGAGGCGGGGACGATCAGGTCGTCGCGTCCCCAGACGATCAGCGTGGGGACGCGAATTGCGGGCAGGCGGTCGAGAAGGTCGTAGCCGGTCAGCGCTCCGACCGCAGGCAGGAAGCCGGGCGCGCCGATCGCCGGCGCGATCATCTCGATCAGGAGCTCCCGCGGCATCCGCTCGGGGTGCCGCACCGTCCCGCCGAGGACCAGCGTCCGCAGCCCGGGCCGTCGCATCGAGGTGACGTCGAGCCGGAACAGGAGTGGGTTCGCGGCGAGCAGCACGCGACTCAGGGCCACGACCGGCTCCCGCCGCATCTTCGCGTGGCTGATCCCGGCGGAGGAGACGAGGACGAGCCGCTCGACCCACTCCGGCTCGCTCACGGCGACCTCGGCAGCGACGAAGCCGCCCATCGAGTTGCCGACCAGCGTGCACGGACCGACGTCGAGGTGCGCGCAGAAGGCCTCCACCAGCTCGCCATAGTGCGGGATCGTGATCTCGCAGCTCGGCATCGGGCTCGCGCCGAAGCCCGGCAGGTCGAGCGCGATCGCCCGGTGCCCGAGCTCCGCCATCCGCGGCAGGTTCTCGAGCCAGTTCTGCCAGCACCCGCCGAGGCCGTGTACGAAGACGATCGGCGGGCCCTCGCCGATCTCGGCGTAGTTCACCGCGGCGCCCTCGACCTCCGCCGTGCCGACGTGGCGCTGCCAATCAATCCGCAGCCAATCGGGGTCCGCGTCGCCGTAGGGATCGGGTTCGTCGGCCGGGGTTACGTCGATCCGCTCGATCCGGCGGTAGGGAAAGGTGACGGCACGAGGCCCGAGGCCTCGCGCCGCCGGAGCTGGAGGCCGGCGGCTCATGCGACCCAGATTAGGCGCTGGGGCTCCAGATGCGATCATCACCCGATGGCGGATCGACGCACCTCGCTTGCACCGTCCCCGACGACGGGGGAGGATCAGGACGGGAGCTCGCTGGAGGTCTCCGAGCGCGAGCGCATGCGCTCGCTCCTGCCGGCGGTGGAGCCCGATCGCACGCTAGACGATTGGGGCCGCTCCGAGCGGCTGGAACGGGTCTTCGACGCCACCCTGGTCGAGTTCCTCTACCGCTACTGGTTCCGCGCCGAGGTGGAGGGCATCGAGAACGTTCCCGCCGAGGGCGGGG
>Ga0180121_10001001_pt1 | contig 11923 bp, 2 predicted proteins | sample AntDrymUQ5402106_2_FD_129676 | JGI IMG/M metagenome (GOLD analysis project Ga0180121, IMG submission 129676) | Polar desert sand microbial communities from Dry Valleys, Antarctica - metaG UQ540 (21.06) (version 2) (version 2) | ecosystem: Environmental > Terrestrial > Soil > Desert | place...
AATATAAACATTTTGCCCTGCAACTTGATTAAGACTGACTGCTTGTCTCACGTAAACATTTGGTGTTAAGAGCTGTAAGTTAATTGCAACCGGAAGAACAAAATCAAAAAAACTTGCTACCGCATTGGTAGTTGTTGAAATTTTAATTTCGAGTCTACCCAATGCTCCGATAAGATAGTTTGAGCTTACATAATACACAAGAGAATCGCCTGTTGAAACTGCAAGTTGAGGAGTTACAAGCCAGTTATCGCCTAAGAGTCCCCCCGAGGATTGAGCGCAGGCGGGAGCTGATCTAAAATTTGACGTAGCCCTGAACCAATCGCCGGCCCCTAACAATCCCGAAACATGATGTTTAACCCATCCTGGAGGAGGGAACGTTGTTCCGGTAAAGCTTTCGCTTAATTTTGTCTGGCCAAATAAATTTGAATTAATTAAAAGTACTGAGATAAGAACTAACAGAAAACGATGAAGCTGGAATTTCGCGAAATTTTTCATTTTAAGTCTCTCCTTATAATTAGTTTGGTTAAAAAATATTAGTTTATTAAAAAGTTAAAGTATAATCAAAAAAACAATCAGTTACCGCAATTGCAAATTAATTATGGCTTTAATTCATATAAGAATATTTAATATTGTCGCCCGCCAGCCCTCAAAAATTTATACCGACAACGCCAATGAAATAATTTTAAATTCTTATTAATAAATTATAAATTACTTCTACAGGACGCTTAATAATAACTTAAAAGAACAGGAAATTTATTATTCGTTAACGTGATTAGGTTTGTTTTACTTTGCACAACTAAATATCTAACAATTACTTTGGGGTGTAATTTTGAGATATGTTTTTGGGGAAAGAATTTTAATTGTCAAAGATCAAACGTAAATTCTTTTTGATGCTTGACTAACTTACATTTTGATTTCGAAAGTGTCAAGACATTTTTCTTAAAAAGCCGTTTTAAAATTTCGTAATATTGAGACTATTGGATATGTTGAATTGATTTTATGTCTCAGCTTTCAAGAAGCTTAATCTCGCTTCTGGAATTTTAAGACTTCGATCTTAATTTTATAAATCCTTTGTATAATTGAAAATTTTTTCCATAGGTAACTTATGAGATACAGGTAGTTCTTTCGTAATTTTATAATGCAGCGTTGTATCAATATTTAATTTTGGATGTTCTGATTTGGTAAATTAAACTAATTATCCAATTTAAAAAATCAATATCCGGTTGTTTTCAAAAAAACAAATATTAATCGTCGTTAAATACGAAAAAAACTTTCTTTGCATATGAGCTAATTTAAGCTTAATTTATGTAAAATATTAAAAATTCAAAAATTAATTTACGGGGGTAAAATGTTTTCAAGAATTACAGTAATCAGCTTTATAAGCTTTTTTATTATTTGCATTACAACAAGTTTTAAGTCTGAAGATAATCCCCTCGTAAAATATGTGCGTGGATCTCCGGGAAAGTTATTTTGCCCGGAGCCGCTCCGGTTTGAGGAATTTATCCAACAGCAAAATAATAAAGACTCAGATCAAATAGATATGATAGAGCAAGATTGGTATAGTGAAGTAATGGAGAAAATTAAGAAAGATGAATATAATATTTCTTTCAATGAGGAATTAAAATCTTTCCAATCCCTTAACAGAGAAAACAATATTAGCTTTATTTATCACAATGATGGGTTTACTGCTAAAACAATGCAAACAAAGCTTCCATTATTTAATGTTAATGATGAGACTATTAAGGAAGAAGATAAAAAGTGTGAAGAGTTTTCCGATTGGGAAATTAAAATCGGAGTGAATGGATATTCAAAAGACAATTATCAATGTTCAATGATTAATGATCAATTGGTTAAATTCTCCGGGGAAATATTTGTTGATGGCAACACAGCATATATTGAGAATGACAATATGAGAATAAATTATACGAATGATGAGAAAGGAATGAGGCAGGATTTTATTATTAAAAATAAGACGGATGGTGAAGAAAAATTAAAGTTAAATTTATCTGCAGATACGAAATTAAGAATGATAGTTGGAGCCGATGCTCTGATGTTTAAGAATAGTGATGGAATGGATATGATGAAGTATTCAGCTTTGAAATGCTGGGACGCAAATGGGAAAGTTTTACGAGCTTACTTTGAGTCTTCATTTCAAAATGAAAATTTAAAAATGAAAAATGAAAAATTAAATTTAAAAATTAAAAAGGAAGAACTTTCCAGTGTAAGCCCAAATGCGAAATTCCAAATCCCAAAATATAATATAAATCAGAAATCCCAAATCAAAAATCTAAAATCATTTTCAATTGTCGTAAACGACGAAGACGCTGTCTATCCTATCACTATAGATCCGCTTTCAACTTCATCAAACTGGACAATTGAAGGAAACACAAATGTAACTCTGGGAGCTAAAGTTACAACTGCCGGGGATGTGAACGGCGACGGATACAATGATGTGCTTATATCTTTAGGAGATTCCGTAATACAGTGTTATTATGGATCGTCCACCGGTCTCCCGGCTGTAGCGAATTGGTCTGCAAAAAGTTTTGGTTTCAGTTCAATCAGTACTGCCGGAGATGTTAACGGAGATGGTTACAGTGATATTATTATAGGTGACGGTGCTTATTCGGTTCAGGGTCCGTTCAACGGAAGAGCTCTTGCATATTATGGTTCGTCAACCGGTTTACCTCTTACTCCCAACTGGACAGTTTATGACAGTTCAAATGCTGATGGAGCGCAGTTTGGCAGCAGCGTTTCAACTGCAGGAGATGTAAATGGTGACGGATACAGTGATGTAATTGTTGGCGCACCTCATTATACAAACGATGTAAACTATGAAGGAGCTGTATTTTGTTATTTTGGTTCATCGACAGGATTATCATCAAATGCTGGATGGACAGTCGAAGGAAATAGTCCCGGTGCGTCTTATCACTTTGGTCAAGCTATATCACTAGCGGGAGATGTCAATGGAGATGGTTACAGTGACATTCTTATCGGAGCTCCCAACTGGAGCATAAATAAAGGAAGAGTTTATGCTTATTACGGCTCTTCATCAGGTTTATCGGCTACACATAACTGGACTACTTTTAGTACGCAGAGCGGAGAAGTATATGGATCAAGTGCGTCAACTGCGGGTGACGTAAATGGTGACGGTTACAGCGACATAATTATTGGTGCACCGGGATATGATAACGATTCAACAGATGAAGGAAGGGTTTATGTTTACCACGGTTCATTATCAGGTTTATCAGCTTCATTTAACTGGGCAGCAGAAGGTGATCGGTATAATTCAAACTTTGGCCGCAGTGTCTCCTCTGCAGGTGATATCAATGGCGACGGGTATGCGGAGATCCTCATCGGTGCAAGTTCTTTTTCAAATACTTTATCCACACAGGGTAAAGCATTTATGTACCAGGGATCAGCAATAGGATTGCAGGGGACTGCAAATTGGACGACGGATGGTGAACAAGAAAATGCACAGTACGGTGCCGGGCTGTTCACTGCCGGTGATGTTAACGGAGACGGGTATAGTGACGTAATCGTTGGATCTCCGGGATATTCTTCCAACAATGGCAAGGCATATCTTTATAACGGAAGTGCGGCAGGATTGGCTCAAAATCTTGCCTGGTCACTTTCAGGCGAGAGTAACGGAGCGAATATAGGCCATAGCGTTGCTTCTGCCGGTGAGGTAAATGGTGACGGTTACAGTGATGTAATTATCGGATCTCCTGGTTACAATACCGGAGGGGCGGCTGCACCGGGAAGAGTTTATTGCTTTTATGGTTCAGCGAATGGATTACCACTTATTCCGTCATGGACCATAACCGGGACAACTGCCGGGACTAGCTACCATCGTCGTGGGATTTGTGTTGCTACAGCCGGTGATGTAAATGGTGATGGATATAGTGATGTTGCTGTTGGGACTTTTACCGGCGTACTATTTGGTGCTGCATACGGTGGGGTTGAAATTTATTATGGCTCTTCTTCGGGATTAAGTTTAACTCCTAACTGGTCTAAAGTTGGTACGTTGAGCAATAGTCAACTCGGATTTTCAGTTTCAACAGCAGGTGATGTAAATGCAGATGGATACAGTGACATAATAATAGGTGACTATGGAATTAATTCAAATCGAGGTGCTGCATATGCGTATTATGGTTCAGCCACCGGCTTACCGGCTTCTCCAAACTGGACCAAGGATGGTGATGCCGGATTAGATTGGTATGGATATACTGTATCTACTGCAGGTGATGTAAATGGTGATGGATATAGCGATGTTATAGTCGGAGCTCCCCGAAGATTCAACTATGGATGGGTGTATGCGTATTACGGCTCGTCGAATGGTTTGTCACTTACAGCTAACTGGAACGGATCACAGGTAAGCATTTCAGATCAGTGGTATGCGAGCAGTGTTGCTTGTGCCGGTGATGTTAATGGTGATGGTTATAGTGATGTTATAGTTGGTTCCTATAAATATTATTATCCAAATTTCCCAAATCGCGCGGGTGCTGCCTTCGCTTTTTACGGATCTTCCTCAGGACTTGCATCATCCAATTGGTCTGCATTCGGTGACCAGTTTAATAACACCGAATTCGGTTGGAGCGTTTCAGGTGCGGGAGATGTGAATGGCGACGGCTATAGTGATGTACTGGTAGGAGCCCCAAATCCTTTTGGAAGAGTCTATGGGTATTATGGATCATCATCAGGATTGTCCGGAACAGCCTGGGAAAAAAATGATCCTTCCGGAGGAAGTGCCAGATTTGGCTACAGTGTGACTTCAGCGGGAGATGTTAATGGTGATGGATATTCGGATATAGGAATTGGGGCTAGACTCTATATTATAGGAGGACAACAAAGAGGTCAGGCACAAGTCTATTATGGAAATGATGGTGGCGGGTTAATTAGAACAGTTCAACAATATAAGCCTTCAACAAATAATATAGTATCATCCGGTGGATTAACCGGAACGAATGGGAGCGTAAAATATGGAGTTTATGGAAGAAGTCCATATGGAAGATCTGATGGAAAAATTGTTTATGATCATAAAATTAATGGTGTCCCTTTCAATCCAATCAATAGCTCAACTAATTCAGGTTCAGGCTTAAGTTATCAAGATCTTGGAATAACTGGTGTACAATTAAGCGGAGATGCATCGGGATTGCAGGCAGGCAAAGAATATAAATGGCGAGCACGTGTTCAGTATGATCCTACAAATAATCCATATCAAAAGCTCGGTCCGTGGAAAAGTTATAATACTTATATGCCTTTACCTGTCGGAAATTTTAAACCCTCCGACGGCACACCGGCAATTAAGCAATTAAGTATTACTATGTTCATACAGGGTTTTTACAGGATTTCTACTCAAACAACAGTTGAGGATACTGTAAGGGTGTACTTAAGAGATTCATTTGCACCTTATGCAATTGTTGATTCTGCAATCGCATATTTAAGTTCATCAGGTCAGGGAATATTTAATTTTACAAATGCAATAAATGGAGTTAATTATTATTTACATCTTAAGCATAGAAATTCAATCGAGACCTGGAGTGATTCAGCAGTGAGCTTTACAAATTCATTGCTAACCTTTGATTTCACCCCGGCTGCTTCACAGGCTCATGGAAATAATATGAAACAGGTTGATACTTCTCCAGTTAGATTCGCAATATACAGCGGTGATGTTAATCAAGACGGAATTGTAGACGGATCGGATGCATCATTAGCAGATAATGATGCTTTTAATTTCGTAACCGGTTATGTAGCAACTGATGTAAACGGAGATGATATTGTTGACGGTAGTGATGCAGCGATAGTGGATAACAATGCGACTAATTTCGTGGCTAAGATAACACCTTAGCAATGAATAATGAATAATGAATAATGAATAATGAATAATGAATAATGAATAATAAAATAATAACTAATGATTAATATATATTTATTAATGATTATTGAAAAATTTTAATTCTTCCTTAAAGTTATTCTCTTATATATTTACACACAACTTTTTGAAGTAAGTATTTGAAATTTGTATTTTGTAATTTCCCCAAAAAATGTATTTTCAAATATTAAATAAAATATTATAAAACCATTTCAAATTATAAAAATAACCTCATGAAAAAATTTACAACTTTCTTTACCATTATTATTCTATGCTCCTTTGCATTAAATTATATACACGCTCAAAATGTGCTTGTTGCAGGTGCAGTATCCGGCAACGGCAATTATCTCACACTATCGGCTGCTTTTAGTGCCTTAAATGGTGGCGCACAAACAGGTGCCAATATTAGCATTACTATCTCAGCCAATACAACAGAGCCGTCCGCAGGTGCTATCTTGAATGCCGGAACATGGTCATCGGTTCTAATTCAACCCCAATCCGGTGGAGCTAAAACAATTAGCGGGTCCCCTAATCCGGGGTTTCCTTTAATTGACTTCAATGGTTCCGATAATGTGACTATTAATGGTTCAAATAACCTCACGATTTCAAACTCAACCATAGCATCATTTAGCCTGACTAGCACTATTTGTTTCAGATCGGATGCGACTAACAATGTTGTTACTACCTGCACGGTTTTGGGTTCTACAGCATCAAATGCTTTTACTCCCTGTGGTACCATTTTGTTTGGTGCCGGTTTGACTACCGGAAATGACAACAATACAATTTCGTATTGTCAAATAGGACCTGCGGGAGGAAACAGACCCAACAGAGCTGTATGCAGCATCGGATCAACTTCTTCAACTGCGGTTTTCAACAGCAATGTTACGATTACAAATTGCAACATCTATGATTACTTTTATGCAACAGCCTACAGTACGGGTGTTTATCTTGGCGATGGTTCTACAGATTTCACAGTTTCAAATAATAGATTCTATCAAACGGCAGCAATTACGCAGACTACAGGTGCTCAACATTCAGGAATTTGGATTGCCAACACGCAGGGAAATAATTTTTTAATATCAGGAAATACCATTGGCTATGCTTCGTCAACAGGTACAGGAACATATCCTTTTACCGGAACCACAAATTCAGTTTTAGTACCAATATTTTTATCGGTTGGAACAACAACCACTACTAATGTCAGGGGAAATACTATTGCAGGAATTTCAATGTCGGGTTTATTAAGCGGGACTGGTATAAATTCTCCGTTCAGGGGAATTCATGTGGCTTCGGGCTTGACAGCCGTTGGAAATTTATTTCAATCGCCAAATATCATTGGAAACCTATCCTCAAACGGGAGTATTAATTTTTCGTCCAGCTCATCTTCGGACGCAGACGTTAATGGAATTTATAACAGCGGTACAAGTTCATGGTCTTCAAATAATAATAATATTGGAGGTATAACCGCATCAAATTCAAGTACGGGAGCCAGTAATATTTATTGCTTGCGCCACACGACCGGTCTTAACTGGACTTGCGACTTCAATACAATTGGCGGATTGAATGCCAACTCTATTCAAAGTACAAGCTCATCACCAAATTCCGTCGTCAGCGGTATTAATAATTCGAATTCCCCGTCAACTATGACAAATAATATCGTGAGAAACCTGACTACTGCAGGAGGAACAAACGTTCAGGCTTTTGCTTCAGTTTCGGGAATTGTTGTAAATGCGAGTTCGTCAAATCATACAGTCTCCCGGAATACAATTCATTCATTATCTAATAATAATAATTCTTCAAGTACTACATTGACCGGGATTTTTTATAGATGTTCTTCAGGTCCAAATATAGTTTCGAGAAATTTTATTCATTCATTTTCTGCGGCCAGCAACACTGCAACAATAAATGGGTTTCAGTTGAACTCCGCTTCTTCATTTACTCTTCAGAATAACATGGTTCGTCTGGGAATTGATGCTAACGGCAGCAGCGTAAATGCCGGCTGTGCTATTAATGGGATTAATTATGAATCAGGTTCGTCAAATGTTAATTTTTATTTTAATAGTGTATTTATAGGCGGAAATCCCACCGCAGGCAACAGAAACACATCAGCATTTATTAGCTCAAGTTTAATCTTCGCCCGGCAGAATAATATATTCTATAATAACCGTTCCAATAACGGTTCAACAGGAAAACACTATTCAATAATGACTAATTCTGGTTCTTCTATTTTTAGCGATAATAATATCATGTTTGCAGATGGAATAGGAGGCGTCCTTGGATTTTATAACTCTGCAGATCAGATCACTTTATCGGACTGGCGAATCGCGACGGGCAGGGATAGCTTGAGTATTTCAGCCAATCCGTGGTTTGCTAATCCTTTCGGTAGTTCATTTTTTGTTAACCTGCACGTAAATTCAAATACACCGGGGGAAGGACGCGGCGTGAATGTCTTTTCGGTCTCCGATGATTTCGATGGTGAATTCCGTTCCTCCCTCACACCCATAGATATTGGTGCAGATGCCGGAAACTTTCAACCAAACGTTCCGCTTGCAGGAAATTATACTGTCGGACTATCTTTGTTTAATTCAATTGCAGGAAAGAATATTACCTTTGAGAAAGTTATTGAGAAAGTTGTAATGAATACCGATAACAACGGTGCTAATGAAATACTGGAAGAGGTCGAAGTGGAAACTTTTATACCGATTGAAAATGGAAAAGTTTATACCGGTCCGTTAAACATTAAGAGAAGTGAATATCCTAATCTTCCTGAAGAAGCAATGCTTGGATTATATGCTTCAATAACTTCTGCTATTAATGATCTGAATTTACGAGGTGCCAGCGGGCCCGTTAGATTCTTACTTACTGATGCCTCATATACTTCAGAAACCTTTCCGATAGTTATAAACCCATGGATAGGCGCATCTTCAGTAAATACATTAACAATCAAACCAAACATCGGAGTAGTACCTTCAATTACCGCGAATAATTCTACTGCAGTTTTTGATATTAATAATGGCGATTATTTTATTGTCGATGGATCCAATACTAATGGTGGCAGTACAAAGGATTTAACATTAAGCAACTCTAATACCTCGGGCGCCGCAATACGTTTTATTAATGAAGCTAAAAATGACACTGTAAAAAATTGTATTCTCAAAGGTGTTACTACCTCAAATACAAACGGAGTAGTATTTTTCTCAAGAACCTCGGGCTTTACAGGAAATGATAACATTGTAATTTTCAATAATGATATTGCAAAAGGTGCTACTAATCCTGTTACGGGTATATATAATTTCGGCTTAGGAGTGAGCTCCAATTCAAAAAATTCCGGGAACAAAATAATCAACAATCGCATATTTGATTTTGAAAATTATGGAATACGTGATAGCGGCAATTCCGCCGGGACCGTGTACGAAGGAAATGAAATATTTCAGATGGCTACGCAAACTAATTTTCAGGTTGGCTTCAAGGTCTTTGGAACGAACATTGAGGGATTTATTTTCAGAAAAAATAACATACACGATTTAAAAACAACTTCGAATACTCACATTTATGGAATCGAGCTTGCACATATACAGCCTGGGCATTTTGGTGAAATATCAAATAACTTCATTTCCATTTTAGAAACAGCTCCGGGAAATGTAAAAGGAATTTTTGATACATCGGCAACAAATGAAAACTATAATATATATTTTAATTCAATATTCGTCGGAGGCTTAGTTACTGGAGCAAGCAATTCGGAATCTTACTACCGCTCTATTGCGAGTACAACAAATTTAAAAAATAATATACTCGTAAATACCAGAAGCGGTGGTACAGGAAAGCATTATGGAATAAGAACTATTTCACCTTTAACTTCCTTCTCTAGTAATTATAACGACATATTTGTCCTCAATGTATCCGGAAATATCTTTGGAAGAGATGATGCAAATGACAGGCTTAACCTGGCCGCTTGGCAAACAGCAACGGGTAAAGATTCAAATAGTATCTCAGGTTCTCCTTTATTCGTGAGTTCTACAAATTTACATATTGATTCCACCTTTACCTCTCCGGTAAGTAATGCCGGCACCCGAATTGCCGGAATCACAACTGATATAGATAATAATACCCGTGATACATTGTCGCCCGATATCGGTGCTGATGAATTCTCTGTTCAAACAATTAAAAAGCTTACATTGACAATGTTCATCCAGGGATTTTATAACGCGAATACAAATATTACAATTAGCGATACAGCCCGTGTATATTTGAGAAATGCGTCATCACCTTTCTCCATTGTAGATTCAGCTAAAGCGAAATTAGATTCAAATGGCACAGCAATATTTGATTTTCCAAATGCAATAAATGGTGTTAATTATTATTTACATCTTAAGCATAGAAATTCAATTGAGACCTGGAGTGATTCCGCAGTGAGCTTTACAAATTCACTATTAACCTTTGATTTCACCCCCGCGGCTTCACAGGCATTCGGAAACAATATGAAACAAGTTGATACTTCTCCCGTGAGATTTGCAATTTACGGCGGTGATGTAAATCAGGACGGGATTGTAGATGGGACTGATGCGTCATTAGTAGATAACGATGCTTTTAATTTCGTCACGGGTTATGTAACAACTGATGTGAACGGAGATGATATAGTTGACGGTAGTGATGCGGCGATAGTGGATAATAATGCGACAAATTTCGTGGCTAAGATAACACCTTTATAATGATTAATGATTAATGATTAATGAATAAGTGGTATCGAGGGATATTAAATGAATTGATAATTGATGATTGATGATTGATGATTGATGATTGATGATTGATGATTGATGATTGATGATTGATAATTGATAATTGATAATTGATGATTGATAATTGATAATTGATAATTGATAATTGAATTACTGTCCTTCGTTAATTAGCTCTAACGGCTCTTTCTCATTCCAGCTCAGATAATATTTAGGATCATTCATTTCCTTTGCATAATTTGTCAGCCTTAAAGGCCTGAAAGTATCCATCATCACAGCAGTCTCAAGCGTTTCTTTTTTTCCAAGGTTGGCTTCGACAGTTCCTGGGTGAGGACCGTGCGGAATTCCGTTGGGATGCAAGCTTATCGATGCGTAATCGATGCCTTTCCTGCTTGCAAAATTTCCGTTGACATAATACAGCATTTCATCGGAATCTAAGTTACTGTGATTATAAGGGATCGGTACAGACAGCGGATGATAATCCAAAAGTCTCGGGCAAAATGAACAGATGACAAATCCCGGCGCCGCAAAAGTCTGATGAATTGGAGGGGGCATGTGTATCTTTCCGGTAATTGGCATAAAGTCTTCTATATTAAATATCCACGGATAATAAAATCCGTCCCAGCCGACGACATCAAATGGATGAAATTCATAATGGATCGAAACTATCTGTTCGCCTTTCTTTACTTTTATAACAAAATCTCCCTTCTCATCAAAAGTAACCACCTCTTCAGGAGGTTTGATATCTCTTTCGCAATATGGAGAATGTTCCATCAACTGTCCGTGCTCATTTCGATATCGCTTTGGAGTCCGTATAGGACCGTTGGATTCAAATGTAAGATATCGTGCTTCATCCGTTTCATGAACAAGTTTATAAATTATACCTCGGGGAATTACTATATAATCTCCTTCCCTGAAACTCATATACCCGAACTGGCTCTGAAGTTCTCCCTGGCCCTCGTGGATAAATATTACTTCATCACATAACGCATTCTTATAAAAATAATCCATCTGTTTCTCAGGTCTGCATACACTCATTACCACATCATTATTATACATAATGGGCTTGCGTCCGCTAAATGCATCGCCTTCTTTCTTAGCCGGCTTTGTTCTGAAATGATAAGGGCGGAGCGAAGCATCCTTCCATTCTTCAATCTTTACAAATTCCACCTTCGACGAAATTTCCTTTATCATTGCGGGAGAATTAATATGGTATGCATTAGAATATATACTGTCAAAACCAATCGTAGAGAAAAGCTCTTCTTTATAAAGCGATCCGTCCGGCTGACGAAATTGAGTGTGTCTCTTCTGAGGTATG
>Ga0180121_10001002_pt1 | contig 11918 bp, 10 predicted proteins | sample AntDrymUQ5402106_2_FD_129676 | JGI IMG/M metagenome (GOLD analysis project Ga0180121, IMG submission 129676) | Polar desert sand microbial communities from Dry Valleys, Antarctica - metaG UQ540 (21.06) (version 2) (version 2) | ecosystem: Environmental > Terrestrial > Soil > Desert | place...
AACGGGGGCTTCGGCGGCACCGGGCTCGGCAAGGGCACCTTCACGACGACCGCGGACGCCCCGATCATCCCGTTTCTCAACACAGACTTCATTTACTCCGCGATCGCGCAGGAGCTCGGCCTCGTCGGCGCCTCCGGCCTACTTCTCGTTTTCATGCTCTTCGTCGCGCGCGGAATGCGGGTGGCCCTCGCGGCGGACGACGGCTTCTCGAAGCTGCTCGCGGCTGGTCTGACGTTCGGCTTCGCACTTCAGACCTTCATCATCGTCGGCGGCGTTCTGCGGGTGATCCCCCTGACCGGGATCACGCTGCCGTTCGTCTCCTACGGCGGCTCGAGCGTCGTCGCGAACTTCGTCCTGCTCGCCCTGCTGCTGCTCGTCTCGAACCGTGCCAACGCGCAGGGACCCAGCCGGTTGTCGCGGGAGCGCGCGTGAATCGCCAGATCACGCGGCTCGCGCTCGCCGGGGTCGGCCTGATCGTGGCGCTCGTGGTGGCGACGACCTACTGGCAGGCCTGGGCCGCCGGCGACCTTGCCGACCGCCAGGACAACCAGATCGAGCGGGTGGCGCAGTTCACGATCAAGCGAGGCGAGCTGAAGACGCAGGGCGCACTGCTCGCGCGCAATGTCACGAGGAAGATCGGCGGACGGACGCTCTACTTCCGCGACTACCCCGCGGGCGGACTCGCGGCGCACGTCGTCGGCTACTCGACGCAGTCGCGCTTCCGCACGGGGCTCGATCGCTCGATGAACGACTACCTGACGGGCTCGAACGCGAACCTCTCGACCGTGCTGGACACGACGCTCGACCGGCTCAAGGGCGCGACGATCGAGGGGAACGACCTGCGGCTGACGCTCCACGCGGGCGGACAACGAGCCGCGCTGCAGGCGCTCGGCAGCCGTTGCGGGGCGGTCGTCGCGATCGAGCCCGACACGGGGAAAGTGCTCGTGATGGCTTCCTCCCCCACCTACGACCCGAACGACGTCGAGGGCAACTTCGACCGAGCGACCGGCACCCGCGCCGACTGCAAGCGCCCGGACGCGCTCCTCAACCGCGCCACGTCCGGCCTCTACGCCCCCGGTTCGACCTTCAAGGTCCTGACCGCCGCGGCCGCGATCGACTCCGGCCGCTTCCAACCGAGCTCGAGCTTCGTCGACCCCGGTTACTGCGAGGTCTACGGCAAGCGCGTCAACAACTACGACACGTCGTCGCCGTTCGGCCGGCTCGACCTCCGGACGGCGCTCAAACACTCGGTCAACTCGGTCTTCTGCAACATCGGCAAGGAGCTTGGTGCGAAGAAGCTGGTCGAGTACATGAAGCGCTTCGGCTTCTACTCGACGCCGCCCCTGGAGACACCGTCGACCGAGCGAGCGCCGAGCGGTCTCTACAAGGGGACCGAGCTCTTCGACCCGAAGGAGGACACCGACGTCGACCCGGGCCGGTTCGCCTTCGGCCAGGAGCGCTTGCTGGTGACGCCGCTGCAGATGGCGATGCTCGCCGCGACGGTCGCGAACGAGGGCGTCGTCATGCGCCCGTACGTCGTCGACCGGGTCGTGGCGCCGGACGGTTCGATCGTCGTCCGCACGAAGCCGCAGGATCTTGGCCGGGCGGTCAAGCCCGAGACAGCGCGGGCGGTCGCGGAGATGATGCAGCAGGCGGTCGAGGGCGGCACCGGCACCGCGGCGCGGATCTCCGAGCTGACGGTCGGCGGCAAGACGGGGACGGCGGAGACCGGCATCGCGGGCCTGAATACGACCTGGTTCATCAGCTACGCCGGGCGCGAGCGGCCTCAGGTGGCGATTGCGGTCGTCGTCGAGCAGCAGAACTCCACCGGCGGCCAGACGGCGGCGCCGGTCGCCCGAGACGTCTTGCAGGCGCTGCTCGGGGGCGCGGCGAACTCCTAACGTGTACCACTGACTCTCTCAAACATGGCCTCCGGCGACCACCTCATCGACACGCTCTTCGACGGGCGCTACCTGATCAGCCGGAAGCTCGGCTCCGGGGGGATGGCGAACGTCTACCTGGCCCAAGACCAGGAGCTCGGGCGCCGCGTCGCGATCAAGATTCTCGACGACCGCCACGCCCGCGACGAGCAGTTCGTGGAGCGATTCCGGCGCGAGGCTCAGAACGCCGCCGGGCTCTCCCACCCGAACATCGTCTCGATCTACGACCGTGGCGACTCCGAGGGCACCTATTACATCGCGATGGAACACATCGAGGGGCGCACGCTGAAGGAGTTGCTCGTCGCGCGAGGGCCGTCGCCGCTGGGGATCGCGATCGACTACACGCGCCAGATCCTCTCGGCGCTCCGGTTCGCGCACCGGAACGGGATCGTGCACCGCGACATCAAGCCACACAACGTGATCGTGGACGGCGAGGGCCGGGTGAAGGTGATGGATTTCGGGATCGCGCGCGCCGGCGCCGCCAGCCAGATGACGGAGGCCGGGTCGATCATCGGCACAGCGCAATACCTCTCTCCGGAGCAGGCGCGCGGAGCCCCCGTCGACCAGACGTCGGATCTCTACTCGACCGGAATCGTCCTCTACGAGTTGCTGACCGGGTCGGTGCCTTTCAACGGCGAGACGCCCGTCGAAATCGCGATGAAGCACCTCTCGCAGGCGCCCGTCCCTCCGTCCACACACCGGCCGGAGATGCCCCGCGACCTCGACTACGTAGTTCTGCGCGCACTCGCCAAGGATCCGGCCGACCGCTACCACTCGGCCGAGGAGATGGACTCGGATCTCGAGCGGATCGCGCGCGGGATCAGCGTCTCCGCCGAGACGGCCGAGGCGGCTACGTCGGTCCTGTCTCGCACCGAGGTCGGTGAGGCGGCCACGACGATCGGCCCGGCGGCGCCCGCGAGCACGACCTACACACCCGGGCGCTACTACGAGTACGACGAGCCGTCCCGCCGCAGGTCTTTCTGGCCGTGGCTGCTCGCGCTGCTGCTTGTCGCCGGCACGCTCGTCGGCGGCTGGTTTGCCTACCAGGAGTTCCAGTCCCAGCTCAGCGAGACGAAACCGGTTGCAGTTCCGGACGTCGAAGGAACTCCGGAGCGGCTGGCCGTGCGCGACATTCGCGAGGCGGGCCTGAAGGAGCTGGTCGTCCGAGCCACGCACCCCGACGCGAAACTCGGCGACGTCTTCGAGCAGGACCCGCAGCCGGGCGAGAGGATCGAGAAGGGCAACTTCGTCACGATTCGGGTTTCCCTGGGCAAACCGAAGACGATCGTCCCGAACGTCGTCGGCAAGAGCCGGGACGAGGCCGTCGCGGAGCTCGTGGGCGCCAAACTGAAGGCCAATGTGGTCCCGGTCAACTCGCTCGAGCCCGTGAACCAAGTCCTGGCTCAGGCGCCGAAGCCGGGGACCGAGCTGCTCGAGAACGCCACTGTCCGAATCAATGTGTCGAAAGGCCCACGACCGATCGCGGTGCCGAACGTCGTCGGCACCGCCTTCGAAACCGCAGAGTCGCAACTGCAGGGCCTCGGCTTCGCGGTCGCCCGTGAGGACGTCGAGGATGATGCCGACGCGGGGATCGTCGTCGGTCAGAATCCCGCCGCCGGGACGCAGCAGGGTAAGGGCTCGGTCGTCTCGCTCCAGGTCTCCGAGGGCCCGAAGACGTCTCAGATCCCCGACGTCACGAGCCAGACCGAGGCCGACGCACGCGCCCAGCTGAAGGCGTCGGGCTTCGGCGTGTCCGTGGTGGAGGAGATCGTCGAGGACGAAGGCCTCGACGGGCTCGTGCTCTCGCAAGATCCAGAGGGCGGCACCGATGCCGAGCAGGGCACGTCGGTGGTGATTGTCGTCGGCCGCTTCGAAGCACCTCCACCCGAGACCACGACGACCACCACTACCACCACCACCACGCCATGACAAGCGACCTAGGGCAAAGCTGATCCGCGTCGCCGTGATCGCCGGCGGCCGCTCGAGCGAGCACGAGATCTCGCTCGCGTCCGCCCGCTCGGTGCTGGAGGCGCTCGACCCGCGCCGCTATGAGGTCACGGAGGTCGCGATCGGCCGCGACGGGCGCTGGGCGCTCGAGGGGCCGAGCAACAGGCTGTTACAAGGTCACGTCGCCGAGACGCTTCCGGTGCTCGCGGACTCGAAGCCGGCCGAGGCGCTGGGGGCCGTCGACGTCGTGCTGCCCGTCCTGCACGGTCCGTTCGGCGAGGACGGCACCGTCCAGGGACTGCTCGAGCTCGCGGGCATCCCATACGTCGGCGCAGGGGTGGCCGCGTCTGCGCTCTGCATGGACAAGGACCTCTTCAAGGCGGTCTTGCGGGACCGCGGCATCCCCGTCGCGCGCAACGCGACGCTCCGGCTCGGGGACGAGATCGAGAATCCCTTCGGCTACCCGGTGTTCGTCAAGCCGGCCCGGCTCGGCTCTTCGGTCGGGATCTCGAAGGCGCACGACGAGGCGGAGCTCGAGGCGGCCGTGGCACTGGCGCGCCGGCACGACGAGAAGGTGCTGGTGGAGGAGTTCGTCCCGGGCACCGAGGTCGAGTGCGGCGTGCTGGGCAACCTGCGCCCGCCACCGGTCGCGTCCGTCGTCGGCGAGATCGTCCCTCATGCCGAGTGGTACGACTACGCGGCCAAGTACGACGAAGGTGGCTCGGACATCATCGTCCCTGCCCGCATCCCCGACGAGACCGCCGCCCGCGTCCAGGCGCTTGCTGTCGACTCCTTCATCGCTACGGAGTGCGAAGGGATGGCCCGCGTGGACTTCTTCGTGCGCGAGGATGGGGAGGTCGTCGTGAACGAGCTCAACACGATTCCCGGCTTCACGGCGACGAGCGTCTACGCGCGGCTGTTCGAGGCGTCGGGGATCCCCTACGCGGACTTGCTCGACCGCCTGATCCGGCTCGCGCTCGAGCGCCACGAGCGGCGCTCAGGCCTGGAGTACTAGCCGCCTCGCCTCGGCGGCGTGCCAGTCGAGGCCGAGCTCCTCGAAGCCGCGGAGCACCTGCTGGACGAGCGCTGTGACTCGATCCTAGGTGGCTTTCACCTCGTTGACGTGAGCCATCCGGTCGAGCTTCGTGATCCAGACTGCGTAGTACTGCGCGTTCGTCCCGGCGAGGTCCCAGGTCGTGCTCTCACGCACCGTCCGGGAAGGGCCGACCACGGAGTCGAAAGGACCCTTCGGCGAGTCACCGGCGCGGATCTCTGCCGTGAATCCCGGCGTGTCGGTCGTGACTGCGAGCTGCGTCAGCTCACGCGACTCACCCGCGTCGAGCACGAGGCCGACACCGGGTTTCGAGAACGAGTTGTACCGCTCCGTCGTCCAGTAGGTCGCGGGATCGCCGTCGGTCGCGTCCTGGACTCGCTCGCTGTGTTCCTCTTGGTCCCCCGGCGGAGGGTCGAACGAGGCGACACCCTGCAGCTCCACGGCGTCGGCGGCGTCTGCGCCCGGGTCGCTTCCGTCGCGGTTCGCGAGCAGGATCCCGCCGATCACTCCGGCGAGCAACAGCGCGCCGAGGAGTGCCGGCCAAACCGGGAAGGATCTTCGCGTCGTGCGCCGCCGCGGCGCGCGGTTCGGCCTTGGTGCGGGCTTGGCCTTGACGATCATCGTTGCCTCGCCATCGTCCTTGGCGTCGAGCTCGGCACGCACTGACTCGAGCTCGCTGACGACGTCGTCCATCGAAGCCGGCCGCTCCGTGGGAAGCTTCGCCATGCAACGCTCGATCAGCGTCGCAAGCCGCAGGGGGGTATCAGGACGCCGCTCGAGCACGCTCGGCACGGGCTCGTTGACGTGCTTCATCGCTACCGACAGGAAGCTGTCGCCAGGGTAGGGCACGTCTCCGGCGAGCAACTCGTAGAGGACGATGCCGAACGAGTAGACATCCGTCTGCGCGTCGACAGGCTCGCCGCGGGCCTGCTCGGGCGCGATGTAGTGGCTCGTCCCCAGCACAGTTCCGGTCTCGGTCTGGCCCACCGCATCGAGCGAGCGGACGATCCCGAAGTCCGTCACCTTGGCCTGGCCCTCGCCGTTTAGGAGCACGTTCTGAGGCTTCACGTCGCGGTGAACGAGGCCCTGCGCGTGCGCGAAGGAGAGCGCGCGGGCGACCTCGAGACCCAGCTCGAGCACACGCCGTACCGGAAGCGGGCCGCCGCGCACGACGAGCTCTTTCAGGTTCTCGCCGTCGATCAGCTCGAAGACGATGAACTGCTTGCCGTCCTCCTCGCCGCGGTCGATCACCGTAACGATGTTCGGGTGCGAGAGCTGCGCGACCGCTCGCGCCTCGCGGCGGAAGCGCTCGACGTACTCCTCGTCCTCGCCGTACTGGTCGTGCAGGATCTTCAGGGCGACGTGGCGCTCGAGCAGGGTGTCGAAGGCGCAGTACACGCTCGACATCCCGCCGCTGCCGACGACCTCCTTGACCTCGTATCGGTCCGCAATGAGTTGGCCCACAGCCACCAAACTATCGTTCCTGCCCCTGAAAATGCCGAACTAGCTCAGAGCGTGCTCGAGCGCGTCCTCCCAGACCTCGAGCGCCTCGTCCAGCTCGGCGTCAGTGAGCACAAGCGGGCAGAGAACGCGAATCGTGTTTCCGTGCACACCCGCTTTCAGCAGCAGCAGCCCCCGCTGTAGGGCCGCGTCGATCACGGTCTGGGCGAGCTCGGGCGCGGGCTGCTTCGTCGCGCGGTCGGCGACGAGCTCGATCGCGAGCATCGCACCGAGCCCGCGCACATCGCCGATGGCGGGAAAACGTTCCTGCCAGGCGAGCATCCGGGTGCGCAGCGCTTCGCCGATCGCGACGGCGCGCTCGCAAAGACCTTCCTCGTCAATCACGTCGAGCACGGCGAGCGCCGCGGCCTGGGCCACGGGGTTGCCGACGTAGGTGCCGCCGACCGCGCCGTCGTGCGCCGCGTCCATGATCTCCGCCTTTCCAAGCACGCCTGAAAGCGGCAGGCCGGCCGCGATCGACTTGGCGAGCGTGATCAAGTCGGGCTCGACGCCGTAATGCTCGATCGCGAACAACTTGCCGGTACGCGCGAAGCCCGTCTGGACCTCGTCGACGATCAGGCAGATCCCATGCTCGTCGCAGATCGAGCGCAGGCCCTCCATGAACTCTCTTCCGGCCGGCAGGAATCCGCCCTCTCCCTGGACCGGCTCGACGATGATCGCCGCCACCTGCTCGGCCGCCACCTGAGTGAGGAAGAGCTGCCGGAGCACGACGAGCGCCGTCCGCGCGTCGGGGCCGCGGTAGTCCTGCGGGAAGGGCGCGCGGTAGACCTCGGGCGCGAGCGGCCCCATCCCAAGCTTGTACGGGTGCGGGCGCGAGGTGAGCGTCATCGAGAGCAGCGTGCGACCGTGGAAAGCGCCCTCGAACGCGATCACGGCCGGGCGCTTGGTGGCGAGCCGAGCGAACTTGACGGCGTTCTCGACCGCCTCGGTGCCGGCATTGAAGAAAACGGCCTTTGCAGGCCCGCTGAACGGCGCCCGCTCGAGCAGCCGCTCGGCGAGCTCGACGTAGGATTCGTACGGAACGACGGTGAAGTCCGTGTGCGTGAAGCGCGCCAGCTGCTCGGCCGCAGCCTCGAGCACGCGCGGGTGAGCGTGACCGACGTTGAGGCAGCCGACTCCACCGGTGAAGTCGATGAACGTATTGCCGTCGACGTCAGTGAGCATCGCGCCGCGACCTTCGTGGGCCACGACCGGCAGCGTGATCGTCTTCGCGTTCGCGATCACGCGCTCTTTGCGGGCCAGGATCTCAGCCGAACGCGGGCCAGGGATCGCGGTCCGGATGTCGATCGACTTCGTCGTGGCCACGTTCTCAGCGTAGCTCACCGGCCGGCCGACCTGCATAGATGAATACTCTTCATGCATTGGACGAGCGCGACCTCGATTCCGAACCGCTGCGGCAGTTCCGCCTCTGGTTCGACGAGGCGCACGATGCGGGAATCGAGGCGCCCGAGTCGATGGCGCTTGCGACGTCGACGCCCGAGGGCCGGCCGTCGGTGCGCATGGTGCTGCTGAAGCACGCCGACAAGCGTGGCTTCGGCTTCCACACCAATTATGAGAGCCGGAAGGGTTACGAGCTCGCGGCGAACCCGTCCGCGGCGCTCCTTTTCCACTGGCAGCTTCTGGGCCGGCAGGTGCGCGTCGAGGGCCTGGTCGAGCGCATTCCGGTCGAGGAGTCGGAGGCGTACTTCCGCACCCGGCCGCTCGGCAGCCGTCTCGCGGCCTGGGCGTCGCCCCAGAGCCGGGCGCTCGCTAACCGGGATGAGCTCGAGCGCCTCTACGCCGAAGCCGTCGCCCGCTTCCCTGGCGAGACCGTGCCGCTGCCTCCGCACTGGGGCGGCCTGCGCCTGCAGCCCGAGGCTTACGAGTTCTGGCAGCACGCCGCCAACCGGCTGCACGATCGCATCCGCTACGAGCTCGCGGGCGACTCGTGGACGCGGCAGCGGCTGGCGCCTTAGGCGCTACTTCTTGAACAGGGCCTTCGCCGTGTCGTGGGCGGCCTCGTCGTGCGTCTGCCAGAGCCGCTCGACCAGACTGCCGAGCACGTCGCGGATACCGACCATCCCGAGCAGGTGGTCGCCCTCGACAACGGGAAGGTGGCGAATCTTCTTCTCGCCCATCAGCCTGGCGGCGTCGAGCACGGCGACGCCTACGTCGACGGTGAACGGCTCCCGCGTCATCACGTCGCCGACCCGAACGGCGTCGAGGTCCGTGCCGTCGCCTGCGAGCGCTAGGACATCACGCTCGGTGAAGATGCCGACGAGCTTCCCGACCTCGCAGACCGCGACGGAGCCGACTCCCTCCTCGAGCATGCGCAGGACAGCCAGGCGTGCAGAGTCGTCGGCATTGACGGCGACCACTCGCGTTCTCATGACGTCACCGATCGCCATGCGCCGAGTTTAACGCGTGTTACGCCGGCGCGAGAGCGCCCGGGGTATAGATTCCGAGCGGGTTCCACAGCAGGTAACCGCGCGCGCCCATCAGGCGCGCAGCCTCGATTTGGGCCTTCACGTCGGCGAGCCCATACGTGCGGCCGTAGGAGAAGTCCTGCAGCCACGGGATCAGCTGGGCGTCGCTCTGCCTCAGCTCACGCCGGAAATCCGCGAGCGACCATTCGACCGTCGGCCCGGGGGAGCTGTTCGGGTCCTCGAGCCCGTACTCGCCGGAGCCGTAATGCGACGGGTAGACCATCGGGTAGACGGCGTCGACGTACTTCGAGATCCGCTTCGGAATCTGACCGATGCCGAGGTCACGCGTCGCCGCGAGCCCGAAGACGTCCGTCGAGATGCGCACGCCTAGGGGCTTCAAGCGCTTGGAGGCGTAGTGGACGAACTCCGCGATCACCCAACCTGGCGCGGTGGAGGTCTTGTTCGGGAAAACGATCGAGTCGATGTCGCCGTCACTCGGGAACCGGACGTAGTCGAACTGGATCTCGTCGAAGCCCGCCCGCGCTGCGACCTCGGCCAACGAGACGTTGTAGTCCCAGACGCGCTTGTCGTAGGGGTTCGTCCAGCCTAGGCCGGCGTGGTTGCGCCAAACGGAGCCGTCCGGATTCTTGATCGCGAGCTCGGGACGGCCGGTCGAGAGCAGCGGGTCCTCGAAGACGACGACCCTGCCGATCAGGTAGACGCCCTTGGCGTGGATCATGCGGGCCGCCTCGCGCGGCTTGTAGTAGGGCCTCGCGGCGTTGACCTCACGTGCCAGTGGCACCGCTGAGGTGACGAAGCCGACCTCGCCGTTCTCGTCCTTGACGTCGAGCTCGATCGTGTTCATCCCGTCGGCGACGAGCTTGAGGTACTCCTCGAGCTTCCCGTCGAGCGAAGCGAGCGCCATCGTCACGTGGATCCCGCGTACCTCCTTCGGAAGCTTTCTGGGCGTCTTCGCCGGCGCCAAGGGCTGCTGCTTGACCGGCTTCACCGCGGTTTGCGACTCCTTCGCCCTCGTAACCCCCTGGCCGCCGTCCTGGATCACGAACTTGGCTCCGGCCGCCAGAGTGGTGGTCACCGCGAGCAGGCTGCCGACGGCAATGGCACGGCGGCGCCTGCGTCTCCGGCGCGCGTCCTCACGCCGCGCCCGAAAGCGCTCGTTCGGCTCCATCTGCTCGAACAGCATCGACACGGGCGCGCGAACGGTATGTGGAAAACCTTCCTTTCGCAAGCAGGACCGTAGAATCCCGTGGTGGTCCTCTCCGACGGCACGATCAGGCGATTGCTCGGCGAGGGCCGGATCGACATCGATCCGTACGACGAAACGCTCGTGCAACCGTCCAGCGTCGACGTCCGCGTCGACCGCTTCTTCCGGGTCTTCCGGAACTCACGCTACCCCTACATCGACGTCAAGCAGGAGCAGGAGGAACTGACGGAGCTCGTCGAGATCGACGACGAGACGCCGTTCATTCTCCACCCTGGTGAGTTCGTGCTGGGCTCCACGCTCGAGCGCATCCGGCTGCCGGAGGACCTCGTCGCGCGGCTCGAGGGGAAGAGCTCGCTCGGCCGTCTCGGGCTCTTGATCCACTCCACCGCCGGCTTCATCGACCCGGGCTGGGACGGGCACGTGACGCTCGAGCTCTCGAACGTCGCCAACCTCCCGATCACGATCTACTTCGGAATGAAGATCGGCCAGGTCTCGTTCGTGCAAATGACTGAGCCCGCCGAGACACCATACGGCGCCGGCGCGCTCGGCTCCAAGTACCAGGGCCAGCAGGGCCCCACGCCGAGTCGCTACTGGAAGAACTTCGCCTCGTGAGGATCCTCGTCACCGGCGCCACCGGCTTCGTCGGCCCGTACATCGTCAGGCGGCTCGTCGACGACGGCCACCAGGTTCGCGTGCTGGAGCGCGAGGCGGGCAGTTGGCAGCGCGCCGGCCTGCCCTGCCAGGAGGCAGTTCAGGGCGATGTGACCGACCCGGCGAGCCTTCGGCGCGCGGTCGAGGGCCAGGAGGTCGTCGTCCACCTCGTCGCGATCATCAACGGCCGCCCAGAGCAATTTGAGCGCGTGATGTCTCAGGGGACACGCGATCTCGTCGCCGCCGCGAAAGAGGCCAGGGTGCAGCGTTTCGTGCTCATGTCGGCGCTCGGCACGAGCGAGGAGACAAAGGACCTCGTGCCCTACTACCGCGCCAAGTGGGCGATGGAGCAGGCGGTCAAGAGCTCCGGGCTCGAGCATGTGATCATCCGGCCGAGCTTCGTCTTCGGCCGCGACGGCGGCGCGCTGCAGCAGTTCCTGCGGATCGCGAAGCTCTCGCCAGTGACCCCGATCGTCGGCCCTGGCACCCAGCGGATCCAGCCGATCTGGGTCGAGGACGTGGCCGCGTACTTCGCGGCGGTGATCGCCAAGCCGGAAGCGGCAAACCGGACCTTCGAGCTCGGCGGCCCGGACGTCGTCACGTGGAACGAGTTCTGGCCGCGACTGAAGCAGGCGGCGGGTGCGCGGCGCCCGACGATCCACGTGCCCTTCGGGCTGATGCGGGTCCAAGCGGCGGTGCTCGAGAAGCTGCCAAAGCCGCCGGTCACCCGCGATCAGCTGACGATGCTCGCTGCCGGCGACAACGTCGTCACCAACACGGACGCGGTCGACACGTTCGGCCTCCCACTCGTCCCCTTGGCTGAGCAGCTCCGCCGCGCCACGTCCAAGGACGAGTGAAGAAGGCGTCTGGGCGAGAGCCCGGGAGCGAAGCGACCCTTTAGGGGTCTTGCGCGAAGAGGAATCTGCTTCCGCAGATTCCTCTTCTTGCGCCAGAGAGAACAGACGAAGGGCCGCTTTCGCGGCCCTTCGGTCTTCGGTACCAGCCTGTATTGGGAGGGACGCTTCCTGCTGAAGCGGCGCGATTCGCAGTATCAGAGACACTGCCGCGAGCCCCCTACGCTGGCTAGACGATTCCCCTTGCAGGTCCTAGGGGCACGTCCCTACCGGCTGACACCTCCACTGCCCGTACTGGAAATCTCCACTGCCGGACCACCT
>Ga0180121_10001003_pt1 | contig 11916 bp, 11 predicted proteins | sample AntDrymUQ5402106_2_FD_129676 | JGI IMG/M metagenome (GOLD analysis project Ga0180121, IMG submission 129676) | Polar desert sand microbial communities from Dry Valleys, Antarctica - metaG UQ540 (21.06) (version 2) (version 2) | ecosystem: Environmental > Terrestrial > Soil > Desert | place...
AAAACCTTACAGATGTCAATTTCTTTGTAGCATTCAATCACAAGAATATACAGGATTTAGAATTATATCTACAATCTCCCGGAGGAATTATACTTCAAGTATTGAACTCCAATACTTTACTGCAGAATGCTGACAATGTAATAACAGTTTTTGATGATCAATCCGCTAATAATTTGGTCAATGGATTGTATGCATCATATTCCCCTTCTATAAAACCACTTAATTATTTGAATACGTTTAACGGTCTTAGTTCCAAAGGAATGTGGAAAATATTAATTAATCCAGGATCTGGAACAGGCACACTGTACTCTTGGGGCTTACAGATAAATAATAAAACCATACTCCCTAAGCTGATACAGTGTAAGGCTATTCCTCAAGGATTTTACAACGCTTCTACTAATAATATGATCCGCGATACAATAAAATCATATTTAAGAAATTCGTTCTCTCCTTTTGCCACTATTGATTCTTCGAAAGTTTTTTTAAATCCGGATGGCTCAGGAATATTTACATTTATTAATCCAACTTTACTCAAGGGAACAAAATATTATATGCAAATAAAGCATAGAAATTCTATAGAAACATGGAGCAATACATCAGGGGTTATATTTGAACCTTTAACTTCACAGGCAGTTTATGATTTCACTTCAGACAGTACAAAAGCTTTCGGAAGTAATCAAATCAGAGTGGATAATTTTCCAGACAAATTTGCAATTTACAGTGGTGATGTAAATCAGGACGGGACGGTTGATGCTACAGATTTATCTTTAATCGATAATGATGCATTCAATTTTGCAGTCGGATATATAAAAACAGATTTGACCGGCGATAATTTTGTTGATGCGGGCGATGCAGCATTAGGTGATAACAATGCATTTAATTTTGTGACGAAGATAACACCTTGAACAGGTCAATGGTCAATTTTCAATAGTGAATTTTTATGTGTAATCAGTCTATAGAGTGCGTAATTTTTGAAAAATTGAAATTAAAATTAAAATGTAAAAATTAATTCACTCCGGCGAATTCCGGCGAATAAAAATTAAAAATTTATTATTATGAAGTTAAAGGTTTGACAAAGTATCAATTGCGTAGTGACATTTTAAATTTTCATTTAAGTCTTCTCCCGCCTGCAGTATATCCGAAGAATACTCTTTCGTCCTTATTTTTTTGTTCCATTATCCTGCACTGATAAAACTACATAATTTTACTCACTGGTGTCCAAAATAATTTTATAGAGTACTAAATTATTTAATTAAGATTTATTTTCCAAATAAAATTTTGCAGTTTAGAACCAATCCCCTGACGTTTTCCTGTATAGCCTAAGAAGGGTAACGAGAAATTAAACGCAAAGTTCGCAAAGGGTTATCGCAAAGTTTGCAAAGTATTATTTTCTTAAAAATTGACAATTTATTTTTTCCCTTTGTGATCTTTGCGAATTCTTAGCGACCTTTGCGGTAATAATAAACTTTTTAAGTAACGCATAGCGGAGAAGTTTTCTGCGATTTCAATATCTAAAGTAAAATCTTCCATTCTTTTCAATAAAGCGTTTTGGACGGATGTGTGCTGGCCGATATACATTTAGAATATTTTCTCTTTAAATTTTCAACCCCACCTGGCTGCCAAGATCTCAAAACATTTTAAGATAAATAACTTAAATATCTACACCAATTCCCACATCAAAAAAAGGAGAAAAATCATCAAAAGGAGAATTTTTATCGTTGAGAACATCAACTTTGATCCCTGCATTGAAAAAAACATTAGAGCTTAAATATTTCGTGTATCCTCCTCCGAGAAACAGAAATGGTACCCATATTTTTTCAGAAGTATTCTGCGTTGTCGATGATTTATAAGACTGGTAGGAAAATTCCGATTTCAGATAAAATTCTTTTATTGGATTATACTGCAAAAAAACGTTTCCACCAAAATCATTTCTCTGAATGGTTGTTTCATTTGATGTCCCTTGATTAACCTTGTCCCATGAATGTCTGTAAACAAACTTCGATCCTCCGAAAATCTCAGGCGAAAACCTGTAACCGATTAAGGGAGAAATTCGAATTTCAGTATAATCTCCGAATGTTATCCCGACATCGCCGCCTGTAAAAACTCTGTTCATTTTTTTTGAAGGGTTTAGCGATAATTTCGAAATATCAACTGAATTTGTAATAGGACTTGATCCGAAAGCTGAAAGATTGCTCGACAGTATAATTAATATAAGTAATAGTCTTTTCATTTTACGAAAGATTTAGATTGAAAAAATTTGTTTGATTAAAATAACTGAACTTGACGGCAGTAAAAAGATAAATTTCTAAATTCTTGAATTAAATCATTTGATAAGACTACTAAGTTTCTTCCTTAATTTGCCTTCATTCAATTTGTACTTTGCAAACATCTTGTCCTTAATTATTAGAACAGGAATTTTTTCTTTGAATTTTTCAAATAATTTTGCATCGCTTTCAATATCTATTTCATTGAGATCAAAATTAAATTCCTCTCTGCTCCTATATAACACATCCTTCATCTCGTCGCACAGATGACATTTGCTTTTTGTATAAAGAATAAGCTTTAACAAAGTTATCTGTAATTTTTTTTTAAAAATCCTTCATAGTATTCTGTATATATCAGTTAATCATAATTGAAGTTAAAAGTTTGTCAATTTTGATGCTGCGTAGCAATACTTTTCTCAATATTCAGCCTCGAAAACAATAAGTAAATTCCGCCAAGTATCATAACAGCAGAAATTATCTGTGCCTGTGTCATTCCAAATGCAACATGCGGATTTAATCTGATCATTTCAACTAATATTCTTTCAATACCGGATAATATTAAATAGTACGCAAAGATTATTCCCGGTGTTTTATATCTATCTCTGTTCGTCCACAAAAAGGTAAATATCAATACTGCAGCAACGAATTCATAGATTGGAGTCGGATGCACAAGCACTCCTTCTCCGGTTGGAACAGTTCCTCTTGAATAACTGTATCCCAAAAACTCCCATACGGTACCGTTTACCGGGATTCCGTAATCACCATCACCAGAAAGGTGACAGCCGACTCTAGCTATCCCATAACCTATCGCCGCACTCGGTGACATCATATCAAATATTTTAAGGATCGAAAGTTTTTTAACTTTGCAATATATTATTACAAGAATTATCGCGAGTATCAACCCTCCGTAAAAAGTCAAACCGGAAGGTGAAAGTAAAACGTCTTTTGTTAAATATGTTGCCAAAGGATTTCCAGAACCGAAATTCCATTCCTCAAGCACATAAAAAACTTTAGAGCCAAGTATCCCCCCGATGAGACATAAAAAAGTAATCATTACACCTATATTTTCATCCATATGGTTTCTCTTTAGCTCACGTGTGAATAATGCGCTGCCAACAAGAAAGGTCAATCCCAGCATTAAGCCGTAACTGTAAACCGGCACAGGTCCTATTTCAAATAATTTGGGAAACATTTATTCTTCTGTAATAACGTTAATAAATCTTTTCTTAGGAGTCTGAGTTATCTTTATTGACTTTGGATTTATTTTGATCTTAAAAAGAATTTTATTCTTTCCGTATTTGAGTAGTTTCAGATCATAATCAGTATTCTTATAATCAAAAAGCTTATACCGATAACCTGCATTTCCTGCCTTTGAAATGTCAAGTCGGGGCGCGGATAAGCCTTCTACATTAAATTGAAGCTCTTTCTTTTCCACATCAATTTTAGGAATTATATTTATTTCGTAAGCAAAATTTTCAAAGACTTTTTTTGTCCGGAAATCGAAAAGTAGGAAATCTTTTTTTAATATTTCATCGTGATCTTTGGAAATATATAGTTCGTATTCATAATCGAGTTTTTCAGGGCGGACTTGTTTAGTTCTCATTATTAGTTCTCATTGATTTAAAATTTCTTTTAAGTTTTCTAAATCCGGAACATTTATTTCACTGCTGTCGGACATTTTTTTTAATTTTGCCGATTTGGTTTTCATTTCTTCTTCTCCAATTACAAGTACGTATTCGGCATTAAGCTTATTTGCTTCTTTCATCTGTGATTTTAAACTTCGGTTTAGATAGTCCGTTTCGCTTTTTATTTCCGACGTTCTTAATATATTCAACAGCTTTAAAGCGAAGACTTTACTTTCTTCTCCAATCGTTGCGATGTAAATTTTTATTTTACCCTCTGATGGAAATTCATATTTGTTATCTTCGAGTACCATCATCAACCTTTCCAATCCGGCAGCAAAACCTATTGCCGGCGTGGGTTTACCTCCGAGTTGCTCCACCAAGAGATCATATCTTCCTCCTCCCAGCAAAGAATTTTGCGCGCCCAATGCATCTGAAATAAATTCAAATGTTGTCGAGGTATAGTAATCGAATCCTCTCACCAATTTGTAATCTACTTCGTAACTTACATTCATATTTTTGAGATTTGAAAGAATATTTTCAAAGGATTTTATGGTGTCTCCGTTAAGATAATTATAAAGGAGGGGAGCATCCTTTAATAATTCAATGTCTTTTTTATCTTTTGTATCAAGGATCCTCAACGGATTTGTTTCAAATCTTCTCTTGCTGTCAGTTGAAAGTTCATCAAGATATTTAGAAAGATAGTTTTTTAGCTCTTTGAGATAGGTTTCCCTCTCGGATAATGAACCAATTGTATTGATCTTAATTATGGTATTTTTGATTGAAAAATCTTTTAGTATTGTATCAGCAAGCATTATCATCTCTACATCTATCAGATAATCATTGCTACCGATCGCTTCCGCTCCGAACTGCGAGAATTCCCTAAACCTCCCTGCTTGAGGTCTTTCCCTGCGATACATGTTATCGATATAAAATATTTTCTGTAAAGGGGATTCATTATATAAACTGTTCTCAAGATATGATCGTATAACGGACGCAGTCATTTCCGGCTTTAATGTGAACTCATTTTCATTAAAAGAATACATTTCTTTTGAAACTATATCGGTCTCTTCCCCGATTCCTCTTTTAAATAAAGCAGTCTTCTCAAATGTTGGAGTTCTCAGTTCTTTATAATTAAAATTCGAGAAAACTTTTCTAAGTTTGGATTCTAAATAGGTTCTTTGAAATGCCTTTTCCGGAAGTAGATCGTATGTACCTTTTGGCTTTTGTATAAACATTGTGCAAAAATAAATTTTTAATGTCATTAAATAAACTCAATTATGAGAAATGGGGGGTATTAAACTTTTTAATTTATTGTTTTTGAGACTTCTGAAAGGCTCCCGGATGTCATTCCCGAATGCTTTTGGGAATGACAACTTTGGTGAGTAAAGCTTTCTATGTAGCATCCTCTTATTTAATCTCAAAATTATAATTTTAATCCATACAAACAAAGTTCATTAATTTGTATTTTAGATAAATCGGAAATAAAAATTTCAACATGCTGACATTCATTGTTATAGTTTACATCATTGTTGCCGCGATCGGACTTTACATGTTTGCTAAATTGTTTTCAAAGACACGTCGAAAACTTGTAATAGGGATAATTCACGGTTCGCTGGGGCTGTTTGGCTTAGCGTGTTTAATATTTTATATTTCATTAAGCAAAGGTGAAACTCCGGTTGAAAGCTTCTTATTGCTTCTTCTTGCATTATTTATCGGAGGAGGTTTGCTTGCTACTAACATCAGCGGAAAGAAGTTTCCTCTTTGGATTGCAATGATTCATATTGGAGTTGCATTGACGGGGATTTATTTTTTGATAAGTTATTGGATCAGGTAGTTAAGTATGTTGAGTGAGTTAAGTATGTTGAGTGAGTTGAGTTGGTTTAATAAATTTATGAGAGTTTTTTTTTTCAATCTGGAAATAAAAGCTACAATTTAACCAAACATACTTACTTAACATACATTACACCCTTAACATACTTAACATACTTAACATACCAACTTTCCATGACTTTATTGTTAACCGGACTATCATTAATTTCAGTATAAATAAATTATAAACACTAAGGAGAAAATATTGAAATTCATTCTTTCTGCAATTCTAGGCATTCTTATTTCATCTCAGGCCTTTTCGCAATACAGTAGTCCTGAAAGCATTACATACGACACTGTGAGCAATAGGTATTTTATTTCAAACACATCAAGTTCAAAAATTCTTCAGAGGGACCGGCAAGGTATTGTGACAGATTTTGTAACAGTCGGAGGTTCGATCCACGGGGTTACTGTTCACAATAACAGAGTGTATGTGTGTAACGGAACGCGCATCAGAGGATATGATCTTACAACTGCTCTTGAAGTTTTTAATGTTGTTATCACCGGTTCGGTATTCCTGAATGACCTTGCAGCCGGTGCAAATGAAGTTCTGTATGTCACGGATTTTAACGGCAGAAGAATTTACAAGCTTAATACAATTACACAGGAATTTTGGATATATGTTGCAAACACAACGAATACGCCTAATGGAATTTATGTTGATATACCGAGAAACAGGCTGCTTATCTGCTGCTGGGGAGGAAGCGCTCCAATTAGAAGCGTCAACCTTGCAGATTCAAGTATTACCACAGTTGCAAATACATCCTATTCTAACTGTGACGGAATTTCTTTAGATAAATTTGATAATGTATATGTTTCGACCTGGGGAATTCAGTCTGTTGTAAAGTTTGATATTAATTTTGCCAATCCACCGACAGTCGTCACGGGTAGCCTCAGTAATCCGGCTGACATTTATGTTAACAGAAAGACCGACACGCTTGCAATTCCGAATGCAGGTAACAGCACTGTGACATTTTTCTTTTTGAATAATCCTTCATCGATCAATCAATCGAATGAGATTCCGGATGATTTTACTTTATATCAGAATTTTCCTAATCCGTTCAACCCGAATACGGTTATCGGTTACAACTTAGCAGTTAGCAGTTTTATTTCGATTAAAGTTTATGATATTTTGGGAAATGAAGTTGCTTCTTTAGTAAATGAAAAGCAATCTTCGGGATATTATGAAATAGACTTTTACGGCATCGGGCTTAACAGCGGGATTTATTATTACCGGCTTGAATCAGGTGAAACGATAAGTGAAGCGAAGAAAATGATCCTTTTAAAATAGTGTGGTGAGTTAGCAGTAAGATATGTTATAATAAAAGGGATTTAAAAATTAATAATTGTAATTTAAAACACTTAAAATAAAAACAATCTTCTCAAATCTTAATAATAATATAATGAAAACAAAGATTTTACTGTCTTTCGTAGTTTTGACATTCATATTTACTTCAAATATTTTTTCTCAGGGCCTTAACAGTATTCATACACCTGACGGTGTAAATATTATTGCTGTGGGAGACGGAGGAAAAATTTACCGGTCAAGTAATGCTGGCATTACCTGGGCAAGTTATACTTACAATTCTGATAACTTGCGCTCGGTACATTCCTTTAATAACGATGTATGGATAGGAGGTTCTAACGGAAAGGTTTACAAAACTAACAAAACAAGTACCCCTATAGCAGAATACAATGTCGGCGCAAGTTTTAACATCAATTCGGTTTACTTTGTAAATTCTAATCTCGGATTTGTTTGCGGTGATGGTGGCAATATTTATAAAACTGTAAACGGTGGATTAAACTGGATTTCCTCTAACTCAGGGGCTGCTTCATATGATCTGAACTCGATAAGTTTTCTTGATGAAAATAAAGGCGTTGCAGTTGCTAAAAGTGGATTTATTTCTACTACCACAAACAGCGGGTTGTTATGGACTACAACTTATGGATATACAACAAAAAATTTACTCTATGTAAAATATTTTGCTGATGGCATGATTGCAGTCGGAGAGTACGGAACAATTTTAACAAAGGAAAATACGGGAAGCTGGACTTCAATTATTACAAGAACAGACTCGGACATCCGTGGAGTTACAGGTTTTGGAATAAATAATGCGAGAGTTTGCGGCGGCGGCGGATTTATCAGAAGTAATCTAAATGGAAGATCTAATTTCTTTAACTTTGAGATTAATCCTATGCAGGCAAACCTTGTGGATATATTTTATTATGATGCGAATTTGGGTTTTGCTGTAAGCAGCTTAAATTACGCGATAATCAGGACTACTAATGCAGGCGCAAGTTGGGAACTTCCTTCAGGAACTACAAAAACTTCTACCTGGAGTATAAAATTGTCTTCATCAAGCGGCATTGGAAATAATCTCTGCAAGCATCCTAAAGACAGAAATTCAGCTTTTGTAGCTTACGGAGGAAGGGTTTTTGTAAGCAGAAATAAAGGAGAGAGCTGGACCCAGATCGCTACTATGACTGGGACAGGAATAACCGGAGGAAGGGCTCATTCATTTTATGTAAGTCCGCTTGATACAAATATTATGATGGCCGCAATTGATGGAGTCACTCCAGACAAAGTAATAAGATCAACGGACTACGGAGTAACGTGGTCAGTAATTCTTTCAGATAATTTTTCATCTTACGGACAGCCTCTTGAAATGGATCAAAATGATCCGAACATATTTTATTTTGTTCCTGACGGCGGCGGATTCTGGAGATCAACAGATAGGGGAGTAAGCTTCACGGAAATTTCAACTTTCCCGTTTCTGAGTCCGTGCGATATAACTGTAATGCATGACAGCTCAAATATACTTTTTCTGGGTGAGAGCTCACCAAGCAGAGTGTATAAATCAACAAACAGCGGTTATAGCTGGAGTCTTGTTTTAACTTCTTCAGGTTCCGAAATTCCTTCAATGGCAAATTCAGTTTTCGATAGAAGCATAGGATATGCAACAACCTTTTCTTCTTTGCTTTGGAAGACAACAAATTTCGGAGACAGCTGGTTAAATATTTTTTCACAAGGTAGCTCAAATTGGGGTTCAGATATCTGCCATGAAGATCCGACTCTTTACCTGAATGGCTCTTACGGAGGATCAACAGGTTATCTTACTTTAAATTCAGGCGCAAGTTTTACAACCAGTGCAATATCCGGAGGCGGTTCCGGAGCAGGGATCATGGTGCCCGAAAGAGGATACTTGCTTGCGCAGCAGACATCGGGTTTGTTAAAGATGAGTATAAATTACAACGTGATAACTACCGTTAATGAAAATATTATCTCAACAGTTACACCTTCAAGCTATGAACTTTATCAGAATTATCCGAATCCTTTTAATCCTGCAACTAACATAAAATTTGCATTGCCTAATTCAGGAAATGTTTCTTTAAAAGTTTATGACAGATTGGGTAAAGAAGTATACACTCTTGCTGAAGGATTTAGAAGCGCAGGAACTTATGAAATCAGCTTTGATGCATCTGCACTTACATCCGGAGTTTACTTTTATAAACTGGTAACTAATGATGTTTCCTTTACAAAGAGGATGGTTCTTGTCAAGTAGAGTTTACGGGGTTTGTGAAGTTTGAGGATTAACAATTAACGATTGACAATTTAAGCCGGGTGAGTGTTCATCCGGTTTTTTTATTTTTAATCTGTGATAAGATTCTTTGTTTTCGTCGGAGCAGCCCTGCGGAAACGATTAAGCTAAACTCCATTATTATTTTATTTCAATTTTCATTTCATTAAGACCTTTGGTTTGAACATATTCATAGAGTTCTTCGGAATCTTTACCTCCGACCTTTGCATGATGGAGCAGTGTAAATCCATGTGGTCCTTTGGAAAAAATTAAATTTGGAAACTCTTCCAACACTGGTTTTACAATTAGAGTTTTTCCAAGCATTGTGAGAGCAAAAATATTTACTCTCGCCCCTTCTCCGATGAGATAGTTTGCTATTTCTTTATCACCAACGTGTCCTGCACCTTCGATTGCAGTTTCAAAATCACCTCCGCCCCAATCGTACATACTGAAAATCAGGTTTGGATTTTCTTTCAACATTGATTGAACCTTTAAGAGATCATTGTGTCCGGCAACAACAAATTCTTTTACCAGTTCCAGGCTATAAGGTTCTGTTAGAGATGCCGTTTTTGCGTTCATAATTTTCGGAATTATACTTACTCCGTAAATTCCTCCAATAGCGCTTATTAAAAATTGTTTCCTGTTCATTATATTTTTTTAGAAGGTTAAAATAATATTTGTTGATTAGTATTACGTTGCAACTTAAGATTTGTTAATAAATATCTTACTTAACGTTAGACAATGTTTTGCCGCGTCTGTGACACTTCGCAAAATTATTCAAATGGAATTAACTTAATTGCCTTCATCTTTGATGTTTTCTGCTTTACAAATTATTCTGTAGAATTCCTCTCTGAAGGAATTCTACAGATAGAACAGCTTTGTAAGAAATTTAACTTTCCCAACTTAGGAGGCTGCTTTAAATCCATTGATTTACCTCTAAGTATCCCAATATGTATTGACCTATGTTTTGAAAATAATAACTTTAGAGAAAAATACAAAGCAGCAAAAATTTCTTACTTAGAAAGAAAATTGGCTCAACTTAAGAAGGTCGCTTAATCTAAGTTATATAGAAGAGTTAAAGATATTAAGTTTGAGAACTTATCACTGTCCCGTGGTCATCCGGTCGAAATAATAATTGAAAGTTTGAATGCACTTTACGTGGAAGTCTATTAAGTAAGCAAATAATCATGCCAATAAATTTTAAATGAAACCCACAAAACTATTTCACATTAGCGAAGAGCCCAATATCAAAATATTTATTCCGAGGCCCTCGCCTTCAGAAATAAATGGTGTAAAGGAGGATGTTGTATTTGCAATTACAGAAAGACTATTTCATAATTATCTTTTACCGAGAGACTGCCCCAGAGTTACATATTTTGCAAAACCGGACAGCTTACAATCTGATATTGAAAAGTTTTTTGGGCAAACAACTGCTGAATTTGTAATTGTTGTAGAAAATAATTGGTATCAATTAATACAAAACACTACTCTTTATTGCTATGAGTTTTCCGCTGAAAATTTTTTGTTAATTGATGAGGGAGCAGGTTATTATGTTTCTTATGAAGCTGTGATCCCTGTTACAGTAACTCCTATACTTAATCCCATATCGGAATTATTAAAGGGAAATGTTGAATTACGTTTCACACCAAAGTTAAGGTTACTAGCCGATCAAATTACAAAATCAAGCTTACAATATTCATTGATAAGAATGCGGAACGCACTTCCGCAGTAAAATGAAAGTTGACAGGGTAGAGAAAATTATCAATATGCTTCATTCTAAGACAGCGTGGAATGACATTCGAACTATAATCTAATAATTATTAACTGTTAACTGCTAACTGCTAAATGCTAAATGCATAACTTCTAATTCTTAATTATGCAAAGTTACGTTTTTTATAAAAGCAAATCCGACCTGCATGGATTGTCTTTATTTTTTCCAGAATTGAAATTATCTTTGAATAACACTTTAATCAATTTTAAATTATTTAATAAAATAAATGAATAAATTAACGGAGCTTTTCTTTCCTTACAAAGCGGAAGTAAATGAATTCTTGATTTCAAATAATAAAATTGAATATGATAAATGTGAACAGGGACTGCCGATACCACCGGAAGAGTATTGGCTAGGATACGGGAAAGATAAAGAAGAACATTTAAGTGATGCGAAATATGATGTTGATGTGATGTTAGATATACTTAAACAGTCAGGGTTTTGTCTGGATGTGAATCAGAAGGTTCTTGATTTTGGGTGTGGAGCCGGAAGAATGATGAGATGGCTTAAGCCTTATTCAGAATTTAATGAAATTTGGGGTGTGGATATAAATTCTGAACTTATATTTTGGGCTAATCAATATTTAAAACCCCCGTTTAATTTTGTCACGACGACTGTAATTCCTCATTTACCTTTTGAAGATAAATATTTTGATTTAATATATAGTGGCTCTGTATTTACACACATAGATGATTTAAAAGACGCTTGGTTATTGGAACTTCGAAGAATACTTTCTACAAACGGACGTTTATATCTTACAATACATGATTTTAACACAATTAAAGAGCTTGACACAAATCCTTTATATA
>Ga0180121_10001004_pt1 | contig 11909 bp, 9 predicted proteins | sample AntDrymUQ5402106_2_FD_129676 | JGI IMG/M metagenome (GOLD analysis project Ga0180121, IMG submission 129676) | Polar desert sand microbial communities from Dry Valleys, Antarctica - metaG UQ540 (21.06) (version 2) (version 2) | ecosystem: Environmental > Terrestrial > Soil > Desert | place...
CCGGTCGAGCGGACCCGCCCCCGCCGGATGGCTCCGATCCGCGCTCGCTGCCGCCATCGTTGAACCTGCCGCCCATGGCGTTCGCGATCAGCGCCGGAACATCCAGGCCGGTCAATCCCTTCACCGTCGCCGAGGCCTCGGTCACAGTTCGAGTGGTGTTCTTGACGAGCTCGGACGCGCCGTCATTGGACAGCACTGTCAGGTTGTCGATCGCCGACATCGGCTCCGCCGCCGCGCGGACAATCTCAGGCAGCATCCCAAGGACGGTCTGGATGATGGCCGCCTCGTTGAACTTCTGGAACGCCTCGGCGCGCAGCGCCAGTGCCTTTGCTTCGGCCTCGCCTTTTGTGAACGTGATGCCCGCTTCGGCGTTGCCCTCGAGCGTGGTGCGCTGGGCCTCGGCAATGGCGTTGACTTCGACCACCCGCGCCTGCGCCTCGCCCTTCACCTGGATAACTGCTGCCTCGGCCTGGCCAGCCAGCTTCTGCCGTTCCGCTTCCGCCTGTGCGCTCGCAATCTTGGCCTGCTTGTCCCCCTCGGCGCGCCTGACCACGGCCTCGGCTTCGGCTTCGGCGGGGCGGACGGTCGAGGTCAGCAGCTCCTGTTGCATGCGTGCCGCCTCGAGCTGAGCCAGCTCCGTCTGACGCTTGGTTACCTCCTGCTGCGCCTGAGCCTGCGCGAGTGGTCCGGCCTGACCGGCGCGCGCCTGCGCTGCGGCGGTCTGAGTGAGTACGTCGGCGCGTCGCAGCTCGACGTCGCGTTCGGCGTCGATCTTGACCTGGGATGCCTGCGCCTCGCGGACGGCGGCCTCCTGGTCGGCGCCGGCCTTGGCCACGCGCGCATCGCGCTCGACGATGGCGATCTTCTGCTGGCCGAGAAGGTCGATGTAGCCCGACTCGTCGTTGATCGACTGGATGGTGAACGCGTCGATCTGCAGGCCCGAGGTGGCGAGGTCGCCCTTGGCCGAGTCCTGGACCTGCTGCAGGAGCTTCTGGCGGTCCATGATCAGTTCCTCGATCGTCAACGTGCCTACGATCGAGCGGAGCGAGCCCTCGAGCACGTTCTTTACGATCGAGTCGACCTGTTCGTCCTTCGAATCGAGGAAGCGCTCGGCCGCGTTGCGGATGGATTCCACGTCGCGACCGATCTTGAACGTCGCAACTCCCTGGACCGCGACCTTGATGCCCTGGCTGGTAACCGCGTCAGGAAGCGCGACGCTTATCTGGCGCGCAGTCAGCTTCATCCGCCCGACCTTGTGGATCAATGGCAGCACGAACGTGCCGCCGCCGACTACCACCTTGATGCCCTTGTCGGCTGCGTTGGCCGAAGCGGCCGCTACCTCACCGCGTTCGTCACGCACCTTCGAACCGCGTGAGCCGGCGACGATGAGTGCCTCATTGGCGTTCGCCACGCGGTAGCGGCTGGCCACGTAGAAGACGAGCAGCGCGAGGACGACGACGAGCAGGATCGCGAGCAGCGGCCCCGTGCCCACGAAGCTGAAGATGTCAGGCATTTGCTTTCCCTCCCTCGCTCGCAGGCTGAGTGGCGAGCGCGACGACCAAAGTTGAGCCGGCGACGTCGGTGATGAGCACCGTCGTGCCAACGGGAATGTCGGAATCCGCAGTGGCCACGAGGTCGTGCGTCGAGCCGCCGTAACTGAGCAGGACCGAGCCGTTGCGACCGGCGGGAATGGTCACGGTGACGCGTCCGCGCCGGCCGACCATCTCTTCGAGGCTGAACGCGGAGGGTGACTCCGCGCGGCGCAAGGCTCCGAACACGAAGTACACAATTCCGGCGCCAACGAGACCGAAGAGAAGTCCCACGAGCGACGCCATGCCGGCGCTCAGGTTGAACAGCTGCGTGCCGAAGAGGCCGCCAACTCCGAACATCGAGATGAAGCCGAGCAACAGCGGCATGAGCGTCACGCCGCCGAGGTCGAAGCCCAGGTGGAAGAAGTTCAGGACACCGCCCAGGATGTCGTCGAGCAGGACCGTCAGCAGGAGCAGGATCCCGCCGACTGCGACACAGAGTATGAAGATCGAGTTGGCGAGGTCGATGGTGATCATCTATGCCGAGAATACGGCAGCGACCACACCGGCCGGTAGCCCCAATCGAAGCAAATCGGGGAATTGGGCCCGTTCAGTCGCGGCGGTACGCGTCGAGGTTGCGCGTAGCCTCATCGAGCAGGTAGCGCAACGGTCCGCCGAGAAGCGCCGCGAGCGCCACGGCGATAGCCACTGCCGTGCCGACGTAAGTGGCGTAGCTGCGCAGTCGCACGGCTGACTGCCAATCGGGTTTCCGCGCCGCCTGGTCGCCCAGCCTGAGGAATGGGATCGCGGCCAGGGCGACGACCAGGCCGTGCAGCCAGATGATGGGCAGTCCAACCATCGCAGCGACGGCGACTGTCCAGGGACGGTCGGTGCGCGCTCCCCAGATCACGATGGCCGCCGCTATGGGCAGCCGAATCTGCGCAGGTGGCGGGACACTGAAGTGCTGTGGCTCATTCATGTTGCTCAGCAGCGCGTCGACCCATTCGCGCCAGTAGTGGGGAGCGACGATGGCGGAGGCGATCGAGACGAGTGCGGTGGCTGCGAGCGCGATCGCCAGCGAGCGCCACTCACGGCGCACGGCGAACCACAACAGCCCGACACCTGGCGTGAGCTTGGTCAGGATCACGAACGACCACGTCCATGGATGGCGGAAACCGAGCGCGATCGCTGCGGCCATGAGCAGGTGGACGTTGCCGTGGTAAAGCTCGAGGGCGACCGGCGGCAGCGCCAACAATACCAATGCCCAGCGTCCTCCCAGCCACAGGACGGTCGCGACCATGACCGCTCCCCACAGCAGCAGGAAAAGCCACCAGGGCAGAAGCCCCAGCGGCGCGAAGAGGAACGCGATCGGCGGCGCATAGCGGAAAGCACCGAGGGTAAAGTTGCTCGACATGGCGCGGCCGTACAGGTCGTCCAGGTCGACCGACCAGTAGGAGAACGCGTCGTAGCCGAGACTGCGGCCGACATAGGTCACGACGATCAATGCGAACGCTGCGGCCAACCAGCCCGTTACGACGAGCCCGTCACGAATCGCCCGTCGACGGAGCGCTGCACGCTCTCCGGGCAGTGGATCGAACGGCGGCGGCCGGTCCATCACGCGAGGCTACTCGACCGTACACTCCGTCGATGGACGATATGCCGGGGCGCTTCCCTTCTCCTCCCGAAGGATCACCGCCGCCCCCGGATGGCCCCCAGCAGCCGTCTGGCTACCCGCCCCAACCGCCGGGTTACCCGCCCGGTAACCAGTCACAGCCCCCTGGTTACCAGCCACAGGCGACCGGGCACTACCCGCTCGACATGAACCACCTCTTCGAGATGACGTTCAGCCTGTTCCGCTTCAACTCGCGTCGGTTTCTGGCGATGACGTTCATCGTCATGATCCCGGTTTCGCTGCTCCTGGCGGCGTCGACCGTGTACACCTCCGCCGCGGCGCTGGACTGGATTGCGCAGTTTCAACGGCTGGCCAGCGGCGGGGAAATCAGCCTGAGCTCGTTCCCGTGGGCAGTTATCGGGGTCGGCATACTTATCGGCATCGTCGTCGGAATTGGGACCTATGTGGCTCAGGCGGCGGTGACGCACGCGGCACTGAATACGTACGGCGGCGGCAAGATCGATGCGCGCAGCTCGGCCCGCTACGCGCTCGGCCGCTTCGGTTCGCTTGCGGGGGCGTACCTGCTCACATTTCTTGCCGGCGTGGCGATCCTGGTCGTGGGCGCGATGGTGGCGACGATTCTGTTCCTGAGCACGTCGAGCGGCGGGCGGATCGTCCCCGGCATCGGCGTCTTCCTGGGTCTGACCGTCTTCGTGGCGTCATTCGCCGCGCTGATCTTCATCTCCATCAGGTGGGCGCTCGTCATTCCGACCGTCGTGGCCGAAGGCGCTGGGGCGAGAAAGGCTCTCGGGCGCAGCTGGCGCTTGGTGTCGGGGTCCAGTTGGCGTGTGCTCGGCTACCTACTCGCCTTCGGGCTGATCTTCGGGCTGATCGCGGCGCTCCTGACGCTCGTGATCACCCTTGTTGTGGATCCCGGGAGCCTCGCGGCCACGTCCTTCACGCGCCCCGTGGATCCGGTTCGCGTTTTCATCGTCAACCTTGGGAGCGGGCTGATCGCGGCGCTAGTCCTGCCATTCCCGGCAATCGGGATGACGCTGCTGTACCTGGATCTACGCTGGCGGCGCGGGGAGCCTGTTCCGCAGCCCGGCGAAGCTGTGCCGAGTCCGCCGGCCACGTAGAGATTCCGCGCCGGCGAAGCGCTCAGTCCCCGAAGAGCAGTCGCAACCAGGCGTCGAGCGGCGTCTGCGGCGGCGCACCCAAACCAGCGCTGCCGAGTGGCGCCACGCGTGGCGCGCTCGGGGCGGCCGATTCGAGCGAGAACGCGACCTCACCTGGGGCGCCGATACCGAACGCCCGAGCCTGCAGCGCCTGGAAGCCGTCTGTCTGGACAAGCTCCAGCTCGCGCTGACCGGCCGCGAGCTGGGCCGAGATCGCTGCCGTCTCCGCGGCCAGGGCTGCCTGGCGCTCCGACGCTGAGTTCAGCTGGGTAATCGTCCGGCCGAAGCTGAGCAATGCCCACGAGGCAACGATGAGCAGGACTATCCAGCCGAGGTGCCGCTTACCGGGACGAAGGCGCCGCCCGTAGCCGAGCTGCTTGCCAAGGGTCGCCAGCTGCGCCTCGACCTGCGCATCAGGCTTGCGCTGGGCAGGCGTGGGCAGCACGCGCGACGCGGCAATGTGCACGGCAGGTGTCGTCATCTGCCGTTGAGCCTAAGCGGGTCGATTCGCCCGTGTCAAACCAACGCTGGTACGAATGACCGCGCAGACCGCTGTGCGGCGCTGTTATGCTGCCGTCCCAAATCGAACGTTTGTACGAAATGGAGCACAGAGGGCGGCCACGATGCGGATCTATTCGCCGGCGGAAACCATCGAAACGTTGGAGCGCCTGCTCGCCGATCCATCAATCCGCGATTCGGTCGTCGAGCATCGCGTCCTGCCTGAGCGCGCCGCGCAGACCGCTTCGTGTCCGGAATGGCTCGACAAGCGGCTCGTCCGCGCCCTCCACTCGCGCGGCATCGAGATGCTCTACACGCACCAGGCTGAAGCGCTCGAGGCGCTGCGCGCGGGAGAAGACATCGTGGTCGTCACTCCGACGGCCTCCGGCAAATCCCTTTGCTACGACCTACCCGTCCTGCAGGCCATGGCCGAGGACCCGGCGGCGCGGGCGCTTTACCTGTTCCCAACCAAGGCGCTCAGCCAGGACCAGCTGGCCGCCTTTCGTGAGCTGGCCGGTGCAGCCGAGATGGACGTCGCCGCCGGCGTCTATGACGGCGACACGCCGGGAGCGATTCGTACGAACATCCGGACCGCGGGGCAGGTCGTGGTCACCAACCCGGACATGCTCCACTCGGCGATCCTGCCCCATCACACCAAGTGGTTCCAGCTCTTCGAACAGTTGCGCTACATCGTTGTCGACGAGGCGCACACCTACCGCGGGATTTTCGGCAGCCACGTGGCCAACGTTCTGCGGCGTCTATTGCGCCTGTGCGAGCACTACGGCAGCAAGCCACAGATCGTGTGCTGCTCGGCGACCATCGGCAACCCGCAGGCGCTCGCTGAAACGCTGATCGGCCGGCCGGTGCGGGTGATCGATCGAAATGGCGCTCCTGCCGGTGAGAAGCACATCGTGATCCTCAACCCACCGCCGGTCGATGTGCGCCAGGGCATCCGGCCCGGTCCGCTCGGGCTCGCCCACCGCTCAGCAATGGCTTTCCTGCGTGCGGGACGGCAGACGATCGTGTTCGGGAAGTCGCGCGTCGGAGTGGAGTTGCTGCTGACGGGGCTGCGTGAGGCGCTGCGCGAGGGCTTCGGCCCCAAAAGCCGCGTGCGCGGCTACCGCGGTGGCTACCTGCCCACCGAACGGCGGGCGATCGAGGCGGGCCTGCGCAGCGGTGACGTCCTCGGCGTGGTGTCCACCAATGCGCTCGAGCTGGGTATCGATATCGGGCGGCTCGACGCCGCGATCCTGGCCGGTTACCCGGGCACCATCGCGGCCACGTGGCAGCAGATGGGTCGTGCCGGGCGACGGCGTGAGGCCAGCGTCGCGATCCTCGTCGCGGGCGCGGGTGCGGTCGACCAGTTCGTGGCCACGCATCCGGAGTACCTGTTCGATTCGTCACCAGAAGAGGCGCGCCTGGATCCCACGAACCTGCACGTCCTGCTCGCCCACGTCCGAGCGGCGGCTTTCGAGCTGCCATTCGAATCGGGCGATTCCTTGAGCGGCGTTCCGACCGATGACCTGCTCCACTTCCTGGCCGAGGAGGGCCACGTCCGGCTGGCCGACGACGGGCGCTGGTACTGGGCGAGCGAGAACTTCCCAGCGTCGGAGGTGTCGCTGCGCGTCGGAGCGCCAGAGAACGTGGTCATCATCGACACGACAGGAGCCCCGCGGCCGCGCGTGATCGGCGAGGTCGACCTCTTCGCGGCGCCGACGCTCGTCTACGAGAACGCCATCTACCTGCACGAGTCGCGCCAGTACCACGTGGACCGGCTTGACTGGGGTGAGCGCAAGGCGTACGTGACGCCGGTCGATGTCGACTACTACACCCAGGCGCTTCTGGCGGTGACGCTCAAGCCGCTCGAGGCGTTCGCCGCGGCACCCGTGGCAGCCGCCGAGCGAGCGCACGGCGAGGTCATGGTCAGCAGCATCGCGACGATCTACAAGAAACTGCGCCTGGAGACCCACGAGAACCTCGGCTGGGGCAAGATCCACCTGCCCGAGCTCGAGCTGCACACCACCGCCTACTGGGTGGCGCTCGGAGCGGAGTTCGATCCGTGGCGTCGTGATGAGCTCGACGTGGCCCTGTCGGGCGCCGGTCGAGCGTTGCAGACCGTCGCCAGCGTGTTGCTGATGTCCGACCCGCACGACCTGGGGATGGTTGCGCAGGTGCGTTCGCCACATGCCGAAAAGCCGGTCGTCTACCTGTACGACTCAGTGCCCGGCGGTGTCGGACTCGCGGCGCGTCTCTTCGAACGCCACGCTGAGTTGGTCGCCGGCGCACTCGGGCTGGTCGAGTCGTGTTCTTGCGAGGAGGGCTGTCCGGCGTGCGTGGGGCCGCGGCTGGAAGCTGGCGGGATGGGCAAGGAGCACGCGCGCAGGCTGCTCAGCCTGCTCTGCGGCGCTGCCGGGCAGTCCGACCTGGCACGGGTGGCGTGACAGCCTAGCTGGCACCGGTGCAGCCGAACCTTCGTCACGAAATGGAAACCGTCACAGTCGGCACGCTTCTGGGCAGACGGCTTGATCGGCTGAGATCCTCGCCCTCGGCACATCCCGTTGGCGGGCGGGCGGATCGTGTGGACCACGCGGCCGCGCTCGCAGCGGCGATCGGCGGCGTGGTGGTGCGCAACCAGCTCGGATTTGTCGTCGTCCTCGAATCGGTGATGGACCTTCCGATCGAGATTGGGCGTCTGGCCACGCTCCCCTACCCGATCGATCCGCTGGCGCCCCTGGTCTGCCTGGACCTGGAGACAACGGGACTGGCCACGGCAGCGGGCACGCTGCCATTTCTCGTCGGAGTGGGCGTGTGGCAGGACGGCCGACTACGTGTCCACCAACTGGTGCTGCCAGACCACTCGAGCGAGCGAGCGCTGCTCGCGTTCCTGGAGACACTCCTGCCGGCCGACGGCTGGTTGGTCACGTACAACGGCAAGTGTTTCGACTGGCCGCTGCTGACGGCGCGCTACCGCCTGCATCGTTCCGATCCGCCGCTGTATGCAGGCCACCTTGACCTGCTGCCCATCGCCAGGCAGCTCTGGAAACACCGATTGGGCGGCGCTCGACTGGCGCTCGTCGAGCAGGCAATCTGCGGCGTCGAGCGTGAGGACGATCTGCCCGGACACCTGATCCCGGAGCGCTACTTCGCCTACCTGCGATCACGTCAGGCAGCGCTTCTGCGGCCAATCGTTGAGCACAACTACCAGGACATCGTGTCCATGGCCCGATTGTTGGCCGTGCTGGCCGATGGTGTCGCGACTCCCGATACGTGGTCCCGCGCGCATCCCGGCGACCTCTTTGGCCTGGCGCGCGGGTATGCCCGTCGTCGCCGGCCCTCGGAGGCGTTGACCGTGGTCGAGGCCGCGCTAGCGGCGGAGGCATGGTCGCGTGGCGTAGAGTCCGGCGCCGGGCTGCACCGGCGGCTCTCGGCGGAGCGTGCCCGGCTGCTCGCGCGGGTTGGCAGACGCGACGAGGCGCACACGGCGTGGCTCGCGATCGCGTCTCGCGGAGGCCCGGGAGCCGGGATTGCGTGGCTGCACGTCGCGCGCTATCGGGAGCACGTCGAGCGCGACGTCGCGGGCGCCATCGCCGCGTGTCAGCAAGCGACGGCAATTGCCGATCGCGCACGGGCGTGGGGCGAGCCACTGTTCAAAGTCGAGGTGGACCTTGCCCGCCGCCTGCCCCGTCTGCGTCGGCTTGCGTTCCGGCGTCGTCCGCTGACTCGGGGTGTCGGTCGCGCTGCCTGACCAGCGCTTCACATAGATCGGCCAGTGACGGTGACTCGTCGAAAGTGCGTCGCTGAACCGACAGGCTGGCCATCGCGGCCGCCACCGTCAACGCGCGCCAGTCGTCATTGCCTGTGAGCAGCCGTGCCGCAAGCCAGGCGGCCAGGAACGTGTCACCGGCGCCGGTCGTGTCGATCGCTTGGCGACGTGGCAGCGGCGGAACGTAGCGGCCGCTAATACCTGTCGAACGGCGTTGAAGGGCCAGCGCTCCCTTATCGCCGTGGGTGATGAGCATCGTCTGGCCCGTGCGGAGCAACTCGCGCAACGGGTGAGAACCGGCAACGAGGTCTTCGGCGCTGGCCAGGATGGCATCGGCACGTTCGACAAGCGCGCCTCGTGTGAACGGCAGCGGCTGGACCTGGGTGCCCGCTTCAATCCGCCGCACCAGGCCCTGAGCGGCCAGTGCCACGAAGGCCGAATGGTCGAAGGCGGCTGCCCATTCTTCCCCGAGCTCGGCCGCAATCGGTCCGAGCAGAGCGGCGGTCGGCGCTCGCCAGTCGGCGGGCAGCGCATCGACCGGCAGCTGATCGCTCGCCGACAGGGCGTGCTGCTGGCGACCGGATTCCGTCTGGCGGTTCTCGAAGACCGGCCCGTGCTCGAGCGGCACCAGGTTCACCTCGACGCCGCTTGCACGAAGGATGTCCAGTTCATGCGCCTGCGTGGCTTGGCGATCAACGCCGACCAGGGCGCGTACGCGCAGACCGAGTCGGGCCGCGGTCAGCGACGAGTAGGTGACGGCGCCGCCGAGTCGCCAGCCGCGGGCATCGGCGACGTCCACGTCGCGGCTCGCAGCGCCTACGACCACGAGGGTCGGACGGGCGGCCGCGCCTATACTCGAATCAACCACCCAGATCCCAGAGAGATGCCGTGTACTTCTACGAGTTGTCCGAATCGGACGACGAGATCTTCACCAACGTCCTGCTCGCGCACGACTCCGAGTATGACGAGCAGGAGTTCCTGGAGCTCGTGCTCGAGGCCCGCGATGCCGTCATCAAGACCTTCGAGGAGGAGTCATTGATCGAGGGGATCGCGAACGCGCTCGAGAAGCAGCACGGGTTCGTCCACGTTGACGCCAACCTGCGCGCCGCCGTTCGTGTAGCTGCCGAGGAGGGCGAGACGATCATCACCGCCGTCGACGAGCGGGTCGCGGCCGCCGCCAAGGGCGAGGAAGAGGACTTCCGGACGATGCTGATTGAGACCGAGTCCGAGGACCGCCCCTACCGCGACAACTGACCGGCCAGCGGTCAGACGTTAAAGAGGACCTCGAGGGTGTCGCCGTCCTTGACCTGGTACGTCTTGCCCTCGGAGCGCAGCTTGCCGTGCTTGCGTGCTTCGGCCATGGAGCCGAGCGTGATGAGGTCGTCGTAGGTCACCACCTCGGCGCGGATGAAGCCGCGCGCCAGGTCGGTGTGGATTGCCGCGGCGGCGTCGACGGCGGTTGACCCGTCCGGAATCGTCCAGGCGCGCGTCTCGTCGGGCCCGGCGGTGAAGAACGAGATGAGGCCGAGCAGCCGATAGCTGACGCGGATCACTCGCTCGAGACCAGACGCCTTGAGGCCCATTTCCTCGCGGAAGACAGCCGCGTCTCCCTCATCGAGCTGGCCGATCTCCATCTCCACCTTCGCCGACAGCGCCTCGGCCTGCGACTGTGAGTGCGCGTAACGACCGGCGAACTCCGAGGCAATCTCCGCCGAGCGCGGAATGTCCGTCTCGCCGACGTTGAGCAGCACGAGGACCGGTTTCTCGGTCAGGAAACGGAAGCCACGGATGCGCTTCTGTTCGTCATCGGCGAGCTCGACGTCACGGATTGGCTTTCCCTCGCGCAACGAAGGCACGAGCCTTTCGAGCACAGCCAGCTCGCGTTCGTTCGCCTCTCGCTCCGCGGGAGTCCCGTGCCGCCCCGAGGTCGAGAGCTTCTCGATGCGCTTCTCCATGACCGACAGGTCGGCGAGCACGAACTCGAGGTCCAGCTGCTCGACGTCGCGCCACGGATCAACGGAGCCGTCGGGATGGGCGACGGAAGGATCCTCGAACGCGCGGACCACGTGGAGCAGCTCGTCGGCGGTCCGCAGCCGCGCGAGCTGGTCGGCCGGGATCTCGGCGGCTTCTCGACCATCGACCGAGAGCGGCGGCGCGGGCAGGTCGACGTAGGTCACGTCGGCGGGCACCTCGCGCTTCGGCTTGAAGACCTCGGTCAGCTTCGTTAGGCGCTCGTCGGGCACCTTGACCACGCCGACATTGACGGTCATCCCGCCGAAGCCACCTGTCTCCGCCTGGCCGCGTGTGAGCGTGTTGAAAACGGTCGTCTTGCCCGAACGGGCAAGCCCGACTATCGCGATCTGCATCTGCGCCTAGTAGCCCGCCGTCGGGTCGACGAGGTTGGCCAGCGGCTCGCCGCGGCGGAAGCGCTCGAGGTTGTCGGTGAACAGCTCGATGCTCCGGTCGAGCACGCGCCCGCTGGACCATGAAGTGTGCGGCGTGACGATGACGTTGGGCGTGTCGTAGAGCTCCGAGTCGGCCGGCAGCGGTTCCTCCCGAAAGGCATCCAGCACCGCGCCGCCCAGCCGGCCGTCGCGCACGGCGCGGATGAGCGCACGCTCGTCGACGAGCGCACCGCGGGCAACGTTGATCAGCCACGCGCCAGGCTTGGCATGCGCGAGCAACTGGGCGTCAAACAGGTTGGTCGTCTCGGGCGTGAGCGGCAGCGCGAGGACGACGAAATCACTCTGCGCCATCAGTTCCTGTAGGCCCTCGGGCGGGAGCATGTCCATCAGCGCCGTCAGCTCGTCCGCGTCGTCTCCGCCAGCGGTTCCCGCGCTGCCCTGCACGTGCCGTCGGATGGCGATCACGCGGCTGCCGGCGGTCAGGGCGAGCTCGGCGACCCGGCGACCGATCGACCCCAGGCCGACCACTCCGACGGTCACGTCCGCCATCTCGCGGCCCTCGAGCGGCTGCCATGTCTTCTCGCGCTGCAGCTCGAGCAGCATCGGGAGGCGACGGCTTACGGCGAGGATCATCATCAGGACGTACTCGGCAATCGGGTCGCTGAAGACGCCGCGCGCGTTGGTGATCGCCAGTCCGCGCTCGAGCGCCGCCGGCGTGAGGACCCGCTCGACGCCTGCCGTGGCCGAGTGAACCCACATCAGTCGCGGAGCGCGCCAGAGGATCCGGTCGAAGACGTTGGTCGGTAGCGGTCCCCGAAGCAGCACCTCAACGTCGTCGAGGTCGCCGTCGGCAAGTCCTTCGAGCGAGACGCTCACCAGGCGACTCCCCGGGGCGGCGGCGGCAATACGTTCGAGGTCCTTCTC
>Ga0180121_10001005_pt1 | contig 11909 bp, 12 predicted proteins | sample AntDrymUQ5402106_2_FD_129676 | JGI IMG/M metagenome (GOLD analysis project Ga0180121, IMG submission 129676) | Polar desert sand microbial communities from Dry Valleys, Antarctica - metaG UQ540 (21.06) (version 2) (version 2) | ecosystem: Environmental > Terrestrial > Soil > Desert | place...
CCCCCAGATGGCCGCCGCTTCACGCGCAAGCCCCAGGTGATTCAGGCAGTCGGGACGATTCGCGGTGATTTCGAAGTCGATGACCGGCACCGGACCGTGCTCGACCGCCGCAACCTCGAATCCCCGCAATGCGATGGCGTCGGCGACGGCTTCCACGTCGCCTGGAACGGCAACGAGTTCCAGCAGCCACGGGTAGACCAGTCTCATAGCGGGAACTGCTCGAGGAAGCGCAAATCATTCTCGTAGAAGAGCCGGATGTCCTCGACACCCCACTTCAGCAGCGCGACGCGTTCGATCCCCATGCCGAAGGCGAAGCCGGTGTAGCGCTCGGGGTCGTATCCCACCGCCTCGAAGACCGCCGGATGGACCATCCCGCTGCCAAGGATCTCCACCCAGCCCGTGCGCTTGCACATCGGACAGTCGCGTCCAGTCCCGCCGCAGGCCCCGCAGCTGATGTCCACCTCGGCACTCGGCTCGGTGTACGGAAAGAAGCTGGGCCTGAAGCGCAGCTTGCGCTCCTCGCCGAACAGCTCGCGCAGGAAGGCGATCAATGTGCCCTTCAGGTCCGCCAGCGAGATGTCCTCACCGACCACGAGCCCTTCGACCTGGGTGAACATCGGGGTATGCGTGAGATCGAGATTGTCGCGGCGGTAGACGCGTCCCGGCGCGATGAGCCGCACGGGGGGCTGGTGCGTCTCCATGTACCGGATCTGCATTCCCGACGTGTGCGTGCGGAGCAGGGTGGCGGGGGACCCGGCCGACGAGCGCACGGGGGCCGCCAGGTACAAGGTGTCCTGCATGTCGCGCGCGGGATGTTCCGCCGGCATGTTGAGCGCTTCGAAGTTGTGGTAATCGTCCTCGAGCTCCGGCCCTTCGATGACGAGAAACCCCATGCGGCTGAAGATGGCCTCGACGCGCTCGCGCAGGAGTGTCAGCGGGTGTCGATGGCCGAGCGCCGGTCTGCGGCCGGGCATCGTCAGGTCCACCGAACCGGCGGGCGGGCGCGACTCTCCGGCGGCCGTGATGGCGGCGTCGAGCGTGGCCTCGATCTGCTGTTTCAGGTCGTTCGCAAGTTTTCCGAGGACCGGCCGTGCGTCCGGGGGGGCAGATCCGAGCGCCTTGAGAAGCCCGGAGACGAGTCCTCCCTTGCGCGCGAGGTAGCGGTCGCGCACGGAACGCAGCGCCTCGGCGCCGGATGCGGCCGCGACATCGCTTTCGAACTGCCTTCGGAGGGAGTCGATCTGGGAGGACGGCTCTGACATATCCGGCTCACGGTCAGGGCTCGACAGGGTTCAAGCGGTTCTTGAACCCCTGAACCCGTCGACCGCTGAACCCGGTTAGGCTGACGCTTGAGCGGCCGCGTCCCCGGACGCGGGGGCGGACTGCACCGGCCTGGCGTCGCGCGCCACCTGTGCCAGCTTCGCAAACGCGGCGGGGGTCGTGACGGCGAGATCCGCGAGCGTCTTGCGATCGATCGGATTGCCCGCGGCCTTCAGCCCCGCGATGAGCTGTCCGTAGGTCAGGCCGTTCTCACGCGCGGCGGCGTTGATGCGGACAACCCACAGCCGGCGGAAATCGCGCTTCTTCCGGCGGCGGCCGACGAAGGCGTACTTGAGCGCCGTATCCACCGACTCCTTGGCGGAGCGATAGAGCTTGCTCTTGGTCTGATAGAAGCCCTTGGCGCGGGAAAGCAGCTTTTTCCGCTTCGCGCGCCGGACGTTTCCTCTTTTGACTCTCGGCATTTTCTTTCCTAGTTTCCAGCTTCCGGCTTCCAGCGTTGTTGATGCCCGTTCCAGGCAGCCGGTACTCCCACGGTGGGAGCTGGCAGCTGGAAGCTGGTAGCTTCGTCTTAATTCGGCAGCATCTTCCGCAGCGATGCCTGGTCGGCAGCGGAGACGACGACGGTGCCCTTGAGGCCGCGCTTGCGGCTGCGGGACTTGCTCGTCAGGATGTGCTGCTTGAACGCCTTGCTCCGGACGAATTTGCCCGTGCCCGTCTTTTTGAACCGCTTGGCGGCGCCCCTGTGCGTCTTCAACTTCGGCATATCGTCTTTACCTGTCCACTACTGTCTCGAAGGCCGGTCGCCGCGCGGCCGGCCGTTCCTTTATTGAACCGAGTCTTTCGGCTCGGCGTCCCGTTTCGGCGCCGGTTTCTTCCCGCTGCGCTGCGCCAGAATCGTGTGCATCTGGTTTCCCTCCTGGCGCGGCATCGTCTCGGCCATCGCGACGTCCGTCAGATCCTCGATCAGACGCTCGAGGATCCGTCGGCCGATCTCCGGGTGCGCCATTTCGCGACCGCGGAAGAAAATCGTGGCCTTGACCTTGTCCCCCTCAGCCAGGAAGCGCTCGATGTGCTTCTTCTTGAACTGATAGTCGTGCTCGTCGACCTTCGGTCGGAACTTGATCTCTTTGACCTCGATGATCTTCTGATGCTTCTTGGCCTCGCGGGCGCGTTTCTGCTCCTGGTACTGGTAGCGCCCGAAGTCCATGATGCGGCAGACGGGCGGGGTCGCCGTCGCGGCGATCTCGACCAGATCCAGCCCCTTGCCCTTCGCGATGGTCAACGCCTGCTGCGGAGGCATGATCCCCAGCTGCTGGCCCGTGTCGTCGATGACCCGTACCTCGCGCACCCTGATCCGTTCATTCACCCGGGTGCGGTCATCCCGCCGCGGGCTTCGGTCGTAAGCGATAAAACCTCCTAAGAAAGTTCGAAGTGCGAACGCTGAAGTTCGAACGCTGGAGCTCGAACTTCAGACTTCAGCCCGGCTTCTCCGGCTCTTGCCGCCAATCTCGTCCAGCGCCGCTTCCAGGAAGGCGGGCACGGTACGTGAGCCCTGGTCTCCTTCCGTGCGGCTGCGGACCGCCACGGCGCCGTCGGCCGCCTCTTTATCCCCGACGACCAGCATATAGGGAATCTTCTGAATCTGGGCCTCGCGGATCTTATATCCAATTTTTTCGTAGCGCTCGTCCACCTCGACCCGGAGGCCCGCCGCCGCCAGCCGCTCCCGGACGGACGCGGCATACGGCAGGTGCCGGTCGGCGATCGGCATCACCGTAACCTGTACGGGGGCCAGCCAGAGCGGGAACGCTCCCGCGTAATGCTCGATGAGCAGGGCGATGAAGCGCTCGAAACTGCCGAAAATGGCCCGGTGAATGACCACCGGACGATGCACGGCGTTGTCGGCCCCCACGTATTCGAGGTCGAAGCGCTGCGGGAGCTGGTAGTCCAGCTGAATCGTTGCGCACTGCCACCGCCGGCCGATCGCGTCGGTGATGTCGAAATCGATCTTGGGCCCGTAAAAGGCGCCGTCCTTCTCGTTGACGGTATACGTCTGCCCGGCAGAATCGAGCGCCCGACGAAGCGAGCCCTCCGCGTGGTCCCACGTGGCGATATCGCCCAGGTATTCGTCGGGCCGGGTGGACAGTTTCGCCGTGTACTCGAGGCCGAAGTCGGCGTACACGCGCTGGACGAGCCGGAGCAGCGCTTCCACTTCGGACTGTATCTGCCCCTCGGTCACAAAGCAGTGCGCATCGTCCTGCGAAAACTGCCGCACGCGGGTGAGGCCGGAGAGCACGCCGGACGCTTCGTTCCGGTGCAGCGGGGTCTGCTCGTGAAAGCGGAGCGGCAGGTCGCGGTAGCTGCGCATCTCGCTGGCGAACACGAGCATGTGCCCGGGGCAGTTCATCGCCTTCATGCCCATCTCTTCGCCGTCTCTCCCCTGGATGAGGAACATGTTCTCGCGGTAGTGCTGCCAGTGGCCGGAGGTTTCCCACAGCGCCTTGTTGAAGACGAGCGGCGTCTTCAATTCCACGTACCCCGCCGGAAAGAGCACGTCTCGCATGTAGCCGGCGAGCAGGTTGTAGAACGTCGTTCCTTTGTTCAACCAGAACGTGGCGCCCGGGGCCCACGGATGGAACGTGAACAGCCCGAGATCCTTGCCAACCTTCCGGTGGTCGCGTGTCTTGGCTTCCTCGACGCGGCGCAGGTGCGCCTTCAGCTCGGCGTCGTTCAGAAACGCGGTGCCGTACACCCGCTGCATCGGCTGGTTCCGCGCGTCCCCCTTCCAGTAGGCGTTCGACGTCGTCAGCAGCTTGAAGGCTTTGAGACGTCCGGTGGAGGGCACATGCGGGCCCACGCAGAAGTCGACGAACGTGTCCCGATTGCTGATCGTGTAGCAGGACACCTCCGTCTGTCCTTCGGTTTTCTCCTCGATGAGCTGAACTTTGAGCAGCTCTCCCTTTTCGGAGAAGAACCGCTTCGCCTCCTCGCGCGGCCACAACTGGCGCTCGTACGGCAGGTCCTGCGCGGCCAGCTCCTTCATCTTCTTCTCGATCGCTTCGAGATCCTCCGGCACGAATGGGCGACCGACGACGAAATCGTAGAAGAAGCCTTCATCGGTCGCCGGCCCGATGCCGCACTGCGTGCCAGGAAAGAGCTGAGTGACCGCCGCCGCCATCAGGTGCGCGGCGCTGTGGCGATAGAGCGCGAGCGCCTCCGGGCTGTGTGTCGTGACGATCCGCACGGTCGCGTCACGCTCGAGAGGAAAGGTCAGGTCGACGAACCGGTCGTCGACGAACGCGGCAAGCGCGGCGCGCGCGAGCCCCGGAGAGATCTCCGCTGCCACGTCGCCGGGCGTTGACCCGGCAGACATACGACGACTCGAGCCGTCTGGCAGCGTGACGGAGATCTCTGACATGATGGTTGGGGACGCAACTTACCCTGGCGTGGCCCGCCTTCTCGCTTCACGAGCTTCGGCGCGCAACCTTCGCGTGGCTTGCCAATCCACCTTCGCGCTCAGCGCCAGGGCGGACAAGCCGGACGTGTCTGGACGTGGCTTGCCAGCCACCGCTCGCACACGCGCCGCTTCCAGCGAGCGAAGGTTGGTAGGCACGAGCGGACTCGAACCGCTGACCTCCTGCGTGTCAAGCAGGCGCTCTAACCAACTGAGCTACGCGCCTATGTCTTGAAAACACTGGCCTTACCGAACGATCAGTTTAGCAGAGCGGCTGAAGTGGAGTCAATCGGACGGGGGAGCGGCCCATGCCCTACACCGCTTTCTTCCGGAGCCGATCGAGCGCCGAATCCAGAATCGGATCATCGGCGGCGCGGGGTGCGCCGAACTCGGCGACCTCGGCGTCCTCGACGGGAACGTCCGGCTGCAGCCCCTTGCCGTGGATCGCCTCCGCGCCCGGGATCTTGGGCGCATTGGGGCGCCCGCCGGTGCCAATGTCCGGAGTGGAGGAAGACGATGAAGGAGGCTTGCGCTCCTGCGCCAGCAGATTGGTCGCCGAGCGGTAGTACTGGGCGTACGTCAGCCACAACCCTCGACCCTCGGGCAGTTTGACAAGTTTCTGCAGACCGGCGCGCCCCAGGGTGTGTTCGCCGACGAGTTCCGCGCGCTTGTTGTCGCGCAATGCCGTGGCAAAAAGTTCGGCCGGACCGGAGGTGCCGCCCGTAACGAGCAGCTGCACGGGAAGCCCGATCGCGCCGTCGGCCGCGCCCGCCTCGATCGTTTCCTTGTTACCGCCGTTGCGCCCCGCGCGGATCGACAATGTGCCGGACTTGACGAACAGCCGCGCGGCCGCGATGCCGTTCTCGAGCGGCCCTTCCGCCGTCCCTCGCAGGTCGATCACGAGCGACCCGGCGCCAGCCGAGGAAAGGGCGGCCACCTGCTTCGTCAGGTCTTCCACGACGCCGGAACGGAAGCTCGCAATGCGCACGTAGCCGGCACTCCCGGTCTGCGCCGTGGTGCCGGATGCTGGCGCCACGCCCCCGCCGCCGAGGGAAATCAGGCGGCCGGACACGAGAGGACCCGCCGGCTTCCCGCGCACGAGCGGTACTTCGTGCGGGAGCGCCGCGTTCCCGCGGATGATGGTCAACACGATCTTCGAGCCCGGCTGTCCGCGAAGGAGTCGCGTGCCCTCGAAGACCGACATGTCGCGCGTCGGCTTCCCATCAATCGCCCTCACGTAGTCGCCCGTCTGGAGGCCGGCGGCGGCGGCCGGCGATCCATCTCGAGCCGAGATCACACGGAGGTAGTACTGACGAGTAATCTCCAGCCCGACTTCTCCCTCCGCCTGCGCTGGAGCCGCCTCGAGATCCGCGACCTGCCTGGCGCTCAAGTACGCGCTGTCTGGATCAAGTCCATCCGCAAGGCCCTTCAGGGCACCTTCCATGGCGCGGTCGATCTTCACTTCCTCGACATAGTTGTTGAGGACGAGCGAGACCACGTCGTGAAACACCCGGAGGTGCTGGTACGTGTTGTCGCCGTTTGGTGTGGAGGCGCTGCCCATGAGCCCCCCGACCACGACAAACACGAGCACCGGTGTGGAGAGCAGCAGAACCGAGAGTCGGGTTTTGAATGTCATGGAGTCAGATCTTCGGCGCCGATAGGCCTGTGCCATGGATTAGGGTCGACCCGGTCAGTCAACAACGGTTTCGAGCGCCACTGGCCAAACCCGGATGAGACCACTCACCTCTTCAGCCATTGTAAGGGATCCACCGCCCCACCGTCGACGCGTAACTCGAAGTACAACGCCGGGTTACCGCTGGGGTTGCGACCGGAGACCCCGACCGGGCCCTCTGACTCCACGCGATCCCCCCGGGCCACGACCATCTCGGCGAGAAACCCGTACAACGAGTAGGTGCCCTCACCGTGCTCGAGAATCACGAGATTGCCATATCCGGTGAACTGATCGGCGTAGGCGACGACGGACTCGTGGACGGACCGCACAGGTTGCCCCTCCGCGAGCGAGATTTCGATCCCGGTACGGAGTGCGCCGGCGGCGCCACTCCCTGCGCTCTGCCGACCGAAGCGGCCGGTCACGATGCCGGCCGCCGGCCAGGGCAGCACGCCTTTGAATGGCCGAAGCGGGAGCGTCACTGCCGGGGCGCGTCCGGCATCGAGTCCCGCGACGGTTCCCTGCAGTTTCTGCTGGGCCGCCTCGAGCTCCCCCGTCAATTGTGCGTTCAAATCGCGCCGCGCGTCGATCGAATCCACGAGCCGGGTCCGAGCCGCCACTGCGCGGTCGATTCCGGCGCGCGCGCTTGCCGCCTGGCGCTGCAGGCGCGACATGGTCGCGGCTTCCGCTTCGAGCCGTTGCCGCTCCGCCGCCAGCGCGTCCAGCGTGCGCTGGTGCTCGAGGACCCGCTCCCGATCCAGCTGGTTCATCGCTGCCGCTGTGCGATAGGCGCGGCCGACCGCGTGCAAATCGTCGACGTCGAGCAGCAGCTTCCAGTATCCGGCCCGACCCATCTTGTACAGATGCACCAGGCGCGCTTCAACGCCGGGTCGCTGGGTGTCGGCGGCGCCGCGCAGCGCGGAGGCCCGTGCGTTGGTCTCGGCGAGACGTCGTTGTGTGTCCTTCGCGTCGCGCTCTGCGGCGGCGAGCAGTTCGGTCTTCAGCGCGCGCTCGACCTCGAGCGCGCGAAGCTCCACGAGCAGCGTCTTCTCCTGCGACGCCAGCGCGTCCGACTCGCGCTGCAGCGCCCGGATCCGTTCTGCCGCCCGCGCTGCCGGCGACTCCGCTCGCGACCGCTCCGCCGCCGACTGCCCCTGCGCGCGGGGCCCCGCGAGGACCGCCGCGAGGAGCACGAGGGCCGTCGTCTGTTCAGAAAAGCGGCTGGCCATCGATGTCGCCCGGAATCTGCAGGCCGAAATACTTCAACACCGTCGGGGCAATGTCCATGATCGATACTCCCTGGCGCACGATTGGCCGGTTGGAAATCAGCACCCCGGCCGTGGCATGGTCGTAGCCGCCGCGATCGCCGCTCCACTTCTTCATGTTCGGGTACACGATCCCCTGGGGCGCGCCCCCGGCTTTCTTGCGCATGAATGCGGGGGATTATAGCAACCAGGGCATTGGTGTACGCTCTGGACGTGCGAGCTCTCGGCATCGATTACGGACGCCGGCGGACCGGTCTTGCGGTGTCCGACCCGACCGGCATGCTGGCGCGGCCCTGGAAAACCCTTGAAGGTGGTGGTGGCCCGCGGCGCACCGCGACGCAACTCGCGACGGAAATCACGGCGCTGCGCTCAGAGTCGGATGGTCTGGCCGCCGTGGTGGTGGGCTATCCGCGCCGCCTCAATGGAGACCGGACGGAGCAGACGGCGGCAGTCGAAGCGATGGTTGCGGAGCTCCGGCAAGTCATCGCGTTGCCCATCGTGCTGCAGGACGAGCGTCTCACGAGCCGCGAAGCAGAGGCCCTCCTGGCTCGCCGGGAAAAGGACTGGCGGAAGCGCAAGCCCCTGCTCGATGCCGCGTCGGCGGCGATTATCCTCCAGGACTACCTGGATGGTCAGGCACGTGTCGCACCGCGGTCCGTCTCTCGAGAGTTCGGAGAGGACGAAGAGTGAAGCGGATGGTCGGGTGGGCGGTCCTCTTTGTGTTCCTCGGGCTGGCGGGCCTGGGGTCGTGGGCGGCGTTCGGGATCTCGCGGCCCTACAAGGGTTACGCTGAGCCGGAGCGCTTTGTCGAAATCCCGCAGGGGGCGGGTCCCGCGTCCATAAGCCGGCGCCTTGCCGATGCCGGCGTGATCCGCGACACGTTCAGCTTCCGGTTCGAGCTCGCACGCACCGGCTCCGGGCGGCGGCTCCAGGCAGGCGAATACCGGTTCGATCGTCCGATGACGATCCGGGAGGTGGTCGCGAAGATCGCGAGAGGCGACGTGCACCTGCTGCCGATCACCTTTCGTGAAGGGCTGACCGTCCGCCAGATGAGCGAGCTCTTCGCGGCGAAGGGTCTCGGTACTGCGCAGGAGTTCGTTGCCGCGGCAGCGAATGGGCAGCTGGTCGCGGCACTCGATCCGGCGGCGCGCGATCTCGAGGGTTACCTGTTCCCGGACACTTATTCACTCCCACGTGAGGCGACGGCGACGCAGCTCGTGGCGCGCATGGTCGAGGGCTTCGAGCGGGTGCTCACGCCCGAGCTGCGCGCCCGCGCGTCGGCGAGGGGCCTCGGCGTGCGGCAGCTCGTCACGCTCGCGTCCATCATCGAGAAGGAGACCGGCAAGCCGGAGGAGCGTCCGGTCGTCGCAGCCGTGTATTCGAACCGGCTGCGGATCGGCATGGGTCTGCAGTGCGACCCCACCGTGATCTTCGCGCTCGAGCGGGCGGGGCGTTACACGGGCAATCTCACCCGTGACGACCTGCGTTTCGATTCACCATACAACACGTACCGGTACGCCGGGCTGCCCCCGGGGCCGATCGCCTCTCCCGGTCGTGCCTCGCTCGAAGCGGCGGTGAATCCGGCGGACGCGCCGTATCTTTACTTCGTGAGTCGAAATGACGGCTCACACGCCTTCGCCTCGACGCTTCCCGAACACAATCAGAACGTGTTCGAGTACCAGGTCAAACCGTTCCGGAAGTAGGGATCTGGGATCACCGTTCACTCCACTTCAACTTCTCTCTGAGCACGTCGAAGTAGGTGCGGCTCGAGGCGCGGATCAGTTGCAGCGGGCGCTCGGCGCGACTGACGCAAATCACGTCTTCGGCCTGCAGCGCGTGGCCCGACTGGCCGTCGAACGTCACGTACACGTCGTCGTTCGATCCGTTCACGGCCGACTGCACGCGGACCTCGTACGACCCGGGGAGAACGATGGGACGGTTCGTCAGCATGTGCGGCGCGATGGGTGTGAGCAGCAGGGCGTCCACCTCGGGGTGGAGAATCGGCCCGCCCGCGGCAAGGTTGTACGCCGTCGACCCGGTCGGGCTCGCGATGATGAGGCCGTCGGCGCGAACGCGCATCACGGGGCGATCGCCGATGGACACGGCAAGGTCGATGATGCGCGACAGCGCGCCCTTGGTGATGACGACGTCGTTCAACGCGAGGCGCTCGGCGAAGACCGCCCCCGCGCGCAGCGTGCGCGCGCGCAACATCATCCGGTTCTCGATGAGCGCAGTCCCGTCGATAACCGATTCGAGCGATTCGTACAACTCCGCGAGCGTGATTTCCGTCAGGAATCCGAGATTGCCGAAGTTCACGCCCACGATCGGCACGTCGACACCCGCCTCCGCGATGCGCCCGGCCATGCCGATGAGGGACCCGTCACCACCGAGCACCACAACGAGGTCGCACTCTTTCGGCAGGTTGTCTCGTGCGACCGTCGCGCGGCCCGGGGGGAGGCCGGCGAGCGCCGCGGTCTCGGTCTCGAAGACTGCCCGCACGCCGCGTGCTTCGAGCCAGCCCGCCAGGTCCGCCAGGACGCTGGCGGCCGCTTCGACGCCGGTCTTCGCGACGAGCCCTACGCGTGTGATGGGCATGGTGCGAGCAGTGCATGAATCATGGTGTGGTGTCGCGACGCTGCCGGAGATGGATCAGGAACTCGCGGTTGCCCTCCATTCCCGTGATCGGAGAATCCGTCAGCCCGATGCGTGCCAATCCTAGCGCATCCGCCGCCGCCGAGACTTCTTCGACCACGCGCTCCTGAATCGCCGGGTCGCGGACAATTCCTCCCTTGCCGACTTCCGCGCGGCCGGCCTCGAACTGGGGCTTCACGAGCGCCACGACGTCCGCGTACGCTCCGAGCAACAGCGGCACCACCGGCAGGATCTGGCGCAGCGAGATGAAGGAGACATCGATCGTCACCACGTCGAATGCCGTGTTGCCCGGCAGCCCATCGAGGGTGAGCAGGCGGGCGTTGACCCGTTCGACGACGTCGACCCGCGGGTCGTTCCGGATTTTCCAGTCGAGCTGACCATGTCCTACATCAAGTGCGACCACACGCGCCGCGCCGTGCTGTAGCAGGGCGTCGGTGAACCCGCCGGTGGACGCGCCGATATCGAGCGCCCGCCGCCCGGTCACGTCGATTGCGAAGATGCGCAGTCCATGCGCCAGCTTCAATCCGCCTCGGCCGACGTACGGGTGATCTGGAGCCGTGACGGCGAGCTCGGCGTCGCCGGAAACCGACGTGCCGGCTTTGGTGACGGGGCGCCCGTTGACGCGGACGGTCCCGGCGAGAATGAGGGCGCGCGCTCGCTCGCGGGATGCCGCAAGCCCCCGTGCGACGAGCAATGCGTCGAGCCGGTGCGCGTCCTTCAATTCGAGCGGCCGACCACCCAGCGTGCGATTGCCGGAAGCTGCCCGGAAAGGCCCACATCGTCGAGCGCCGCGATCGCGTTCGTCACGCAGTCGGCGGCCAGGCGGCGTGACTCGTCAAGGCCGTACAGCGCAGGGTACGTGGGTTTGCCTGCCGCCGCATCCTTGCCGGGCGTCTTGCCCAGATCTGCCTGCGCCCCCTCCACGTCCAGGATGTCGTCGACGATCTGAAAGGCAAGGCCCACCTGGAGCGCGTAGCGCCCGATGGCTTCGAGCTGCTCCGGGGCTCCGCCGCCCATGACGCCGCCGGCAAGCGCCGACGCGATGATGAGCGCGCCCGTCTTGCGCATGTGCATCTCGCGCAGCCCGTCCCGATCGAGCGGTGCGGAGTCAGGCCCGGCGGCGAGCAGGTCGAGCGCCTGGCCCCCCGCCATTCCCGCGGCGCCCGCCGCTTCGGCGACAATCGCGAGTGCCTCCAGCTTGCGGCGGTTCAACTCCCCGCCCGGAATCCCCTCGATGTGGCCGGGTTCACGGGCCAGCAGCGAGAACGCCTCCGTCAGCAGGGCGTCACCGGCCAGAATGGCCATGCCTTCCCCGAACACGACGTGCGAGGTAGGGCGGCCGCGACGCATGGTGTCGTTGTCCATTGCGGGAAGGTCGTCGTGCACGAGCGAGTAGGTGTGAATCAGTTCGAGCGCGCAGGCCGCCGGCAGCGCGAGGCCGGTGGCGCGGTGCACTGGCTGCCCCAGTCGTTCCGCCACCGCCTCTGCGGCGGCGAGGGCCAGGAGCGGCCGCAGGCGCTTGCCGCCGGCGAGCAGGCTGTAGCGCATTGCGTCGCAGATGCTCGGCGGCGCCGACCGCGCCGGGGATGCG
>Ga0180121_10001006_pt1 | contig 11905 bp, 11 predicted proteins | sample AntDrymUQ5402106_2_FD_129676 | JGI IMG/M metagenome (GOLD analysis project Ga0180121, IMG submission 129676) | Polar desert sand microbial communities from Dry Valleys, Antarctica - metaG UQ540 (21.06) (version 2) (version 2) | ecosystem: Environmental > Terrestrial > Soil > Desert | place...
TCCAGGCAGCATCAGCATTGCCGTTTGTGTTGTTAAGTTTTGCAATACCGATTCTTATCAGCCCGCCTATTGTTCCAAAACCCCCGCCCGCATAAACATCACTTCCGCTGACTGCTATTGAATAGACAAAACTATTGGCATTTGGATTCCAGGTAGCATCAGCATTGCCGTTTGTGTTGTTAAGTTTAGCAATTCGGTTTCTTGTCTGCCCGCCTATTGTTCCAAAACCCCCGCCCGCATATATATCACTTCCGCTGACTGCTATTGAATAGACAATATAATTTGCATTTGGATTCCAGGTAGCATCAGCATTGCCGTTTGTGTTGTTAAGTTTTGCTATATAGTTTCTTGTCTGTCCGCCGATTATTGAAAAAATTCCCCCCACATAAACATCACTTCCACTGACTGCTATTGAACGGACAAGACCATTTGCATTCGGATTCCAGGGATGAACTGTTCCGTCAGAATTGATCCTTGCAATACCAATTCTTGGTTGTCCTCCAACTGAATAGAAAGTTCCGCCAATATACCATCCGCCGTTTCCATCCGGAGCTGAAGTATAAACTTGTCCGACTACAATAGGAAAATTAACATCCATGTTAGAATTAGCAGAATTAAATTTGGCCCCGGATGTAAAGTTGGCTTTAAGACCAACTCTTGTAAACTCACCTCCGATGTAAGTATAATCTCCGTCAACTACTATTGCTCGGACAGTACCATCAGTGACATACTCATTGTTGGGAATACTGCTTTGTGATAATAAAAAGGATGTAAATATAAATAAGTAAAGAGGTAAATAAATTAATTTTTTCATTTTTTTGTGTTTTTAAGGTTTTTAAAATAATTGTTTATTAACTCAAGTTGACCGTTCATTAATGAAAGTAAAAGATTGCCACAAATTACACGAATTATCACGAATTTTAAAAAATAAAAAAATAAAATAATTCGTGTAAATTCGTGAAATTCGTGGCAAGCTTTTGTTTTCAATAATGTAGCGGTCAACTTGAGTAAATTATAAATTATAAATTGTAAATTGTTTTGTTTGAAATTTGATATTTAACAATGTTCAATAGTGTGAAATTTAAAAAGACTTCGGAAGTTTTTTCAAATTGCCCCCAGACTTCTAATCTTGGTATAAAACTTCCGAAGTCTAAATTCAAGCAAACGTTATTTTCAAATTCGTGATCCAAATTTGTTGTGAACCTGTTTATAAGGTAAAATGAAAGTTATGAGGGGTGCAGAGGATTCGAAGTTTAACATAGTAAACTATACATTTTACATCTCCATTAATTTATCTAACAACTTATTAATTCTTCAAAATGATAAACTAATAGTGTTTGTTTTATAGGTATTTAGTATTCAATAAACAATGGATTTTTTATACACCTACTATGTACACGAGCAGTGTTGCCCAAAACGATTATTCAGAATAAGTGACTATTATTCTTAAAATGATTTTACTAAGCAATAATTTGTAGAAATCTTATGAATTACCCCTCCCAAACCCTCCCCTTGGCAAGGGGAGGGCAGGGTGGGGTTGTTTGAAGGTTAAGAAAATTTTCAATGAACAATTTTCCTTTTTCCTGTCTACGCCAGGCAGGCATTTTTAATTTTTAATTTTCGAAATGTTACCCGGATTTTTACTTTAAACTTACAATAAAACTCCTAATATTACTTATAAATAATGGCCAATTGAAAAAAGAAATTACTATTCCGAAAACCGATTTCCCTATAATATCTTTCGCAACTTCCAAAAAATGGGAAAGTTGGCTTTCAAAAAATCATTCAAAGTTAAATGGTATCTGGCTTCAGTTTTATAAAAAGGATTCTAAGGTTAAATCCGTTACTTATGCGCAAGCTCTGGATGGAGCACTTTGCTACGGCTGGATAGACGGACAATCCAAAAAGTATGATGAAGAATCCTGGATTCAAAAGTTTACACCGCGAAGACTGAAAAGTATCTGGTCTAAAAGAAACCGGGAAAATGTAGAGCGGCTTTATAAATCCGGCAAAATGACCGATGCAGGTTTGAGGGTAGTTGAATCAGCAAAAGCTGACGGCAGATGGGAAAGAGCATACGACTCTCCAAGCACTATGAAAATCCCTGACGATTTTCTAAAGGAACTTTCGAAATATAAAAAAGCAAAAACATTTTTCGATACTTTGAATAAAGCGAACACTTATTCGATTGCTTGGAGAATTCAAACAGCAAAAAAACCGGAAACACGTGAACGCTGGAAAAAGAGAATTCTCGAAATGTTAAAGAAAGGAGAAAAGTTTCATGGTTAAATATGCAGCATTTCTTCGCGGAATAAATGTCGGTGGAAATAAATCCGTAAAAATGGACGAACTGAAAAAGGTATTTGAAGAAATGGGATACAAAAATATCAAGACTGTCCTTGCCAGTGGTAACGTGCTTTTTGAAACAAAGCAATCAAACACTAACTCACTCGCAAAAAAAATAGAGGAGAATCTTAAAAAGATATTTGGAATTCAAATCAGCGTGATAGTCCGGTCAATTGACGAGCTGCAATATCTTTCATATACAAACCCATTCGAGAAAATAAATATCACTCCCCAAACCCGGCTTTATGTTACTCTTCTCTCAGAAAAATCGAAAAGTAAAATAAAAATTCCGTATGAATCTCCGGACGGAAATTTTAAGATACTACGCGTTAGCGGTAAGGAAATCTTCAGTGTGCTTAATGTTACTGAAGGCAAAACAGTCGAACTCATGGACGTTATTGAAAAAGAATTTGGAAAGAAGGTTACAACAAGAAATTGGAATACGATCATGAGGCTTTTAAAACAAGATAAAATAGAATTATGAAAAAAATAAGTGATGGGGAGCAAGGAAATATTATCTTGCTGTGAATTTATGATTAAATAAATTTTTTTATAGTCTGTTTCCATAAGCCCTGCTGTCTCCGATGTCTCTGATGTCTAACCTCTGACAATTACAATTTTAATTAACTCAATAATTGCCTAATTTAATCCAAAATAATTTAACAATAAAATTATGACAAAGATATTTTTATTATTTGCATTCCTAACTATACCTCTAATATCTATAGCTCAGGATCTTTATATTGAAAACAATCCATATGAAAACGCGGAGGATTTTGTAAAGCAAAGAAATGCTTTCAAAAGAGAAAGATGGTTTTATGAACAGCGAATGTATCCGAATAATTTTCTTCCTAAAAACGGTTATTCAAATGCGATGCATCAAAGAGATCTGCTAAGACAATCGCAGGGGTATTTTCTTGATTCAAGAAACACATGGACAAATATCGGTCCGACATCGGGCTTTTATTTTGCCTATGGAAATATTGCCTCGCGAATAGCTACTATTAAGTATGATCCAAATAATCCTTCAATAATTTACTTAGGTGCAGCGTACGGAGGCGTCTGGAAATCAACCAACAGCGGAACTACCTGGACTTCAATAACTAATGATGAAGCTTCCCTTGCATCCGGTTCAATTGCGATCGACCCGGCTAATTCGAATATTATTTATTATGGAACAGGCGAAGCTACATACAGTACCACATCATATTACGGAAGAGGTTTGCTTAAATCTACAAACGCGGGGGCTACATGGACAAATTATACTACAGGAATTGGTTCATTATCTTATTTTTCAAGGATAGTAATAAGGCCGGGACACAGTAATGAGCTTCTCGCAGCTCTTGGAAGCAGAACTTCATTAGGTGTTAGTGGTGGACTGCTCAGAAGCACTGATGCAGGAGTAACATGGACTGAACTTGTTCCTGGAAGATGCGATGATGTTATCTTTTCACCAAGCGGTGATAAGGCTTATGCAATAGGAACGGGAACAGGTTACAGAATTTCCACAGACGGGGGAGCCACTTTTACTTTGAACTCAGCGCTTACAGTTCAAACACGAAACCATGTTGCAGTATGCAAATCGTTTCCTAATATTATGTATGCTGCGACTCATGCGGGTAGCTCGATTTCAGTTTTTAAATCAACTGACGCAGGACTGAATTATTCACCCGCAGCTGCCGGAACAAATTTTAGCGGCGGACAGGCATGGTATGATTTTTATATGTATGTAAATCCATTTGATCCCGATTATGCTTATGTCGGCTCAATAGATATATGGAGAACGACTAATGGCGGAACAGATTTCCAAAATATAACTTTCGGCTATTCGGGTGGTAATGTCCATGTAGATCAGCAAAATTTGGATTTTCATCCTTCGAATGATGATGAAATGTTTTGTACAAATGACGGAGGTGTGTGGAAATCAACTGACCGCGGAACAACCTGGACAAATCTTAACAGTACATTAACTCTTACTCAATTTTACCGCATAGCATCCGACCCATCTAACGCTGCTCATATAATGGGAGGAACTCAGGATAATGGAACACAAAGGACTCTTGGAACTATGAACTGGATGGCTGCATTTGGAGGAGACGGTGGTGAAGTATGTTTTCATACCGTTGATCCTCAATACATATTAGGCGAAACTCAGAATAATGGTGTACAGCGTTCACAAAATGGAGGGGCATCATGGGTAGCTGCAACAAGTGGTTTATCCGGCACGGGCTCATGGGTAGCTCCTTTGCTTTCACATCCCGATTCTTCAGGAATATTTTATACTGCAAGAGGTCTTGTTTTCAAAACAACTACCTGGGGTGCAAGCTGGTCTTCAATTTCTACCGGAACGAGCGGAACAATCCGTGAAATGGCAATTTGCAAATCTTCACCTAATGTAATGTACGCGACTTCTTCAGGACAGGTATATAAATCGACTAACCGCGGCTTTACTTATGCAAACGTAACAAATGGACTTCCAAATAAAACCATTACGGGTATATATTTGCATCCTGATTCATCCGATGTAGTTATTTTGTGTCAATCCGGTTTTGGCGGAGGCCATGTATTTAAAACTACAACCGGAGGAACTTCATGGAATAATATTAGCGGAAACCTTCCCGATTCTCCCGGTAACGATGTGCTTATTTATTATCCCGGAAACACGACAAGTGTTTATTTAACTGCACTTGATGTGGGAGTATTCATAACAAATAACTATGGCGTAACATGGACCGAACTTGCTTCTGGGCTTCCCAATACTGTCGCTATGCATCTTGATTATAATCTCGGATCAAATAAGCTTCGAATTGGGACACATGGCCGTGGGGTTTATGAAATCACAAATCTTACAGGAGTAACGAGTATTGCTTCTGTAATTCCTGAAGGATATTCTCTTGAGCAGAATTATCCGAATCCTTTTAATCCCGTTACTACTATAAAATATAAAATTAAGGACAAAGGAAGTGTCACTTTGAAAATCTACAACATGCTTGGAAAGTCCGTTGAAACTCTTATTAACAGAGTTCATGAAGCAGGTACATACGAAGTGCAGTTTGATGCAAGCTCATTATCCAGCGGAATATATCACTATAAAATTGAAGTGAATACTGATGATGGTTCAAATAACTTTTCGGAGACTAAGAAAATGATACTGCTCAAATAATTTTGACAGTTAGAAGTCAGAAGTTAGAAGTTAGAAGTTAAGATTTCTTGATGTCTCTTCCGCGTGCTCTTAGCGGGAAACCATCATGTATAACCCAGTTATACAGGTAGATTTATGGAATCTCTATTTTGACTCATCATCATTCAAATCAATTTGTTTGTAATTCAATTTAAATTTATTCGGATCTATTTCTGCTCTGAATAATTTAACATGCTTTAAATCTTCTCTTCTCAATTGTTTCTTTATTTCTCTTTCTGTATTACAATTTAATCCTATATCAATTCTTATCAAACTGTTTGGATTAAATTTCGTAAAGGACATATTTCTCTTGTGAAAACATTCTTTTGGAGGGAGGAAAAGTCTATATTCACATTCATAATTCCAAACTTGGGATTTAGTTAATAGTAACTTTTTATATTCTTCTTGAGATTTTTTAGAGAAAGGATCCAATGGGTTATCAATATTGACTCTATTTTCAGAATAGTTAACCTCTTCTATACAGCCCGCTTTTCCCTTCCTCAATAAATTACCATCGAAATGTAGTCTGATGCCACAATGTCCTTAGCTATAATGTGACCACCTCAATATTTGTTTGAATTACCTCAGAACTCAGAAGAAAAACTTATCAACCTTACATTTTCATTTGCCGTGTCTTTATTTGATTTAATTAATTGTTGAATTAATTCTGGCTTTTTTTCTTTCAATTTAGCAATGGAAGAATCTAAATTAATTTGGAGATTACTACGTTTTTGGAAAAACTCTAAATATTTTTTTATATCTGTAGAATTTAATTCTTCAGGATATGCAGCGGCAAATTCAAAGGGATCATTTAAATCGGATGTGATACTAACTTTAAGTTCTAAATCGCTTAAAATATTATAACATTGATCAAGATATTTGTGTAAAATCATAATTAAATAATCTGAAACTTGAAACTTGTAATTCGTAACTGCCTAACTGTTAACTGCCTAACTGCTTAACTGCTAACTGCCTAACTGTTAACTGCCTAACTGCTAACTGCCTAACTGCTAACTGCCTAACTGCTAACTGTTAACTGTTAACTGTATCAAATGATCGTTCTCTCAAAAGCAACCATCTTCCACTCCCCGTTAGACTTTTTAAAAGTCATAAAATAATCAAACATAGAAAGATACAGATCTTCATTTTTTACATATCCCATTGTTCCATCTCTTAATTCAATTTTATACCATGGGGTATTTTTCTGATATTCAAAGTTATTTACTTTTACAATCTCGTACTTAAGTTCGCCAAGTTTTCCCGAATTTTCATGTGCATCTTTATAAACAATGACATCTTTTTTTATTGCATTTGCATAATTTTGATTGCTGTCTAATCCAAGATAAAAATCTTCGCCTAAAATTTTATTATAATCATCTGTGAACCAAACTGATGGGAAGAAAAACACTACCGTATCATCAAACTTTTTGATGAATGCTCCCATTACTTAATATCTTTTTTGCGCTAGTCCAGAATTCATTCAAAGAATCACGCAGATTATATTTATTCATAAATGATTGATAATTATTCCTAAATGAATTATCGTATTCAAGTTCGATTACCGGAGAGATAATTCCTTCTATAAAGTTCACATGGTAATTATTAACTGCGATTTTTAAATCAATTAAGAATTCAGAAAAGGATTTATCTGCGGAAGATTCATCCTTGGGATAAATTTTTCCCCAGCCCTTTAGTTCAGTTTGTGAAAAAACCGGACTGATTATTGAAATTGAAAGAAGGAAAATTAATAAATAAAATCTTATTTTCATTTTGTTTATATGGAGTTTTATAAATTTTGACTAACTTAATTTATTTTTGAGATAATAAAAATTCAGAATAAATTTCGCAGAACATTATATAAAAAATATTCCCTAAGAGTATTGAAAATTGTTTTGAATTTAATATGAAATTTTTATTTTTGCATTAATAAATTAACCCTTAAATACTTGACAAATGAAAAGTAAATTACTCATTATTTGTTTCACCCTGGCTTCAAGTATTTTCTTTTTTTCTCAATGTTCGGATATAGGTAAGGATAATCAAACTCTACAAAAACAGGCATTCGGTGGATTTGACATCCAGGTTAAATGGGGGGAGCATTTAGTTTTGATAATGGGTTGCAGTGACTGTCACACTCCGAAGAAAATCACCCCAAAAGGTCCTGTGCTGGATGAAAGTCTGATGTTGTCAGGACATCCGGCGCAAATGCCTCCCCCTGATGTTGACAGAAAAGAAATGGAAAGCAAAGGACTTGGGGTGACACAAACATTGACAGCTTGGGTTGGCCGTGGGGAATTTCATATGCGTCGAATCTTAAGCCTGATGCAACAGGGATCGGCGGCTGGCAAGAAGCTAGTTTCATTTCAGCTTTAAGGGAAGGCAAATACAAGGGTATTCCTACAGGTCGCCCGCTCATGCCTCCAATGCCATGGGAGTTTTACAAAAATATGTCTGATGATGAGATAAAAGCGATATTTGCATATTTAAAATCAATTAAGCCGGTGAATAATTTAGTTCCACAATATCAGCCGCCGTTGACTCCGCCCCCGGGACAGTAACTAAATTGGGAATGGGGGATTTACGATTTGGAATTTGGAACTTAGAATTTAGGATTGAGATTTGAGATATCAGATATGCAATTTTAGTACACCAAATTATAAATTTAATCAAATTCCAAATCCGAAATTCTAAATCCCCAATTTGAAAACAATTTCCAAATCCAAAATCCCAAATTCCAAATTGCTAAATTCATTGACATTTCTACGCATTAAAAGTATATTGAAAGCTGTATTTTTTAAACCTATTCAGACAATAATTAATAATTACGGAGTAAAACATTGAAGAAAAATCTTTCTCGGATTATCACGACAATTGTGCTTATTATACTATCGATTTATTTCCTTTACCCTACCTATAAAGACTATACTTTAAATAAGGAATTATCAAAACTATCGGGGCAGGACAGTATAGAGTTTGTTGATAAAAATAACCAGGAGCTTATAAGCGCTCGGGAGAAAAGACTAAAGCTTGGACTTGACCTCAAAGGAGGAATGTACGTCGTTCTAGATGTTGACGTAGTAAAGCTTCTCGAAGATATGGCACGGAAAAAAGATGAACAGCTTACCGGAATTCTTGCAGAGGTAAAAGAAATATCGAAAACCAGCGATGAACTTATACTTGAGACTTTCAAAATAAAGTTAAGAGAAAAAGGACTGAACTTGAAAAACTACTACGGTGAAATCAGGGACAGTGAAGCAGATGTAGAATCAAAGTTGACCAGTGAAATTGATAATTCGCTCGACAGGGCTGTTGAAATCGTAAGAAACAGAGTGGACCAGTACGGCGTTGCTGAACCTCAAATCCAGAAAATTGGCAACAGCAGAATTATAATTGAACTTCCCGGTGTAAGCAACCCTGAAGAAGTGCGCAAACTACTTGAAGGAACTGCATTACTTGAGTTTAAGCTAGTTTACGATCCGGGAAAAGCAGTAAAAGTATTTGAAGCCATAAACAAAATGCTTGTTGGTGACACATCCATTGCTGTTGATTCTATTTCAGCTAATAAAATTTCTGAGGATTCTCTTAAGACTAAAAATGAATCCCTGACATCTAAGGATACTACAAAAAATACCTCGGCAAGCAATAAAGATTCTTTATCAAAGAGTAAAAACACTTCTTCTTCAATTACAAAGGATTCTTTAAAAGATAAAAAGATCGCCGCAGACAAAGATAAGAAAGATAAGAAAGACACTTCGAAGAATAAAAAAGATACGGCAACAGATGCTGATACTTCTTTAGTAGAAACCGACACAAGCGCTGAAAGTGATACTTCAGCTGCCCAGCTTTCTGAAGAAGAATTCAAAGCTAAATATCCTTTCTTCACACTTGTCCAGATGAATCAGGAAAGCGGTACTGCTGACGGTTATGTCAAAGATTCCGACAAAGATAAAGTCGAGAGAATTTTAAACCGAGAAGATATTAAAGCAATTATTCCCACTGATCTGATTTTTGCATGGTCAAACAAAACATTTGACGCCGAAGGTGAAAAAATTCATGTGTTATATACAGTAAAGAGGGATGCAGAAATGACCGGAAAAGTAATAACGGATGCAAGATCTAATATCGACCCGACAAACAATACCCCTATAGTTTCAATGGAAATGGACTCTGAGGGTTCCTCGGATTGGGCAAGAATAACCGGAGCAAATATTAATAAAAGAATTGCAATCGTGCTTGACAATGTTGTTTACTCAGCGCCGGTTGTGAGAAGCAAGATCACGGGTGGAAATTCTCAAATTGAAGGAATGGCAAATGTTCAGGAAGCCAAACTCCTTGAAATCGTTCTAAAAGCCGGGGCATTGCCAGCGCCTGTTAAGATCATCGAAGAACGATCCATTGGACCATCGCTCGGAGAAGATTCTATCCGCGCCGGTATCTCCTCATCATTTGCTGCGTTGATATTGGTCGCATTATTCATGGTAGTTTATTATAAATTCGGGGGATCTGTAGCAGACCTTGCACTTATCATAAATATGTTAGTCATACTTGGCGTTATGGCTTCATTGAAAGCAACCCTTACCTTACCGGGAATTGCAGGTTTAATATTGTCAATCGGTATGTCCGTTGATACAAACGTTCTTATTTTTGAAAGAATTCGTGAAGAGCTAAATGGAGGAAAACCATTGAGAACCGCCGTTGATCTGGGATATAAGAAAGCGTTTTCGGCTATTATAGATTCTCATCTTATAAGCATCATTACCGGTATTATTTTGTACCAGTTCGGTAGCGGCCCGATTCAGGGATTTGCTTTGACGCTTATATTCGGCCTGCTCGCTAACTTATTCACGGCTATAATTATTACGCATGTTATATTTGATATCATGATCGAAAAAGGAAAAAACATAAGCTTCGGCTAATTTTTAAATATTATTGAAACATATATTTTACATAAAGAATGAGAATTTTTCATAACACAAATTATGATTTTTTAGGAAAGCGAAAAAAGTTTTACTTTGTTTCGCTCGCAATTATTGTGATTGGATTCACCGTGTTATTCACAACAAAAAGTATTCCTCTCGGAATTGACTTCATCGGAGGAACAGAGTTACAGATCAAATTTGAAAAAGATATTAATATTTCAGAACTGAGAGAAGCCATGGATAATGCCGGCTTTGCAGGAATGGAAATCAAAACTATGGGCTCTGATAAAGATATTTTATTGAGAACTCCATTGCAGGAAGAAGGTCAAGTTGTTTCTGATAAGATCCAGCAGGGAATTGAAGCTAAATTTCCGGATACTAAATTTGAAGTTTTAAGACTTGATAAAGTTGGTCCGAAGATAGGAGCCGAATTAAGGAGAAATGCAATCTTCGCTGTCTTATTTTCTCTTATTGCAATTTTGATCTACCTTGCATTTCGATTTCAGTTTGTATTTGCAGTCGCCGCTGTAATCGCTCTTTTTCATGACGTTTTAATTACAATAGCGACTATCGCAATTTTTGATGCTATATTTCCAAATCTCCGGCTCGAATTCAATCAATCAATGCTTGCAGCATTCCTAACACTTGTCGGTTTTTCTTCAAATGATACCGTCATTGTATTTGACAGAATCAGGGAAAATATTAAGCTGTTCAAAAATGAAAATATTCTTGATGTTATGAATAAGAGTGTCAATTCGACTTTGAGCAGGACTGTAATTACCAGCGGTACTGTATTTTTAACAGTATTGGTTTTATTTATATTCGGAGGAGAAGTTAACAGAAGTTTTGCTTTCACCTTCGGAGTTGGTATCATTACAGGAACTTATTCATCAGTATTCGTTGCAAGCGCAATCGTTGTTGACTGGAAAGAAAGAACTACAGCGCTATTAAAGGACAAGGTAGCTAAGAGATCAAAAATAACTACACCAAAGGTTAAAAAAGTAAATGCCTGATATTAAGAAGACATACACAGAAGATGGAAACACAAGGAGTGCAGTGATCGGAATTGACGAAAATGTCGTGGGACTTAACCAATTCAATACACTTAACGATGTTGTAAATCGGGAAATGAATGAAGGGATTAAATCATTTACTTTCGATATGTCTGAATTAAAATCAATAAATAGTTCAGGACTGGGAATATTAATAAGCTGTTTAAAGAATATCAAGAGTTCAAACGGTACTTTAAAAGTAATAAATGCGAACGAGAAAATTTTGAATGTATTCAAGCTCACAAAACTTGATAATGTTTTCGAATTTGAAAGAGCTTCATAAAATTTTCTAAACTATTTTAAAATAAATTTTCAAATCTTCATCCGATTTAGTAACAGGTTGAAGATTTTTTTATGTCTACTATAATAATATGAATAATAATATTACTGTTCTTGTGGGATTGCAA
>Ga0180121_10001007_pt1 | contig 11898 bp, 13 predicted proteins | sample AntDrymUQ5402106_2_FD_129676 | JGI IMG/M metagenome (GOLD analysis project Ga0180121, IMG submission 129676) | Polar desert sand microbial communities from Dry Valleys, Antarctica - metaG UQ540 (21.06) (version 2) (version 2) | ecosystem: Environmental > Terrestrial > Soil > Desert | place...
CCTCCGACACTCAACAGGTTCTAGGGCTTTCTAGACCGCCCTCATCTTGCAGACCCAGCATTTGCACTCAGAGGTGACACCGAGGTGACATTTCTCTGAGGACAGCGCCCCGGCCGGGTCTGGAAAGCGCTAACCAACCAGGAGGTCCGTACCGGGGCGCCTGCCGAGGGCTAACGAGGCGCTCGAATGCTTTATCGCATCGGCCCGGGCCTTTTCTATGGCCTGCAGGAACCGCACGTACGGGTCCTGCCCTTCCGGCCAGCCGCCATGCCAAGCGTCGATCGCGGCATGGACCGCCGAACCAATTTCCCCCTTCCGGGACATGTTCCGGTAGGGAGCCCGTTTCAACATGTCTATAGCCGCCTCGTCGGGCAGGTCGACCCATTGATCATGGAACGTCACAGCAAACGTCGCCACTTCCCGCGCTGACCAATTGACCAGGGCAGGTTTGGAAAGGTTGCTGAGGATGGTGGTAACCGAGGGGACGAGAGGTCGTAGGGCGGGGTCGGCGGCCAGAAGTAGCGGCGGCCAGCTACCAAGACCGTGCACTACTTCCACCTGACCCTCCATCGAGCCCTCGAGGGGGCTGTTGAGGACGGACTCATTGCCCGCAACCCGGCGGCCGGGGGGGAAGCGGGCCGGAGCCGTGAAACAACTTCAACGCCGGGGGCTAGAGACGTTACGCCAATCGATCGAGCAGGCGGCGGTAACCACATGAGCATGCGCGGGGGTAACCAGGGTGACATGCGGGACCAGATGATGAACGATGATGAGGTCGAAGCGGCTCTTTCCGGGGGAGCAATTGCCGATTCGGAACTCGCAGCCGTTATTGCATCTGTCCGAGCGGCCGGGAACGCTCCACTTCAGGAACAATCCGCAATCGATCAGATACGGATGGTTTCGGAGGCAGCGCGACTGTCCAATAAAACAGGCGCGCAGGCACCGACGAGGCTCCGCAGCCCATCGAAGAGACGCTGGGCGGTAGCACTCACGGCCGGTGTGGTCTGGAGGGTCGCCGTTGCATCGGTTGCCCTTGCCGCTTCCGGAGCCGCCGCGGCCGCAGGCGCGCTTCCCGACCCGGTTCAGTCAGCAGTGTCATCCGCCGCCTCCCGGTTCGGAATCGAAATACCCGATGGAGTGGACCAACCGAACCTTGGCCAGTCCGACCAGGGAAGGGTTTCCCAGCCGGGCACACCAGACCAGGACCATATCGACGACCCGGGAATTGACCAGACCGACCAGCCCGAGGGCAATGCCGACTGGCCGCCAGAACAATCCAACCAACCGGATGCCGACCAGTCCCAGAACGACGAGGCCGATCAGACCGGCGAATCCGACGAATCCGAACAGGGCTCAGGCCCAGAGACGGATGAGGAGGCCGACGGGAGCCAAGGTGACGAGGACCAGCCAGGCTCCGAAAACGATCAGTCCGACCAACTCTCCGAGGATGAGGCCGATCAGCCGGACGAATCGTCATCCAACAGCGGTTGAAATTCCTCTAACCGGGTAACCCATTTCATCCCTCATCGCCCGGTAGAAGGTCTGGGAGCCGGATTCGAACGACGGCACCTGGATATCTGGGATCGTCGATGATTTCGATGGTTCCTCGGTGGGCCTGCACGATGGCATGGGCGACGGCGAGGCCGAGGCCGGTTCCGCCCTCGGCGCGGCCGCGGGAATCGTCGAGACGTACGAACCTTTCGAAGACTCGCTCCCGGTCGGTCTTGGCGATGCCGGGGCCATCGTCGGCGACGAGCAGCTCTAACGCGCCTTCGACGTGGCCGATCTCGATCCATATTCGTTTGCGTCCGTGCCGGGCGGCGTTGCCGACAAGGTTGCGTACCACCTGCGCCAGGCGACGGCGGTCGGCCACGACCGGCGATGAAGTGGCCCGGTCGAGGTTGACCTCAATTCCCGTGGCGGCCAGGTGAGCTGTTTCTTCGTTGACAAGGTCGGCGAGATCGAAGGGGACGGGTTCCAGGGTGAAGGCACCCTCGTCGCTGCGGGCGAGCGTGAGAAGGTCGTCGACGAGAAGCGAGAGGCGGCGCGCCTCGATACCGACATCAGCCGTAAAGCGGTTCATTGTGATCCGCTCCGGGTTTTGAAAAGCCACTTCGGACATCGTCAAGAGGGAAGCGACCGGGCTTTTCAACTCGTGGGATGCGTCGGCGACGAATCGGCGCTGGCGCACGACCGAGCGTTGCAAGCGATCGAGCATCTGGTTGAGGGTCTCACCGAGCCGGCGGATCTCGTCATCCGGCTCGGGGAGGGGGATGCGTCGGCCGAAGTCAGTGACCGTGATGCGGTCAGCCTCGGCGGTCATCGCCCGAACCGGTCGAAGTGTGCGGCCCACCAGCAGCCAGGTGGTGAGTGCGACCACTATGGCGAGGAGCGGGATCCCTCCGACCAGTAGTGGGACGAGAGCGGCGGCGGCCTCCTCGACCGCGGCGAGGGAGCCGGCGACGATCACCCGGGCCGACGCGGAGTCGTCAATTCCGGCGATGGCGGTCAGGTAGGGCCCCTCGCCGTCGCCTTCTCCTCCCTCGTCTTGATCGTCGTCGCCTTGATCGAGTGTGGTGAGAGTGATGGTTACTACTTCCCCGGGCACGGCTGCAATGGCGGTGATCGGTCCCTGACCTTCAATATCCCCCGTCGAGGCGACCACCCGGTCGTCGGCGTCGATGACCTGAGCTGTGACACCGCGGGAGGTCGGGATCAGGCCGGGCATGCTGCCGGTCCTTGCGAGCTGGGCCAGGTCCTGGGCGCGGGTGACGATGGTCGTCTCGACGCTCTGGTTGAGTTCGGAACGGATCATCGACACTAGAACCATTGCTCCAACCGTCAGGGTGGCGGTCACGACGAGGGTGGCGACGACGGTGGCGTCCAGTCGGACGCCGCCGTGTCGTCTCCGCAGGCCAGGGCTAGCGGTCATCAGATATGAGCCGGTAGCCGACCCCGCGGACGGTCTCGATCGCTCGGCGGCCGAACGGCACGTCGACCTTGCGGCGCAAGTATCCGATGTACACCTCGACGACGTTGGGGCCGCCATCGAAGCTCCAGTCCCAGACCGCTCCGAGGATCTCGAGCTTGGACAGCACCTCTCCGGGGTGTCGCATCAGATACTCGAGGAGGGAGAACTCCTTTGGCGTCAGCGCGATTTCATTCTCTCCTCGCCAGCACCGATGCTTGGCCGGGTCGAGACGGAGATCGCCCACCTCCAGAATCGCTGGCCGGGTCGCTCCCCCTCGCCGGACCAGCGCCCGGAGTCGGGCTGCCAGTACAACGAACGAGAACGGTTTGGTCAGATAGTCGTCGGCTCCCGTGTCGAGCGCTTCGGCTACGTCGAAATCGCCATCTTTAGCGGTCAGCATCAGCACCGGAGTCCAGTTCCCCTCCGCCCGCAGTTCTGCACACACCTGGTAGCCGTTCCGCTTGGGCAACATGATGTCAAGGACAATCGCCTGGTATGCCTGGCTGCGGGCGCGCCACAGCCCCTCCTCACCGTCGGCAGCAACGTCAACGGCATAGCCGTCCGCCTCCAGGCCCTGTTTGAGGTAAGCCGCCAATCTCACCTCATCCTCGACCACCAGAAGTTTCATGAATCCCGTCCGTTTCTAGGTCATCGCCCGCCTAATGCGGGAGAGAATGAGGGTACGAACCAAATACTGAGAAGAACCTGAGAAAAGTGTTCATCCTGAGAGCCTCTCAGGATGACTCAGTGACATCTCAGCGACGGTCAGGCATGGTGTAGACATGCTCAATCAACAGATCAGGAGGTTGCGAGCATGGACACAAAGAACGGAATTCGTTTGGCGGCTGCATTGATGGCCGCTCTGGCGGTCCTCGGGATCGGCGGTGCCGCCATAGCTCAGACCGGAGGCAGCGGGCCTGCCACCGAGACCAAGCAGGTGGCAACCGCGCCGGCCGACACCGACACAATCCGAGACGAGAACGGCGCCGACGACCCCACCGAGGCTAACGAGACCAATGAGGCCAACGACGTGGGCGAACCCGTCGAAGAGGCAGGAGCCGAGGATCAGTCGCCGAGCTACACCTCGTCGATCACCGCCCCCGACTCCGCAGACACCGGCTCCGAGACGGCCGATGAGGAGGCTGCCGAGGCCGCCGCCCTCGCCGGGTTGGCCACCATCACGGCTGACCAGGCCCAGGCCGCCGCTCTGGCCGCCGTCCCCGGAACCGTGGTCCAGGTCGAGCTCGACAACGAGAACGGCTCAGTTGTCTACTCGGTAGAAGTCGACACGGGCAGTGGAATCGTCGACGTCAAAGTCGACGCCGGAAACGGTACGGTGGTTCACCACGACGCTGACGACGACTAATCCGAAGGCTGAAGACACCACATCCAAATGCGAGTGGGGGGCCCGACAGGGGGTCCCCTCTCGCGACTTCATCCCCTCCGTTCTGCTTGTCGTGGAAAGATCCGTGCTTCGCGCCGTCAGTGCCCCCGGAGGTGACTGGCCCAAGTCCAGGCTGCGGGGCGACGGGGAGATCCTCGACGCTCGAATTTCCGTCCGTTCGCCGACGTCGCACCTTGTTTTCCGCCGCCCAAGAGATCTCTTAATTCAACAGAAGCCGGATGCTGTTCGACAACTTGCTGAGAAGCGTGAAGCCCGCCGTCGGGGCATGAGCCGCTTGCCGCGCATCAGTTGGCGTTGAGGAATCGCAGCGGGAAGTGGATCTGGCTCCGAGCACGATTGACTTCATCGAGGAGGGAGGGATGGGAAGGGAGTATCACCGGACCGTGAGTGGGTTCTCTTCAACGAGACAGAGCAAGACGATCCCGGCCGATCGATCAGAGGAGAAAGCTCTCATGGGGCTGTTCGCCGGCGGGTTTTCCGTCACGTCTTCACCTTCCTCTCAAGCCGGTTTGCAATCGGTTCCTGGATCGTTTCACCACTCTCGCGGCGGCGAGTACCGCAACCCCATTGACTTGCCCTGTTCGATTTCACGCATCCTCCGCGCCCGCGCCGCCTGCCGGCGCTTCCCCTCGCCGATGTTGTAACTCGAGCAAACACTGACAAGGTTCTCGGGACGGTCCTGACCACCGTCGGCGCGGTCAATGACGTGGTGCACATGGGCTGTGTACTTGCCAGCAGTCTTCAGCGAATACGGAGCTTTGAAGCGGCAGCCCTCATGCTCGGGGACACAGCGCCACTGGTCACGGTCGAGCACCTGTTTCCGCAGCTTCTGCCAGAAGGGGCCGCTGTAAAAGGTGCTCGAAGGTCGTCTAGGCACTAGGAACCTGCGTCATTGCGCCCGACAAATGTGATCCGTGCGGACCGTAGGACTGTCGGAAATCCGACGGTTGACCTTCCCAAGGGGGGGAAGGGGGCTTCGGAAAAAGCTGGAGAGCACAACTCCCAAGAAGCTGAGCGTATTTTTATCCATTCGTGAACGGCTCGCCACCGTTTCATTTTCTCCGTGCAAAAAACGGGCCAAAGGCTCTTGGGGCCCGCGGCCTTTTTGCGATCGGCAAGCCCCCTACCCATCAGCCTCTTGCATCCTTGAAGCCCGGTTTCTCGGCAGTAGGCGCCGGCGCAGCCAGGGTGATGCAACGCACCAGGATGGGCGGCGCAGTCGTAGCACGGCTGTTCGTCCGGTGGGGGTCCATCGGGTTCCTCCCCGTAGGGGAAGAAACGTTCGGCGTCGGGTGACACGCACCCTGGCATCAAGCCATAGGGAAGGTTGCAGGTGGGACAGGTCGGTTCGTTGGTCACAGCTCGACCTCCTCGAGCGGGTAGTCATCGACCGATTCGAGGTCATCCAGGGTCGGTTCGTAGTCGTCGTCGGTTTCAACCCCCGGCCAGGGGGTGTTCCCACCTATAGGGTGGGAAACACCAACCCCAGGTGTTCCGGGGTGTTCCCGAGGGTGTTCCCACTCGGTTTCGTCAACGTTCATAAGGGTTTCCTCGGGCTGTGTTCCGGGGTGTTCCCGGAACTGTTCCCAGGGGGTGTTCCCAAGGTGTTCCCGAGCCTTTCGGAACCGAACAACGAGTACTAAGTCGGCCCGTCGTCTGCCTATGCCGGCATCCTTGAGAGCCTTCTGGACGGTTGGCACCCCGGTCGAGTCGGGCAGTCCGAGGGCGTCAACTTGAGCGACCAGGTCCGGCAGCCAGTCGGGCATCTTGTCGGCAGTGGTGAACGAGGTGACCCCGTTCACCGTCGTGAGGTGGATCGTGAGCCGGGCCGGGTAGCCATCTTGTCGCCCTTTGGTCTTGGTGAGGATGACGGTGTTCTCGGCGGAAGACCTCTCCATCTGCCAGACAACGTCGAGGGAGTCTTCCTTGGCCGATCCTCCCCGCGATCCTTTGGCGGGATCCTTGCCGAGGTGGTCCAGCCGGTGGACGGTGACACCTTTCCGCTTCAACCTGATCTCGGTATGTCGGTACAGGCTCTTGAAGGTGTCGTTGTCGTTTTCGCCCCCGGTCACAACCCGGCTCAGAGTGTCGATCACGACCAGCCGAGCTCCGTCCCGGTCGACGATCCGCTCGAGCATCTCCCCGCCTTCCTCGGTGTCGAGGGGCGGCAGGTCGATCAGCTGGTAGTAGTGGAGGTGCTCTTTGAGCTTCGACCAGTCAGGGTGGTCCGGGTTCCAGCCGAAGTCGGATAGCCGGTCATAGAGGTCGTCCTCTCCCATCTCCTGGTCGATGTAGGCGACGTGGATCGGGTCGCTCGCGGGTTGGTGGAGGACCGCCTGACCGGTCGCCCGGCAGCCGGCCATGAAAAGGTTGAGGAGCGACTTTCTGTCACCTCGTTTGGCGACTATCCCGACGAGAAGGCCCGCCGGCGAGATTGGTTCCATGCACCACTCCCGGGCGGGTCGTTCCCCGCTCATCAGAGTTTCGAGGTCGACCTGTCGCGGGAGCCCATCGGGGACAAGTTCGACTGTCACCAATTGGTCGAGGCTGTGGCCGGCGTCGAGGTGATCGGAGACGTCCTTCCAGACCAGGCCTTCGACCAGGGTGACGGTGATTCCTGCCAGGCGAAGTGAAGCGACCACCTCGGCGGCATGCTGTCGCCCCTTCTCGTCCTGGTCGGCCACGACCACTACTTGGGCGACATGACGAAGTTGGCTGGTGTACTCCTCTTCCCACTTGCCCGCTCCCATCGGGTTGGTGGTTGCCACAACCCCGAGCTTCGCCAGCCGGTCGGCGTCCTTCTCCCCTTCGACTACATAAACCTGGTTGGTTTCGGCCCCCACTTCGGGAAGCCGGTACAGCACCCGTCTGACGCCCTTGATCTCCCAAATCCAACGACCCTTCCCGTTGGGCTTTCGCTGCCTGAAGCGTTTCGGGAAGTAGCGGACCGATTGAAAAAGGAGCTCGCCTTCCTCGTCGGTGTAGTCGTAGGTGGCGGTGATTTGGTCGCCATTCGACTTGGTCTCGTGGTTGACGAAGAATTCGGACATCGACATGCCGAGGTCCCGAGCGATCCTCTCGGTCTCGCAGCCCGCGTGACAATGCGCGAGGAGCTTTAGGTCTGCACCCTCCCCGAGGCTTAGGGATGGCGTCTTGTCTTCGTGACTTGGGCATTGAGCAATCCACTCTCCGCCACTTCGCTTGGTCTTCAGGCCTCTGTCCCGGAGTCGATCCAGGACTACCTCGAGAGGGGTCATCGTTGGGTCTTCCCGAGACGTCCTGCCGCCCACAACGCAAGTCGGTCAACCGGACGCGGCACCGAAAAGGGAAGCGAAGCTAGGCGTTGATAGAACCGTTTCACGAGGGTGGTCATTCGATGACCTTGAACACGTCACCGATTGGGGAGAAGGCCTCGACGAACCGTTCCGTGTCAGGCCCGAGGTAGACCGCCATCGACGGGAACGGGGCGGAGTTGTCCGATTTGGAGAACTTGAGCCGGCCGAAAATGAAGCAGCGCGGGTACGGGCGCAGTGAACGGAACCAGCGAGTGTCAGTCCTCGACGGAACCAGTGCGATCGCTTTATCGACCGCACCGTCAACGAACGAGCTGACGAGTTTGTCTATCCACCTGGGAAGGGCATCGCCGTAAGGAGGGTTCATGAACACCCGCCCGAACCACCCGCGGGCTAGTCCGTCGACCTCGACGGTGAAATGCGCTTTAGCGGGGACGTTTGGCCGGCCGAGATTGGAGCAGGGGTCCAAGTCGATCGGTGCGTCGAACGTTGTTTCGACTCGCCGGATGATGTCTTGAGGAGTCCACCAATCGTCAGAGTCGGAGGTGTAGAGCCCAGGGTTCCGTTGAGGCTCTAACTCAGCTTTCTCCGGTTCGCTTGAGACAGCCGCATGGCCGCGGTGTAACCCGGCGTTCTCCGAAGTGAAATGCTGCCCACAGGCGCAATGCCTCACGGGGTGGCTAAACGACTGGTCGCAGCCCCGAGCCCGGCAGTAGTGGACGCGGGTGATCCGGTTGACGGCGTTGGCTACATGCTGCGCGGTCGGCTTGCCGTTGGATTCGGTCACTGCCTCCGACCATGCCTCGCTCATCTTCTCGGGGTCGTCCTTGAGAGGGGCGAGCTCGCGGGCCTGGGCTTCGTTGGGCTTTTCCCCAATTGGGGAATTGACTGATTCGAGCGCTTGGATGACCCGGCCCTGATCTAAGAGTCGATACGGCTGGCTCCGACTGAAGTCGAATTCTTGCTGTGCGTACTCGCGCCAATTCGGGTAGCCCAAGGCTTCCCAGGCCCGCCCATTGTGAGCTTCGAGAAGCAACGACCAAACGTCTGGACCCGGATGCGTTCCGTCAACTCTCGGGCTTGAGATTCACTGAGAGCAACCCCCGCCAAGGTCACGGGCCGTAGAGATCTATGATTCAGGTCGGTGGCTGGGCTCAAGGTTTCCCCTCGTCAGAAGCTCGACTAGGTCATGTCGAGGGATTCGAATCAACCGACCAAGGCGAAGCGACTTCAACTCACCACGTGCGATTAGGGACCGGACAGTGTCTTCTGAAATCCCCAAGATCTCCGCGGTTCCTGGCACATCGGTGACAGCTGGCAAATCCTCGTACATCGCCATCAACGTCTCGCGAGCTGAAGGGGCGGATCTTCTTCCAGGTGAATGAGCCCAACATGAGATGGCGGTGAGAAAACCCTCATTCGCGGGGATCCATGGACGGCAACCCACACCCGGAGTGAGTCCCCGAGCGAAAAGGAATCAGATCTGCACCCGAACTGCCGTGGTGGGTGGTCGCTAGGCTCAGCCGATCGAACCTGAGGAGGAACAAACAATGGCGCACCCCAACGAAGACCTATTGCGACGCGGTTACGACGCGTTCGGGAAAGGTGACATGGCGGCGATCGCCGAGCTATTCGCCGATGACATTGTTTGGCACGTTCCCGGAAATAATCCGCTCGCCGGGGACCACAAGGGCCGGGACAGCGTCCTGGCGTTCTTCGGTAAGAGTGCCGAACTCAGCGGCGGCACTTTGAAGGTGGAGGTGCATGACATCTTGGCCAACGACGACCACGGCGTTGCCCTAACCCGCGGCACCGCCCAGCGCGGCGGCAAGAGCCTCGACAACAACGGAGTCCAGGTGTTCCACATCCGGGATGGGAAGGTTGTCGAGAGCTGGTTGTATGCAGGCGACCAGGCCGCTAATGACGAGTTTTGGTCGTAGCAACCAGACTCGATGACCTGCGCAAGCATTTAGGAGGAGTCGTGAGTACCGAAAGGCTTGTTGGAGGTGACGATGACCGAGGCCCTTACGTAGCGGGAGGAGATCAGCTGGAAGAAGAGGTTGGCGGCTTCGGCTTCAGCAGGCGGCGTAGAGGATGAGTGACGGCGCTCGGTAGGTCAGAGCGAACTCGTACAAGTCTGAGCCGCCCAGTCCTGTCCACTCCACCAGTAGCGCCACGGCCTTAGTCCGAGGAAGAGGCTGTTGAAGGCGGTCTCGGCCGCCGCCTCGGCTTCGAGTACGTCGGAGGACCCGCTTATTTTCGACCTCTTCAGGGTTCGGTCGGTCAGCCCTCGGGCCGGTCGACGATGGCGTGCTGGATTCGACCGCTTAAGCGCGGGAACTCGTCCATCAGCGTCCGGAGATCCCAGCCCATCAAAACGATCATCCGCAGCGGCGAAGTAACGAACCTCCATTCAGCAGCGGAGCGGGGAGTGGGGTTGGGGGTAGGGTTGCGATCGTGTGGGCCAAGCTAATGGGGCTTAATCGAGTATGAGCAGTTGTAGGCCCCGCTCAACATGTGTGACGTTCGTTCCACCGTGGCGTCGGGAAGCACGGCTCTGATGAACTCGAGCTCGCTGCCACACGCCTGGCCATAACGCATCGCGATACCAAGGATCGCGCAGTTGTGCTCGACGATGGCATAGCTGCCGTCGGCCAGTTCGATCGCCTCGGCGAGATAACCGTCGTCGTCGAGGATCCGCGCCAGCTCAGCCATTCGGTCCGAAAAAGCGGTCAAAGGTTGGAGCCGCTTTCGGGCTGCATCAATCCGCCGTTGACGACGGCGGGCAAAGATCTCCTGCATCAGCTCGGGGTCGGCCTCATCGACATAGTCGAGTAACTCGTTGGTGAGCTCGGCGTACGCCCGTGGGTAGAGGGCGTCCGCCGCCGGTGTGAGCGTGTACCGGTGCCGGGGGCGGCCGGGCCCGTTCCTGGTCTCATTCACACCGACCAGGCCGTCGCGTTGGAGCCCGGTTAGCTGCTGGCGGGTCGCAGAAACGGTGAGCTCGGCGGCATCGGCGAGAGCTTCGACCGTCATCTCCCCTGACCGTTTGAGGTTGTTCAGCAGGGTGCGCTTGGTCAGGGGGAGCGCGGTCAACGCCGGATGCTCGACGATCGGCATGACTCGATTCTAGGAGCGTTCGTCCCAGTTATCACAATAAAACCAGTGATTTCTTGTTTTATCGGTCGCCGGTTGGTTAGAGTCGTTGCTCCATGGTCCAGATTGGTTCGGACAAGTGAGCCCGGTGGCGCTGGTGACCGGTGGTTCCCGCGGATTGGGAAGAGCACTGACCGAGTCTCTCCTCGATCGTGGCTTCTCAGTGGTGATCGACGGGCGCGACGCCGACGCACTAGAGGCGGGGCTTGCCGACATCGGAAATGAGCGCTTGGTCGGCGTGGCCGGCGACGTGTCCGATTCCGAGCATCGGGCACACCTCGCCCAGGCGATCGGCACCTTTGGCGGCCTTGATCTGTTGGTGAACAACGCCTCGCTGCTCGGACCCTCTCCTCAGCCTCGACTCGACGTCTACCCGCTCGACGTTCTCCGCCGGGTCTACGAAGTCAACTTTCTGGCGCCGCTCGCCCTCATTCAGGAATTCCTTCCCCTGCTCAGACGAAGCCAAGGGATCATCATCAACATCACCTCCGACGCGGGCGTTGAGGGCTATGAAGGCTGGGGCGGCTACGGGTCATCGAAAGCGGCGCTCGAGCAACTGACCCGAGTCCTCGCCGCCGAGGAGCCCGCCCTTTCGATCTATTGGGTCGATCCCGGCGACATGAATACGCGTATGCAACAGGAGGCGTTCCCGGGTGAGGACGTGAGCGACCGCCCACCTCCCGAGACCAGCGTCCCCGGTCTGTTGAAGTTGATTGACGAGCGGCCTCCATCCGGCCGTTATCAGGCGCGACAGCTCGCGTGACCGTGCCCGCCCTCGACTTCGTGTTGCCCGCCCACCTCGAGAAAGGCGAGCCGCCGGGACGCCGCGACGAGGTGCGGCTGATGGTGGGATCACGGAGCGACCAGCAGATAATCGACACAACCTTTCCCCACCTGCCTGATTTCCTTCGGTCCGGCGATGTGCTGGTGATCAATACCTCCGCCACTTTGCCGGCCGCGCTGGATGCGACCACCGAGCGAGGGGAGCAGGTGGTCGTGCATTTCTCGTCCCGCCTGCCAGATAGCAACTGGACGGTCGAGGTACGCCGTCCCCAAGGGCTCGGCACGAAGCC
>Ga0180121_10001008_pt1 | contig 11895 bp, 9 predicted proteins | sample AntDrymUQ5402106_2_FD_129676 | JGI IMG/M metagenome (GOLD analysis project Ga0180121, IMG submission 129676) | Polar desert sand microbial communities from Dry Valleys, Antarctica - metaG UQ540 (21.06) (version 2) (version 2) | ecosystem: Environmental > Terrestrial > Soil > Desert | place...
AGAATTTTTACTGTCAATGTATTTCGCTTTAAAATTCGCCATCAAATTATTTGCACGTGGGATCAGGTATTGATTGGCAAACCAGAAAATTCCACCCAAAAAAATGGCACCTATCAAATAAGGTCGTAACATCCTGTTGAATTTGATACCGCCCGCAAGCATTGCCACAATTTCAGAGCGGCCGGCCATTTTGGAAGTAAAAAAAATCACTCCTATAAATACCATCAATGGAAAAATCATCGAAATAATAAATGGTATAAATCCACCATAATACTGGGTAAGGATCTGATAACCGGTAGCTCCTGACTTCACAAAATCATCCGTGTGTTCACTGGCGTCAATTACTCCAGCAATAATAGAAAAGATAAGCACCATAAATACAGTGGTGAATACCATTTTTTTTAAGATATACCAATCGAGTTTCTTCAGCATCGGAAGGTAAAAGTAAAGTAAAATGAAGCAGCGCTTATGGTCAAATCCGGAATTAACAATCCACTCATTTTACAGCCGTTGTTGCAATTGAATAACCTGTTCATTTTTCCATCCCAGAAAGCTTCCATTCAGAATTCGTTTCCTTGCTTCTGTAACAAGATGAATATAAAATGCAAGATTGTGCACACTGGCAATTGTTAATCCGAGTAATTCTTTTGATTTGATCAGATGACGTAAATAGGCTTTGGAATAATGGTTGCTAAAGGAACAATCAAATCCTTCATCAATAGGAGAAAAATCGCTTTCCCACTTTTTATTGTTGATATTGATAATTCCTTTAGACGTAAATAACATGGCATTCCGTCCATTACGGGTAGGCATTACACAATCGAACATATCTATTCCTAATGCAATGCATTCAAGTATGTTCCAGGGAGTTCCTACACCCATCAAATAACGAGGCTTCTGTTCCGGCAGGTGTTCGCAGCACCAGCTGCATAATTCATACATCATTTCCTCTGGTTCACCCACACTCAGGCCTCCTATGGCGTTTCCCGATGCATTTTTTGAAGAGACATATTCACAAGAGATTTTTCTTAAATCCGGATAAGTGCCGCCCTGTACAATCGGAAAAAGATTTTGAGTAAAAGAATATGCATCACCTGTTATCTGAAAATGATTCATACAGCGATCAAGCCAGCGATGTGTCAGATGCATAGATTGTTCGGCATACGATCGTTCACCAGGGAAAGGGGGACATTCATCAAAGGACATAATAATATCTGCACCGATTGACCTTTGAATGTCGATAACTTTCTCAGGTGTGAACAAATGTTTTGATCCATCGATGTGAGATTGAAATACAACTCCGTCTTCCGATATCTTTCTTGAGCCTGACAGTGAAAAGACCTGATATCCTCCGCTATCCGTTAGTAATGGTTTTGGCCATCCTGCAAATGCGTGTAAACCGCCAGCCTTTTCCATAATATCCATCCCGGGTCTCAAATAAAGGTGATACGTGTTGCCCAGTATAATTTGTGCGTGAACATCTTTGTCAAGTTGCTCCATTGAAACGCCTTTAACACTTCCCGCCGTACCCACCGGCATGAAGATTGGCGTCCGAATTTCACCATGATCAGTTTCTATAGTACCTGCACGGGCTTTTGAATAGGGATCCGTTCCGTTTACTATATATTGAAGAGAAGACATGTGGGCGTGCAAGTTAGTGATCAGGACAAAACTACAGGTGGGAATTTGAATTGAATAATCAGTTGTATACCGGCTTCTGTAGCTTATTATTGATACCCTTCAATATAAAAATTGAATTAATAAGGGTGTCTGGTTATTCACAGATGTTAATTCCTTCTATATTCATTTCATTCCTTCTATGTTACTTTGTGCGCGCTTCCCGTTTGACCTAAACTGTAGATCATGGATTTAATGACGCTGACCATTGAATGGAGGCAGGTATTGTTTATTCTTTTTTGCCTGGTTACATTCATTCAACTTTTCTATTACTGGTTTTTTTACAGCCGTGTTTCTTTCTTCAAATCTAAGGCAAAGCAAAAATCACAACAGCATCCCGTTAGCGTGATCGTTTGTGCAAGGGATGAAGCTGCGAACCTGGCAAAAAATCTTCCCGGACTTCTCGTTCAGAAATATTCGACCACTCATGAAGTAATCGTTGTAAACCATAACAGTCAGGATGAAACAAGATATTTGCTGGAAGAATTCAAAAAGACATTCAAAACACTTCAGATATTCAATCTGGAACAGGAGGCGAAAGGAATCCCCGGAAAAAAATATCCTTTGTCAATAGGGATTAAGGAATCCAGGTACGAAATTGTTTTACTGACAGATGCCGACTGCGTGCCTTCCAGCGAAAGCTGGATCCAAATAATGCAGGATGGTTATGATGAAAATACGGAAGTAGTGCTGGGGTATGGAGCCTATTACAAAAAACCAGGATTTTTAAATAAGATTATTCGCTTTGAAACTTTTCATGCTGGCATGCAGTACCTGTCATTTGCAATGGCGGGCATACCGTATATGGGAGTAGGCAGGAACCTGTCTTATAAAAAGACTGTTTTTTTCCGAAGTAAAGGTTTTTCATCCCTGAATCACGTAACAGGTGGTGATGATGACCTATTTGTTAACAAAGTTGCGGGCAAAAAAAATACGCGCGTTGTGATTGATCATGATGCTTTCACCTTGTCTGAACCTAAAAAATCTTTCAGTGAATGGTATAAACAAAAAAACCGGCATTATACCACTTCTAAATTCTACAAATCATCTCACAAATTTTTACTAGGGCTCTATTCATTCAGTCACTTCTTTTTCTTTCCTCTTTTTATTATCAGCCTGATTTTTTACGACTGGCGGATTGTATTGGGCGTATTTGCTTTGCGCCTGATTTCACAATCGATCATCTATTATAGCGCGATGAAGAAACTAAATGAAAAAGACCTGTATCAATGGTGGTTTCTGCTTGATTGGTGGATGTTTCTTTATTATTGCATCTTTGCTTTTGCTATATGGAGAAAGCCAAAAAAAAACTGGAACTGATCATCCGATATTTTGCTGATTTCTCCCCACTGCAGTTGCAGCAGTTGGAAGCATTATCACCGGTTTATGAGGAATGGAACAGCAGAATCAATGTTATTTCAAGAAAAGATATGGAAGGTCTCTATGAAAAACATGTCCTCCATTCACTTGCCATTGCAGCAGTTTTCGATTTTCCGGAAAAATATAAAATACTTGATATTGGCACAGGAGGTGGTTTTCCGGGAATTCCATTAGCGATTTATTTTCCTTTAGCCCATTTTCACCTCGTTGACAGCATTGGCAAAAAAATCAAAGTAGTAGAAGCGGTTGTAAAAGAACTTGGATTGGGTAACGTAACGGTTTGGAATGGACGTGTGGAAGAAATGCACAACCAGGTATTTGATGTAGCTGTTTCGAGAGCCGTAGCCCCTTTGAAAGCGTTATGGCAATGGTCAAAGCCTCTGTTGATCAAGAGAGCCGGCGGATTGAACAAAGATGTGTTTACTCATCCCAATGGATTGATATGCCTGAAAGGCGGTGACCTGATTTCGGAAATCGCAGACAGCGGTTGCCTACCCAGAATAATAGAAATTACGGAAGTATTTCAGGAAGTCTGGTTCAAAGAAAAATTCATGGTGTATGTTGAAAAATAATTGCAAAACGATAACTTTTAAAATTCACGCCCACAATCCGCATTATCAGATAGAAATTGGTTTGCAAAATTTTGTTGGATAAGTGATGCAGGAAAATTACCACTTTTGTGGTATTATTCATATCTCCTAACCTATCATCTTTGCTTTTATGGTTATTACGGTTTGTATAGTTGAAGATAACAAAGACATTCGGTCTGCGCTTGAGCAGATCATACAAATGTCTGATGGCTATACATTACTTGCCACTTATAGTAATGCGCAGGAAGCGCTGAAAAATATTCCTTTTGTTAAGCCGGATATCGTATTAATGGATATCAACCTTGGAGAAGGTGAGAATGGAATTTATTGTGTTCGCCATCTCAAACCTGAACATCCGGAAATCCTTTTCATGATGTGTACCGTTTATGAAGATGACGAAAAAATTTTTGAAGCACTCAGTGCGGGTGCCAGTGGTTACATCCTTAAAAAAACCGCTCCTCATAAATTGCTCGAGGCAATAAAAGAACTCCACGAAGGGGGTGCGCCTATGAGCAGTCAGATCGCCAGAAAAGTGGTAGCCGCTTTCCAACATAAACAGCGCACAGAAAATCGGGTGCATGAAAAATCACTCAACCTGCTCACAAACCGCGAAAAAGAAATTCTGGAGCTACTCGCCAAGGGATTATTATATAAAGAAATTGCTGCGCAATTATTCATTTCTCCGGAAACTGTTCGTAAGCATGTTTACCATATTTACGAAAAACTTCACGTTAATAACCGGGTAGAGGCGATTAATAAATTTTATGGAAGGTAAAGCGTATGGCTGCCTAGAGGTTAGTTATCAACAGAACCCTGTTCAACTGGTGAAATTTAAACCAAAAAAAGCTGCTCTTTCAAGCAGCTTCCCATTCGAGTTTGAGTACCCCGTTGGCTTAGTGGATGAGGTTTAATGGTCCTGGTATTTAATTGCCAACCATTGGCAAAGGTATAGGCGTGGCTCATGCCAGCAATACCACGAAGTGGTAGTTTTCAGATCGATCAATTCCATTTTATCTCAAGCCTGTTGTTTTGTCTTTCTATGTCTGCCATCCTTTGGGTTGGATCAATTTCTATGATTTTCAAATCTGCCAATCTGCGATTAATTTCAAATGTATAGTAGGGATGAGTCCACTTCCAGGGTTCAAATTCTACCCTTGGAATCGATCGATCTTCTACAGGTTTTCGTCCAAACATTAAGTACATAGGTATATACACCATTTCTTTTTTGCCATCACTATATTCAAGCAGAATATCTATGGGCATAGGCAACTGGCCGATTTTTTTTAACCGGATCTTCGATTTGCCACCTTCTTCCCATAAACTATCGATCCCATAGTCAATAATTTTAGTACTGTTTATCCAATATTCTTTATACCAATCCAGCTCCATGTTACTCACTTTTTCTGCAATCCGTATAAAGTCATCTGCATTTGGATGCCTGAATCGCCACTGCCTATAATACTCTAACATAATTTTGTCTCGAATGCTTTCTCCGGTAATATATCCCAGTTGGGCGATAAAGACACAGCCCTTTGAATAGGAAGCATTGCCATAAGCATAATGGGTATTGAAATGATCTGCATGTGTGGAAAGAGGTTCTTCCAGTCCACTACGCACCAGAGAAAAATAACCGTCGTAATGTGCTTTATGGTTCCGGGGAAGCAACTTTGTCGCAGAATCAAACGTTCGGAGGCCGGGTGCATTTCCAGCGAGCCTTTTCTTCACAACCTGATCTCTGTAATTTGTTTCCACCAAATCGGTTGCCCATTCTGCAAATCCCTCATCCATCCATGCGTATAAGGATTCGTTTGAACCCAGCAACATCTGGTACCAGTTGTGCATCCATTCATGAAAAACAGTACCCAGACCCGGTCCATTCAATAATGTTCCCATGGGATATTCCATTCCACCATCCCCCCCCTGGATAAACGAATACTGCTGATAAGGGTAAGCGCCGAAATTTTTTATAATGAAAGGATAAACTGATACGGCGGCATCCGCCACCTCCTTCCATTTATTGTCTATCGTTTCAACATATTGACGACTATCTGCATATTTCAAACGTTCATTGTCTGGAAGGTCCAGAAATTCTTTGAAAAGGGATGCAGTGTCCCTGTTGTACAATACGTGAATTGTGGGACCTCCGGGAATTTTTCTGGTAAGATGCTTATAGTCTGGATCTGCGGCCCACATAAAATCGTGAACATTGGGTGCCACGAAATGCCAGGTAAGTTTTTCTGAAGCAGGCCGGTTTATTTTTGATCCGGCATTTTCATAGCCGTAACCTATTTCAGCAGTATTCTGCAGGTAACCAGTACCACCAAGTATATAAGATCTGTCAATTGAAATCTTCACGTCAAAGTCCCCCCATACTCCATAAAACTCCCGGGCAACATAAGGCGTAGGATGCCACCCGTTATAATCATATTCTGCCATCTTAGGATACCACTGGCTCATCGAATAACGGACACCGTTAGCTGCGTCTCTTCCGGCACGCCTCACCTGTACAGGAACCTGTGATTCATAATCCATATCAAATATCACCTTTGAGCGAGGTAAGATGGGTTTTGATAATTGCACTTCCAAAATTGTTTCATGCATCACAAAACGCTGGGGTATACCATTCATCCGGAGAGAAAAAATTTTCTGGTATCCGGTTTCGTTATCAGAAAGATATTGTATTCTGTCCCGAACCCTTGTATCCCAATCAGCACCTCTCCCTATTCTAATCTTTCCCAGTTCCCGGCTACGGACATCCATCATGCTGTTAGACTGAAAAGCATTCCAGTATAAATGATAAAATACCCTGTGGAGTGTATCTGGTGAATTATTGGTATACTCTATTTTTTGCTTCCCCCGGAGTCGATTTGAATTTACATCCACATCAACATTCATGATATATTTTACTCTTTGCTGCCATCTGTCAGGTTGACCTAAAGAAATTACATGGATAAGTAAGATAAATACCAGTAAATAAAATGGCTTCATGTGCATTTATTTGATTAAAAAAACCGCAATGTTAAAGCCCCAATTTTCTTTAAGCAAAATGCGAGCTGTTGCATTGCGGTCTTGTCGCTAAAAGAGCGCTGTTATATAGTCATTTTATCTTTCAACAATTTCCCCTCACTGCTGAAATACAAATTCTTTTTTCTAAGCTCACTCTTGACTACCTGAACACGGTATTGAATTTTACTTTCAGGAAGTTCGATCTTTTGGATCAACCCCGTTTCCCAGTCTGCATATTTGCTTTTTTCAAAGCTTGCTTTTACTTCTTCCGGAATATCTTGCTCACTGATTTCTGTTTCTGTGCTTTCCCAAATGCCTTCATTGGTGAAATGAGCAAGATACTTTTCATCATTCAGATCAAATGTAACCGTAAAACCACGGATTTTATCCCTCCATTCAACATTCGAAGCCATTGGATATTTTTCCTTCAAACCTTCCGTAACTTCAGCAGGAATTTTTCTGATCTGGGCAAATGAAGAGGTGGTGAGGAATAAACAAACTGCAAAAGCAATAAAAGTGATACATTTTTTCATACGATGATTTTAATCAGCTGGTATGCAAAAACCAAACCTATCTACTCTAATGAAATCTTAAAAATCAGGGTAATCCTTCAATTACAATAACAATTTCGCCTTTAACGCCTTTTTCCCTGAAATGACTTGCAACTTCTTCAATAGAGCCACGGACATTTTCTTCGTAGATCTTCGATAATTCCCTGCTCACACTGCAATTTCTTTCCTTTCCAAAATACAAGGCAAGATCACCCAGCGTTTTGACCAGGCGAATCGGAGATTCATATAAAATTATCGTACGGTCTTCTCCGGCTAGTCTCTTTAATAAAGTTTGCCTGCCTTTTTTTAAGGGGAGAAATCCTTCATAACAAAACCGGTTTGTGGGAAGTCCGCTATTTACCAAGGCAGGAACAAAGGCTGTAGCTCCGGGAAGACATTGCACGTTCACCCCTACTTTAATACATTCACGTATTAAAAGAAATGCTGCATCAGAAATACCCGGAGTACCTGCATCCGATAAAAGCGCCATTTTTTTTCCCTGCAACAATTGATTAACCAGATGTTGTAATACCTGGTGTTCATTGTGCTGATGAAAAGGGGTAAGCGGTTTATTGACCTTGTAATGATTCAACAATTTGATGGTAACACGGGTATCTTCGGCAAGAATGAGATCCACTTCTTTAAGTATGTCAAGTGCACGTAAAGTAATGTCCTGCAAATTGCCGATCGGTGTGGGAACAATATATAGCATTATAGAGGGTAAAATGTTCGAAGCCCGAATGGATCCGGTTTTGATTTAATATAAATCACTTGTCAAAAATCAATTCACGCTTACTTCGAAATATTCCATAACCGGATTGGCAAGCAATTTTTTACTGGCTTCTTCGGCAATGAATTTAGCTTGTTCAGGAGTAGCTGCCTCCACCTGTAAAGTAATATTCTTCCCTATTCGAACTTCCTGAACTCCCGTAAGACCCAGGTTTTCTAGCCCACCCATGACCGCCTTTCCCTGCGGATCAAGTAATTCTTTCAATGGCATTATCGTAACCTGTACGCTGTAGGTCATGTGTTTTTGATTTTGAAAACCAAAGATATAATGATGTATAAGAGAAAAACAACAGGTACCGCTAACCACTGTAATATTACTGCTGATGCGATTGCCGCGATCAAAAGGATCAATGCAGGTATATTTTCTTTTATTGAAGATTTTCTGAATTTGAAGGCCATCATTGGCAGGGTGCTTACCATCAACCAACTCAATACCAAAATGATCAGGTATAATATCCATTTATTAAGGAGCAAAGATGTAAAGTTGAAATAGTTATATACTACGATCAACGGCAGCGAAGCTACCACCAAGCCAACTGCAGGAATAGGTACGCCCCGGAATCCAGAGTGATCTGATATATCGAGATTATAACGTGCAAGCCTGTAAGCACCTGCACAAGGAAAAATCAATGCAGGGGCCAGTGCCAGCAAACTAGTATCAAGAGCCGTTTCTTCTTGTATATAACTGATGCGAAGCAACTGATAAAGTATCATGGCAGGCGCCACTCCAAAACTGACAATATCAGCGAGTGAATCAAGTTGCTTTCCTAATAATGAATCGGCATTCAACCACCGGGCAACTAACCCATCGAAAAAATCGAGTATTGCGGCTATCCCTATGCAGGTAGAACCCCACCATATTTTTTCCGGCATCTGTGCCACAAAGGTTCCTTCTTCATTCTGTATTATCAGGCTTTCCCCGGTCTGTAAAATAAAAATGATAGCCAGGCAACCAAAGAATAAATTAGCCAGGGTGAGCAGGTTTGGAATGAATTTCATTTTGGAGGATATACCCGGTTAATAAATCCAGGTGCTTTCTTCTTTTATATGAAAATGATAATGTTCAAATTGTGTACGAAAGATATTCTAAATGATGAAGATAGCTTTTTTACAAGTTTGACTTTCTTTAATTACTTTTTCGTGAAAGTTTTTCAACGATGTTCCGGCTGCTAAGATTTGTGATTCTGCCGGTGGTTTTCATGAAAGATTCAATTTCATTAGTAGTGATGGGTATACCTTTGAACAAATCAATATTACCTGTTTTTGATATCCACACGTTATTTTCAATTCTGATTCCCATTTGTTCTTCTTCTATATAAATACCCGGTTCGATCGTAAACAACATACCAGGCTTTATGGGTTCAGTACGGGAACCAAGATCATGCACATCAATACCTAAATGATGTGATATTCCGTGATACAGATATTTTCTGTAAGCCGGATTTTCTTTGTCCTCGTTTTTCAGATCTTCTTTTTTCAGCAACCCGATCTTTAAGAATGTTCTACCGGCTTCATCTCCCACCGCATCGGTATATTTAACAACGGAAATACCAGGTTTCAGAATACTTTTCGCATACTCATGCAGGTGAAGGCACGCATCGTACACCTCTTTTTGCCGTTTTGTGAATTTTCCGTTTACTGGTACCGTTCGGGTGAGGTCGGCACAATAACCCCCGTATTCTGCACCAAAATCCATCAATATCAATTCTCCATCTTTACATTCCTGGTGATTGGAAACATAGTGCAGAGTTCTTGCACGGTCCCCGCTCGCTATAATTGATCCATAAGCCGGGCCGGTGGCACGTTGTGAAAGAAACGAATGAAAAATTTCAGCTTCAATTTCGTATTCCATTATACCCGGCCTAATAAATTTCAATAATCTCTCAAAAGTTCTGCCGGTGATATCAATAGCTTTTTGAACAACCGCGATCTCTTTGGTAGTTTTGATGGCTCGCAACTCCTTCATTAATCTGGCACTTCTTCTATAATAATGAACAGGATATCTGATTTTCATTTCCTTGGCAAACCGGTAATCACGCACCGGAACCAGGTTCGCTTTCCGGTCATTTTCATTGGTGTTGAGATAAATGGTATCAGCTATATGAATCCACGCTTGTAATAACGGATCAAACACATCGAGCCATACGATTTTTTCTATTCCTGAAATCGCGGTACCCTCCCTGGCCCGCAACCGTTTACCATCCCATTTTTCCTTCAATTCATTTGGTCGAACAAGTACCAGCACTTCCCGGAATTTTGGATCAGGATTATCCGGAAACAGAATGACTATGCTTTCCTCCTGTTCAATACCACTCAGCCAGTAGAGGTCGGAATTTTGTTTGAATCGATGCAATGCATCTCCATTCATTGGCAATTCATCATTGCTATTGAAGATTGCAATCGCATTTTTTTCCATTTTTTCACTGAACCGTCGTCGGTTTGTAATAAAAATCTCCGGATCCAGGGGCATATACTTCATCTCGCGAAAATAGGAATAATGACACCACTTGCAGGGTCTGTCATTTGTAATTTTTATTATACCCGGCCATTTGAATTGCAAAAAAAACGCATCCTCGCTAAATAAAGCCTCTGATTTTCCGCATAACAAATTTCATTGCCTTTCAATAAAAACAGTCAAACATTAAAACATTTTCACTAAAACCCCTCCTTCTATGAAAAGATGCAAAAACTAACGTTTGTTAGGTAAATGATTTTCATTGAGTTATGCTCATAATTGAATGATTTTCAAGCATAACCAGCGTTCTGACTTTGTTTTCAAGGAAATTATCTTCTACATTTGATCTCTAACATTGTTTGTGGATATGGCAGTTTTAACCGTAGAAATTCCCATCAGGGAATTGACAAAAGCAGGTATTAAACCATCCGGGTGCATACATTATCAGTTAACCCCGGAGGAATTGGTTCAGGATACTTTAAGGAAGGGTGAAGGAATTCTCAATGACACCGGTGCATTGGTAATTGAAACCGGTGAATTTACCGGCAGAAGCCCGAAAGACAAATTCACTGTTCGGGATGAAATCACTTCCAATACCATCAACTGGAATGAATTCAATATACCGATCGAAGAAAAATACTTCGATATAATACATAAGAAAATTACAGATTATCTCAATAAGCTACCGGAAATATGGATACGTGATTGCCAAGCTTGTGCAGATCTTCGTTACCGAATGAACATCCGGGTGGTAAATGAAAAACCGTGGACCAACCTCTTTGCTTACAATATGTTTCTTCGTCCGACAGAAGAGGAGTTGGAAGATTTTATTCCCGATTGGCAAATATTATCAGCTCCTGATTTAAAACTGAATCCTTCAGAATGCGGCATCAGACAACAAAATGCTGCAGTCATCAGCTTTAAAAGAAAAACGATTCTTATTGCGGGCACTGGCTATACCGGAGAAACAAAAAAAGGAATTTTTTCCATTTTGAATTATATCCTGCCTCAGCAAAGGGGTGTATTGAGTATGCATTGCTCTGCAAATATGGGTCGAAGGGGAGATACTGCCCTATTCTTTGGATTGAGTGGAACAGGTAAAACCACTTTGAGTGCTGATCCCCAGAGAAAATTGATTGGCGATGATGAACATGGTTGGGCCCATGATGTGATTTTTAATTTTGAAGGGGGATGTTACGCGAAAACGATTGACCTGAATGAAGAAAAAGAACCGGAAATTTTTCATGCAATCCGTCCTGGTGCACTTGTTGAGAATACAACCTTTCACCCAAATCAGAATGTAATCGATTTTGCAAGCAGAAAGATTACCGAGAACACGCGTGTTTCTTATCCTCTTCATTTCATTACGAATGCACAGGAACCCTCCATCGGAGGAATTCCCAAAAATATTTTCTTCCTCACCTGTGATGCGTACGGTGTATTACCT
>Ga0180121_10001009_pt1 | contig 11891 bp, 12 predicted proteins | sample AntDrymUQ5402106_2_FD_129676 | JGI IMG/M metagenome (GOLD analysis project Ga0180121, IMG submission 129676) | Polar desert sand microbial communities from Dry Valleys, Antarctica - metaG UQ540 (21.06) (version 2) (version 2) | ecosystem: Environmental > Terrestrial > Soil > Desert | place...
AGTTTGAGTTAAATTCTTTACTTAGCTCAAACAAAGACTTAAGCTGCCGTATTTTGTTGCTCAAGTTTATGTTCAGAGAGCTTACTTCGGTGAACTTAATTGTATTTTCAATTGCTGAAGCAGAAATGTTCAGCATTGTTTCAATGAACACAATTTCATTTTTGCTTAACTCTGTATTGATCAACTTTTTCCCGAAACAAAGAAGACCGAGATATTTATTCTGAAAATAAATTTTAAAAAAATACTGAAATTCCGAGCTGTTAATGAATATATTTTTATCTTCCACATCGTTCAAAGTAAAAACAGGAAGTTTTGGGAAGATGATTTGAATATGGGTATTGATGTATTTTACATCAATACCTTTCCCGGCTTCGATTGAATAAATATTCTCATCACTTTCATCCGCCTTCAAAAGAATAATTCCTTTTGATATGAGCATCTTTCCCATTATGCTGAGAAGAATATTATTTAAAATATATTTGAGGTCTAATTTACTTGAGATGAGTTGTGAGAATTCAATTAAGGAATTCAGTTCAAGCTGTTTCTGAGCGGGATTATTATCCATTAGATTAATTTGGACAAAGATTATTTAAGCTTGCAATGATTTAATGAGGGTAAGATAATTGTAATCGGAATTTTTATGGACGTATTCTATTTTGTTCATGAATTTTTTCATTATCGGAACTCCAAGACCTCCGATTTTAAAATTCTCAAAATAATCTTTCATATCAGGACTGTTAAGATTATTTGGATCAAATCCATTTCCTTTATATTTCATAATGATTTTAAATTGAGATTTGTCGGTTTGTATTTCAACTTCGATCATCTCTTCGTCGTTATATTTATGAGCGTGTTTTATAATGTTCGTGCAGGCTTCGTCTACAGATAAAATTATCTGGCTTATAGGGCTTTCATCAAAACCAAATTCAATAGCCTTAGCTTCGATAAAGTTTCTCAGCAAAGATAAATTCTTTGTAGAGCTTGCAAACGATATTTTATTGGGGTTGCTCATACGTTTAACCATCAGCTGAATTTTTCAATAGCAGATTTTTCTTCTTTGTAAATCTCAAATAAAATGGGAAAACCAAGCATATCAAAAATGTTATAAATTTTTTCACTCATTGCGCACAGCTTTATATCACCTGAATTATTACGGGCTGTTTCAATAAATGCCATAAAAACACCAAGTCCTGCGCTGCTAATATATGAAAGCTTGTCAAAATTAACGACTATTTTATACTTATTATCAGCGAGCAATTTTTCAAAATACTGCTCGAGCTCTACCGAAGTATGGGCATCGAGAAAACCATTTAAATATAAGATATCAATATTATCCTGTTGCTTAGTATTGATAGTAAATTCTTCCATTATACGGTGTTTAAATTTTTAGCCAAAATCATAAAAATTAACTTCAAAATAAATGGTATTATTTTAATAATCATAACAGGTAAAGTATCATTGATATTAGTATTATTTCAGAAAACAATTATTGCTTTTGCCTTTTCAATAGTCACAAATTCAATATCCGAAGCTTTCAATTTGTATACAATATTTGCATGAGTAATAACATAGATTATAATTCGTAATTAAATTATATTTGTTGCGTTGAATGAAAAAATTTCTACAGTTATTAAGAAAAAACGTAAGAACAGTTGTAGGGGTTTTATCAGGAACTTCTGTTGATGCTGTTGATGTCGTGATTGTGAAGATAAGAGGAATGAATACTTCGACAAAGTTAGAGGTGATGGACTTTGAATCATATCCAATAAATTTCAAGCTTAGAGATTATATAATCAAATGTTCTTCCAATAAAGGAAGTAATGTTGAAAAAATAACTAAATTGAATTTTATTCTCGGGAGTTTGTTTGCAGACTCTGTAAAAAAAATAATTTCCAGGAATAATCTTACAACAAAAAATATAGATTTGATAGGATCTCACGGACAGACGATATACCATTTTCCTTTTGATAAAAAACTCTTCGGTTATAATTCCAAATCAACCCTTCAGATAGGTGATCCGGCTGTAATTGCTAATAAAACGGGCATTACGACCATTGGCGATTTCAGAATTGCTGACATTGCAGCAGGTGGATATGGCGCTCCATTGGTGTCTTATCTTGATTACATATTATTTAATCATAAAAATAAAAACAGGACATTTGTAAACATCGGTGGAATTGCCAATGTAACATATTTAAAAAGATCAGGAAAACAAAATGAGGTAATTGCGTTTGATACAGGGTCCGGAAATATGCTGATCGATTCGATGATGAATAAATTATTTAATAAGAAATTTGATAAAGGCGGAGCTGCTGCGTCAAAAGGAAAGGTGAATGATGGATTGTTCAAATATCTTTGTGGGAGAGATAAGTTTTATAAGAAGGATTACCCAAAGACAACCGGCAGAGAGTATTATGGGCATGATTTTGTGAATGACATCATTGCTAGTTCTAAAATGATGAAAAAGGAAGATATTATTTCGACATTAACCATGTTCATCGCTTATGCAATTCACTATAATCTAAAAAATTTTTTGATTGATGAATTGATAATCAGCGGAGGAGGAGCTAAGAATTATTCATTAATTAACTTTCTAAAAAAATATTTCAAAGGAATAGAGGTTAAGGTTATCAACGAAAACGGGATAAATGAAGATAATAAGGAAGCGGTACTATTTGCAGTATTGGCAAATGAGCTTATCAATGGAAGCAAAACAAACATAACTTCTGTTACCGGTTCTCATACAAATGTTTTTTTAGGAAAAATTTGTTTAGCATAAAAGGATGCCTGATAATATACTGGATAAAGTGGCAATAGTCACAGGGGGTACGGGAGCACTGGGAAGACACGTTGTAGAGAAGCTTGCTCGTGAAGGATTAAAAGTTTATGTTCCTTCAATGACCTTGTCTGAATTCAATTTTGTATTTGATCGTTCACAGGACATAGATAATGATGATTTCAAATTAAAAAGAATATTTTCATTTGTATGCGATGCCACAGATGAAAATTCGGTTAAAGAATTTATTGAAAATGTTTCCATTCAGGAAAAAGGGAACATAACTTACCTTATTAATACTGTAGGTGGTATCTGCGCGAATGAGAATGTTGTTAACCTTTCAACAGAGACATTAGATAAAATGATTAGTATGAATTTAAAATCGGTTTTTTATTTCACAAGAGAATCTTTGAAGGTAATGAAAAACAAGAATTACGGAAGAATAATCTCAATCGGTGCGATTGCAGGACTGGAGCCAACCCCGGGCAGATTTGCATATTCATTCTCAAAGTCGGGAGTAACTAATTTAATGGATACAGTTAGTGAAGAGATGAAACAATTTAACATAAGATGCAACACCATTATACCCGGCGTAATCGATACGCCTGCAAACAGGAAATGGGGAAGTCAAGAAGATGTTATGAAATGGGTAAGGCCTGAAGAGTTAGCTAAAATTATTTATAATTTCATATCGGATGATTTTTCATCTGTCAGACAGAGCCACATAAAAGTTTACGGTTCCTGTTAAAACTAGTACCAACAAACTTAACATATAGAAATATAAGTATGAAAATAGTTGTAACCGGCGGGGCCGGATTTTTAGGATATCATATTTCACAAAAGATAAATCAGATTACGGATTTCAAAAATTGTGTGTTCTTTGATATTGCGCCGTTTGAAAAAGATGAATTCAATAAGGATATTCACTGTATATACGGTGATGTCCGTGATAAAAAGCAGATGGATGAAATGATGAAAGGCGTGGATGTAGTGATCCACTGCGCTGCCGCTCTGCCTCTCTGGAAAAAAAAAGATATTTATGAAACAAATGTAGACGGAACAAGAAACGTACTCGAAAGCTCCGCTAAAAATAAAGTTAACAGAATTATCCACATTTCGTCAACAGCAGTTTATGGTGTTCCCGATGTTCATCCATTGTATGAAACTCATCCTAGACACGGAGTAGGTCCTTATGGTGAGAGCAAAGTTAGGGCTGAAGAGATATGTGAAGATTTCAGAAAAAAAGGTTTACCGGTTTGTGTTTTAAGACCTAAGAGTTTCATCGGAACTGCCCGTCTTGGAGTTTTCCAGATATTGTACGACTGGGTGGAATCAGGAGTAAAAATTCCTATAATCGGTAATGGTAAAAACAAGTATCAGCTGTTTGAAGTGGAAGATCTTGTGAAAGCAATTCTCCTTGCCTCAACTCTACCACTTGAAAATATAAATGATACTTTTAATGTAGGCGCAAAAGAATTCAAAACTGTTAATGAAGATGTAGGAGCAATGTGTGAATATGCTGGGACAGGTGCAAGAGTTATGAGCACACCTGCAGGATTGATAAAACCAATATTAAGAGTCTTCGAATTACTTAATGTTTCGCCGTTATATAAGTGGATTTATGGGACGGCGGACACAGATTCATTTGTGTCAATAGAAAAAGCCGAGCAGAAACTTGGTTGGATACCAATGTATTCAAACTCGGATGCATTGATAAGATCATACCAATGGTATCTTGATAATAAACATACAATTCAGCAAGGAACAGGTGTTACTCATAGAATAGCGTGGAAGCAAGGCATACTTGCTTTCTTCAAAAAGTTTTTATAACATTTAATTTTTCATTTTTAAAGCATGAGAAAATTTATTTTAGACATTAATCCTGCAACGGGTGAATTGATTGAAAAGATCAAATGCTCATCTTCAGGAGAGATTGCATCAGGAGTCAAGCTTGCAAGAAAAGCTTACAAGATATGGAGTAAAACTCCTTTGAAAAAAAGAATAGCTCTTTTCAAAAATATTGCCAGAGACCTTTCTAAAGAGAAAAAAGCCATTGGACAGCTTATAACAAAAGAAATGGGAAAGCTGTACAAATCAGGGGTGGGAGAATGTGAAGGAACTGCATTCGCAATCGAAGAAAACATCAAGATTGCGGAAAAAGCGGCTGAGACTGAAATTTTTAAAAAAGAAAAATTAACGACCGAGGTTCACAGAGTTCCGATCGGAGTTGTCGCAGTAATTACTCCCTGGAATTTCCCTGTAGGTATGCCCGAGTCCCTTCTGACTCCGGCTATTTTGATGGGAAATACTGTTGTATTTAAGCCGTCCGAAAATACACCTCTTACCGGGAAAGCGCTCTATGAAATTTACAATAGGCATCTTCCAAAGGGCGTGATAAATTTAGTACAAGGCGCTGAAGAAGTAGGAGAAATAGTTATAAATTCAGATATTGACATGGTTGCATTTGTAGGTTCTCAAGCTGTCGGAAAAAGGATCATGGAAGTCTGTTCAAAGAGGTTGAATCGTCTCGTGCTGGAGCTGGGTGGCAAAGATGCGATGATCATTTTGAAAGATGCTGATCTAAAAAAGGCTGTTCCATATGCAGTTAATGGTTCGTTGAGAAATGCGGGTCAGGTTTGTGTGTCGGTGGAAAGAATTTATGTTGAAGATAAAATTGCTAATGTGTTTGAAAAGCTGGTGCTACAGGAAGTAAAGAAATACAAAGTTGGAAGCGGCTTTGAGGATGTTGATATGGGACCGATGGTGAGTGAAAACCAAAGGACACATGTATTGAGTCAGATCGAAGAGGCAAAGAAGAAAGGAGCTAAAGTAGTTTTTGGAGGAGAAAAGATAGAAAGGGAAGGATTTTTTATGCAACCTACTGTAATGACTAATGTAAGTGAAAAGCATGACATTATGACTCGGGAAACGTTTGGACCTGTCATTTGTATTCAGAGAGTGAAAAACGCAGAAGAAGCTGTTGAAAAAGCCAACGACACTACGTTTGGTTTGGGGGCCACAGTATGGACTAAGAATATTGAAAAAGGCATACAGATTGCGGAAAAAATTGAATCAGGTATGATTGGTGTGAATCAAGGTATAGGAGGTGTCTCAGGAACACCCTGGGTTGGTATTAAGCAAAGCGGATTCGGGTATTTAGGTTCAATTGAAGGAACAAGACAATTTACAGTTCCAAAGAAAATATCCTATAGACAAAAATAAAAATTTAATGTTTAGGAATTTAGAATTGCCTCTGCAATTGTAGTTGAAGTTCTGGCATTCATTTCAAATTGGTGATTAAATTCCGTTTTAAAATTGTCCCATAGTTTTCCAATGTGTGTCTGCTTTGGAATTAAATCATCGTCAAATATTTCTTCTCCGGGTTCAAAGTTTAATTCGCATGCATAAATATTCGAAGGGTTTTTGTAATCAAATATTGGAGGACCAAATCTCCTGCAAATCAATGGACGCCCATCATATATAGTACATTCACCTTTGTCTCCTAAGGCAGGACAAGGAATTCCGGATTTTTTGGAAAAATCGCCTGATTTATCCTTGGTAATATTAACGGATGCTAAATAGTTTTTTGCTTTATTCTTTAATAAACTTCTTTTTTCATCATGCAATTTAGTTACAAATTTCGTTATCACAAATTCATCTATTAAAGTAATATTGAAGATCTGGTGGCAGCACTGCGAACAACCTTTGCAGCATTTTATTTTATTACCGTATTTATCAGTATTCCTGTCAAATTCTTTTTGAACAAGATCTATAATTTCAGAATGTCTCTTATTAAATGATTCAATATTCAATTAACTTTTCTATTAATATATATATATAACGAACAATTAAAAAGTATTGAAGTCATGATATCTATTCTGAATTTTAACTTAGGTTGAAACTCTTTTTGAATCAAATGCTGTACCTGATATAGTTTTTATTATTAATAGTCCAAACATGTGCAAGACTTTGCTTTTTTTTCTTTTGAAAGTTTTCTGTTTATAAAATGAGATGCTCCGATCAGTAATGCTCCAAACGGAGCAATAATAATAAATAGTTTGCCATGTATATCATTTTCTGAAGTTTGAAAAATCAATTTATCATCGACAGAGTGGTCATGGAAAAAGAAATGTCCAATTAGAACTATCAGAAGGCCGATAAGAAAGATTGCAAATGGATATACTTTACGGTGATGGTTAAAATACCCGTGTTTAAAAGTATAAAAGCCGATTATTATACTGGAAGCGATAAAGGAGTATTCTAGCAACGGATTAGCCACGAATTCCATACCCACTAATGGTAAAATTACAATAATAAATGGCATTAATGCACAATGTATTGCGCATATTGTAGATGCAGAAAAACCAATAAGATCCAGTTTTAAAGCTAAATTATGTTTTAACTTGCTTATCATAATAAATTAGTGTGTATTATTGCGAATCGTTTGCAATGTAAATCTTTACAAAATTTAAAACAAGTCCTATCCTTGTTCCAAATGATCTAATAATTTGGGTTCAATAACTTGCTATTGCATGCTATTGCTAATTAGAAAATTTAAACTTTAAAATTCCAAATTGATTAATTATTTTATAAAAATCTAAAATTGTTATAAAAGTGATATCAAGCTTAATAATGGGGGTAAGCTTAAGTGCGGCAAGTGGATTCAGATTATTTGTTCCGCTTTTTATATTGAGCCTTGCAAGCCTTGCAGGATGGATTGATTCAGGAAAAACCTTTGAATGGATTGCAACATATCCGGCATTAATCTTATTTGGATTTGCATCTTTGCTGGAAATAATAGGATATTATTGTCCATGGATTGACAATATGCTTGACTTAATTGCAACACCGCTATCAATATTTGCAGGTATTATTTTAACAAGCGCGGTCTTAACAGATACTTATCCTTATCTTAAATGGGCTGTTATAATTGTATTCGGCGGAGGGGCTTCAATGAATGTACAGCTATTAACTGTAAAGGCTAGAGCACTTTCTTCTGTTTTTGCCAGTGGAAAAGGAAATTCCATTGTTTCAACCATTGAAAATATTTCATCGATTGTCATTTCAGTTCTGGCGATTTTTATTCCGGTTTTATCTCTCATACTATCCGCTGCTATAGGTTATTTAATTTACCTGAAAATTGTTAAAGAAAAAAAAGAAGAAACTACATAAATCTTGACTGAAATACCTTTAAAAAATTCTAAATTAATTTTAATTTTACAATCCACTTTCTAATAGTGACCGGTAGATGATAAATAGAATTTTTTTCTAGCAATTTATTAATTATTTTGACGACAGTTTCGCGAGAATGGCGGAATTGGTATACGCACCATCTTGAGGGGGTGGCGCTGGAAACGGCGTGAGGGTTCGAGTCCCTCTTCTCGCACACTGAAGTCCTAATTGCATTATCAATTATCTTGATTATTATGATTAATCGTGATATATTTGATGCTTTAATTTACAAAATTAAATTTAATATATCACATTGAGTAAAAGATATTACGAGTCCTATATCATTATTGATGGTAATTTAGAAGATACCGCGATTGATGAAGAAATAACAAAATATGAATCTTTTTTTAGGAAAAATGAGATTGAAATTAATAATCTTGAGCGGATGGGTAGAAAAAGACTGGCTTATCAAATAAAGAAAAAACAGAATGGTTTTTATGTTTGCTTCCAAATTACAGCCCCACCTCAAACAATCTCTAAGCTAGAAAGAACTTATAAACTTGACGAAAATATTTTAAGATATTTGACCGTATATATGTCACCCAAAACAATCCGGGAAAAAGAAGATCATCTCAAGAATAAAGCGATCATACAGTCTAAGTATGAAGAAACAAAAAATAACCTTGCAGCTTCAGAAAATACTGTTCCGGTACCGGAGGTTGTTGCGGCTGTAGAAGTACAAATTTAGATTTATAATTTAATAACTTAATAATAAACTCATAATTATTTTTGGAGGAAAAACATGGCTGATTTTAAGATGCCTGAACTGAATTCTGTCGTAATAGCAGGAAATTTAACAAAGGATCCTATCTTTAGACAAACTACCTCAGGAACTCCTGTAGTTAACTTCTCTATTGCCAGCAATAGAAGGTTTAAGGATAAGAATGAAGAATGGAAAGAAGATGTATGTTATGTCGGTATAGTAGCCTGGAACAGACTTGCTGATAGCTGCAAAGACAGATTGAAAAAGGGGAATGCCGTTCTGGTAGATGGTGAGCTACAAAGTAGAACTTTTAAAACGGAAGATGGTTCTAATCGTACTATCGTAGAAATAAAAGCAAGAAGAATTCAGTTTCTGAATAAAAGAGGAGGAACAGCACCTTTAGAAAAGGAAGATGATATTACTTCTTTTACAGATGAATCATTTGATTCTTTGCTTTCACCGGAAGATTCAGATTTGATCAAAGGATCAAGCGCCAAATAAACTTACAAATTTTAATTTCTAATAAGGGTGGTCACTTGTTGTTTCCACACTTATTATTTATAACTCATACTACAAATTAATATATAAATGAAGGTTATTTTAAAACAAGATTATGATCTTCTTGGGGATCAGGGACAGATTGTAGAAGTGAAAAATGGTTATGCCCGTAATTTTTTAATTCCAAACGGAATTGCAACTACTGCTAATATTTCAAATCTAAAGACTTTTGAGGAAGTTAAAAAGCAGAAAGGCCGGAAAGTTAAGAAAGAATCTGATGAAGCGCTGAAGCTTGCTTCCGATTTGTCAAGTCATTCCATTGATATTTCTCTAAAAACCGGTGAGGATGACAGGGTATTTGGATCTGTAACTTCACAAATGATATACGATGCCTTGATTGAAAAAGGGTTTAATAACATCGAAAGGAAGAAAATAATTTTAAAAGAACAGATTAAGTCTTTAGGAGAGCATGAAATTGAGGTGAAGCTTCTACATTCTGTGGTTGCTAAAATAAAAGTGAATGTACTGAAAGAAAAGAATGAAGAATCTCCTTCGGAAGGTGAAAATGCAAAAGAAACAATTAAGACAGAAGAAAAAGAACCTTAATATTTTTTAAATTTTTTACAAATAAAAAACCCGCAAATTAATACTTGCGGGTTTTTTATTTTACACAGAAAATCTATTAGAAATTATAACCTAACGAAATATAATATTTTGGTTTAGAAAATTTATCAAGATCATAACTCCATGCCACATCGAATTTAAACGGGAAGCCCAGGAAGTTCATCCTGGTTCCAAATCCAGTTCCAATCAATAAATCATTTGTTCTTACTTTTCCATCTGCTCCTTTACTGAATAATTTTAACGCATCACTGTTTGTCCAGGCTGTTCCAGCATCAACAAAGGTAACACCTTCTATATTAGCGAATCCTAAGGGTAAAGCCCCGAATATAAGATATTTAAAAAGTGGAAATCTCATTTCAAGGTTAAGTATAGAATACTTGGAGCCCGACATTCTGTCATAATTAAATCCTCTGAGTGGGAAGCCTGGAGATGAAAACGCAAACTCTTCAATGTTCGAAATTGGAAGATTATTATGCTCATATTCTCTGTTTATCCAGTTATCCGTTCCACCGATAAAGAATCTCTGAGGATTCGGTCCCATACTTGCCCCTCCTGATAATCTTGTCACAAATGTATAGTCATCTCCGAGCTTTATATAATTTCTAATGTCTCCAAGAACTGAACCAAAACCAATTCCTTCCGGTCCTAATTTAGGGGAACCCAATAAAGTTAAATTATATCTTGTTCCTGAAACAGGAGCAGTGTAACCAAACACTGTATTGTCATGAACAAAACTAAATGACGGTATAATCAATGTTTTTCTTGAAACAGGTTCTATGGAAAGATCAAGATTCTCCCGAGAAATGTGCTCAATCGTCATACTTCCCTCAACTCTCTTAAATCTTGAAATTGGATAAGATGCAGAAACATTTCCTCCTAACGTTCTATATCTGTAAAGGTAATCAAAAATATTATTTCCATATGTAATGAACCTGGCAGTATGAAATAATGCAAACCCATAATCAATCCTTTTCGGCAAAAAATAATATGCAACTGCATAATCGCTATTCTTCAAATCTATAACCATAGAAGTCTGTATGTATATTCTATGATTTCCAAGCATATCGCTTAATGCGACTTGTGCAACTCCCTGCAGTCCGTAAAATGAGGTGTAATTGGCATTCCCATAAACTAAATCGGGGGAAAATTTAATTTTGTAATTCTTTATTCTGAATGAGCCGTCAGGATTTACATTGTCAGCTATCTTAAAATTCATATTATCATAATATGAAGTATCTGTCTTGATATCTTTAAGAGATTTAGGTGAATCAAAACTTATTTTCACATCATCGCCGTAATACTTGGCTGTGTCTTTAAACTGTTTATTCTCCAGTGTGTCAGAAGAAAGCTCCGAAGTCATATCAGTTGTTGTATCCGTAAGTTTTGCTCCCGGATTATTTCCAGTAATTACTCCATTTGAATCCAGAAATAAAACGGTGTCTTTCTGCACAATATTTAAGGGATCCTTTTCCTTGTTGTGTTCCCATCCGAATTTGTTAGCAAAGTCTAAACTCTTTTTTTGATATTCAGTAAGCTCAAGCTCCTTTAATCCGATATTTCTTTCAAAAGGATTATCTATTGAGAATATATCATACCCGCCTTTATTCAATGATACAAACAAAAGCTTCTTTCCGTCCTTTGATAATGACAACTGGTCAATTGGGTTAAGCGCATTTGTTATTGGTCTATCCACTCTATCTCCGGCAGAATCTATCTCTCTTAAATATACATTGCTGATACCGTTCTTATCAGAAATATATAATACCTTTTTTCCGTCAGAACTAATTTGAACATAACTTTCCTTTGCATCTTTGGTTTCACTAAGACGTTTGATTTCTTTAGTATTTATATCTATCGAATAGTAATCTGTATTTGAATAATCATATTTCCACATTTTCAGATCAGATGGGATAGTTTTTGAATCTAAATAATTTCCCCTGTCAGAAGTGAAGAATATAGTTTTTCCGTCGGAAGACCACGTAGGATTTGCATCAGAAAAAAGATCATTGGTCATTGCTTCAAGTTTCCGGGTCTTAACATCATATAAATATAAATTTG
>Ga0180121_10001010_pt1 | contig 11878 bp, 10 predicted proteins | sample AntDrymUQ5402106_2_FD_129676 | JGI IMG/M metagenome (GOLD analysis project Ga0180121, IMG submission 129676) | Polar desert sand microbial communities from Dry Valleys, Antarctica - metaG UQ540 (21.06) (version 2) (version 2) | ecosystem: Environmental > Terrestrial > Soil > Desert | place...
GCCAGCGCCGATCGCCGTGTACTGTCGGATCAGCCACTCGTCAAGCTGACGAGCACTCGTGCGCCCACGTAGCTGTCAACGGGCCACGAAGGCCGCGCTGGCGTAGGCGCGGTCGGCCGCTCGCCGCGCTCGGTCGAGCCGAGGGGCGTCGTAGGTCGCGTTCAGCGCCCGCTTCGCCTCGTCGCGCGCGGCTGATGGACGTTGCACCCGGTGTTCGGGCACCTCTGGCGCGGGTGAGCTCAGCCGCACCGCTTGGGTGTCACGCTGGTACTCGCTCCAGCTCAGACCTCCCGACAGGAACTCTCCGAGCTGATGCTGCCAGAGGGGGCGGCGAGCTCGCTCCTCGATGATCTCGAAGGCCACCGCGACGTTGGCTTCCGAATCCTCGAACGGAACGAACTCCGTGCCGAACCGCTCGTTCACCCGGCCGATGGCCCCGCCCATGTCGGTGGTCACGCTCTCGAAGCTCGCCACGACTATCCGGTCCAGCACGGGCTCGACCCTTCGATAGAAGTCCGTGTAGGAACGGAGCCACTGCGCGATCGGCACCGTCGGCTCGCGGATCGCCGCCGACAGCACGGTGTCTCGGGGCGGCCGGATCGGCATCAAGGTCGGTACCCCTGCGCCCGTCGCGGCCAGCAGGTGCGCGACGGCGTGCAGATGGTGGGCAACGCGAACGTGATCGTTCTGCGCGAGCTGGAATGCGACCACCGCGAAAGTCGACGCCGACCGCGTGAACCCTTCGATCAGCAGCTGCGTGTCGGAGCCCAGCGTGCTCTGTGGCTGCCGGCGCCGCGAGACCGGCAGGTAGACGACCGGGTAGCGCGCCATGACGCGACGGGTCGCGTGCCGGGCCGACCCGGCGACGGTCCAGGTCCGCGCCGGGGTCGCTTCCATGACGGCAATCTACTCGGCGGCGCCCCGCCAAGGAACTCCCTCGCCGGGTCGGTTGTCTAGACTGTTGGCTTCCCGTCAAGACCGAGGAGGTTCAAGCCATGCCCACCGCAACGTTCGTGACGAACCAGGGTTCGTTCACCGTGCAGCTCATGCCTGACCACGCACCGAAGACCGTGCAGAACTTCGTCGACCTCGCGAACGGGAACCGTTCGTGGACCGACCCGCGCGACGGGCAGTCGAAGCAGGAGGCGCTCTACCCCGGCACGATCTTCCACCGCGTGATCGATGGGTTCATGATCCAGGGTGGCGACCCGGCCGGCACCGGCATGGGCGGGCCCGGTTACACCTTCGAAGACGAGGTGCCCGCCGACGGACCGTCGTTCAACCGGCCCGGACTGCTCGCGATGGCGAACGCCGGGCCCGGCACGAACGGGAGCCAGTTCTTCGTGACGGTCGCCCCGTCGGACTGGCTCACCGGCCGCCATACGATCTTCGGGGAGGTCACCGAGGGCTACGACGTGGTCGAGCGCATCTCGAAAGCGCCAACCGGCGCACAGGACAAGCCCGCCGACGACGTCGTGATCGAGCGCATCGACGTCACCGAGTGACGGCGGTCTGCTGCTACGGCGATTCGAACACGTGGGGCTACGAGGCATCGACCGAGGATCGACTCCAGCGCTGGCGACGATGGCCTGGTGTGATGCAGCGTGAGCTCGGCGACGATGTGCACGTCATCGAGGAAGGTCTCAACGGCCGGACGACCGTGTTCGAGGATCCGTTCGAACCCGGCCGAAACGGCCGGACCCACCTTCCGGTCGTGCTGAAGACCCATGCGCCGCTCGACCTGATCGTGATCTGGCTCGGCACCAACGACCTATTCGTACCGGGCGGGATCACGGCGCAACACGCCGCGCGCGGCGCCCTGACGCTCGCCGAGATCGTGCGAGCGAGCGACGCGGGACCTGACGACGAGCCACCGGAGGTGCTTCTGCTGATCTCTCCGCCCTTCGGCCCGCTCGGTGTATGGGAACACGACTCACCCCACGGCGAGCTCGAGTCGAGGGCGTTCGGTGACGCCTTCCGCCGTCTTGCCGATGAGAGTGGAGTACCGATGCTCGACCTGGCGCCGTTCGCGGAGTCGAGCCCGATCGACGGCATCCACTTCGAAGCGGCCGATCACGAGGCGATCGGCCGGGCGGTCACGACGAAGGTTCGCGACCTGCTCGGCACAGGCTGACCACTCAGCCCGGACGATCGAGACGGTAGATCAGGTGCCCCCAGCCGACTCGGATCGTACCGCGCCAGACGTCGAAGCCGAGCTTCTCGGCGACCCGTCGGGACGGCGCGTTCTCCGGACGGATGAGTGAGATCAGGAACGGGACGTCGAGCGAGGCGAAGGCGGCGTCTCGGCACGCGGCGCCCGCTTCGGTGGCGATGCCCTGCCGCTGGCGTGCGCGCAGCACGTGCCACCCGAGCTCGACGTACGACTCGCCGTCGGCCTCTTGCACGGTGGGGCCGCAGTCACCGATCACCTCGCTCGTGGCGCGGTCCTCGACCGCGAGGAGGCCGAACCCGTCACGCTCGTAGCGCTCGAGCTGCCGGTCGATCCATGTTCGCGTGCCCGCACGGTCGAACGGCGACGGGTAGTAACGCATCGACTCAGCGTCACCGAGCACCGCGAGCAGTGCTTCGAGGTCAGACCCATCATCACGGAACGGCCTGAGTCGAAGGCGCTGCGTCTCGATCGGCGTGGCGATGCGCACGGCGCGAGGCTACCCGCCGACGGCCCACTCACGGCATACTTCGGTCGTCACGTCAGACGCGCAGTCGCCGGACCATCAACCGCAGAGGAGGGGCAGTTCATGACCGACAGACCCAACGTGCTCGTGACCCGTCCGATCATGGATGCACCGATGGCTCGCCTGCAGGAGCGGTGCGACGTCACCGTGCACGAGAACGATTTTGGCATCCCACGCGACGAGCTGCTCTCGGTGATCGAGGGCCGCGACGCGATCGTGACCATGCTCACGGAGAAGGTCGACGCCGAGTTCCTCACGGCAGCAGGGCCGCAGCTCAAGATCGTCGCGAACCATGCCGTGGGCTTCGACAACGTCGATGTCGCGGCGTGCACCGATGCCGGCGTGCTCGCCACGAACACGCCCGACGTGCTCACCGAGACGACCGCCGACACCGCCTTCGCCTTGCTCATGGCTGCGGCCCGCCGCGTCGGCGAGGGCGAACGGTTCCTGCGCGCGGGCACTCAGTGGATCTGGGGACCGCTGATGATGCTCGGCCAGGACGTGCATCACAAGACGATCGGCATCGTCGGGTTCGGCCGCATCGGCCAGGCCGTCGCCCGCCGCGCGAAGGGCTTCGGCATGCGCGTCGTCTACAGCGACGCCGTGGAGCTTCCGCCCGAGGTGGAAGCCGAGACAGGCGCGGAGCGGCTCGAGCTCGCAGACCTGCTCGCGCAGGCCGACTTCGTCTCGATCCACACGAACCTCACGCCCGAGACGCGGCACCTGTTCGGCGCCGAAGCGTTCCGTGCGATGAAGCCCACGGCGGTCGTCGTCAACACGTCGCGCGGGCCGGTAATCGACGAGGCCGCGCTCGCCGACGCGATCGAAGCGGGCGAGATCTTCGGCGCCGGCCTCGATGTCTTCGAGCGTGAGCCCGAAGTGGAAGCTCGCTTGCTGAAGCTCGAGAGCGCCGTGGTGATCCCCCACCTGGGCAGCGCGACGGTCGACACGCGCAACGCCATGGGCGACCTCGTGGTCGACAACGTGTTCGCTGCGCTCGACGGCGAGCGCCCACCGACGCTGCTGAACCCCGACGCGTACAGGGGGTGATCGTGGTGACGGGCCGGGCCGGCTCGCGCCGCGAGGGCCCGCGGTCCCGCGCGCTCCGCAGCGACGTCCGGCTCCTCACCACGATGCTCGGCGATGCGATCGCCGAGAGCGGCGGCGTGGCGCTGCTCGCCGAGGTCGAGGCGCTGCGCACGGCGACGATCGCCTACCGGGGACATCCGGCCGAGGCTCGGCACCATCGCATCACCGAGCTAGTCGGCGACCTCGACGCGCGCCGGGCCGAAGACGTCATCAGGGCCTTCACGTGCTACTTCCAGCTCGTGAACCTGGCGGAGGAACGCCATCGGGTGCGGACCCTTCGCCGACGAGCCCGATCGGGGAAGCCGGTCAAGGACTCGATCGCGGCGCTCGAGGCTGACCCCGCGTCACTCGTGGATGTGCGCATCCAGCCGGTGCTCACTGCCCACCCCACCGAGGCGAAGCGCCGCGCGGTCGCGGAGAGCCTGTGGCGCATCGGGGCCCTCATCGAACAGCTCGACGGCTCCCCTGGTGCGACCGGCGAAAGCGAGCGGGAGCTTCACCGGCGCCTTCGTGAGGAGATCGCGGGCCTGTGGCGCACCGACCCGATCCGTCCGCATCGCCCCGAGCCCCTCGACGAGGTGCGGGCGGTGCTCGCGCTGTTCGACCAGACGATCTTCACGACGTTGCCGGCGGTCTTCCGTGAGATGGACCGCCTGCTGGACCCTCGGGGCTCGGGGGCCAGACCCCCCGCGTTCGAGCCGTTCCTTCGATGGGGAACCTGGGTCGGCGGCGATCGCGACGGGAACCCCGGTGTGACCGCCGAGGTGACGCGCGCAGCGGTCGCGATCCAGTCCGACCATGTGCTGCGGGGGCTCGAGACGGCCACCAGAAGGATCGCCCGGGCGCTGTCGGTCTCCCAACGCGACGTGCCAGCGAGCCGAGCGCTCCGGAGACGGCTCGCGCACGCCGCGACCGCGATGCCTCGCGTGGCGCCCGAGCTCGAGCGCAAGCTCTCCGACGCCCCGCACCGGCGCATGCTCGCCCTCGCCGCGCACCGCCTCGCCGCCACGCGCGACGGCGCGCAGGGCGGGTACGCCCGGCCGCAGGAGCTCTTGCGTGACATCGACACGCTGCAGCGCTCGCTCGCCGACGGCGGGGCGCCACGCCTGGCCTTCGGGGAGCTCCAGCACCTGCGCTGGCAGGTCGAGACCTTCGGGTTCCATCTCGCGTCGATGGAGGTACGCCAGCACTCGAGCGTGTTGGCCGTCGCCCTCGCAGAGCTCACCGCGGCCGGACGCGGCCCGGCCGCGAGGCCGTCATCCTCGACGCGGGAGGTGCTGGCCACCTTCCGCGCGATCGCCGACATCCAGCAGCGTTTCGGCGTCGAGGCGTGCGACCACGTGGTCGTGAGCTTCACGCGCTCGGCCGACGATCTCTCCGGGGTGGTCCGCCTGGCCCGTCTCGCCGTGCCCGAGGCCCCGCCCGAGGTCGTGCCGGTTCCGCTGCTCGAATCGAGGAAGGAGCTCGCCGCGGCACCGAGCATCCTCGACGCCTGGGTCGCGAGACCCGAAGCTCGCCGGCTGCTCCGACGACGAGCCGGCGAGCTCGAGGTCATGGTGGGCTACTCCGATTCCGCGAAAGAAGTCGGCATGCTCGCGGCGAACCTCGAGCTCTACGGCGCCCAGCGTTCCATGGCAGCGTGGTCCCGTGAGCATGGCGTCCGGCTCACGATCTTCCACGGGCGCGGTGGGGCCCTTGGGCGCGGAGGAGGCCCGGCCAGCGCCGCGATCACCGCCGAGCCGCCGGGCTCGGTCGCCGGACGCTTCAAGGTGACCGAGCAGGGCGAGGTGGCGTTCGCCAGGTACGGGAACCCAGCGCTCGCCCGCAGGCACCTCGAACAGATCACGAACGCGGTCGTGCGAGCCTCGGCCGAGGTCGCGACCAGCGACCCGGCTGACCGGTTCCCCGACGAGATCGACCTGCTCTCGCGGGCCTCACGCGAGCACTACGAGGGCCTGGTGCACGGCGAGGGGTTCGTCGAGCTCTTCCGCAGGGTCACACCGATCGCGCAGATCGGCACGCTGCCGATCGCGTCGAGACCGACCTCGCGGGGCATCGATGACGCCACTGCACTCGAGGATCTGCGAGCCATCCCGTGGGTGTTCGCCTGGGGACAGAGCCGCATCAACCTGACGGGCTGGTACGGGCTCGGCGCCGGGCTCGCCGAGGTCTCGACACGCCGTGGCGGCATCACGACGCTCCGTGCGATGGCGCGCGACTGGCCCTTCTTCGCCACCCTGCTCGACAACGCGGAGCTCTCGCTCGCGAAGGCCGATCCCGCGATCGCGGCCCTCTACCTCGCCCGGGGACAGCGCCCGGACCTCACCGCCACGATCCTCGACGAGATGGTCCGCACCACCGAGCTGGTGCTCTCGGTCACCGGGCACACCAGGCTGCTCGACGGCCGCCCTGACCTGCAGCGGGCGATCGAGTTCCGCAACCCCTACGTCGACGCCCTCTCGTTCCTGCAGATCCGATTCCTGGACGAGCGGCCCAGCGCGCGCACGGAACGGCTGATCCAGGCCTCGATCAGCGGCGTCGCGGCGGGGCTGCAGAACACCGGCTGACCCGGGGGCGAGCGGAGCCAGTTGTCCGCGCGGGTCGCGTACGTGCCATACTCGGCGCTTCCTTGAACCTGCGTTCAAGTGAGGAGGGATCCGCGGCTGCCCGCGGAAGGAAGGATCGCACCATGAGCGAATCGACGATGCCGGTGCTCAACCCCGGCGACCGGCTGCTCTGCGGGCCCGGCCCATCGAACGTGCACCCGGCGGTGCTCGACGCCATGCGCCTGCCGATGAACGGCCACCTCGACCCCGACTTCTGGGACACATTGCTCGACCTCGTCACCGGCTTGCGAGCGTTGTGGCGCCGGCCAGAAGGCGGTCTCACGATCGCGCTCAGCTCGTCGGGAACGAGCGCCATGGAAGCCGGCTTCATGAACCTCATCGACCCCGGCGACACCGTGATCAGCTGCCACTGGGGCTTCTTCGGCTCCCGCTTGAACGACTTAGCCCACCGTGTGGGCGCCAACGTGGTGGAGCTCACGGCCGACTTCGGCCAGATCGTGAGCGTCGATCGCATCATGGAGACGCTCGCCGCGAATCCCGATGCGAAGGTCGTGAGCATCGTGCACGCCGAGACCTCCACCGGGGTGGACTTCCCCCTGGCGGAGCTCGCCGAGGCGATGCGCGGAAGCGGGTCCGAGGCACTGCTCTACGCCGATTGCGTCACCTCGCTTGGCGGCCAGCAGGTCGAGGCCGAGGCGTGGGGCATCGACTACGGGTATTCGTGTTCGCAGAAGGCGCTCGGATGTCCGCCGGGGATCGCGCCAGTGACGGTCAGCGAGCGCGCGGTCGGCGCGATGGCACGCCACCAGGGACCGGTCCCCTACTACTACGACTTCGAGGAGCTCTCGAAGTACTGGATCGACCGGCCGATCACCTACCACCACACGATGCCGATCCAGCAGTATTACGCGCTGTACACGGGCATCCGGCTCGTCCTCGAGGAAGGTCTCGAGGCGCGGTGGGAGCGCAACGCCGACGCCGGGCGCTACTTCCAGGACGAGATCCGCTCGCGTGGCTACGAGCTGCTCGCTGCCGACGACCGTCAGCTCGTGGAGCTCACCGCCATCAAGGTGCCCGAGGGTATCGACGGCAAGGAGATCCAGACACGCATCCTGCGCGAGCACGGCATCGAGGTGGGGGGCGGGCTCGGTCCGAAGGCGCCGCCGATCTGGCGCGTCGGCCTGATGGGCGTGAACGCGAACCGCGAGACCGCCGATCGCGTGCTCGCCGCGTTCGACGCCGTGCTCCCTCGCTCGGCCTGAGCTCATGGCTCGCCCAAGGAGATGAAGAAAGCCCGGCTGCATCGCAGCGAGCTCGCCGTACCCGGCACGAACCTGCGGGCCATGGAGAAGGCCGCCGGGTTGGATGCCGACGTCGTGTTCCTCGACCTGGAAGATGCCGTCGCCCCAGCCGACAAGGAGCAGGCTCGCGCCAACGTGACCGACGCGCTCGGCGCGCACGACTGGTCGAACACCGCCGTCAGTGTCCGTGTGAACGGCCTCGACACGCACTGGTGCTACCGCGACATCGTCGATGTCGTGGAGGCGCGTGGCGAGGTGCTCGACACCGTGCTGGTGCCCAAGGTCGGCTCGCCTTCAGACGTGGAGTTCGTCGCGACCCTGCTCGACCAGATCGAGCAGCGCAACGGATGGGAAGCCGGCCGCATCGGCATCCACATCCTGATCGAGACGGCGGCCGGCATGGCCAACGTCGAGGCGATCTCGCGAGCCCGGCCCGACCGGCTCGAGGCCATGGTGTTCGGCGTGGCCGACTACGCGGCGAGCGTGCAGGCGCGCACGACGAACATCGGCGGCGCGAACCCTGACTACTCGATGCTCACCGATCCAGACCCGGGGAACGGTGCAAGAAGCATCCACTGGGGCGACCAGTGGCACTTCGGCATCTCGCGCATGGTCGCGGCGTGTCGCGCGCAGGGGCTGCGTCCGATCGATGGGCCGTTCGGCGACTTCGCCGACGCCGACGGCTACCGAAGCGCCGCTCGGCGCGCGGGCGCCCTGGGGTGTGAGGGCAAGTGGGCGATCCATCCGTCGCAGATCGAGCTCGCGAACGAGGTCTTCACGCCGGCCGAGGCCGAAGTGGATCGGGCCGAGCGCATCCTGCAGGCAATGGAAGAGGGAGCAAAGGAAGGCAAAGGGGCTGTCTCGCTCGATGGCCGCCTGATCGACGCCGCGTCGATCCGCATGGCCCAAAACCTCATGCGCAAGGTCGAACAGATGCGAGCCCGCTGACGGGCCCGCAGAGGAGAGGCACATGAATATCCACGAGTACCAGGCGAAGTCGTTGCTCCGGCAGTATCGGGTGACCACGCCACGAGGCGAGGTCGTCTACACCTCGAAGGCCGCGGCTCGAGTCGCCGAGGAGCTCGGCGGCCAGCGTTGGGTCGTGAAGGCGCAGATCCACGCCGGCGGCCGTGGCAAGGCCGGCGGGGTGAGGATCGGAAACTCCCCCGCCAAGATCGCCGAGATCGCCGACCAGATGCTCGGCTCGACGCTCGTCACGTCGCAGACCGGTCCCGAGGGTCAACGCGTAAGCCGCGTGCTCGTCGAGCGCGCGTCGCGCATCGAGCGCGAGTTCTACCTCTCCCTCGTGGTCGATCGCGACTCGCAGCGGATCGTGGTGATCGCGAGCGCCGAGGGCGGCGTCGATATCGAGGAGGTCGCCGCCACGAACCCCGGCGCCATCCACAAGGAGTACGTCGACCCCGGTGTGGAGCTGCTCGACTTCCAGTGCCGGAAGGTCGCGACCGCGATCGGGCTCGGGAAGAAGACGACGACGTTCACGAGGCTGCTGAGGCGCATGTACCGGCTGTTCCGCGATCTCGACTGCCTGATGCTCGAGGTGAACCCGTTCATCGAGACCGAGGACGGCGAGCTCGTCGCGCTCGACTGCAAGATGAGCTTCGACGACAACGCGCTGTTCCGCCAGGGCGACGTGGTCGAGCTCCGCGACTTCGATGAGGAAGACCCGAAGGAAGTGGAAGCCACTGGTCACGGGCTGAACTACATCGCGCTCGATGGCTCGGTCGGCTGCATCGTGAACGGCGCCGGGCTGGCCATGGGCACGATGGACGCTATCGCGCATCAGGGCGGACGCCCGGCGAACTTCCTCGACGTGGGCGGCGGCGCCAGCCCCGAGAAGATCGCGAACGCGTTCCGCATCGTGCTGAAGGACCCGAACGTGCGCGCGATCCTCGTGAACATCTTCGCCGGCATCAACCGGTGCGACTGGATCGCGACCGGCGTCGTGCAGGCGGCGAGCGATCAAGCGATCGACGTACCGGTGATCGTGCGTCTCGCGGGCACGAACGTGCAAGAAGGCCGGAAGATCCTGGACGAGAGCGGCCTCGAGCTGATCCAGGCGACCGACCTCGACGACGCGGCAGCCAAGGCCGTCGTCGCGGCCAACGCCGCGCAGGACGTGACGGCCGCAGGCGCCCGTGAGGAGGCCCTCCGGTGAGCGTGTTCGTCGACAAGGGATCGAAGGTCATCCTCCAGGGGTTCACGGGGCAACACGCCACCTTCCACGCCGAGGAAGCGATGCAGACCGGTACGAACGTCGTCGGCGGGGTCACTCCCGGCAAGGGCGGCTCCACCCACCTCGGACTGCCGGTGTTCAACAGCGTGGTCGAGGCGGTCGAGGAGACCGGCGCCAACGTTTCCGGCGTGTTCGTGCCGCCACAGGCGGCCACCGACTCGCTCCTCGAGGCGGTCGATGCCGGCGTCGACGTCGCGGTGATCATCGCCGACGGCGTGCCGGTGCATGACATGGTGCGCACGAAGCGTTACCTCGCGGGACGCTCGACGCGCATCATCGGGCCCAACTCACCGGGCATCATCACGCCCGGCGAGTGCAAGGTCGGCATCATGCCGAGCCACATCTACTCCAAGGGCCGGGTCGGCGTGGTCTCGCGCTCGGGCACGCTGAACTACGAGGCCGTCTCACAGATGACCGGGCTTGGGCTCGGGCAGTCGACGTGCGTCGGCATCGGCGGCGACCCCGTGAACGGCACCGATTTCAAGACGGTCCTGCAGGCGTTCGAAGGCGACGACGATACCGACGTGGTCGTGATGATCGGGGAGATCGGCGGCCAGCAGGAGGTCGAGGCCGCATCGTGGGCGGCTCAGTACATGTCGAAGCCGCTCATCGCGCTCATCGCGGGCGTGTCGGCGCCACGCGGGCGGCGCATGGGCCACGCCGGCGCCGTGATCACAGCCGAATCCGACACCGCGACCGCCAAGCTGGATGCGATCGAGGCGCTCGGCCACCGGGTGGTGCGCAACCCCGCCGACGTCGGCGATACGGTCCTGCGAGCGGTCAAGGAGATCGGGGAGGGGTCCGGCTCAGGCGGGTCGTAGCTCTTTCACGACTCCAAGCGCCGGGCCTAGGTCCCGAGCTTCGTGGTCGCCCGGCCCATGTGAGGGAGGGACTGGCGATACGGTTCACGGATGGCGTCGGCGACCACGCTCGAAGTTCAGGGCCGGGAGATCGCGATCACGAGCCCGGACAAGGCGTACTTCCCTGACGCTGAGGGTGGGCCGATCACGAAGCTCGAGGTCGTGGAGTACTGGGCGACCGTCGCGGAAGCCGCCCTCAACGGGTGTCGGGACCGGCCCGCGATCCTGCACCGGTTCCCCGGCGGGGTGACCGGCGAGGACACCGAGCCCTTCTATCAGAAGCGCATCCCGAAGGGGGCGCCCGATTGGGTGCGAACCGCCACGGTGAAGTTCCCGAGCGGGCGTGAGGCGTCGATGCCCGTGATGGCCGACGAAGCAGCCTTGGTGTGGGCGGCCACGCTCGGCTGCCTCGAGTGCAACCCGTGGCCCGTGCGCGCCGACGATGTCGACCACCCCGACGAGCTCCGCATCGACCTCGACCCGACGCCCGACGTGGCATGGGACGACGTCCGGCGCGTCGCCCTGATGGCCCGCGACGTGCTGGCCGAGCATGGATTGGTCGGATTCCCGAAGACGAGCGGCAAACGCGGCATCCACGTGAACGCCCGGGTCGAGCGCGGGAACGGCTTCACGAACACCCGCCGGGCCGCGCTCGCGTTCGCCCGCGAGGTCGAGCGCCGCATGCCCGGCGTCGCCACGACCGCCTGGTGGAAGGAGGAACGTACCGGCGTCTTCCTCGACTACAACCAGAACGCGCGCGATCGCACGGTGGCCAGCGCGTACTCGATCAGGCCGATGCCCGACGCACGGGTCTCGACGCCGCTCGACTGGAGCGAGGTGGCCGACGTCGAGCCCGCGCGTTTCACGGTACGCACCGTGCCCGAGCGGCTGCACGAGATCGGCGACCCGGGCGCCGGCATCGACGACCACGTCGGCACGCTCGACTCCCTGCTCGAGCTCGCTGCGCACGACGCCGAGGGCGGCCTGGGTGACGCGCCGTGGCCACCCCACTTCCCGAAGGGCGACGACGAGCCGCTGCGGGTGAACCCTTCGCGGGCGAAGAAGGTCGCCGAGTGGGAGGACATGAAGCAGCAACGGAAAGGGAAGGGGA
>Ga0180121_10001011_pt1 | contig 11876 bp, 9 predicted proteins | sample AntDrymUQ5402106_2_FD_129676 | JGI IMG/M metagenome (GOLD analysis project Ga0180121, IMG submission 129676) | Polar desert sand microbial communities from Dry Valleys, Antarctica - metaG UQ540 (21.06) (version 2) (version 2) | ecosystem: Environmental > Terrestrial > Soil > Desert | place...
ACAATTCGAATAGGCAGTGGCATGGAACACAACATACCACTGATCGCCGCGTTATGAAAGCTAGTTCTGCGACACTACACTAGGAAGGCGCTCCGACCTCCGCCCGGCGGAAGGTGCCCGGGGAGACTTCCGCTGAGAGGCTGGAGCACCGAGGCTTGAAATAGCTGCTTTTTGACATTTTGCGCGTGCCAATACGTATTGTCACGCCATGAGCCGTCCCGCACGATCGAGGCGGCGTTGATGCAGGACGCGTGGATCACGCATGCGATGCTCTACGGTGAGGGCAAGCACTTATCACCGCGCTGCTGCTGCCAAGTCGCGGGATGATCGAACACTTCCTTCGCGAGCGCGGCCCCGCAGTCCCGTACGCCGAGGCGCTCCGCGATCCCGGCGATCGAGCCCCTCTATCAGTGATGCGATGACTCGCTCTGCCGCACTGCTCGGCCTCGTCGGAGGAGTGACGCTGATCGCCGTGGCCTACGTCGGCGTCTTCGCGACCGGGACGGCGTCGCCCTGGATGACCTGGGTGTACATGATCGGCACATCGACCACGATGCTCGCGATGATGGTGCTCGGCGCGGTCCGTGGAACGGGCGGGATCAGGCGTCTGCTGATGCCCTTCGCCGCGATCTACATGTTGTTGATCGTGGGGTTCAGTGCGGTACTGCTCATGCCGCCGGAATCGGCCGAGTCGAATCTGTGGCTGGGGCTGCCGCCGCGGACGGCGATCGTGCTGTATGGCATCGGGATCCTTCCGCTCCTGCTGTTGCCGCTCGCGTATGCGTTCACCTTCGATTCGATGGCGCTGAGCGAAGCGGATCTCGCTCGAGTCGGCGAGCTTCGGCGTTTGCGCGAGGCGACGAGGGTCGCTGTCGAGGACGCCCCATGACCGTCTCGCGTGCGATGGCGTTGCTGCAGACAGCGGAGCTGCCGCCGCTCACGCAGCCGGTAATCGTCGCCGTGGCCGTTGCGTATTTCGCCATCGTGGCCACCATCGGCATGTGGGCGACTCGACGCACGCGAACGGCGAGCGACTTCTTCGTCGCGGGCCAGGGGATCGGGCTGTGGCCGCTCGCCATCGCGGCGATGTCGGCCACGCTGTCCGGCTTCGCCTTCATCGGAGGCCCCGGGCTGGTTTACCAGATCGGGATCGGTGCTGTGTTCATCATCTTGCCGGTGTCGCTGACGAATGCCATGGGCGCGTGGGTGCTCGGGAAGCGCATGCGCCTGCTCGCCGAGGTGCGGACGATGATCACCGTTCCCGATGCCATCGGTGCACGGTATGACTCGCCCTTCGCCCAGGGACTCGCGGCAATCGCCATTCTGATCGCCGTCATCGGCTACATGGCGACGAACATGTTGGCGCTCGGCCTGGTGATCGACGCGATTTTCGACACGGGCCTCGGAGCGGGGATCTGGATTGGCATGCTGATCACGCTCGCCTACTCCGTGAGCGGTGGCATCCTCGCCGGCGTCTACACCGATGTCTTTCAGGGCAGCCTGATGGCGCTCGCGTCGGTTCTCGTCTTCGTCTATGTGCTCGAGATCGGGGGCGGGATGGGCGGGATGTCGCGGACGATTCTTGCCTCCGATGCGCTGTTCCTCGGGCCGTGGGGCAAGCTGTCCCCGCTCGCGGCACTGTCGTTCTTCTTCGTGTTCGGCCTCGGCTCGCTCGGGCAGCCGCACGTGATCCACAAGTTCTACATGCTGAAGGACCCGCGGCGGCTGAAGTGGTATCCGCTGATCATGACGAGCGCGCTCTTCGTCACGCTCCTCCTGTATGTCGGCGTCGGGCTGGTGGTGAAGGCGCTCGTCGCGCGCGGCGAGCTCGCCCCGCTCGCCAGTCCGGACGACGCTACGCCGACGTTTCTCCTTCGCTTCACGCCAGTGTTTCTTTCCGCCCTCGTGTTCTCGGGCGTGGCCGCGGCGATCATGAGCACCGTCAACTCGTTCATGAGTATCAGCGCGGCGGCGCTCACGCATGACCTGCCGGTCGCACTGGGTCGCCGCGTGACCAACGAACTCCTCTGGGGCAGGATTTCCACAATCGTCATCTCGGTGGCGGCCGCGCTGGTAGCGCAGGCGTCGGGTACCCTCGTTGCGTTCCTGGGCATCTTCGGGTGGGGACTTTTCGCCTCGACGCTCGTCCCGGCCCTTGCGGTGGGCCTGAACTGGGAGGGTGCGACGCGCGCAGGTGCGATCGCGTCGATCGCGACCGGCATCGTCGTGACGCTCCTCTCGGAGACGCTGGCCTACTTCAAGGTCTACAGCTTCCCGACCGGTGTCACGGTCTCCGGGCTGTCGCTCGTCGCGTCACTCCTCGTCTTCTTTATCGTCTCCTGGTTGACGCGCTCGACCGCGTCGGCCACGCTTCCGCCCGACGTGCGCGTTGTGATGGAGATCTGATGCGCGTCGATGACGCTGTTGCCCGGGATGCACGCGGGGATATGGACGCAATTCCTGTCAGGCGTCCGGTCTGGCGTCGCTCGAACGTCGGCTCGGCAGGGTGAATACGAACGTCGAGCCCCCGTCCGGGTTGCGCTCGCCCCAGGCACGACCGCCGAGCGACTCGACCGTATCGCGAACGATGCTGAGGCCGAGGCCTGTGCCCTCGACCGTCGCTGCGATCTCCTCGTGGGCTCGGAAGAAGCGCTGGAAGAGCCGCTTCTCCGCCTCCAGCGGAATTCCGAGGCCGTTGTCCCGCACCCGAACGAGCAGCTCGGGTACTCCCGGCGCCCCGTCGGGGGTTCGGACCTCCCCCTCGACAAGGATCCAGCGGTCTTCCTTCGCGGGATCCGAATACTTGATCGCGTTCGAGATGTAGTTCGACAGGCAGAGCTCGACGGCGGCAGCGCTGACCTCGATTGGGGGAAGGTCTTCGGCGAGATGGACACGCACGCCGCGCGACCGCGCGAACTCGCGATGCTGGCGCACCGCCTCCGCCGCCGCCTCTGGAAGCTCCACGTGGCGACTCTGGCGCGAATCGGCGTCCATGCGCGAGAGCGTGACGAGATTGTCGAGCAGCGCGCGGATCGCTTCGGCGTTCTCGCCGACCATTCCCACGAACTTCGCCCGCTGCCCCTCATCCACCCACGACTCGGTGAGGAGCGCATGCGCTCCCTGGATCGCACCGACGCGGTTCTTCAGCTCATGGGACACCATGCGGTTGAATCCCCGGAGGCGCTCTTCCCGCTCTCGCACGGCTTCATTCGCCATTCGCAGGAAGTGCGTCGTCGTCACCTGCTGAATCAATTCGATGGCGCGGAAGAGCCGGTGTGCGCACGTGAACAGCTCACTGCGTGAGCAGGGTGAGTCGATCGCGTCGAGATGCCGTTCGGAGAAGGTGAAGAGCACTCCGCCGAGGAGTTCGTACTCCTTCAGGATCTCGTAGGCATCGAAGCCCTGCGTGTGGCGGAGCGACCCGAGCTCCATCGCTTTCGCCACCACGGGCATGTCCGACGCGATGTCCTCCTTCGGGTCCTCGATGTAGTCGGCGATCCCGACGATGAGCAGCGGGACGTGATCGAGCAGCGCATCCGTCGGGAAGATGCGGTTGCGGTCGATGTTGACACGTGCGGCGATCCGCTCGAGCCAGGCATAGGTGAGGTCGTTCTTCGCCTCACGAAACTGGTTCGCCAGAGTCGAGGCGATCGGGCAGCTGGCGATAGTTGGCATGCGTGAGGGGCCGGGGGGGGCGAGCGTGATGGCTCGCGACGACGGATGCGCGCTGCGCTCTCCCGAGATCCGCCGTGACTCCCTGGCAAAGGTGCAGAAACCAGACCAGCCACCGCGACGATGGGAACCCAGACTGCCGGCGCCACGTTCAGCCCGACAGAACGTTGCATGCCCAGGCGAGGCCGGCTCCAGTGCCCGGTGTCACTCGTCGGAACCTACCCCACGCCTCATTCCTCTTCGTGACGGACGCCATCGACGCACCGATCTGCGAACGAATAGTGCGGGAGCATGCACGAACCTTTGCTCTGGCAAGTCGTCTCCTCCCCGCGCAGAAGCGGCGCGGTGCGTTTGCCTTCTACGCGTTCTGTCGGGTGGCGGATGACATCGTCGATCTGGCTGACCCGCGGGATCCGGGTGCCGCGACGCGAGCGCTCGCCGACTATGATCGCGACCTCGCTCAGGCGCTGGCTGGCCGCCCCGACGCGCCTGTCTTCCGCGAGCTTCTGTGGGCGGTGCGCGAGTTCGGAGTTCCCGGCGGGCTTCTACACGAGCTGATCGCCGCGGTCGCGCGCGACCTCAGCCCCGTTCGCTACGAGTCGTGGACCGAGCTGTCGAGCTACTGCGAGGGCGTTGCGAGCACGGTGGGAGAGATGTGCGCGTACGTGTTCGGCGTGGACGGTGGAGCGCCCGCCATTCGTCGCGCGCTTCGATACGCACGCACACTCGGCGTCGCGATGCAGCTCACCAACATTCTCCGGGACGTCGGCGAGGACGCCCGGCGGGGGCGCTGCTACCTGCCGGATGAAGATCTCGCGATGTTCGGACTCACCCGCGACGACGTCCTGCATGATCCACGACTTGCCAGTGACGAACGCTGGCGCCCCCTGATGGCATTCGAGGTCGGGCGTGCACGTGCCTTGTACGAGGCGGCACGCCCCGGCCTCGATCTGCTCTCCGTTGATGCCCAGGCCTGCGCCCGCGCATGCAGCGGCGGCTACGCGGCGATTCTCGGTGCTATCGAGCAGAATGGGTACGACAGCATCTCGTCGCGGGCACGCATCGACGTGTGGTCGAGAGTTTCGGTTCTCTGGAGCGCATGGCGTGGCGGGCCGTCCCGGCGCCCGCTCGTCGGAGACGGCCCGCGCATCGCGTGGCGCCCCCGAGCCGCGGGAGCGACCGTCGTGGACCTGAACATCAACCGGACCGCGTAGGATGCGCATCGTGGTGATCGGCAGCGGGTTCGGCGGCCTCAGTGCAGCGATCCGGCTTCAGGCGCAGGGACACTCCGTCACCGTCGTGGAGAAGCAGGGGCAACCCGGCGGTCGCGCCGCGGTGTTCCGCCAGGACGGCTTCATCTTCGACGCCGGCCCGACGATCCTGACGGCGCCGTGGATGCTCGAGGACTTGTTCGCCATCAGCGGTCGGACCATGGCCGACTACGTCGAGCTCCGCCCGATCGACCCATTCTACACGATCAGGTTCCAGGATGGGTCGGCCTTCCATTGCACCGCCGACGAAGACGCGCTCGTCCGCCAGATCGCTGCCTTCGAACCGCGGGATGTCGCGGGCTATCGTCGCCTCCGCGCGGCAATGGATCGCATTTACGACACCGGGTTTCCGCTCGTGGACAAGCCATTCACGACCGTGAAGGACATGCTCCGAGTGGCGCCGGATCTCGTGAGGCTCCGCGCGTATCAGTCGGTCGCGGCGCTCGTGAACCGGCATCTTCGCGATCCACGCCTGCGCCAGGTCTTCAGCTTCCACCCGTTGCTCATCGGCGGCAATCCCTTCGACACGACGTCGATCTACGGACTGATTCACACGCTCGAGATGCGGGGCGGAGTGTGGTTCGCGACGGGTGGCACAGGCGCCCTGGTCGCCGCGCTCTGTACGCTGTTTCGCGACACCGGCGGCGTGCTGCGCCTCGACACGCCCGTCACGCGCATCGAGACGGACCCGCACACCAGACGTGCGACCGCGGTGCACACTGCGGCGGGCGATCGGATCGAGGCGGACGCCGTGGTCAGCAACGCGGACGTTGCATCGACCTATCTCCAGCTCGTCGACCGCCGTGTCCGCCGCCACAACACGGACCGACGGATTCGCGGACTGCGCTACTCCATGTCGCTGTTCGTGCTCTACTTCGGCACCGACCGTCGCTATGAGGATATTGCGCACCACGAGATTCTCATGGGCCCCCGATATGAGGCGCTGCTCGCCGACATCTTCGGACAACGCCCGTTGTCAGATGACTTCTCCCTCTACCTGCACCGCCCAACGGCAACCGACCGCACACTCGCCCCCGAGGGATGTGACGCGTTCTACGTGCTGTCCCCCGTGCCGCATCTCGGCGCGCCGATCGACTGGTCCGCAGCGGCAGTCCCTTTTCGCAACGCCATCGTCCGGGACCTCGAGGAGCGGTACCTGCCCGGACTGTCGAGTCACATCGTCACCGAGCGTGTGGTCGACCCGCGGTATTTCCGCGACGCACTTGGCAGCCACCTCGGGAGCGCGTTCTCCGTGCAGCCAATCCTGACGCAGTCGGCCTGGTTCCGCCCTCACAACGTGAGCGAAGATGTCCCCAACCTGTACCTCGTGGGTGCGGGAACGCATCCCGGCGCGGGCGTGCCCGGGGTCATCGCCTCGGGGAAGATCGTCGCCGACATGATCGGGCCTGCCGCGACGCACGGCGATGCGGAGCGCTTCGACGAAGCGCGGGTCGCACTCGCATGACGCACGATTCGCCCGTCGCCCCCACGCGGAGCACCGAGTCAGTCGTCCTTTCGAGTGCGACGGCAGCGGGGCGACTCGCCGCACCGCTCTTCTGGGCACACGCGGCGATCATCATTTTCTCGACCGTCGCGCTGGTCACGATCCTCGCGGGCCCCCCGCCCGACTGGCTCAAGGGAGAGCCGAACGCGACGATCTATCGCCTGGGGTGGCGCTTCTCCGGCCCGACCTACGTCGTGCTCGGCGCGCTCGCCGCACTCATGCACGCCGCAGCCGCGCTCGGTTGGCGGAGAGCCACGGCGCTGCTCGTCGTCGGGTCTGCGATCTCGCTCGGTTCCGAGCTCCTCGGCACGAGCACCGGGCTTCCCTTCGGCGATTACCAGTACACGGGCCTGCTCGGCTATCGCATCCTCGGCCTCGTTCCCTTCCCGATCCCGCTGTCGTGGTTCTTCATGATCTACGGGAGCCTCGCCATCTGTGGTCGCCTGCTGACGGCGCGCGATGATGCTGGCACACGCTGGCGGTGGGCGCTGGTTGGGGGAGCGATCCTGACCGCGTGGGACGTGGCCATGGACCCCGCGATGTCTGCGGCGACCAGCCACTGGATCTGGCAGCAGGAGGGATTCTTTTACGGAATGCCGCTCATCAACTGGATGGGCTGGTACGTCACCGGCGTGCTGGTCTCGAGAGCCATGCTGGCGATCGCGCCTCCGTCGGCCTTCGCCGAGCGAGTGTCGCCCGCATGGCTGCCGGTGGCGCTCTATGCGGTCAACGGGGTCATGCCCATCGCGATGACGGCGCGCGCCGGAATGTGGTGGGCATGCGGGCTCGGCGCGATCGCCATGGCCGTGCCCCTCTGGCTTGCGATCCGGGCCAGAGGTCGCGCGCCGGGCAGGGCGCACGTGCCCTCCCCGTCACTGGCTCGCGCACCCTAGCCCGACCGGAACTCCGGACAGCCACCGCCGCCCGCTTGTCCCCTCGATTATTCTTCGGTCCTATGGACATCGAGATTACAACGAAGAAGAGCGAGGGGGTGGAACGACTCCTCGCGGTGTCGGTCCCGGTCGAGGCCGTGCGGTCGGCGGAAGACCAGGCGGCCCGGAAGTACGCAACGCGAGTCCGGCTCCCGGGATTCCGTCCCGGCAAGGCTCCGCCAGCCATGGTGCGCAAGAAGTTCGGGGACGCGATCCGGCAGGAAGCTCTCGAGGCGCTCGTGCAGGAGGCGTACAAGGAGGTCGTCGAGCGCGAGAAGTTCAAGCTCGCCGGCCAGCCTCACGTGCATGACGTCCAGTTCTCCGATGGGAAGCCACTCACCTTCGAGTTGCATCTCGAGGTGCGGCCCGAGCTCGCATTGGCCCGCACGAGTGGCTTCCGCGTTTCGCGCGCGATGCCGAGTGTCAGCGACGAGCAGGTCACCGAGCAGATCGACAACCTGCGTGAACAGCGCGCGACCTGGAGCCCCGTCGAGGAGCGCCCGGCGCCCGCCGACATGGTCACTGTCGAGCTGGCGACCGCCGACGAGAATGGGGCGATGCCCGAGGGCAAGGAGTTCAGGCTCGTGCTCGGAAGCGGTCAGGCGATCCCCGGTATCGAGGAGATCGTCATGGAAGCGACTGCCGGCCAGACGGTCGAGCGTCCGGTGCGCTGGCCCGATGACTTCCCCGATGAGACCCAGCGTGGGCAGACCAAGATGGTCAAGGTCACGGTGAAGGACGTCAAACGGAAATCGTTACCGCCGCTGGACGATGCCCTCGCGCGGGACGTGGGCGATTTCGACTCACTCGATGCCATGCTGAAGGCGGTGCGCGAGGATCTCGAGCGCCACGCTGAGCGAACGGCCGATGCCGACGTGCGCCAGAAGCTCGTCGACGAAATTGTGGGAGCGAACCCCTTCGACGTGCCGCCGACCTGGGTGAACCAGCTCGTGAAGGCGTACGCCGAAGCGTATCAGGTGCCCACGGACGAGGGTGGTCGTTTTGCCGACGAGTTCCGCGCCATGGCGGAACGTCAGGTCCGGCGTGACATGATCATCGACACGCTTTCGGAGCAGGAAGGGCTGAAGGCCAGCGAGGCGGACATTGATGACCGGATCGCCGAGGTCGCGAAGAAGCGCAATCAGGATCCGGGGCAGGTGTACGCATCACTGCAAAAGGCGAACAGACTGAGCGAGATCGAGCGCAGCATCACCGAGGAGCGCGTGTTCGCGTGGCTCCTCGAACGCAACACGGTGGAATAGCGCCGGCCTTTCCCGGCATCCCCATCACAAGGACCGACCGTACCAATGCCGACCATCTATCCTCCCTATGTCATCGAGCGGTCCAGCCGCGGCGAGCGGACGTACGACATCTTCTCGCGCCTGCTCATGGACCGGATCATCTTCCTTGGCACGCCGATCAACGATGATGTCTCCAACATCATCATTGCCCAGCTGCTCTTCCTCGAGGCCGACAACCCCGAGCGCGACATCCACCTCTACATCAATTCTCCGGGCGGCAGCGTGTCGGCCGGCATGGCGATTTACGACACCATGCAGTGGCTGAAGTCGCCGGTGAACACGATCTGCATGGGGCTCGCGGCGAGCATGGGAGCATTCCTGCTCGCGGCCGGCAGGAAGGGCCGTCGATCCGCGCTTCCGCACTCGCGAATCATGATTCACCAGCCGTCGCAGGGCGGCGGCGGCGGGACTGCCTCCGACATCGAGATCCAGGCCAGGGAGATCCTCTATCTGCGCTCCAAGATGAACGACCTCATGGCCAAGCACACCGGGCGCCCGGTGGAGCAGATCGAGCGGGATACCGACCGTGATCGGTTCATGTCCGCCGACGAGGCCAAGGACTACGGCATGGTGGACAACGTCATCGCCCACCGTGGCGAACTGGTCGAGGCGGTCAAGTAATCGTGCTCGAAACAGGCCCCTTGTGAAAAACTTCACGAGGGGTCAGCAGTCTATTATTCGCTTGACGGGTCTTCTGACGGATTGTTATGTGTCCACAGACTCCGGACAGGCAGTAGTCACCCTCCGAGCTGCGCCCCGACGCGCGTGACAGTCATGTCCCACGACAAGCATCTCCGCTGTTCATTCTGCGGAAAATCGAAGGATTCGGTCCGGAAGTTCATCTCGGGGCCGTCCGTCTACATCTGCAACGAGTGCATAGCGCTCTGCAACGAGATCCTGGCGGAAGACGAGGAACGGGAAGTCGCCGAAGCGATCACCCAGGTCCCCTCGCCCCGCGAGATCAAGGACGTCCTCGACCAGTACGTCATCGGTCAGGAGCGGGCGAAGAAGACGCTCGCCGTTGCCGTCTACAATCACTACAAGCGCATCAACTGCGCGTCGATCCGTGACGACGAAGTCGAGCTCGACAAGTCCAACATCATGCTGATCGGGCCGACCGGGGTCGGCAAGACACTGCTCGCCCAGACGCTGGCCCGCATTCTCGATGTCCCGTTCACCATCGCGGACGCCACGACGCTGACCGAAGCGGGCTACGTCGGAGAGGATGTCGAGAACATCCTCGTGCGGCTGCTGCAGGCAGGCGACTTCAACGTCGCCGAGTGCGAGCGTGGCATCGTCTATATCGATGAAATCGACAAGATCGCGCGCAAGTCGGAGAATCCGAGCATCACCCGCGACGTCTCGGGTGAGGGCGTTCAGCAGGCCCTGCTGAAGATTCTCGAGGGCACCGTCGCATCGGTCCCTCCGCAAGGCGGCCGCAAGCACCCGCAACAGGAATACATCCAGATCAACACGAAGGACATCCTGTTCATCTGCGGCGGCGCCTTCGATGGACTCGAGAAGATCATCGAGGCGCGCACCGGCCGGCGTCAGATCGGCTTCACGAAAGAAGAGCTCGCGTCGGGGAAGGCGAAGGCGGTCCAGAACAACCCATTTGCCGAAGTCGAGCCCGATGATCTGCTCCGCTATGGGTTGATTCCCGAGCTCGTGGGTCGGCTCCCGGTTGCCGTCGCCCTCGAGGCACTCGATGAAGAGGCCCTCGTCCGTATCCTGAAGGAGCCCAAGAACGCCCTGACGAAGCAGTACTCGAAGCTTTTCGACCTCGAGGAAGTGAAGCTCACATTCGAGGAGACGGCACTCAAGGCGATCGCGCAGAAGGCGATCAAGCGTGGCACCGGCGCGCGTGGATTGCGCTCGATCGTGGAGGAGCTGCTGACCGACACGATGTTCGACCTCCCCGGCCGTGATGACATCGTCGAGGTCAAGGTGGCCGAGGCGACTGTCAACAACAAGACGCCGCCCCTGCTCGAGATCGCGCCGAAGCGGCGGAAGAAGGAAGCCTAGCTGTCCACCGGCTCCGTGCACTCCAATGAGCCGCCGGACCTTCCGGAGCGGCTCCCGGTCCTGCCCCTTCGTGACGTGGTGGTGTTTCCCCACGTCGTCATTCCCCTCCTGGTCGGACGCCCTGCGTCGCTCTCAGCCGTCGAAGCGGCGGTGGCGGGGGACCGTCTCATCCTCCTCGTCGCGCAGCGGGTCGCCGACGTGCAGGACCCGGCGGCGGCCGACCTGTATCGCGTCGGCGTCGTCGCCCGCATCCTCCAGGTCAACCGGCTCCCCAGCGGAACGACCAAGGTCCTCGTCGAGGGGGTGGCACGAGCACGCGTAACCCGCTACGCACCCAGCGGAGACGCCCTCCGCGCGATCGTGAGCGCCGCACCGATCGAGGCTTCGCCCCAGGACAGCGAGGAGCAGGTCCGCGCGCGTCAGGTGATCGCGCTGTTCGAGGAGTACGTCGGCATGCACCGTCGCATCCCGAATGAGGTCGTGAGCCTCGTCCAGGGCGTTGAAACCCCGGCGCGACAGGCGTACGTCGTCGCTGCGCACCTCGGCGTGCGCCATGAGCTGCGCCAGGCTCTGCTCGAAGCCGATCTGCTGACCGACCTGCTCTCGATGCTCGCCGAGCTCCTGGCGGGAGAGCTCGACCTGCTCAGGCTGGAGCGAAAGATCGACGATGACGTCCGCGGTTCACTGTTCCAGAACCAGCGGGAGTTTTACCTCCAGGAGCAGCTGCGGGCCATCCATCGCGAGCTCGGTGAGGAAGATGGGGACGACTTCGACGACCTCGAACGCCAGCTCGAGGCCAAGGCGCTTCCCGAGCTCGTGGCCGCACGCGCGAAGCGCGAGCTCCGCCGGCTCCGCAAGATGTCGCCTCTGTCTCCCGAAGCGACGGTTGCACGCGGCTTCCTCGAGTGGATCCAGCTTCTCCCATGGACCGAGCGGACCGACGATGTGCTCGACATCGAGCATGCGCGCGTGGTCCTCGACGAGGATCACTACGGGCTCGAGGAAGTGAAGGATCGCATCCTCGACTTCATCGCGGTGCTCGCACTGGTTCGCAAGCTCGATGGGCCGATCCTCTGCCTCGTCGGCCCGCCGGGCGTCGGGAAGACATCCCTCGGCCGTTCGATCGCGCGAGCTCTCGGTCGCAGATTCGTGCGCATGTCCCTTGGCGGCG
>Ga0180121_10001012_pt1 | contig 11867 bp, 10 predicted proteins | sample AntDrymUQ5402106_2_FD_129676 | JGI IMG/M metagenome (GOLD analysis project Ga0180121, IMG submission 129676) | Polar desert sand microbial communities from Dry Valleys, Antarctica - metaG UQ540 (21.06) (version 2) (version 2) | ecosystem: Environmental > Terrestrial > Soil > Desert | place...
TAAGAAGCAATTTCGTAATGTTCAACCTTTTGGCCGGCGCATATCAAGGCCACATCTCTGACCTGGGGATCCATATCCTCTTCCATGATTTCCTTACCTTCTTCTAACAGGCCTTCCATTGCTACACACTTTTTACCTGTTAAGGTTTTCCCAACTATCTTGGAAACTTTGTCCAATCTTTGAATCTGATTTCCAGTCTCCTGTAGATGATTTTGAAATGCTTCCTTTAACTCTTCTGATGTAGCCGCTTTTACCATCTTTGGTAAAGCCTTTATTATCTGTTTCTCAGCGCTATAGAGGTCTTTCAACTCTGCAATCAAGAAATCCTCTAATGATTTTACTTTTGGCATACTGTTTTTATTTTAAATTTGAAAAAATTTATTTAGTTATCTTTACAAGTCACTTGTTAAATTAGAGTGAATTTCGTGCTTACCATTTTAAAATACCTGTGAATTATTATTAATCTCAGAGCAATTAAACCTCTAAATTCTTTAGTTAATTGGCATAAACTGTGCCACAAACTTTTACATATTTTTAATTTTTCTTTTAAGAATTTTCTGTAGTTTAGTAAATATCATTGTCATAACTGTCATTCTAATGTCATTTAATAATTTCGTTCTATAGAGAAGAAACCCGCCCGAATTAGTCCCCATTGATAATTTCGGGCAGGTAGAGGTATTTGTTATGTAGGTTAGGTGTAGATGATGCTCTTTTTATTTTTTTAGGTTATTAACTCATAAAGGTTGATTTTTATTTTTCTTATTAAAAGAAGACAAACGATGCATTTGTTTCTTTTCATCAGGATCAGGCTCTGTGATTTGCTCCAATTTTGGATTGAGCTTTGTGCCAGAACTCTGGTCAATATCTTCATCTTTATGGGCAGCTTTTAATTCATGTATTGCTTCTTCATTTTCTCCTTTTCTATATTTCCTTTCATAATCAAACCCCTCCTTTTTTATTTCATGAATGGGGTTCTGTTGGTCTTCATCTGCATAATAACTTCCCACTGGTTTAAATTTTTCTATATCCCTGTTCAATGCTCTTTGATTATTTTCGAGATCAATATCCAGTTCCTCAGGTTTTTTGATTTCATTATTCTGTTTCTCAGACATATCATCTTTTTATAAGTTAATTTCGATTAGTACAAATATTGTGCCAGAGCAATTACTAATTAAAATAATAGGATTTTACTGGTTTTTTTACGATGGTGATTTAATTTGTGGGACACTCCTGACAGGATTTGTCAAAGATAATAAATGGGAAGTGATTTATATCTAATTTTCACATCCGTCCAAAACGCTTTATTGAAAAGAATGGAAGATTTTACTTTAGATATTGAAATCACTGAAAACTTCTCCGTGATGCGTTACTTAAAAAGTGTATTATTACCTTTGCGTTTAATTTCTCGTTACCTTCTAACTTAAGCTATACAGGAAAACGTCAGAGGGATTGGCTCTAAACTGCAAAATTTTATTTGGAAAATAAATCTTAATTAAATAATTTAGTACTCTATAAAATTATTTTGGATAGCAGTGTCTAATTTTAGTAGAAGGAAAATCCATTTGGATTTTATTTGCAAAAATGATCTTATATTTTTTATGTTCAGCAAAATTAAATATTATTCTACATGATACTTACTTGTTTTACTCAGCAAGAAACTCAAGTTAACCTATTCTCAACATAAATAACTTTAATCTATATTAAACATTTTTATTTTTCTATAAAAAGTTCTTACATTCATATTAAGCATTTTAGCTGCAAGAGACTTGTTACCATCAGCCTCCTGAATGGCATTTATGATCATCTCTTTTTCGACCTCTTTCATTGCATCTGAAGTCGAGGATTCAGTTGAAACAGAATTCTTTTTTATTGTCGAGCTCTTGATCTCATCCGGAATATCTATAGATTCAATTATATCTCCTTTAGCCAATAAAACACACCTTCTCATAACATTTCTCAGCTCTCTTACATTGCCCGGCCAGGAATGATTGGCTAATTTTCCCATTACTTCGGGGCTCACTCCTGATATTGTTTTATTTAATTCGTTATTGGCATTCATGATAAAATGATCCACAAATAATTTTATGTCTTCCTTTCTTTGGCGCAGTGGTGGTAATTCCAGGTGAAACTCATTAAACCTGTAATACAGATCTTGCCTAAATTTCTGGCTATTGACCGCATCAGATAATTTAATATTTGTAGCTGCAACAATTCTTAGATTTAAATTAATTGGTTTCTTTGCTCCGAGCCTCGTTACTTTTCTTTCCTGTATAACTCTGAGAAGTTTTATCTGATTGGAATCGGATAAATTGGTTATTTCGTCGAGAAAAATTGTTCCATCATTTGCTAATTCAAATTTCCCCTCTTTGTAGTTCTTCGCGTCAGTAAATGCTCCTTTTTCGTGCCCGAATAATTCGCTCTCTATCAGCGGTTCCGGAATGGCGCCGCAGTCTACCGCTACAAAGGGCTTATCTTTCCTATCACTCAATTTATGTATCATGCATGCTATTACTTCCTTGCCAGTACCGCTTTCTCCTTCGATCAATACGCTGAGATTTGTCGGTGCCACTATTCCCACCTGCTCAAATACGTGCTTCATTACATTACTATTACCTATAACGTCTCCGGACTTATAATTTTCCTCAAGCTTCTTCCTGTGGATGTTAACTTCCTCCTTAAGATATTTCATTTCAAGAGTTTTTCTAATTGTCATTATCATCGCATCATTATCGAAAGGTTTTGTCATGAAGTCGTGCGCACCCTGCTTCATCGCTTCAACAGCAGTCTTTATGTCTCCGAACGCAGTAAGCATAATCACAGGAATATCCTTTTTTGTATCCTTAATCTTCTTCAAGACTTCAAACCCATTCATTCCGGGCAGTCGCATATCTAATATTATCAAACCGTATGAATTTTTTTTAATTTCTTCAATGGCTTTTCGACCATCTTCAACTGCAGTGCACTGAAAGCCGGATTCTTCAAGTAACTCCGTTAAAGTAAATCTTAAAATCTCGTTATCATCTACAATTAGAATTTTCTCCATGTTAATTTTTTTTAATTGGCAATTTTATTTCAATGTGAGTTCCTTTATCTTCAATGCTTTGGATATGGAATAGTCCCGAGTGCTGCTTTATAGTCTGATATGCTAATCCCATCCCAAGGCCGATACCTTCATCTTTGGTGGTAAAAAATGGTTCTAAAATTTTATCAATATTTTCCGGCGGAATTCCTACACCGGTATCAGAGATATCAATTTTGATTTCTTTTTTTAAGCTATCCTGCCTGACTTTTATTGATAATTTTCCCCCTTCTGGCATTGAATCAATAGAATTGGAAACGAAATTCATGAAAGCATTTTCAAGCTTTAATCTGTCACAGTATAAATAAGGTAATTCTTTGGGTATGTCTTTATTTATAAAAATATTTTTCTCATTGCATCGGGCCTCGATACTTTCGATTATGTTGTCCAGAATCTCGATTAAGTTATTGTTCGTAAATGTCAGCTCTGCCGGAGAAGCAAAGTTTAGAAGGCTTTTGATAATATTATTCGCTATCTCCGAATTCGTCAGAATATATTTCAGGCGTTTTTGATTTTTCTCATTTAATTCTGTTTTCAATATCATCTGGGAAAGACTCATTATATTTGCCAGTGGGTTCCTTATTTCGTGTGCAACACCTGAAGAGAATCTTCCAAGAGCAGCAAGTTTTTCGTTATGAATTAATTCATTTTGTGTTTCAATTAGTTTCTCATTTGTTTTTCGCAACTCTTCTTCACTTATCCTGATTTTATTTTCGGCTTCCCGTATCTCTGTAATATCTAGCCCGGTCCCAAACATTCTCACAACTTCACCGTTCTCATCCGTGAAAACTTCTCCCTGCGATTTTGAGATTTTAATTTTTCCAGTCGGAGTGATAATCCTATGATAAAAACTAAATTTCTCTTTTGAACGTAAAGCATTATCTATGATTGAGTTAACATATTCAACATCATCAGGATGTATATATTTCATAAATCCTTCATAGGTAGGAATAAAAGTTTTTTCATCTAGTTCGTATATTGAATATAGCTCGGAAGACCAGACCAGTATGTCTTTTTTTACGTCCCATTCCCAGCTTCCAAGCTTTGCAATGTGCTGAGCTTCTTTTAATAGTGTTTCACTGTTTCTGATTTTTTCTATGTATTCCAGTTGTTCGTACAATCGTCCCAGCTCAAGTCCGATGTTATTCATGCATTCAAGAATATCATCATCTAAAATTTCCTCATCAGTCTTAAAAAATTCTAAGAGACCCACCAATTCTTCTTGCTTAAGTATAGGTATCCATATACCTGTTCTTATTCCAAGGGAAAGTATTGTTTTAATTCTGTCATGTCCGTTAGCTTTTAAATCCTTAAATAAGACAGAAATTGTTTTATGAGTCCTTGTTATCTGTCCCTGCGTTTCTTCCACCAATTCGAAATTAGGATCTTCGCTTATATTTCTCAGTAATATATATTTATCAGGAAGATCTTCCTTCCATATCCTGGTGGATGTTATCCCCTTTCCATTTTTCAGATAGCAATGTCCGATATTCCATTTGTTATATTGGCAGACTTTATCAATGGCATATTGTAGAGCATCGCTTAGATTTGTGGATTTATTTGTGACCAATATAATATCATTAAGCAATCTGAGCAAATTGTTTCTTTTATTAATAATTTCTTCGCTCTTTTTTATATCAGTAATGTCCCTGCAAACTCCCACTATAGCTTCGGCTTTGCCTTCATCATTTGTTACCAGTGAAGTTGAAAGGAATACATGAAAAGGAGTTAGGTCTCGGGTTTTAATTGATATGTTTCCCTTCCACCCGTTTCTGAGAGTTTCTTTCATTATTTCATTTTTTGTGATAACGGGGATAAAATCACTTTTTAAGATTGGGATTTCTTTTCCAATAATGTCGGTCTCGAAATATCCAAAGGACTTTTCAAACGCTTCATTAACAAAAATAGTTTTATTTTCAAGATCTGTTATGTAAACGCTTTCCTGAACATCTTTAATTGCATGTGCAAAGAGTTTAATTTTGCTTTGAATTTTTTCTTTTTCTTCCATCTCAATTATCAACCTTGATAAAGTTGATGCGAGTTCATTTGTTCTTTCCTTTACTTTTTCCTCAAGCTTGGCGTAAGCGTTTAATAAATTATCTTCTGCCTTTTTCCTTTCTATAAAATTCCCAATCTGTCTCCCGGCAGACTCCAATACTTCTATCAACTCTGGATTTTCCTCAATATTCTTTCTGCTAAAACATTCTATTATTGAGGTCACTTCAGTCCCATTTGAGATTGGAATTGCAAGCCCGGAATTCCACCCCATGGATTTTGCCGCCTCATTTCTTATGAAATCTTTATATACACTTATATCTTTTATCCATTTCGATTTCTTTTCTCTATATACAACGCCGGGAAGACCGCAATTAATTGGGATCTTATAAAAGTTGTTATAAACATCTGCGTATCTGATATGATCGTTTTCATTTTCACTCCATATTGATCCAACGGAGAAATTTTCATTTTCAATGGACCATATCATACCAAAGTTCCAGTTTATCCCGCTGCAAATATTTCTCAATACACCCCTTAAAGCTTCATCTATTGTTTTGGCTTCGGTAAGAGTTTTAGAGACTTCATACTGGATCTTAAGGTATGTTTCATTTTTTTTTCTCTCGTCAATATCAACGCAGCTGCCTATATACCCAACAAAAATATTTTCTTCATATCTTGGAATTCCTTTTACCAGGATCCACTTGTATGCTCCGGAATGAGTCCTCAACCGAAGCTCTATTTCAAAGCTTTCCCTTTTATCAAATGCATTAGAATATATTTCAAGAGTTTTCTCCAGGTCCTTTTCACTAACACCCTCATTCCAGCCATTTCCTAATTCCTGTTCGAGAGTACTTCCGGTGAAATCCAACCATACTTTATTAACATAAGTACACAACTGATCAACTCCTGTCATCCATATCAGCACGGGTGACGAATCAGCCATCTCCCTAAACCTATGCTCACTCTCACGTAAAGTCTTTTCGGTTTTCTGTCTTACAATAATTTCCTGTTCAAGATTTTCTTTTGATTGCTTCAGCTCCGCAGTCCTTTCTTCTACCTTATCTTCAAGCTCATCATAAGATTCAACAAGCATTTTCTGAGCTTCGTTTTTATTTCTAATGAGATGAGTTGATACATATATAGCAAGTCCGATTATAATAAATGAAAAAATGCCCATGCCGATAATGAAAATCTGTATAACTTCATTTGTCCTCAGAGCCGCTCTTGTCATTGTATTTAATGATTCAACTTCATTGTTTTTCAAATTTTCACATACCGATCTTATCTGATCGAGGTTTGATTGAATTAGTCTGGTAGCCTCTCTTTGATATTCTAACGAATCCATTTCATTTATAAAATACGCAGTGGAAATCTTTGCAATCTTTATGTTTTCTTCCGATAATGAATCAATTTTTTCCAGTAACTCAAATTGGTTTTTGTTTTCGCTCATCATTTTCTTCAGGTTGAAGATCTCACTTCTGTAAACTTTTGTGAGGGAATCAATTTCCGATAAATATCTTTCATCAGGGTTTATTATAATAAAATTTCTTCGCGCAACGGATAATTCAATTGTATGCAAATTAAAATTGTCAATTTGCTTCAACTTTGTGTTTGTATTATTTATTACTTCTATTTCTTTCCTGTATTGACCAATATTGCTATAGGTAATTACGCTTAATATGAAAAGGCACAATAAAAATATCATCAAGGCTGATGGAATAAACTTTTCCAGCGGAAGTTTCTTCTCCAGATTTAATAGCCTGTTGGTTATTTGAGTATTAAATGTTGTTTTCATAATATTCTAAATTTTTATAAGGACAAAAGTGACAAACTCTGACATGAGCTTAATGTAGTGTTGTTCATTGTACCTCTAACGATAAAATTTACAGCTTTTTCTGTGGCATATCGATTGCAATACTTGATTTCGAAATCAGTTAGTTTTGCAACATTCCGCTTAAGATTCACTTAAACTTAAAAATATATTTCAAATAAGCAAAGCAATTAAAATGGTTTCAACTAAAAATATTTCTAATTTAATTCGAAGGGAAAAAAATGAAACGAGCAAATTTAGTATTGGTATTGTTAATAGCGATTTTTGCATTTAACAATTTTGCCACAGCACAACCAAAAATTAAGAAAACAACAAAACTAAAACAAAAATATGTAACTTTATCACCAACAGCCGGATTAATTTTTCCAATAGCTGATTTTGGTAACAATTACAAATCCGGGTTCACTGTAGGCTTAGATATGGGTTATAGAATTAATAAAGAAGTGGGATTTTATGGCAGATTTGGTTATATGAGCATAGGTTCTAAAATAGAAGCACCTGCAGGAAGTACAGAAATACCTGATGGAAAATTTTTAGAATTCAGTGCAGGCCCAAGATATTTTATGACTGATCCAAAACTGAGTTCAACACTTTTCCTTGAAGGGGGAGTAGGGGCTTACATGTTTAGTCAAGACGCCTATACTTTGGCGGGCCCGGTAACAGTACTAGAGCAAAAATCAACAAAGCTTGGAGTTAGTGCCGGTATAGGAGCTAATTTAGCTGTATCAAAGAACATAGATATATTAATAAAAACGAAATTTCATAATGTATTTTCAGATGGTGGATCGACTAGTTTTATTACTGCTCTTGGTGGTATAGAATTTAAGATCCGTTAATTGTAGGAATACAAGGTGCAGCAGGGAAACTGGCTGCATCTTTGATAAATAGAAGTTCTTCAGGAAACTCAGCTAAAATAACCATATCATCAAACTAAATAAAAAAGGAGTTAACATTATGTTTAACGATCAAAACAATACCCGGGCATATTTCCTTGGAATGTTGACGGGGACCATTTTAGGAGGGCTTGCAGCATTGCTTTATGCCCCAAAGAGTGGAAAAGAACTTAGGCAGGATATTTCCGATAAGAGTAATGAATTGCTTGAAGATGCGGAAAAATATCTTACAAGCGCTAAAAACTCGGCATCTGAGTTAATATCCGAAGGAAGAAAAAAAGCGGAATCACTTATTGACGATGCAAAAAGAAAAGTAGAAAGCATTTCACACAGCGGAGAAAGCGCATTGAAAACAGGTGAAGATCTTTTGAATCAAGGAAAAGAAAAATTACAAAATGAGACACAGAAATTAAAAGATGCAGGAAAATCCGGAGTTTCAGCTTATAATGAAGAAAGAAATAAAATAAAACATTAAAGAAACATGAGTCAAAGCACATTAAATATGGTCGTTTCAATAGCAGAAATACTTCTATTCATAACTCTAAGTGTTCTGGCGGTATATCTTATTATATCTCTTAAAAAGATTGTTTCATCGATTTCTAAAATTGAGGGCGAAGTAATAGACATGTCTAACAGTCTTTCGCCTGTAATTAAAGATCTTTCCCTGGTAATTGAAGATGTAAGAGTTATTGTCGATAAGTCCAAAGTCCAGGTTAGTAAGATTGAAATTGTTACGAATGAATTGATAGAAAAAGCTAATGGAATTGTCAGAATAATTTCGACTGTTCAAAATGCCGGGAATAGTTACGTGAATAACGGATTAAATTTTATCTCTGCCATAAATAAAGGAACAAAAACGTTTATAAATAAAATTAAACATCCATCAGTAAACTCTCTTGTTGAGTATACAGATGATTAAAATTCACTATAACCTTATAATTAACCTTAACTAAGGAGAAAAAAAATGTTGTGGACAATAGTTATAATATTGCTCGTTCTTTGGGTGGTGGGATTAGTTTCATCATATACAATGGGAGGATTTATCCACGTATTACTTGTAATTGCCGTAGTAGTAGTAATTATTAATCTTATCCGGGGAAGAAACCCCGTATAGCCTGCTGGCAGTAAAATATTTTCCCTTCACTGCTTTCAGAAGTAATAAAACCGGGTGGAGTCGTAGTGATCATTTATTGAATCCAAACGATTCCACCCTTTTTTAAAGCTTAAGAAATTTTTTTTAACAATGCAGAAAAGTAGTAAGAAAATAAAATTACGACAACCTCAAGCGCAGAAAAAACAGCCTGGTTTAGAATCCCAAATGGACCCAAAACCGAAATTTGATGCTCCGTTTAACAAAGGAAGCGGAAAGTTAAAGGGTAAAACAGCTTTAATAACAGGAGGCGATAGCGGGATAGGAAGAGCAGTTGCAGTTGCATTTGCTCGCGAAGGTTGCGATGTTGGAATCATTTACTTGAATGAACATGCCGATGCGAAATTGACAAAATCACACGTTGAAGAAGAAGGACAAAAATGTTACTTAATTCCGGGAGATATTTCCAGTGAAAGTTTTTGTAGAAATTCCGTAGACAAAGTTTATAAACATTTTGGTACTCTTGATGTCTTAGTGAATAATGCTGCAGTACAATTTCCCCGCGACTCCATTACTAAAATTACAAGCAAGCAATTGTTAAGAACTTTTCGTATTAATATTTTTTCATACTTTTACATTATAAAACAGGCTTTGAAGTATTTAAAAGAAGGATCTAGTATTATTAATACAACTTCTGTCACTGCTTACAGGGGAAGCGATCATCTTATTGACTATTCATCGACTAAGGGTGCAATTGTTTCTTTTACCCGTTCTTTGTCATCATCATTAATTAAAAAGGGAATCCGTGTTAATGGAGTTGCGCCGGGTCCTGTATGGACTCCTTTAATACCTGCTACATTTCCCTCGAAGCAGGTTGCGACTTTCGGATCCGATGTGCCTATTGGAAGGGCCGGACAACCGGAAGAAATTGCTCCTTGTTACGTTTTTTTAGCGAGTAATGATTCCTCTTATATATCCGGACAAATATTACATCCCAACGGAGGAGAGATAGTTAATGGCTAGAAAAAAATCTGAAGGTTCTACGTCAAATCTTTTTTTTGAAAATCTAGCCCTTAACCTCACAAAGTTTTCCGGAAGTACTACTGCATTTATCATTGCGTTCGGGGTGGTCTTAGTCTGGGCAGCGACAGGACCTATATTCAAATATTCCGAGGCATGGCAATTAGTTATTAATACCGGCACCACAATTGTTACTTTTTTAATGGTCTTCCTGATTCAGCGAGCGCAAAATAAGGATTCTATTGCGTTACATTTAAAACTTAACGAACTTATTGCTGCCGAAAAAGGCGCCAGCAATAGATTAATAGATGCAGAGGATCTTTCGGAAAGCGAACTTAATTTATTAAAGAAACACTATAATAAATTGGTTAAACTGACGGAGAAGGATCATGATATACAGAAGTCCCATTCTATTGAAGAAGCTGAGCATAGGCATAAAACAAAAATTACCAAATAATAATAAAAAAATCATGAACAGATTAAATCAAATCTTCGTCTTATTTATATTTTGTCAGCTGTTCAACGGTTGTGAATTCTTGGGAGACGTTTTCAAAGCAGGTATATGGGTGGGTATTATTGTAATCATTGCCATAGTTGCAGTTGTTGCATTTATTATTAGGCTATTCAAAAGTAAATAAGTCGATTCAATACACTTATTTTTTCTTGATTTTTTTAAAGTGAATGTATGTATACCTTTGTATTCCCAACCAAAATATGATTCAAAATATTAAAAAGATTTAAGAAAATTAAAATAAATATTAAAGTATTTCTGCATCATTTGTTTATCTCTCCCTAATTTCCATTGGAGTAAACAATTATTAATTCAATCTGATCAATAATCCAATGTTAATTCCGTAAGAGTTTTGACTTTGGTTATCTCCATTGTAATACTCAGGTTGATCGGTTTTCTTCTCTCAGGCGCTGAAAAGAAGAATTGCCACTAACAGTTCTTTCCGTTGCGCTCGTAATTCCGAAGTTTGCCGAAACTCCTCCGTTTAATCTAACTTTCTTATCGGAATAATAAAAATACCTTCCACCAAGATTAAAATACATCAAGGCATCTGATCCTTCGAATGCAAGTATGCTTAACCCACCGTCTATTCTAAGTTTATCTATAGGAAAATATCCAACGAGAAAAGAAAATGAACTTGAAGTTGAGCTATTCGAACCTGAACCGCTCTCACTCACATTAAATAAACTTCCGGATATGCCTGTGTTTAAAGTTGAGAAATTAAATAAACCACTTCCCAGTCCTAAGTTAACCTGCCCTTTCTTTTGCGAATATGAAAAGTCGGTTAACGAAAATGTTAAAGCAAAAGTTAAATAAAAGGATTAATGTTCTCAATTGTAATTTGTTTAAATTTTGAAAAATATGTTTAAAAATTTTTGCATAAACTCTAAGCTCAATTTATAATTTAGAAAATATTATGAGTAACGCTTTTGGCATTCAATGAACTCAAAAACTTAAGAATATATCACCATCACTTCCTGCTATTTTCAGTAAGATAATTACTTTGTAAGTATGTTTTTTAAATATTAGTTTTGTCCTGACCTTTTAACTTAAACATACCAGCATGAAAAAAATAGTTATATCAATTATCTTTCTCAGTCTTTTGTTTGTATCAAATCAAAATTTATTTTCACAGGAATATATTGAGTTGATGAATGATCCTTCAGTAAACTTTTATGAAGTTCAGAAAAAGTTCAATGAATACTGGAAAGGCAGGAATTATGAAAGAGGTAAAGGTTGGAAGCAATTTAAAAGATGGGAAGAATTTATAGAGCCGAGGACCTTCCCAACCGGAGAAAGATTTGATCCTTCGATTGCTTTCAGAGAATATGAAAATTTCTTGGTAAAGCATGTGAATGCTGATAATCCGGTATTCGGTGACTGGACTGCCCTTGGACCAACAACTTGGACAAATGGAAATGAAGGATACAACCCGGGTAATGGTA
>Ga0180121_10001013_pt1 | contig 11865 bp, 11 predicted proteins | sample AntDrymUQ5402106_2_FD_129676 | JGI IMG/M metagenome (GOLD analysis project Ga0180121, IMG submission 129676) | Polar desert sand microbial communities from Dry Valleys, Antarctica - metaG UQ540 (21.06) (version 2) (version 2) | ecosystem: Environmental > Terrestrial > Soil > Desert | place...
GCGACGATAACTAGTCAGCGGGTCCGACTGTCCAACATAGGAACCTCCGCCAGAAGGAGGGCAAGTATTGGGTGTGATTTTGGCTTCTTCCGCGGCGAACTCGGCTTTGGGCTCGATCAATCGACCGGCACTGTCTTTAAGTTCTACCGCGAATGGTGAGATCGCCGACACACGGTCTTCTTTAAAACTAATATTCTTGACTGTGACTGACACTTCTATGTCTTCCTGGCGTCCTCGTTCGCGATTGGCGGCGATGCCACACGCAAAGCCTCCGGCTTCTTCACCCCAACCGTGCGCCAAATCGACGTCGGTCGGTGTCTCCCATTTGATAGCGATGACTTTTTCGCCCTTCGCGTCGAAGAGCAAGACCGTTTGTTCGCCGCCTTCAGGTTTGTGTCTGACTTCTTGTGTCCAGACACCAGGTCACTTTCCATTTATTCCTGCCACAATCCTGCCACAAACTAGCAGCTGTCCGAATCGCCTTTGAACCATCTATACAAAAGCTCACCTCAGGGCGCCGCCGTTAATTGAGCGACATTTCAGACTAACTAATTAGATCAAGAGTGCACAACGGCTGAGAGGCACGAAGGCCGGCAACGGACGCGCAAATCATACGTGCAATTCAAACAACGCGACAGGTGAGCCAGGACGACCTCAACGAACGAACTGAAGCCGCTGACCACTACGTTCTACTGCGAATCGAGTAAAGCCGGTGTTCAGTCCGGATTAGCAAGCGGTCACCCACCATCGCTGGAGATGCCTGCGCCATATCGTCCAGTTCATTCACGTGCAATAACCGAAACTCCTCGCCCGTTGCGATCACGAACGTCTGGCCTTCCTCGCTCAAACAGAACAGCTTGCCGTTGTAGGCCCAGGGCGAGGTCGTGAAAGCCGTTGCCATCGGGTCAATCCGTGTCTTGTAAGTCTGTTTTCCAGTCTTAGCGTCAAAGCGGCTCAGGATGCCGGTCTCAGTCAGCGTGTACACAGCTCCCTCATAAGCCACGGGCGACGGCAAATAAGTCCCACCGCGCGCTTGCGACCAAACGACATACTCGTTCGAAGTCTGATCTTGTCCTAAAGAAATGTTGCCTACGGCGCCGGGGCGAATCGCGAACAACGGACGTCCTCGACCGCCGTCAATATAGAGTAATCCGTCGTAAGCGAAGGGCGTTGGAATAGGCGTCGCTGCCATTCCCGACATACGCCACAACTCTTTCCCCGCCAGGTCGTAACTAACGACCTCTCCTGGTCCAACCGCCACGATCTCTGTGCGCAGCGCGTGCCGCCAAACAAATGGCGTGGCCCATCCTGACCGCTGCACTGGCTGTCCTCTGCCGCCGAGGTCCCGATTCGTGCGCCAGACCCGCTTGCCTGTTTGTTTGTCAAACGCGGCGATGTATTGCTGCTTCTCGTTATCGCTCACGATAACCAGCAGGTCCCCAGCCAGTGCTGGCGAACTCCCCGTTCCCAAGTCGAGGTAAATGGGATTCGGTTCAAGTTGCGTGGTCCAAGCAAGCTTGCCTTTCAGGTCAAACGCCCATAACCCCAGATTCGCCACATACACGTAAACGTGCCGTCCGTCAGTCACGGGACTCTCTGAAACAAAGCTGTTCTTGCGGTGACGCCCGCCGGGCGGTTGCCCTGTGTGGAACTCCTTCTTCCATTCCACCTTGCCGCTTTTCAGGTTCAGGCAATAGATGAGGTAATGCAGCACCACCTCGTTCGGGAGCTCGATGTCGCGCTCTGTCACGCGCTTGATCACCTGCTCCATCGGCACTCCTTGCTTCATTAGCTCCGCGACGTATTCGTTCGAGTATTCGGTGCCGATCTGCGGTGGCTTCGACTTGCCCTCAGTGGTTACGGTGGTTACGTACACCTTACCGCCGGTCACGATTGGCGATGACCACCCGCGCCCAGGGATCTCGTGCGACCACTCCACGTTCTCGGTCTTCGACCAACGTTCGGCCAGGCGCGCATGCGTTCCCACAGGATTTGACTCCGGCCCGCGGAACTGTGGCCAGGCCATATCCTGGCCGCGAACCGGGAGTGACACCAACAACAGCGCACACGCCAGGCCGCACATCGGACGCCACAGGCTTCTGACGGCTAGGCGCAAAAGAATGTAAAGGTTTTTTAGGAGACGATTAGTTTCTAGCTTGGCCCAAAGTGTACTCATTATCTTCTCGTATGTTTTGCTAAGGTTAAGTTGTTTGTATATATCACGAATCTATCCTTATGCATCGGACCGCCCCATTGCGAGCAAGTTGAAGTTCGCGAGCAGTAGAACCGACAACATTACTTTAGCTGCAAGACTCGACATGAACAAAGTGACTCTACGCCGAAGGTGTTCGCTAATTCGAGCCCAGGGTTTGACTCTACGCCGAAGGTGTTCGCAATGCGTACCTAGCGAAAATGTTGCGTGAGCAGGATTGCGAAACACTGATCGTCAACGGTGTGGAGGATCATGTTCACGGGTAGTGTCATGTTAACGGCGGAAGATGGCATCAGACTATTCCTGGGGCATACTGCACGGATGCACACTTCCGTCTCTCTCTACCATCGTCATCGCTTCCCTACCCAGATCATCAGTCATTACGTTTGGTTATATTTTCGCTTCACCCTGAGCTTCCGGGACGTCGAAGAAATGTTAGCGATGCGCGGTATCTCCCTCAGCTATGAGACGGTCGAAAATGGTGCCTTAAGTTCGGTCAGACTTATGCCAACGGGCTGCGGTACAAGTCCCCTCGACCTGGCGACCGATGGCACTTGGATGAAGTGTTTCTCAAAATCAACGGGCGAATCCATTACTTATGGCGAGCGGTCGATCAGGATGGCGACGTGCTAGATATTCTGGTCCAGAGCCGCAGAGATACGAAAGCTGCCAAGAAGTTCTTTCGCAAGCTATTAAAAGGATTGCGGTATGTCCCACGGGTGATCATCACAGACAAGCTGAAGAGCTACAGTGCGGCGAGATCTGAAGTGATGCCGAGTGTCGAACACGTCCAACAGAAGTATCAAAACAACCGAGCGGAAAATTCACATCAGCTGACCAGATTGCGAGAGCGGCTTGTGAGGCGATTCAAATCATCGGGCCATGCCCAGCGTTTTCTCTCGGCCTTCGGAATCATCGCCTCACACTTCCGAGTGGGCAGACACCTGTACAGAGCTAGCGGTTACCGAGCACTGATGAAATCGAGAGTAGCTGTATGGGAAGAGGCGATTTGCGTCGAGGCCACTGTTAATTGAACCAAATGACGAACGGCGATTCATCTTGCCTCAGTGCCTAATTTTGTTGCTTCTTGAGTTAAGTTGACAATACCCTCAACATGCCATACTCGGTTTGGTTTTGTCGCATGAGATTTTGGATTGAATCGCACGCCTCACCCAAGTACCCTTAGCGCCGCATTGTGATAACGTGAAACCCTCAATGCTTAACCATTCGCGCCAATGAAGTCTTTTTATTCTATGGACCAGCGTAATCTCCAGTCAGTAATACGAGTTCTCGTGGCCGCCACCACCCTCGTGTGCCTGTTCTCGCTTCCAGTCTGCGCACAGCAGGCTGACCCTGCGACTCCGGTCGTGGTCCAACCTGGTGCGCCAGGCCAGCCGACCCGGACACTCCCGCCATCGACGAGGGCGACACTCCCGCCACCGTCGCCGGCAGATGTGCAGTTCATGCAGGGTATGATCATGCATCATGCCCAGGCGGTTGAGATGACGGCGCTCATCCAATCGCACACCGAGAACAGGGAGATCCGAACACTGGGCGAGCGAATCAGCAGGTCACAATCAGACGAAATAAGGTTTATGAAACAGTGGCTGGAGGCCAGGGGCCAGCCGACTTCGATGGCGACATCACATGGGTCACATGGGTCGCATGGGCCAGAAACGCAGGGCGGGGATATGCCGAGTCAGAACATGCTCATGCCTGGAATGCTGACAGCAAAGCAGCTGGACGCGTTGAGAAAAGCGAAGAGTAAAGGGTTTGATCATCTGTTCCTGTCGGGGATGATTCAACATCACAATGGCGCCTTGGTTATGGTGAAGGAATTATTTGACACTGCCGGCGCCGGTCAGGACGCTGAACTTTTCAATTTCGCGACAGACGTCGATAGCGGTCAGCGCGCTGAGGTCAGAGTGATGCAAAACATGCTGGGTGAAAAACCGTAGAGATGGGACGACGTTCTATCAAATGATTCTATTAACGGGACCCCGGCGTTTCGCTCAGCTGTCGGCCCTGCGGGTCTCAACTTTCTTAACTGCACTTAAACCACGGACTGACGGCCGCGGCTATTCACTGACCGCCCTTCGGGCCTTTTGACAAGGATCAACGATGAATCGAATCCACGAGATCATTTTCCGTTTATTAATAGCTTCCGCTGGAACCCACGCGATATCCCGACATGTCGGGATAATAACCTCGTTTGTTCTGTGCTCTTGTTTTGCCGTCGCGACCCTTGCGCAAACGCCATCCCCATCGCCGCCGCAAGAGGCTGCTAAGACAGACACAAAACCCTCTCAGCCAGAAAATCCGTTTGCTCCTGAGAAGGCGGATCCGCTACCAGCGGGAATGACGGGTTCTGATGCCAATGACCCACGCGCCAGTCTGACGCCTGGCATTTACGACGCGGGCGAAGCAGCGATAGGCATCAAGCATGTCTTGTTGATCAAAAAGCCCGATGCGTTTCAACTCGCCGCTAACGATCCTGACGATCCAAACGTCCAGAAAACCCTTGGTCTACTCGGCGTCGACACATCGAAGCTTCCGAAGTCGGCACAGTTGCCAACGGCGCAACTCGCCTTTGCAAACTCTGATTTGGCATTTCAAGGCAATCGCCTGTTTATGGGGAACTTTTATGGCCTGAATATCTACGACATCTCGACTCCGGCAAAAACCCGCTTGCTAACTTCGATGATTTGTCCGGGTGGGCAGAACGACGTTTCGGTCTACAAAAACCTGCTCTTCATGTCGGTAGAAATGCCGAACGGCCGGCTCGATTGCGGTACACAAGGATTTCCGCCGCCGCCTCCCCTGCCATCTCCATTGCCCGCTGGACAAGAGAAGAATCCGCCTCCGCCGCCTGCGCAAAAAGATCGTTTCCGGGGCGTGAGAATCTTTGACATCACCGACATCAGAAAGCCGAAGCAAGTGGCAGCGGTGCAAACTTGCCGCGGCTCTCACACGCACACGCTGGTGGTCGATCCAAGTGACAAGAACAATGTCTACATCTACGTCTCGGGAACTTCTTTCGTCCGCCAAAGCGAAGAGCTGGCCGGGTGCTCGGGCGAGAAGCCGGATAAGGATTCAAATACGGCATTGTTTAGGATTGAAGTAATTAAGGTACCGCTGGCGAAGCCGCAGGATGCAGCGGTCGTCTCTAGTCCTCGCCTGTTTATGGATCGACGGACCGGCGTTCTCAACGCGCTGAGTAGCGGCGGCACCCACGGCAAAGAGCCAGAACCGAAGGACAGCGATCAATGCCACGACATCACGGTGTACTCACAGCTTGGGCTCGCGGCCGGAGCCTGCTCCGGAAACGGAATTCTCCTCGATATCAAAGATCCAGTGAATCCAAAGCGCATCGATGCGGTCAACGATCCAAACTACGCGTATTGGCACTCGGCCGCGTTTTCGAATGATGGGAAGAAAGTTGTGTTCACCGATGAGTGGGGCGGTGGACTAGGCGCGCGCTGCCGCGCGACAGATCCGAACAAGTGGGGTGCTAATTCGATTTTCCATTTGCAAGATAACAAGTTGAAGTTTGCGAGCTACTACAAGATGCCCGCTGCCCAGGGCGACACCGAGAACTGTGTAGCGCACAATGGTTCGCTCATTCCTGTTCCGGGGCGAGACATCAAAGTGCAAGCGTGGTATCAGGGCGGCATCTCCCTCATGGATTTCACTGACGCGGAGCATCCGATTGAAATCGGATACTTCGATCGTGGGCCGTTTGATCCAAAGATGCTTGTGCTAGGCGGTCCATGGTCCGCGTACTGGTACAACGGACACATCTACGCTTCAGAAATCGCGCGCGGCCTGGATATCTTTGAGCTGACGCCGACGAAGTTTCTTACGCATAACGAGATCGACGCCGCCAAGGTGGTTCGAATGGCTGAGTTGAATGTTCAAAACCAGCAAAAAATTGAGTGGCCGCGACAGTTGGTAGTGGCGAAGGCGTATGTTGACCAGCTGGAGCGATCACAAGGTCTGCCCGCTGATCGAATCTCCTCCCTGCGGAAGGCGATCCAAAGCGCAGAAACTTCGCACTTGAATCGAGGCGAGCTCGCAAAACTCAAGCGCCTTGCACCCTCGTTGGAAAAGAGCGCTGCCACGACGAAAAGTACGGCAGACTCAAGTCGATTGCGGGCCCTGGCGGAAATCCTGAAGCGACCTGCACATTGAGCTTTGCGAAATATGGTGAATTTGAAGCTGTGGGCTTACACCGGAGTAACCCTGAAAGCGTTGGCTAATGTCAGCCCAGGACCGGGGTCCCCGTGCGGGCAGCCCGCACGGGGTGGTAGCGTTTGCTTTGAAACCCTGGGTTCAAAAGTCCCAGAGCAGATTGGTCGCAACCCTGAAAGGTTTGCGCGGTTTTGCGGTTAACAAACGCGGGGCGCAACTCCTTCAGAGTTGCGCCTTCTAAACATGAACGGAGTTTTCCCAGGGTTGCCAAAGCGCAACCCTGGGCTGGAATTGGCGAACGCTTTCAGCGTTAGGATTCGGTTCTCAATAAACCCATTCGGGCTCGCCCGTTCTCAAATTCAAATTTAGCTGTCTGTGCAAAACTTAGACCCTTAGCGAGCCACGGAACGCCCTGGCGGCATAGTAAGATTCCGCACCGTTGTGATACACGAAGACATGGTCGTAGCGGCGATCACAAAAGAGGGCACCGCCGAGTTCTCTAATATTAGTAGGAGTTTGCACCCAGCTCGACGTTTTCCTATCGAAATCTCCAAGTTCCTGTAATTCCCGATATTGTTCTTCCGTTAAAAGCTCAATGCCCATGGCAGCTGCCATATCAGTAGCGTTATTTTTCGGTTTATGTTCTTTCCTCGACTCCAGAGCCTCACCGTCGTAACAAACACTTCTGCGGCCTTTAGGACTTTCCGCTGAACAATCATAAAAAATGTATTCGCCCGTCTTTTTATCATGACCAACAACATCCGGTTCACCGCCAGTTTTTTCCATTTCATTGAGCGACCACAGTTTTTCAGTATTAGCTTCCAGCTTTGCTTGTACCTTGGCCCATTCAAGACCTTTATGGCGGTTCATGTTTTTCTCAAAACGGGTTTTTAATGCTTTGAGTTGTTCTTCACGTTGTTCTGATGACAACTTCTTTTTGTTGCTATTGATTTTGCTCATAATTTTACTTCAACAAAGACATGGTCGACAACCGGGTCAATTGTAAAGATTCTCAGGTAGTCTATCGAGTAATTTGGCTAGCCGAGGGGCTCAGAGTCCTGGCAGAGGGCCCCTCGCTTGACCACCGCGACGATCTGCGGTGATCTTGGGTGGCATGAAGAAATCCATGAAGACATCGCTGATTATCGCGCTGGCGTTGGTCGCTTGCTTCGTCAGCCTCGTCTGCCTCGTCTGGCGTGTATCGCGACCGGACGAGCCGGTCACGCCGAGGGTCTCGGACACGTCCCGAGGCCCGTCGTTCGAGGTGCACGTCGAGAGGCCTCGCATGGACCGGTTCCTCGGCGGGATCCTCCCGACCAAGCTCGAGGCGAAGCTACTTGGGGGCGAGCTGCGGTTCGACCACGCGAGCCGTGGCGCCAAGATCGGCAGCGTCGGGCACGACCGCCTCGGGCTCAGCGCCGACGGCTGGGACCTCCTCATCGAGACCGACGGCGAAGGGGGGATCGCTCCGGGTACGCGCCTCGTGTTTCCAATCGAGATCGCGGAGAAACAGTATACGCTGCGCTGCCGACCCGCAGATCGTGCCACTGGCTATCTCAGCACCACCACGCGGGCGGGCTCCGATGTGCTCGACGGCCGCTTCCTCGTCGAGCTCGCACGCTGCGAGAATGCCGAGACGGGGAAGATCCTCGATACGGAAGCCGGGGGTAATCCAGGCGACGCGTGGCCGTCAGCACCGCTCACTCTCGGCGGGAGCTTCGAGGGCCTGCCACAACGGCCGACGCTAGAGCCCAAGGGAGACCGCCCAAAGGCCCAAGTTAACCCGTCTCCAAGTTCGTGAGATTTCGTGGATCGTGTGCTAAAGATTCGGAGCCACGATCCACGAATCACACTAAATTACACGAAAGAACACCAATAAGAGATATTAGCGTACTCTCTCGCCAACTTGCCGCACAGTGCAGTTGTTTCACTGCCGCTGAAACGCGGCGTTGGCCACTATAATCTGTGAAGCTGCATTGGAGGAAAAACCTATGGCCGATGGTCATAGCAACACGTTACCGAAACCGGCGAAGCGCAGCAGGCGCTGGACCTCTTTTGTGGGGGCTCCTGCTTCAGGGCGAGTCGTTCGAAGTCTTCAAGAAGAACTATATTTGAATCCACACCAAATGTTTAGTGATATTTCGCGTGGTTTCGTGGATCGTTTTTTTGTTTTTTGCCACGACACGAACAGCTTGTTATGAAAGTGAAATTAAGACACTACGCGACTGTCGAGCCCGAATGGTTTATAGAGGAGCAACTGCGGTAATTTGCTCGCTACATTCCCGTCAGGCGCGCGACGAAGGTGGATCCGCTGGTTGCTCTACGCAACGAATGAGCCGATCTAAAACTTATCCACAGATTACGTAGGGCAGCTTAGGCCGCAACAGATGAGACAACGGCGACCTCATCAAATTAACCATCTTTGCTCCGCTAGGAGTTGAATGTTTATAGCTCCAAGTCAATTTTCGACTCCGCGCCGTTCGGAGGGGCGGAACGAACTAACCTGATTAATACGAGCGCCCATTCCGCCACTCCGAACGGCGCTTCGGTGGTGAGGCGACGTTGCTATAGACATATCGCCCAACCGTGGTGAAACCGCTGCCCGATGATCAGCACCACGTGGAATCATTAGAAGAGTCCTTGTTAAAAAAACAAAAACTTGGCGGTTTGTTACGGCGCAATGTGTGGATAAATATTGCCTTGCGATAACCGGTCTTACTTCGCGACCTCTGCAAAGGAGTACAACGCGTTACGCGTACGAATGTAGAGATTGTTACCGGCAATTGCGGGAGTGGCCCAGCACTCTTCACCAAGGTCGTTCATGGCGAGGATCTCCCACTGCGCGCCTGCTTTGAGCACAGTCACTTTGCCGCTGGCGCTCACCAGAAAGATCTTGCCATCGGCTGCGACGGGGGACGCATAGTAATCCTCGAGCGCATCGGGAGTGCGACCCATTTTCAAAACCTGTCCACTCGATGGATCCAGACTTGAGACGATTCCGCCTTCTTTCATCAAATACATCACGCCGTGGTAGATCAACGGTGCCGGAATATTCGGGTAGGATTTTTGGACGCGCCAGACAACATTCGTCGCAGTTAGGTCGCCCTGACCACCGAGGCGTACCGCCGTGAGACCGTGGCCTGAAACGGTTGAATTACGGACGAAGTCGTATTCGGCGCGATCAACGGATCCGTCGTTGTTTGCGTCAAGCCATCCAAAATGTTCGTAAGCCTCCGCCTGAGCTTTCATTTCCTCACGTTGAAGGCGCTGGTCATTATCCTTATCCGCTTGCTTCAGACTCTCGTCGAAGTGTGGCAAGAAGGGTTCATCCCCGCCTTCAGCGGCGACGTAGACCATATCTGTTCCTAAAACTGGCACACCTTTGGGATAAGAACCGACTTTCGTAATCCACCACAGACGCTCTCCCTTTTCGAGCGAGTAGGCATCCAGCGTGTTTGAGCCGAGCACGATCACTTCTGCCGGTCCATCCTTAGGCTTGTAGATCGCTGGCGTCGAGTAACCCTCAAAGTTCGGACGGGCCTTGTTCCAGAGCACTTTTCCGTCCCGGATATCGACGGCAATGATGAAGGAGTTTGTTCGTTGATCACACACCATGACCAGCGTGTTACCCGAAAGCACGGGTGATCCACCCATGCCGTAGAAGCTATTGAACGGACCCAGCGGTACGCGCCACAGCTCGGTACCATCTGGTCCATAAGCAATCAAGCCCAGCTCTCCAAAGAATGCGAATACTTTCTTTCCATCGCTAACCGGACTCGGAGAGGCGGCATCATTGGCGCGATAGAGTGGCATGTGCCGCGCGCGGACAACGTCGCGTCGCCACACAACCTTTCCTGTTTTGCGATTCAACGCGAGCGTGATGAGTTTGTCGCCTTCGCTTGCGGTTATGAAAATGCGGCCGGCAGTGACGACCGGCGAAGATCGCGCGAACGGCACTGATGTTTTCCATACTAGATTTTTCTTCGCACCAAACTCAGCGGGTAATGTGAAACCTTCAGCGACCCCGGTACCGTTGGGACCACGGAATTGCAGCCATTCACGGCTGTCAGTTGTTTGCGCAGTTTTCTTTGACTGCTGCGCGTATGCGGCGCACGCAACAACGAACAACACCGCAATAGCGAAGGTGATCAGCGGGAGTGAACTTGAGAGTTTGGCTTTGTTCATGGTGCTAACCCCAGTCTTGTCATGGCTTATCTTGTCTTTGTGGCGACAGTTTAAATGTCTTTGTGGCGACAGCGGGAACCCCGCGCGTTGTGTTTGCGGACGGATTCTAAGTCCTAATTGACCAGATTGCCATAGTGAGCAGTGGTCCGGCGAGATTATTGTATTCGGTACAAAACATGCATTTACCTTTGCGACCGTCTCAATCGGCGCAGTGGTCCTTGTGCCCTCTCACAAAACGTTCTGAATCCGATCGTCATGCAAGTTGGTGGCATAACGGGTTGGATCGTTGCACATTTCTGTGGACATCATTGTAGGGGCGGCACTCCGTGGCCCCTCGTCGAGCTCCAAGGCTTCCGACTAGTGAATGAGCTCGCGATTCCTTTTCATCTCCCAGATGGCGACGAGGGATGGCCACTGCGTGGCCATCCCTTTGGTCCCGAAGTTACCCCTAGCCCGATGAAGAGTTGAGTCCAGACTCGAGCTCTTCTGATGCCTTTTCGACGGTGCGCCTGGCGTCTTCCACCGACTTTGCCGCCTCCTCAGCCTCAACTGCAACGCTTCGCACACGTTGGGCGGCATATTCCGACGCGGCTCGTGCTTTCTCCAAGCGCTCCTCGGCTTCGCGACTTTGCTTCTCGGTCTCCTTCGCCTCTGCGTAAGCTTTTCCCTGCGCTGCCTGCAGACTCTGTGCTCTAGTTCGGGCTTCGATCAGCACTCTCTTGGCTTCCTGCAGTGAAACTTTAGCGGCAGCAATCCCTGCCTTACGCGTCGCTTCAAGCCGACGTACGTCGTCATCCGGCGCCACCTTTCGGCGCGTGTTCGTGGCAGCACCGCTGGACTCATGCGAGGGCGTAAACCGAGCCGGTTCCTTTGTCGGCTCTGTCATACCGGCGCCTGGAATCAATGAGGCGAGTGCTTCGAAACCCGGAGGATCGACATCGTGTGTCAGACGCCCGGGACGTGGAGCATCAGAACGCGATGCGTGAGCAGACATTGCTTCGAGAGTAGTTGTGATGCGGCGGACAGTGTCCGGCGCCGGGTTGTGACCTGCATCTCGCAGCAATGAAGTCGCCACATCTGAAAGGTGCGTAAGCGCCTCGCGTCGCGCGTCGAGGGCTCCGCGCAAATTTGCGAGCTTCCCGGCAACAGGAGATGCCTGGGCTTTGTGGAAGCGCTCACCTGACGCGATCAGCCGGTCGAATGCGTCGCGATGATTCCAGTAGAGCTGGTTCACGGCCCACGCCGAGATAGCAGGCTTGACCAACGCCTTCACGAGA
>Ga0180121_10001014_pt1 | contig 11864 bp, 13 predicted proteins | sample AntDrymUQ5402106_2_FD_129676 | JGI IMG/M metagenome (GOLD analysis project Ga0180121, IMG submission 129676) | Polar desert sand microbial communities from Dry Valleys, Antarctica - metaG UQ540 (21.06) (version 2) (version 2) | ecosystem: Environmental > Terrestrial > Soil > Desert | place...
ACCATCACGAGGCCGAAGGCAACGAGAGCCAGCGTCACGAGGACGAGCAGGCGCTGCTCGACCTGACGTCGATCCGATGCCTTCACCCTTTGAGGTTCTCTACCAGCCTCCTGAACTCCTCTCCGCGGTGCTCGAAATCTCTGAATTGGTCGTAGCTCGCGCAAGCCGGCGAGAGCAGCACGACGTCACCCTCCCCCGCGACATCGGCGGCCTCCTCGACCGCGCGCTCGAGCGTCTCAGCCAGGATGAACGGATGCCCGGTGTCGCCGAGCGCATGGGCGAGTGAGTCAGCTGCCTCGCCGATGAGATAGATCCCGATCACATTTGCTTGAGCAATGTCCTCGGCGAACTCGTGAAAGCGCTCGCCCTTGAGGGAGCCGCCGAGGATCACGTGGAGCGGCGCGTCGTAGGCCGTGAGCGCGCGCCGGGCGGCAGCGGTGTTCGTCGCCTTGGAGTCGTTGACGAAGCGGACACCGCCGATCTCGGCGACGAGCTCGAGCCGGTGCGGCACTCCGGGAAAGATCCGCAGCGCCGCCGCGATCTCGTCGTCGCCGAGACCGGCCGCGCGCGCCGCAGCCGCCGCTGCGGCGGCGTTCTCGCGGTTGTGTGCGCCGGGAATCAACGGCTCGGCGGGGAGCGCGTCGTGGGCGGAGAACTCGACCCGACGGCCAGCGCCGGGGACTGGGCCGAAGCCTCGCGGCACGACAGCGACATCCGCTTCGGTTTGGTTCTCGAAGATCCGCAGCTTGGCGTCGCGGTAGCGCTCGAAAGTGCCGTGCCGATCGAGGTGGTCCGGCTCGAGGTTGAGGAGGACAGCGATCCGCGGTTGCAGCTCGTCGATGTCCTCGAGCTGGAAGCTCGAGAGCTCGCAGACGATCCACGCGGCGGGATCCACTTGACCGACGAGCTCACTAAGCGCCGTGCCGACGTTTCCGGCCGTCCTCGCGCCGAGCATCGCGCCCAGCAGCTCGGTCGTGGTGGTCTTCCCGTTCGTGCCGGTGACGCCGACGAGCGGGTTCGGCAGCAGGCGCGCGGCGAGCTCGATCTCGCTCCAGACCGGGATCCTGCGCTCGCGGGCCGCGGCGACAAGCGGCGCCTCGCCGGGCACACCCGGGCTCTTGACGACCAGGTCGACGCCTTCGAGGAGATCGAAGTCAGTGTCGTTGCCGAGCGTCCGGTCGGCCGCGACGACCGCCGTGCCCCGCGACTCGAGCGCCGCCTGCGCGGCCCGGCCGGAGCGCGCGAGCCCTACGACCAGGACGCGGTTCATCGCAGTCGGAACTGGAGGTAGTAGCGGTAGTAGAGAACGAACCCGCACGCGCAGAGGATCGCGCCGATGATCCAGAAGCGCACCATGATCTTCGTCTCCGACCACGCCTTCATCTCGAAGTGATGGTGGATCGGAGCCATCAGGAAGACTCGGCGGCCCCAGTACTTGAAGCTGACCGTCTGGATCATCACGGAGAGAGCCTCGACGACGTAGATGCCGCCGATCAGGATCAGCAACGCCTCGGTTCCCGTGACGATCGCGAAACCGGCGAGCGCCCCGCCGAACGCCATCGAGCCCGTGTCGCCCATGAACACCTCGGCCGGGAAGGCGTTGTACCAGAGGAACCCGATCGCAGCCCCGATCAGCGCCGCTGCGAGGATGGCGAGATCGAGCTGGAACAGCGAGCGCTCGCCGACGTCGCCGGAGCGGATATACCCGATCACGGTGATCGCGAGGAAGGTGAGGAGCGCGATGATCCCCGTTCCGGCCGCGAGCCCGTCCAGGCCGTCCGTCAGGTTGGCGCCGTTCGCCGCCCCTGCGATGACGAGAAAGAGGAAGGGGTAGTAGGCGTAGGACAGCGGAATGTCGACGTTCGCGACCGGGACGTAGATCGAGGTGTCGAGCTGGTTCTGAGCGTGCACGGCGATGCCGACGACGGCGCTGATCCCAGCGAGCATGAGCAGCTTCCACCGGCCCGAGAGGCCTAGGGAGCGGCGGTGTCGGAGCTTGATGAAGTCGTCGAAGAAGCCAATGGCGCCACAGCCAACAGCCAGAAAGAGGACCGTCAGCGCCGGCAGGGTAAATCGGGAAAGCGCGAGGAACGGCAGGAGCGCGCAGAGCAGGATCAGCAGGCCGCCCATCACCGGCGTCCCCTGTTTGACGACGTGGCCGGCAGGGCCCTCCTCGCGGATCGGCTGGCCGAGCTCGTTCCGGCGCAGGAACTGAATGAACTTGGGGCCGATCACGACCGAGATCACCATCGCGATCAGGCCCGCTATGAAGACTCGGGACACTACGCGGGGTTCGCCAGGTTGGGGGCGATGCCTTCGAGCGCGACGGAGCGGGACGCCTTGACGAGGACGGCGTCCCCGGGGCAGACGAGGTCTCGGGCCGCGGCCAGCGCGCCCGCAGCGTCCGGCTCCCACGTCGCGGCCGCGTACGCCCGGCCGAGCTCTCCAACCGCAATCACCTCGATGCCGAGCGCTGCTGCCAGCTCAGCAATCTCGTGGTGATGCGGCTCGGCGTGCTCGCCGAGCTCCGCCATGCCGCCAAGGATCGCGACGAGACGGCGTCCGGCTCCGCGCTCCGCGAGATGGCGAAGCGCAGCCTCCATCGAGGTCGGGTTCGCGTTGTAGGCGTCGTTGACGACAAAGCCGCCGCCGGAAAGGGGGAGCTCCTCCCCGCGCCACGGCGAGAGCCGTACCGCCGCCGCGCTCTCGGCGAGCCGGTCGAGCGGCAAGCCGAGCGCGTCGTAGGCGGTGAGCGCCGTGAGCGCATTCTGCGCCTGGTGGCGCGAGCTGAGCGGGAAACGGATCCGGCCACCGCCGAACGCGACATGCGCGCCGTCGTCGCGAAGCTCGACGTCCACCGGCCCGACCCGGCGGATCTCGATGTCATCGCGCAGATGCGGATCGAGGTCGTCGGACCGCGGCACGACGGCGATCCCCCCCTCGGGGAGCGCGGCCACGAGCTCCGCTTTGGAGCGGGCGACCCCGTCCACCGACCCGACGAGCTCGAGGTGAACCGGCCCGATCGCCGTGATCACGCCGACGTCCGGGCGCGCGATCTCGCAGAGCTCGGCGATCTGACCGAAACCGCGCATGCCCAGCTCGACGATGCAGACCTCGGTGTCGGGCTCGAGCCGACCGAGCGTCAACGGGACGCCGAGCTCGGCGTTGTAGCTTCCCTCGGTCGAAACCGTGCGGACGACGGCCGCGCAGAGAGCGCTCAGGATGTCCTTCGTCGAGGTCTTGCCCGTCGAGCCGGTGACGCCGACGAAACGCGCGGCGCTGCGCTTGCGTAGCGCCCGCCCGATCGCGGCCATCGCGCCGAACTCGTCCTCGGGCACGAGCGTGGCGGCGCCTCGCCGGCGCGCCTCGTCGACGAACTCGCGCCCCCCGCGGATCGCAACGAAGAGATCGCCGGGGCCGACGCGCCGCGAGTCGATCTCGAGCCCGGTCAGCTGGCCCGAGCCGTCGAGCTCGCCGGGTGCGAGAGCGCGGATCTCCTCGACGGAGAGCGGGATCACGAGCCCCGCCGTTGAAGACCCAGCGCCTCGCGGGCGACGAGCCGGTCGTCGAACGGCAGTTTCTCGCCGCCGATCTCCTGCCCTTGCTCGTGGCCCTTCCCCGCAATCACGACGACGTCGCCCGGCTCGGCCAGCTCGACCGCGCGGCCGATGGCCGACCGCCGGTCGGCGTCGATCTCGACGTCGGTGCCGGTGCCCTGGAGCACGTCCTGGATGATCATGAGCGGGTCCTCGCTGCGCGGATTGTCCGAGGTGACGATGACGATGTCGGCGAGGTCGCGGGCGACCCGTCCCATCAGCGGCCGCTTCTGCCGGTCGCGGTCGCCGCCTGCGCCGAAGACGACGATGACGCGTCCTTTCGCGAGGTCGCGCGCGGTCCGGAGCACATTGTCGAGCGCGTCCGGCTTGTGTGAGTAGTCCACTACAACCGAGAACGGCTGCCCCTCGTCCACAGCCTCGAAGCGCCCGGGCACACCCTCGAGCGCGGCGATTCCGGAGGCGATCTCGTCCTCGTCGACGTCGAGCAGGATCCCGGCGGCGATGGTGCCGAGGGCGTTCTCGACGTTGAAGCGGCCGCGCAGGCTCGTCCGGATCTCGATTCCGCCGGCGGTGAATCGGGCGCCTGTCGCGCCGAGCTCGAGTCGCTCGGGGCGGATCTCAGCGTCCTCGGCGAGTCCGAAGGTGAGCAGCGGCGCACGTCGGGTCTGCTCGAGCTCGTCGGCGAGCCGGCGCCCCCACGTGTCGCCGATATTCACGGCCGCAGGCGGCGGCGCCGCGCCCGTGAAGAGCTTCCGCTTCGCGGCGAAGTAGTCCTCCATCGACTCGTGGAAGTCGAGGTGGTCCTGGCTCAGGTTCGTGAACACCAACGCGTCGAAGCGGACGCGGTCGAGCCGGTGCAGCACCGACGCATGGGACGACGCTTCGAGCGCGACGCTGCGGTTGCCCGCGTCGAGCATCTCGCGAAACGTCCGCTGCAGGTCGATCGCTTCCGGGGTCGTGCGGATGACGGGCCGCACCTCTTCGCCGACGCGGCTCTCGACGGTGCCGAGCAGGCCTGGGCTCCGGCCGGCTGCCTCGAGCACGGAATACAGGAGGTATGCGGTCGTCGTCTTCCCGCTCGTTCCGGTGACCCCCGCGACCTCGAGCTCGCGCGTCGGCTCTCCGAAGAAGACGTCGGCCACGGTTGCCATGGCGGCGCGCGCGGACGGCACCACGAGCTGAGGTACTTGCGGCTCGACTGCCCGCTCGACGACGAGGACGACCGCGCCGTTCTCGACTGCCTCGCCGGCGAAGTCGTGGCCGTCCGCGCGCTCGCCCGGGACGCAGAAGAACGCTGCGCCGGGGCTGACGGCGCGCGTGTCGTACGCGAGGTCCCGCACCTCGACGGGGTCGGGGCTGCCGAGGACCGCCTCCGGTGCGAGCGCGGCAACGAGGCGCTCGAGCTCCATGTGCGGGCAACGCTACCTAGCCGCGCAAGATCGAAATCCGCAAAGCGGATTCCGATCGCGCCAAGACCCTAAGGGTCGCTTCGCTCCCAAGCTTCCTGTTTGCCTAGAGTTGCATCTGGGGCGATCTCGAGCTCGACGAGGCTGTGGCGCGCGATCTCGGCGAATGCGGGAGCCGCGACGACACCACCCCAGATCGCCCCGTGTGGCTCGTCGATCGAGACGAGGACGACGAGCCGCGGGTCCTTCGCGGGCACGACGCCGACGAACGAGGCGACGTAGAGCGAGTCGGAGTAGCCACCCCGCTCGGGCTTCGCGGCGGTACCCGTCTTGCCCGCGACGGTGTAGCCGGGCACCGCGGCGAGCGCTCCGGTGCCGCCCTCGGCCGAGACGACGTCGCGCAGCATCGCCATCATCTGCGCAGAGACGGTCTCAGAGACGACGCGCTTGCCCCGATCGCGGCTGCGCCATTCGGTGCCCACGCGCTCGACGAGATACGGCTTGCGCAGAACTCCGCCGTTGGCAATCGCGGCGTACGCGGCCGCCATCTGGATCGGCGTCACGCCGATGCCCTGGCCGATCGGCACATTGCCGATCGTCGACCCAGACCAGTACCCCGGCAGCAGGCCGCGCGACTCACCGGGCGCGTCGACGCCGGTCTGCTTGCCGAAGCCGAAGCGGTCGATCCAAGTCTCGACGCGGCTGCGGCCGAGCATCTGCGCGAGCGTGACCGTGCCGATGTTCGACGACTGCGAGAGAATCTGCGCAACCGTCATCCGCCGGGTCGGACGCGGCTCGTGCTCATTGATGATCCGATCGGCGACCCGAATCGAGCTCGCGAGCGTGAACGGCGTCGTCGGCGTGACGATCTTCTCCGAGAGCGCGGCCGCGACCGTCACCACCTTGAACGTCGAGCCGGGCTCGTAGACGTCGGTAACCGAGCGATTGCGCCGACGGGCGGGCGAGGCGGACGGGAACCGGTTGGCGTCGTAGCCGGGCGCGACGGCCATCGCGAGCACGGCGCCGGTACGCGGATCGAGAACGATCGCATTGCCCGCCTTCGCCCCCCAGCGCTTGACCGTTTCGCGCAGGACGGACTCGGCGTTCGCCTGGATGCGGTGGTCGATCGTCAGGAAGACATCCCGGCCCGGCCGTTCGGGCTTTGTCGCGACGACGTCGATGACGCGGCCCGCGGGGTCGGATATCGTCGTCTGCCTGCCCGGCTTACCGATCAGCTGCTTGTCGAGCGAGCGTTCGAGGCCCTCGAGCCCGTCGTTGTCGACGCCGGCGAAGCCGAGAACGTGGGCGGCGACTCCGCGCTGGGGGTAGTAGCGCAACTCCTCGGGGTAGTAGCCGAGCCCGGCGAGCTGCTGTTGCTCCAGCTCGGCAGCCCTGGCGGGATTGGCCTTCCGCTTGAGATAGACGAAGTGGCGCGTCCGGTCTGCGAGCAGCGGATAGAGGGCTTCCGCGTCGAGGCCGAGCGACTTTGCCGCCGCGAGCGCGACCCGCCTCGGATCCCGCACGAGCCGCGGGTCCGCATAGACGGTGGTCGCCTGCTCTCCGATCGCGAGTGGCTCGCCCGTCCGGTCGTAGATCGTGCCCCGCCCGGCCGGGACCTCGGTTGTCCGCTGGTGCTGGCGCGCCGCGATCTGCTCCAGCGTCGAAGCCTGAACGCCCTGCAGCCAGATCGCCCTGCCGAGGGTGCCTGCGAAGACGAGCGCGAAGAGGCCGAGCAAGAGGCGAATGCGGCGGTTGGAGGACCGCTCGCTCACGGCGTTGGCGCCAACTGCACGTGGTGGGTCAAAGCCGGGTCGGCGCGCTCGAGGCCGAGCCGGGAGCGCGCCTGCGACTCGATCCAAGCGTTCGCGGACGCGCTCGAGAGCTGTGAGCTCAGGCGGTTTGTGTCAGCACGCAGCTGGATCCGCTCGCGAGCGAGCTCGTCGAGCCGGACGTTGAGCTGAAGCACGGCGACGTTGACGGCGACCACCCCCGCAAGCAAGACGGCGAGCAGGACGATCCAGACGACTCCGCCGAACGGACGCGGTTTAGGAGCCGCACGCGCGATGGGCCGCTTGCGCGGCCGTGTGTGAGTGACAGGCGCATGCTCGACTCGTGCGGTGCCGGCCCAGCTGGCCATGTCAGTCACTCACCTTCACGGTGGCGCGGAGCTTTGCCGACGCCGCGCGCGGGTTCAGCTCGAGCTCGCGGGCGCCCGGGCGGACCGGCTTGCGCGTCAGATCGCGCAGGACCGGCTCGTTGCCGCAGTTGCAGATCGGGAACTCCGGTGGGCAGGTGCAGCCGCGGGCTTGCGCGCGGAAGTACTGCTTGACGATCCGGTCCTCGAGCGAGTGGAAGCTGATGACGGCGATGCGGCCCCCGGGCCGGAGCATCCGCACCGCCGCAGGGAGCGCTGCTTCAAGCGCACCGAGCTCGTCGTTGACCGCGATCCGCAGCGACTGGAAGACGCGCTTGGCCGGATGGCCGTCGCCGAAACGAGCCGGGGTAGGAATCGCCTGCTTGATCGTGTCTGCGAGGTCGGTCGTCCGCTCGAACGGCCGTTCGCCGCGACGGCGGACGATCGCCCGCGCGATCTGGCGTGCATACCGCTCCTCGCCATAGCGCCGGAAGATCAGGCCGAGCTCGCGCTCGTCCGCCTCGTTGACGAGCTCGCGGGCGGAGAGCTCGGCGGCGGTGTCCATGCGCATGTCGAGCGGCGCGTCCGCGGCGTAGGAGAACCCGCGCTCCGGGCGGTCCAGCTGCATCGACGAGACGCCGAGGTCGAGCAGAATCGCGTCAACCTGGACGTCGTTGGCGGCGAGCTGGCTGAGCACGAGCGAGAACTCCCCGCGGAGGAAGCGAGCCTGCACGGTTTTCCCGGCCTTGAAGCGGTCGAAGTACACGCGCGCCGACGGATCGCGGTCGATCGCGATCAGCTTGCCGTCCCCATCGAGGTCGGACACGAGCAGGCTCGAGTGGCCGCCGGCGCCGAAGGTGGCGTCGACGACGGTCTCGCCCGGACGCACCGCGAGCAGCTCGCGCACCTCCTCGGCGAGCACGGGAATGTGGTCAGACGCGCTTCTCTGCAAGACGTTCGGCAACATCGTCTGCGCTCCCTTCGACCTTGGTGACGTGGTCTGCCCAGGCGGCGCGATCCCAGATCTCGAGGTGGTCGTGGACACCCGCCACGACGACCTCGCGCCCGAGCCGCGCGTGCCGGTGCAGCGCCGGCGGCACGAGCACACGCCCCTGCTTGTCGAGCTCCGCGTCGGACGCGGCGCTGAAGAAGAACCGCTTCAGCTCTCTCGCCTCCTTGGAAAAGGGGTCGAGCGGCGCGAGCCGGGCCTCGACGAGCGCGTTCCAATCGGTGCGTGCGAACACGTCGAGGCACTCGTCCAGGCCTCGCGTCAGCACGACGCCACCGGCCAAGTCGTCCCGGAAACGTGCCGGCAGCGTGAGCCGGTTCTTATCGTCGATCGTGTGCTCGTACTCGCCAAAGAACATCGATTGCTGCGCTCCTGGTCTCCCACTTTCCCCCACTCTAAACCACGGTGCCCCACTTGTCTACCCTTCTGTTCTCAATTCCCCCTTTCGGGGCGGGTCCCTGTCTCGGAGCAGTTCAGAGGACGGCGGCGGAGACCCTGTCGAGCTCGCTCGGCTCGCTGTAGCCGACGACGGCGCCGGGCCGGTTCACGACGCGAGGCCGGCGCCGCGCCGCGTCAGCGCGAGCGCGCCTCGCTCGGAGGCGAAGACGAGTGCCTCCGGCACGTCCATTCCCTTGGCCAGGGCATACGTGAGGCCAGCGGCAAAGCAATCGCCCGCGCCGTAGGCGTCCTCGTAGGACCCGGGCGGGACGGCGGGCTTATAGGGGCCGCCGGGCTGGGCCCAGCCGCCGAGCGAGCCTGCGGTCGAGACGACGAGCTTGGGCGGCGGATCGAGGTCACCGGTCTGGTAGCGCTCGGCGTCGTCTTCTCCGCTCGCGACGAGGGCGTCGAGCTCGACCCCCGCCGCGTGCAGGGTCGGTAGCTCGCGAGCCGTGGCGACCAGGACGCGAGCGCGGCGCGCCTGACGCACGGCCTCGGCGTCACCGGCGGTGAAGTAAACCCCGTCGGTCTCGTCCAGCTCCTCCCACGGTAGCGTCCCCGCCCCGCCCTTCGGCCGCGGCTTCTCGCCGATCACGGTGATCGTCCGCTCGCCGATCCCGTCCAGATAACAAAAGCCGCGGCGCTGCGGCTCGTCCGTGGGCGACGAATACACGCGGATGCCGGCGGCCTCGAGCCTGACCCGAGCCTGGACGCCGAGCTCGTCGCCGCCGAGGAGGCAGTAGAGCGTCGCCTCACCGGCGAGCCGCGCCAGCTCGACGGCGGCGACACCGCCACCGCCCGCCGGTTCCTCCCAGGTCTCCTGTGCACCGACGATCTCGCCGGGGCGCGGAACCGACTCGACCCGCACGAACTCGATCCACTCGACATGCCCGACGACCGCGACCTTCACGACGCAACTCTCACAGATGCCGACCGCCTCGCGTTACAAGGATGATGGAAGCCGTGACCACGATCCCTCCATTCGAGCGCTTTTACGTCGAGCACCGCGACGTTGTCCTCGGCTTCCTCCGCAAGCGAGTGGGCGTGCAGGCCGCTGAAGACGCGTTCCAGGAGACGTTCCTCCGCGCGCTCCGGGCGTACGACCGTCTCGAACACGGGGATCATCTCCGGGCGTGGGTACTGACGATCGCCGCCCGGCTCGCGATCGACTCGAGCAGGCGGGCGCGCCCCACAGCGCATGAGCTTCCGGAGTTGCCGATCGAGGATGGGCGTCCCGCCTACGCCCAGATCGAGCACCTCGCCGACGGGCTGCCGCCGACCGAGCGTGCGGCGCTCGTACTCCGTTACGCCTACGACCTTTCCTATGACGACATCGCAGTCGCACTCGACTCCACCCCCGAGGCAGCCCGCCAAGCGGCCTCGTCCGGAGTCCGGCGGCTGCGGGCTGGGAGGCTCCATGAACGTCTCGCCTGAACTCGACCGCCGCTTCCGTGACGCCGCAACCGCAGAGGGCCTGCTCGACGTCGGCTTCGATGTCGTCGAGTCCCCGATCGGCGCGCTACTCGTCGCCGCTTCCGACCACGGCCTCTGCCGGATCTTCTTCGACGCCGAGCCGGAGCAGCACCTCGACCGGCTCGCACGCACGTTCGGCCCGCGCGTGCTTCGCTCGGCACCGGCGGTCGACAACGCACGCCGGCAGCTCGACGAGTACTTTGAGGGACGGCGCGACGCGTTCGAGCTCGACGTCGACCTCCGCGGAGCGGCGCCGTTCGCACGGCAGGTGCTCGACCAACTGGCGCTCGTCCCGTACGGCCAGACGACGACCTACGGCACGCTCGCCGGCAGGGTCGGCGCACCCAGGGCGGCCCGGGCAGTCGGCACGGTGATGAACCGCAACCCGATCCCGATCGTACTTCCCTGCCACCGCGTCGTCGGTGCGAACGGCAGCCTGACCGGATACGGCGGCGGGCTCGACGTCAAGGAGCGGCTGCTCCGGCTCGAAGGCGCGCTGCTCTAGCGAGACAACACGCGTGCAGTGTCTGCATCTGCGGGATAGAACGCCTCGATTGCTAGTTCCGCAAGGGTCACGTCCGCAGCCGTCCCGAAGGTGGTCAACGTGCTGAAGAAGGACAGGCGCCCGCTTCCATGCCGAAGGTGCAGCGGAAGCACTATCTCGGCGGCTGCGGCCGCGTCGACCGCCGGCGGATCGCTTCGCACGTTCGGATAGTCCAGCACCTCGACCAGCAGGGCTTCGAGCTCCTCGTCACCCGCCACCGCTATTTCACGGCGAAGCCGGTGGACGAGGTGCGCGCTCCACTCATCGAAGTTGAGGATCCGCGGCGCCATCCCCTCCGGATGCAGCGTCGCTCGCAGAGCGTTCGCCGGCGGCTCCAGCAGCTCGACTGCAATGCCTTCGAGCAACGGCGCGACCGCGGCGTTCGCGAGCACGAGATTCCAGTGGCGGTCGAGAACGAGGGCCGGGTAGGGCTCGTGCGCAGCGAGGAAGCGGTTGAGCGCCTCGCGAACGGACGCCATCTCGTCGCTGTCCAACGAGCGCTCACGAAAGACAGGCGCGAAGCCGGCCGCGAGGAGGAGTCGATTCCGTTCCCTCAGCGGAATTTCCAGCCGCTCGGCGAGGTGCAGCACCATCTCACGGCTTGGGCGGGAGCGGCCCGTCTCGATGAAGCTCAGGTGCCGCGCGGAGACGGCTGAGTTCGACGCCAGCTGGAACTGGCTCAGATTGCGACGCGCCCGCCATTCGCGCAACAACTGCCCTGCGTGAGGCGCCCGTGCCACCATGGCCATGGCGCGAACCTACAGCGTCTGCCGGCTGCGAATCGATTACGTCGTAGGTCATTGCCGAGCGTCTCCGCATGCGTGAACCTAGGACACACCGACCGAAGGGAGCTGCACGTGTCCGCCGCCGCCACATCCGAGGTCCACACGATCGGAGCCGACCGAGGTTCGCTTCTGTTGCGTGCAATCCGTCTCGATGCACTGATGTCGGGGGCGTCCGGCGTCGTGCTCGCGGCCGGCGCATCAGTACTCGACGGAATCCTCGGCGTTTCAATGGCGTTCCTGGTCGCGCTCGGGATCTTCCTGCTGGGCTACTCGAGTGCGCTCCTGCTGCTGGCCCGCGAGCGCGTACCTGCACTAGGCGCAAAGGCCGTGATCGTAGGCAACGCGCTCTGGGTGGTCGCGAGCTTGGTCACCGTGATCGCAGACTGGCTGACACTCACGACCGCCGGGACCGTCGTGACACTCGCCCAGGCGGCGGCAGTTGCGCTGGTCACCGACGCCCAGCTGATCGGGCTGCGCCGGAGGGGTCAGTCGACGAGCTTGTAGCCCACGCCCCACAC
>Ga0180121_10001015_pt1 | contig 11858 bp, 8 predicted proteins | sample AntDrymUQ5402106_2_FD_129676 | JGI IMG/M metagenome (GOLD analysis project Ga0180121, IMG submission 129676) | Polar desert sand microbial communities from Dry Valleys, Antarctica - metaG UQ540 (21.06) (version 2) (version 2) | ecosystem: Environmental > Terrestrial > Soil > Desert | place...
AGTCGGAGTAGCCGATCATCACCTCCTGCCGGTTGCCGCGCGCCGCCAGTTGTCGCGTGTACACCGGGTCGCGGAGCAGCGATCGCATGACCTCCGGCGCGCCGACGAGATCGTCGAGCGTCTCGAACAGCGGCACCACATCCAGATGCGACACCGGCGGATCGGCGGCGAGATCCACGAGCCCGGCCTCGCGCGCGAACAGCAGCGCACGAAGCAGATCCTCGGCGCAGGTGGTCATCGAGACGATGTAGGTCGACGCCGCGATTGCCCCTGTTTCACGCTGGATCGTGCTGATCGCGCGGAAGGTGTCGAGCACGCGGCGCGGGGCATCGGCCAGGGGAACATGCGGGCCGACGAGCGGACGCCGACTCAGCAGCTCCCGCCGCAGCGCGGCGGCATCGAGCTCGGGCATCCCGAGCTGGCCGGCGATGTCGGTCAGCGCCGCTGCATGCATGTCGGCGTGATCGCGCACATCCATCAGGAAACCGTGAAAACCGTGCGCCCGCACCCCGATGAGGAGCGGGTCGAACGCCGTGCGACACGCCTCGACGGCGCCCGCCGCGACGAGACAGTCACGCACGAGCAGCAGATCCTGCTCGAATGCAGCGACGCTGGCGTAGGCGGCAGGCTCGCGTTCCGCACGACCCGCGTCGCGGGCCGCGACGAGCCTCCGGGTAGCGTCGATGCGCGCGGCCATGAAGCTCAACTTGAGTCGAAGCGGCTCGTCGGCGTTGCGCGTGCGGTTCGCCTCCCACACGTCAGGGCGCAGCTCCTGGTCCGTGAGCAGCGACGCGAGCAACGCGTCTGTCGGTTTCGCGAAGAGCACCGAGAGCGAGATGCGCTCGGCGAGCCCCTCGAGCGCCTGCCGGTAACGCCCGAGGATGACGTGGCTCGCGCGACGCGCCGCGGCGAGCGTGGCCTCGGGTGTCACGAAGGGATTTCCGTCGCGGTCACCGCCCACCCAACTGCCCAGGTGCAGCGGCGTGGACAGGCGCAGCGCCTCGGAGGGTGCCGAAAACTCGGCCTCGAATGCGCGCACCAGTGCATCCTGGGCGCGGGCGGTCGCGTCGAGCAGGCGAGTCTCGAGATACCACAGGCTCGTGCTGACCTCATCTTTCACCGACGGGCGGTCCTGACGAACTTCGGCGGTGAGCCAGAGCAGCTCGACTTCGCCCTCGAGTGCGTCGTCGATGGCTCCGCGATCGGCGACGGGGATGAGCTCGCGCTGGAGCATGAGGTCGGCGACGCGCGCCTGGAGCGCGAGAAGCGTACGGCGCGTCGATTCCGTCGGATGCGCGGTGAGCACCGGCCGCACGTCGAGTTGCGCGATCGCCGCGGCCACTTCTTCCGCCGACCGCCCGGCATCGCGAAGCTGCCGCATCGTCCAGCGCGCAGACGCCGGCTGGGGCTCGGCGCTTCCCTGCAGCAGGTACGCGCCACGGCGCCGCACGCGATGCACCTGCTCCGCGGTGTTGATGAGCAGGAAAAACAGCGTGAACGCCCGGGCCGTCACGGCACTCAGCTCGAGCGGAAGCCCGGCCACCTGCTCGAGGAGCGCCGTGAAGCTCGCGGCATCGGCATTGCCGCGCCGACGATCGCGGCAGGCCTTCCGCAGCTCTTCCACGGCGCGGAGCGCGTCCGCTCCCTCCAGCCGGTTGATCACCCGACCAAGCGTTGCCGCCAACCAGCGGACGTCCTCGTGAAGCAGGACATCCTCGGGCCGAGTCTCGGGCTCGGAAGGGATGGACGGCGGGGGGGCGGTCATTGATCAGGTGGACGAAGCGCTCCGCCGGCCCCGCCCGTTGTCGCGGTCACCGACGTCGACTTGTCTCTCGTCCGGTGGATGGATGCACTAGGTCGCTTGGCGCAACAGACGCAGGACGAGCAGCAGGAGGACCGAGCCGACGAACGCGACGAGGATCATTCCTCCGAGCCCGCTGATCGGCGTGCGCCACCGCATGCGGCCAAACAGCCACCCGCCAATCAGCGCGCCGACGATCCCGACGATCACGTCGCCGAGCAGACCATAGCCGATCCCGCCGACGAGGAATGAGGCGAGCACTCCGGCGATGAGGCCGACGATGAGCCAGGTCAGCCAGTCGCGGCTCGAGCGCGGTTGGTTTGCAAAGGGCTTGTTTTCCATGAGCCGCCGAGAGCGCAACTCGCATACCGGGGCAATGGGACAGCGACACTGGAATCCGGGGCACGGTGGCGTGCCATTCTCACCGGCACCCCCCGGCTCACTTCCACGTGAACGTCGCGACCCCACCCGCCGGAAGCGTGTAGGTGAACGCGGACTCCCGCTCGCGCACGGCGAACTCGCGCGGCACGGTAGCCCCGTTCAGCACGATCAGCACCTTCGACCGATCGTCCGCGTTGCGGAACGCGACCGACTCCAGCTCATTCGACGCTGTCGACTCGATGCGCACGGCGCCGGGGCGGACGAACCGGCTCGCATGTGCCAAGGCGTAGTACTCCTCGTTCCGCGTGACCTGACCGGTGGCCGAGTTGATGGTGACGACGCCGCGGCAGTTTCCGCACCCGCCGAGATGGGGTCCGTAGCTCTCGTCGAGCGCCAGGTTCCAGAGCGCGACGCCCTTCGCCCACCCCCGCGCGTTGCCGATCACCATCTTCGAGACCATCCACTTCAGGTTGTCCGCCCACACGGGCGCCCACTGCCCGCCCGAGCACTCGGTGAAGTACGCGTCCTTCTCCGGGTACCGCTCGTGCACGATGGTCTGGACCGAGATGTCACCGCCGTAGCAGTGCCACGCGATGCCGGCGACGTACTGGCGCGCGCCGGCGTCGCCGAGTACGGCGAGTGGCGAGTCGAGCTCGTCCCAGTTGTGGTCCCAGTCCCAGATCTCGGCGTCGACGCCGTTCTGCGCGAACAGCGGCCCCATATGGTTCCTGATGATGTCCGCGCGCTGCGCGGGCGTGAGACGCATCCCCGGATAATCTCCCGGCTCGAAGTGCGGCTCGTTCTGCAGCGTCACCGCGAAGATCGGGAGCCCTTCACGCTCGTAGGCAGCGATCCATCGACGGAAGTACTGTGCGAACGCCGGGTAGAACTCCGGCTTCAGAGATCCCTGGATCAGGCTTCCGCTGGTCTTCATCCATCCTGGCGGACTCCACGGGCTTCCGACGAGCGTCAGCCGCGGGTTGATGGCCAGCGCGCGCTTGAGCGCCGGCAGCTTCTCGGCGCGGTCGGCATCGATCGAGAAATGCTCGAGCGCCGGGTCGATCTGCCCTCCTGGCCGGTCGTCGTAGCTGTAATGCGTGCGCGAGAAATCCGACGCGCCCATCGGGACCCGGACGAAGCTGAGGCCGATCCCCGGCTCGCGGCCGAACAGCTCCTGCAGCAGCGCCTCGCGCTGCTCTGCGGTCATCCTCGACTGAATGAGATATGCCGATGCATCGGTCATGGCGGCGCCCCACCCGACGATCGATTGGAACTGCTGCGTCTCGTCGATCGTGACCGTGGTCAGCGACGTATCGCTGCCGATGCTCCGGAACCGGATGGCCTGGTCGCGCGCGAGCAACCTGCCTCGATCGCCGGTGGTCACGTACGCCGACACCGGGGCACCCAGCCCGGGCTCGGTCGCGTCGACCATCTGCGACGTCACGCCGCCACTGCGGCATCCGGCGATCGCCATGACTGCGCAGAGTGCCAGTGCGTTCAGTTCATCGGAGCGCATCGAGTGTCTCCCGGGATCGGCGTACGCCAATCCGCTGCGTGGGCTCGCCAATCATGAGGTCGAACATGGGGACGGAGAGGGCGGAGAGCGATGGCAGGGCGACCGAGGATTATCTTTCGGGACGTGAACCGATCGTTTCGGCACTTGCCCGGTCCGAGCGGCGTTCGTCTCGCATCCCATGACCGCGACATTTCAGCCAGCAGTTCCCCGCCGCAATGGCGACGAAGACTTCCGCTTCGGGTCGGGTGAGCAACCCCGGCCCTGACGCGCTGGCGCGTCTCGCGGCGCGCGCCGTCGAGGCGGCGGGATCCGCGCGCGGGAGGGGGCGCCCCGTAGTCGTGAGCGTCGTCGAGCGATTGGGCGCCGTGGATCCGCTCGCGATCAGCGCGCAAGTCACGGGCGCCGGTGTCGGGAATGGCCGCATCGTTCTCGGAGAGCCTGACGGCATGTACTGGAGCCGGCCGGCCGACCGCTTCGCGATTGCCGGCATTGGCGCTGCCGCAACGCTGACTGCCCGTGGCGCCGATCGATTCCGGGAGATCGATCGCGCATGGATGGCACTGGCCGACGGTGCCCTCACGGACGATACGGCGAATCTCATGGGGGGCACGGGTCCCCTGCTGATGGGCGGCTTCGCGTTCGAGCCCGAAGGACCACGCACCGCACGCTGGGACGGCTTTCCGAGCGCGCGGTTCATCCTGCCGCGCTTTCTGGTCACCGAAGTTGGAGATAGTCGCTGGCTGACCACGACCATCCTCGTAGGCCCGGATGGCACACCGGACGTCACGCCCGCAGCGCTGGCCCCCATCCGGGAGCGGATCGTCCGCCTGCCGGAGGACTCCGGTCAAACCTCGCCCGCGGAGGATGACACTGCAGTCCGCTACGCCGACTTGTGTGCGTCCGTAGACTGGCGAGCCGCGGTGCAAACGGCCATCGATGCGATCCGCGCGGGGGAGCTGGAGAAGGTGGTGCTTGCGCGCGCGGTGCGCGCCCTGGGTCGCGCCCCATTCGACATCACCGCGGTCATGCGGCACCTGTGCGCGGTCCATCCGGCTAGCTTCGTCTTCGCCTGCTGGCGCGGCGAGCGAGTGTTCGTGGGCGCGAGCCCGGAGCGCCTCGTACGGCTCGACGGACGCGAAGTGCTGGCCAGCAGCCTTGCCGGCTCGGCCGGACGCGGCGCCGGTCCGGAGGACGATGCGCGGCTCGCGGCAACGTTGCTCGCGAGCTCCAAGGATGCGGACGAGCACGCGGTCGTCGTGCGCGTCCTGCGCGAATCGCTCTCGCAGTTGTGCGACGACGTGACCTCGGCGGCGACGCCGTCGCTGCTCACGCTTCCCCACATGCACCACCTGCACACCATTGTCCGCGCGCGGCTCCGCGGCGGGCACTCGCTGCTGGAGCTCGTCGGCCATCTCCATCCCACGCCAGCCGTCGGCGGCACTCCGCGTGATACGGCACTCGCATTCATGCGCGCGCACGAGCGGCTCGACCGCGGCTGGTATGCGGCGCCGATCGGCTGGCTGCAGCGCGATCGCGGCGAGTTCGCCGTCGCGCTCCGCTCGGCGCTCATCCAGGGCGATGAAGCCACGTTGTTCGCCGGCTGTGGCGTCGTGCGCGAGTCCGATCCCGATCTCGAGTACGCGGAGTCGGTGCTGAAGCTGCGGCCGATGGCCTCAGCGCTCGGCGCTGCCCAGCATGCCGATGTGACGATTGGCGCCTTCGCGGACGACGATCCATCGTGACGATCGGGGCTGAGCAGGCGGCATCCGCGTACATCGGCGCGTTCGTCGATGAGCTGGTGCGCGCCGGCGTGCGCCACGTGTGCGTCTCCCCGGGATCGCGCTCCGCGCCGCTCGCACTGACGATCGCCGCGAACCCGGCGCTGCGAAGCTGGATCCATCTCGACGAGCGTGTCGGTGCGTTCTTCGCACTGGGCCTGGCGCGCGCGACCGGGGCGCCGGTGGCGCTGCTCTGCACGTCCGGAACGGCCGCTGCGAACTTCCTGCCCGCCGTCGTCGAGGCACACTCCGCCGGAGTTCCGCTACTCGTCTTCACCGCCGATCGACCACCCGAGCTGCGCGATGTGGGCGCCGCGCAGACGATCGACCAGAATCGATTGTTCGGGGCGCACGTGAAGTGGTTCGTGGAAGTTGCGCTTCCCGAGGCGACGCCTGCGATGCTGCGCTATGCCCGCACCCTCGCGGGTCGTGCGGTCGCGGCCGCCGCGGCGTCACCACCGGGTCCCGTGCACCTGAACTTTCCGCTGCGCGAGCCACTCGTGCCGCTGCCGGCGGCGACGCCGCAGGGCATGACGCCAGGTGACGCACTGGCGTGGCGCGGGCGACCCGATGGCGCGCCATGGGTCACGGTCACGGACGCGCCGCGAGTTCCGGATGCGGCGACCACCAGTCGTCTCGCTGCCCGGCTCCGACGCGCGCGGCGACCGCTGCTAATCTGCGGACCGCAATTCGACCCAGGTCTCGCGGCTCCGCTGGCCGCGCTCGCGCGGGCATGCGGCGCACCGGTGCTCGCCGATCCCCTCTCACAGCTTCGGTGGGGCCTGCATGACCGCTCGATGGTCATCGACCGGTACGACGCCGCGCTTCGCCACGAGACGACGAGCGCGCGTCTCGCGCCTGACCTGATCATGCGCGTGGGCGAGATGCCGACGTCCAAGGCGCTCCAGCAATTCCTCCAGCGCCATGCGGTGACGCCGCTCGTGATCGTGGACAGCGCGCGCTGGCCGGACCCGACGCTGCTCGCGGCGGAGATGGTACACGCCGAGCCGCGGTTTCTCGTCGAGCGCCTCCTGGAGGCGCATGCCGGCGATACGGACGCAGACCCGGGATGGGCATCGGCGTGGCGTCGGGTGAACGACCTGACGAACACTGCGCTCCGCGACTACGGTGCCGGGCTCGACGAGCCGTTCGAGGGACGCGCGCTCGCCGAGATCGCTGCGCTCGTGCCTGCGGGGGGAACGCTGTTCGTGAGCAGCAGCATGCCGGTGCGCGACCTGGACGCCTTCGCGCCCGGCGATGCGCGCCCGCTGCGCGTGCTCGCGAACCGCGGCGCGAACGGCATCGATGGCGTGCTCTCGACCGCGCTTGGAGTGGCCGCGACGACGCACGCGTCGAACGGCGCCGATTCGAGCGCCGGCCCACTCGTTCTCGTGATCGGCGATCTCGCATTTTATCACGACATGAACGGCCTGCTCGCCGGTCGCCTGCATGCGCTCGACGCGACGATCGTCGTCCTCAACAACGATGGCGGTGGGATCTTCTCCTTCCTTCCGCAGGCAGCATATCCCGAGCACTTCGAGCTGCTGTTCGGGACTCCGCACGGCCTGACCTTCGCCCCGGCGGCCGAGCTGTATGGAGCGCGGTATCATCGCGCGGAGACGTGGGACGCGCTTCGTGCCCGGGTGACCGCGGGAGTCAGTGGGCGCGGGTTGCACGTGGTGGAGATGCGCACCGATCGTGCGCGCAACGTGACGCTGCATCGCGACGCCTGGGCGGCGGTCGCAATCGCGCTCGACGCACCGGAAGCGACGCGCGCGCGATGAGCGGGCAGCGGGCGGCTGCCAGCCGGAGCATCGCGCTCGATGACGGACTTCACGTCCACGTCGCGTGCACCGGAGCCGGACCGCCGCTCGTCCTGCTGCACGGATTCACCGGATCGACCGAGACCTGGGAGTCTCTCGTCGGGACGCTCGAGGGAATTGCCACGATCGCCGTGGACCTCCCCGGTCACGGCCGGTCCGGCGCGCCCCGCGACCCCGCGCGCTACGCGCTGGATCGTTTTGCCGACGACCTGGCCGCTGTGCTGGACGCGCTGCAGGTGGACCGCACCGCAGTACTCGGCTATTCGCTCGGTGCGCGCGCCGCGCTGCACTTCGCCACCGCGCATCCTCATCGCGTCGCTGCGCTCGTGCTGGAGAGCGCATCCCCGGGAATCAGGGATCCGGAAGAGCGCGCGGCACGCATGGCATCCGATGCCGCGCTGGCTGACATGATCGAGCGCGACGGCGTTCCCGCCTTCGTGGAGCAGTGGGAGCGACTGCCCCTCTGGGCGAGCCAGGCTTCGCTCCCCGAGGCGACACGCGCGCGGTTGCACGCGCAGCGACTGGCGAATCGACCGGACGGACTCGCGAACAGCCTGCGCGGTGCAGGTACAGGCACCCATCCGTCAATGATCGGGCGGACCCTTGCACACCCCACCGCGACGCTCATCATCGTCGGTTCACTCGACGCGAAGTACGTGGCGCTGGGGCAAGTGCTCGAAGCAGCGTTACCAGGCGCGCGGATGGCCATGGTTCCCGATGCCGGCCACGCCGCGCACCTCGAGCAGCCGGCCGCCTTCGCTGATCTGGTGAACGATTTCCTCGACGGGATACCTTCCGCGAACGGAGCGTGGCGGTGAGTTCGACAGGCGCGTCCGGTACCGAACGTCTCCCGACGAATCGTGACTGATAACTGATGACTGAAAACTGATGACCGCTCACTCCGGACGACGCGATAACTTTGCGGGCATCCCGGCGTGGTGCCGTGGCAGGCGTGACCAAGAGGAGATTGCATGACCGTCGAGTGGAAGAGCATCAGGGAGTACACCGACATTCGCTACGAGCGGGCCGCGGATGAGGGGATCGCGAAGATCACGATCAACCGCCCCGAGGTGCGCAACGCCTTTCGGCCGCAGACCGTGGCCGAGCTGATTGATGCGTTCAACCACGTGCGCGACGACATGACGACGGGCGTCGTGCTGCTCACGGGCGAGGGGGACCTCGCCTTCTGCTCGGGGGGCGACCAGCGAGTGCGCGGCCATGGCGGGTACGTCGGCGAGGACGCGATCCCCCGCCTCAACATCCTCGACGTGCAGAAGCAGATCCGCTATCTCCCCAAGCCGGTGATCGCCGTCGTCGCCGGCTACGCCATCGGCGGCGGACACGTGCTGCATCTCGTGTGCGATCTCACGATTGCGGCCGACAACGCGACGTTCGGCCAGACCGGCCCGCGCGTCGGCAGCTTCGACGCGGGATTCGGCACCAGTCATCTCGCGCGCGTCGTCGGACACAAGAAGGCGCGCGAAATCTGGTATCTCTGCCGGCAATACGATGCCCAGGCCGCGCTCGACATGGGACTCGTGAACACCGTCGTGCCGCTGCGGCAACTTCACGCGGAGGCCGTGCAATGGGCGCGCGAGATCCTCGAGAACAGTCCGACGGCGCTGCGCTTCCTGAAAGCCTCGTTCAACGCCGACACCGACGGACTCGCCGGTCTTCAGCAGCTCGCTGGCGATGCCACGTTGCTCTACTACCTCACCGAGGAAGCGAAGGAAGGAAAGAACGCCTTCCTCGAGAAGCGGAAGCCGGATTTCTCCAGGTTTCCGCGCTTCCCGTGACCACCCGAGCGACCGCTCCATCCGCCGCGCCGACATCCGCACAGGCCTGGATCCTCGCCGCACGTCCGGCGACGCTCCCCGCGGCTGCGGTGCCGGTGCTCGTCGGCACGGCGGCCGCAGCCGCCGGCGGCGTCGCGGTCCGCCCACTCGTCTTCGCCGCCACAATGCTGGCCGCGCTGCTCATTCAGGTCGGGACGAACTTCGCTAACGACTACTCCGACTTTCACCGCGGCGCCGACCACGAAGGACGTCTCGGTCCTGTACGCGTGACGCAAGGCGGCCTGCTGAGCCAGACAGCGGTGCGTCGCGGCATCGTCGTCGCATTCGGCCTGGCGACCCTGCTTGGCTGCTACCTGGCGTGGGTCGGCGGCTGGCCGATCATCGTCATCGGCGTGCTCTCCATCATCGCCGGCCTCGCCTACACCGGCGGACCATGGCCATTCGGCTACCACGGATTCGGCGACCTGTTCGTCTTCATCTTCTTCGGCGTTGTCGCAGTCACGGGAACAGCGTATCTCCAGGCCGGCGCGTGGAGCGCCGTGGCGCTCGCGGCGTCGGTCCCCGTCGGCCTGCTCGTCACCAGCATCATCGTCGTCAACAACCTGCGCGACCTCCCCACCGACCGCGGCGTCGGGAAGCGCACGCTCGCCGTGCGACTCGGCGACCCGCTGACACGAACGCAGTATGCGCTGTTCATCGCGCTTGCATACCTCGCGGTGACGGTGCTCGCCTTCAGTGCACCCGAGCGGCGCTGGCTCCTGCTGCCCTGGCTCACCATTCCGCTCGGGGTGAGACTCGTTCAGCGCGTGCGCGGCGGTGTAGCCGGCCGTGACCTGAATCCGGTGCTCGTGCGCACCGGACAGCTCCTGCTGGTGTTCGGCGTGCTGCTGGCCGCGGGACTGATGCTGGTCGCACGCGCCCGACTGCCACTGTCGCCCGCCTGACGACGCTCGTTTGACGCTGACCCCCGAGGAGTTTCCCGACTGGCTCACGCATCGCGCCCTCGCCACCCCGGCGCGGATGGCGCTCATGGCCGATGGACGCACATGGAGCTTCGCCGAGCTCGACGCCGAGGCAACGCGTATCGCGCGACACCTCGCGGGAATCGGCGTGCTGCCGGGCGATCGTGTGGCGACGCTGCTGCACAACGGGGCGAGTGCCGCGGTGCTCCCGCACGCCGTGCTCCGCCTCGGCGCCACGCTGGTTCCGCTCAACGTTCGCCTGGGCGAAGCGGAGATCGCGTGGTTGATGGGCGACGCGGCCCCACGGGTGGTGATCGTCGATGAACGCACGACGCCGCTGCTCGGCCAGGCGCGACGCGAGCATCCCCATCTCGCCGCCGCAAGCATCGATGCGGCTGGCGCGACGATGCTGGGCGACAGCGATCCACTCGACCGCGTGCATGAAGCCGAGACCGTCATGCGCCTCCGCCACGACCCGGCGCATGTGCTCGCGATCGTCTACACCTCGGGAACGACGGGCCAGGCGAGAGGGGCGATGCTTACCGTGGCGAATTTCTGGTGGAGCGCGCTGGGTTCAGCGCTCAACCTGGGAACCCACGCCGACGACCGGTGGCTCGTGTGCCTGCCACTCTTCCACGTTGGCGGACTGTCGATCCTGCTTCGCGCCGCGATCTACGGAATCGCGGCCATCGTGCACGATGGGTTCGACGAAGTTGAGGTGAACCGCGCGATCGACGACGACGGAGTTACGATGGTGTCCGTCGTCGCGGTGATGTTGCAGCGCATGCTCGTTGACCGGGGGGCCCGGCCCTACCCGCCGTCGCTTCGCTGCGTGCTCCTCGGCGGCGGACCGGCGCCGCGCTCGCTGCTCGAGCGCTGTGCATCGTCACGCATGCCTGTGGTGCAAACCTACGGCCTCACCGAAACGACGTCCCAGGTTGCCACGCTCGCGCCGGAGGATGCGCTGATCAGGCTCGGCGCCGCTGGCCGGCCGCTCTACCCGAACGAGCTGCGCATCGTGTCGGACGATGGCGTCGTCGTCGGATCCGACACCGATGGCGAGATCGTCGTGCGCGGGCCTGTGGTCATGGCGGGGTATTCCGGCCGCCCCGACGCCACCGCGCGTGCAGTGGTCGGCGGTTGGCTGCACACCGGCGACATCGGGCGCATCGATGCCGATGGCTACCTGTACGTGCTCGACCGTCGCGACGACCTGATCATCACCGGGGGCGAGAACGTCTATCCCGCCGAAGTCGAAGTGGTGCTGCTCGCGCACCCATGGGTCGCAGAGGCTGGCGTCGTCGGCGTACCCGACAGCGCGTGGGGGCAGCGCATCGTGGCCGTCGTGCGCCTCGCGCCCGGCGCGAACGTTGCGCTGGCCGCCGACACGCTCCGCGCACACTGTCGCTCCCGCCTCGGCGCATACAAGGTACCACGCGAGATCAGCGTCGCTGCCGAGCCGCTGCCGCGCACGGCGTCGGGCAAACTGCGCCGGGCCCGGATCCGCGAGCAGATCGCTGGCGCTGGCTGAACCCGGTCAGGCTCGCGTTGCGCGCAGGGTGATCGACCGGACGGTGAGGTCATCCACGCGCCCCTCGTCCACCGCGACCCCGATCCCCGGCCGGTCGAGCGGTACGCGAACGCGACCGGCGGCATCCATCGTCCATTCGGGCGTGACGATGTCGCGTGCCCAGTAGCGGGCACTGGGCGAGAGGTCGCCCGGTTGCGTGAATCCGGGGAGGGACGCGAGCGCGACGTTGTATGCACGGCCGATCCCCGTCTCGAGCATGCCGCCGCACCA
>Ga0180121_10001016_pt1 | contig 11851 bp, 11 predicted proteins | sample AntDrymUQ5402106_2_FD_129676 | JGI IMG/M metagenome (GOLD analysis project Ga0180121, IMG submission 129676) | Polar desert sand microbial communities from Dry Valleys, Antarctica - metaG UQ540 (21.06) (version 2) (version 2) | ecosystem: Environmental > Terrestrial > Soil > Desert | place...
CGGAGGGCGTGCGCGAGCGTGGGCTGCGACGATCGTGACGTGAGCGAGCGCGAGAGGATGCTCGGGGGAGAGCCCTACGACGCGCTCGATCCCGAGCTGGTCGCCGGGCGCCGCGCCGCCCGGGCTCTGATCCTCGAGTTGAACGCTGAGCTCGACGAGGCCCGCCGGATGGCGATGCTGGCCGGGATCTTCGGGACCTTCGGCGAGGGGACGTTCGTCGAGGCGCCGATCTTCTTCGACTACGGGGCCAACATCGAGATGGGACGGGATTGCTTCGTCAACGCCAACGTGGTGATCCTCGATCCGGGGCTCGTCAGAATCGGGGATCGGACCCAGCTCGCCACGGGCGTGCAGGTGCTCACCGCCGACCATCCACGGGAGGCCGATCGGCGTGCGGCTGGGATCGAGCTCGCCAGGCCGGTCACGATCGATGAGGATTGTTGGATCGGCGCCGGCGCGATCGTCTGCCCTGGGGTGGAGGTCGGCGCCGGGAGCGTGATCGGCGCCGGCAGCGTGGTCACCCGCGACGTGCCGGCCGGCGTCGTCGCAGTCGGCAATCCCTGCCGCGTGATCCGCGAGCTCTGAGTCCTCAAGGGAGGGCGACGCCGCCCGTCTCGACGACCGGATCGACGAGGGCCGAGCGACCGATCCCGACACCTCCGGTGGTGACGTCCGGGTCCGGCTTGAGGCCGCCCTTGCCACCGCCTCCGGCGAAAACCTTCGAGCCCGGGCAGCGCAGCGTGTAGACGGTCGCGGGGGATACGCCGGGCCGAGTCTCGGAGTGGTTCCAGGAGAGGTGGAGGTGGTGGCCGCGGCCGTGGCCTGCGTCGCCGTCGTAGCCGACCCAGCGGAACGGTGCGATCGGCTGGTCCCGCCGTGGCTCCGCCCACCGCGCCAGGGCGCTGATGTCGCGCCAGGTGCCGCCCGCGGCCACGTTGGGAACGATGTCCAGGGCCAGTCCGATCGGATGCTCGCCGTTGGCGGCGTGGATGGGGTCGTCGGAGTGGCCGTCGGTGACGAAGATCTCGTATCGGCGCTCGAGCAGCGCGATGTCGCTGAGCAGTCGGCGGTCGATCGTCTCGCCGGGGAAGCCGGGGATGGGGACGAAACGGGCGCCCCCGGTCGTCTCGCAGAGCTTCCGGTCGAGCCGCTCGCTGCTCATGGCCGCGAACGCGCTCGCGGCGAGCACGCCGGCAAGCAGCGCGGCTCCGACGCCGAGCAGGACTCCGTTTTTTCGTGCAGTACCCATGCCGCCTACCACTCGGACTCTGCTCCCGCTCGGCTTAGCGACGGCGCCGGATCTGGACGCCTGGGTTCGGTCTTGCAGCGCGGGAGCGGCCCGTCCGCGCCCCGCACCCTCTAGCCTCGCGACGGTGACGATCACCGTTTTCCGCCAGGGATCGAAGCTGGCCGGTGGCCGCTACGTGCTGGAACGCCGGCTTGGCGCCGGGGGCATGGCCACGGTCTGGCTGGCCACCGACACCCGCCTGCAACGCGGCGTCGCGATCAAGCTTCCCTCCGACGCGCTCACCGCGGACCGGACGTTCGCCCGGCGCTTCGAGCGGGAGGCTCGAACCGCCGCGGCGCTGTCGCATCCGAACCTCGTCTCGGTCTACGATTACGGAAGCGAGGGCGAGCGGCCCTACCTGGTCAGCGAGTTCATCAACGGGGCGAGCCTGGCCCAGCTCCGCGAGCGCGGTGAGGCGCCGGGGGTCGAGCTGCTCGCGCCGGCGCTGCTCGAGGCGCTCGGGCACATCCACGCGTCGGGAATCGTCCACCGCGACGTCAAGCCCGCCAACGTTCTCGTCGAGGGCGCCGATCGCATCCTCCTCACCGACTTCGGGATCGCCCAGTCGACGGAGGAGACGCGGCTGACGATGACCGGCAACGTGATCGGCACCTACGACTACCTCGCGCCCGAGGTGCGCCGCGGCGAGCGCGCGGGGCCGACCTCCGATCTCTTCGCCTGCGGCGTCCTCCTCTCCGAGCAGCTCAGCGATTCCGACCCCGATCGCTACCACCGTCTCGTCAGCCGGCTGACGGCCCACGACCCGCGCTCGCGGCCATCGGGAGCGGAGGCGGCGATGGAGCTGCTGGAGCCGCATGACCCGGTCACCGCACCGATGTCGATCGAAGACACGACCGCGACGGCCGCAGCTCCGCCCCCCGCTCCGCCGCTGGTGCCGCCCCGCCCGCCCCGACGCGTCCTGGATGAGACGTCGCCGCGGAGGCCTCAACCTTCCCCCGCGTCCGCGTCCCCCCGCCGTTTCGGCTGGATCCTGGCGATCGGGCTGCTCGCCGCCGGGACGGTGGCGGTTGTCGTCATCGCGCTCGCGAGTGGCGGCGGGAGTGATCCGGAGAGGGATCGTCGAGCCTCGTCGGACAACGCGGCGGCATCGGCCGAAGGTGGGAGAGAGGAGACGAACTCCTCCCCGACCACCGAGACCACCGAGCCCGCGCCGAGCGAGCCGACCGAGACCGAACCCGAGCCGACCGAGCCGACCGAGACGACCGAGACGACCGAGACGCCGGTCGCCGTGGTCCCGACGGGTGGGACGGACTCCGAGCGGGGCATCGCGCTGAACGACGAGGGGTTCGCGCTTCTGCAGGCCGGCGACGTCGAGGGCGCGCTGCCGAAGCTGGAGAAGTCCGTCGCGTCGTTCCCCTCCGACAGCACGGAGATCGACTACGCCTACGCGCTCTTCAACTACGCGCAGGCCCTGCGGCTGTCCGGCGATCCGGCCAGTGCGATCCCGCTGCTCGAGAAGCGGCTGGAGTTCTCCGACTACAAGCTCGACGAAGTCGAGGCGGAGCTCGCGGCCGCCCAGGAGGCGGCGGGAGGCTGAGGGTGCGGCGGCGTCCGTTCGTCGCTAGGATGCGCGGCGGACCGTGCTGAGCGGGGAGTTAGCGGAGCCCTGTACCCGCAATCCGCTCTAGCGGGGCTGATCGCCCACCTGAGGAACCGGCCTTCGGGGCCAGTACGCCGCAGGCAGCGTTGAAGGCCAGGTCCCGCGCGATGCGAGCCCGCGAATCAGGTCAGGTCCGGAAGGAAGCAGCCTTAAGCGTCAGCCCGCAAGCGCCGCGGATCAGCCTGGCCCGAGCCAGCCACGGCGGGAACGCCCGGGGGTTCGTCTTTCGAAGGCGGGCCGCACGGTCCTGCGCCGATTTCGGCTGGCCAGCTCGGCGTCATCGGCCGGCTCATGTCCTGCGGCCGGACCGCCGGCCTCTTCCTTGATCTGACCGTCATCGCAAGACTCCCTTGCCCCGGCGGCTAAGGTCGGGAAACGATGAGCGTCGTTGCGCCGAAACCTGATCGCTCGTTTGCGCCGGCCTCGGCTCTGGGAGCCCTCGCGTTCGCAGCCCTGCTGTTGCCGCTGGCCGGACTCGCTCTGCTGATCGCCGCGCCGGACCTCGATTTCACCTGGGAGCATCACCCTTCGCATTTCTGGCTCGTGCTCGCTGCCGGCGCGGTCAACTTCGCCCTGGCCTACGCGACCGGGTCCGCCGCGCGCCGCCGCGGCGATGCTCGGGTCTTCCTCGTCTCGCTCGCGTTCCTGTCGGCGGCTGGGTTCCTCGGCCTGCACGCCCTGGCGACTCCCGGAGTATTGCTCGAGAGCAGCAACACGGGGTTCGTCGTCGCGACCCCGGTGGGCCTCGTCATCGCCTCCTTCTTCGCCGCCGCCTCGGGCACGCAGCTGCGAGCGGAGACCGGCGCAGCGGTGATGCGCCGGGCGGCGCTGATGCAGGGCGGGCTGATCGCGGCGATGGTCGTCTGGGGGGTCCTGTCCCTGACCGGCGCCCCCCCGCTGGATGATCCGCAAGTGCCCGAACGGGCGTCCGGCGTGCTGCTCGCACCGGCGATCGCTGCCGTGGCCCTCTACGCCTACGCGGTCGTCCGCTACCTGCTGCTCTACCGGCAGCGGGCATCGAGCATGCTGCTCTGGATGGCGGCGGCCTTCGCGCTGCTCGGGGAGGCGATGGTCGCGGTCGCGGTCGGCCGCAACTGGCACGCAACCTGGTGGGAGTGGCACCTGTTGATGCTGGTCGCGTTCTCGCTCGTCGCCTGGAGCGCGCATCGGCAATGGCATGAGGAGCGCTTCAGCGACCTCTACCTGAACCAGACCGGGGGCGGGACCCGCGAGATCAGCATCCTCTTCGCCGACCTGCAGGGCTTCACCGCCTTCGCCGAGCGCAACCCGCCCCGAGAGGTGACGGCGATGCTGAACGGGTTCTTCGAGATGGCGATACCTCCGGTCGTCCAACGGCATGGGGGCACGATCGACCGTCTGGTCGGCGACGCGATGATGGTCACCTTCAACAGCCGCGGCGACCAACCCGACCACGCGGCACGGGCTGCACGGGCTGGACTCGCGATCCAGGCCGCCGCGGAGGAGATCATCCGCGAGAACCCCACCTGGCCGCGTTTTCGGGTCGGCATCAACACCGGCGAGGCGGCGGTATCGATCCTGGGAACGAGCGGCGGGCGCACCCAGACCGTGATCGGAGACGCGGTCAACACCGCGTCTCGCCTGGAATCGCTGGCGCCGGTCGGCGGCATCGCCATCGGCCTGGGCACGGCCGAGCGCCTGGTCGGCGCCGAGCTCGAGATTCTTGGCGCGATCGCCGTAGCGGGCAAGGCGGCGCCCGTGCAGGCCTTTCGGCTGATCGCCGTCCGCGACGACTGAGCCGGGGGCCGGCTCGTGGGCACCCTTCGCGGAGCGCCATGGCGTCCTGGCCGCAAGCTCGCACGCGGCAACGAGCTTCGGATACATTATTCAAGATGCGCACCGGGTACTCGTCGCCGCTCTCGCCGCTGGGTCGGGCGAACCTCGTCGGGCCGCCGCCCTGGCACTACGTCGGCGACCTGCTGATCGTCGAGTACTGGGCCGATCCCGAGGCGGCGGCGGCCGTGTTGCCCGCCGTGCTCGAGCCCCATCCCGACGGCGGCCGGATGGCCGCGATGCTCGTCGACTGGCAGTCGAGCGGGGCGGATCGAGCCGAGCTGACCGACCCCTCCCGCTCCCAGTACAAGGAGTTCTTTCTCACCGTCAACGCGCTCTACGAGGGCGAGGAGGTCGCCTTCTGCCCCTACATCTGGGTCGATCGCGACTTCGCGATGGCGCGTGGTTGGATCCAGGGCTTCCCGAAGAAGCTCGGATCGATCTGGATTACGCGAACGTTTGGCCTCTCGACCCCCGCCGATCCCGGCGTCCGCGCCGGCGCGACCTACGGCGGGACGCTGGCTGCCTCCGAGCGCCGGCTCGCCGAGGCCACCGTGACCCTCGAGCGGGTCAGTGCGTCCGGCTCTGCCCACACCGATCCGCCGGTCGTCAACGCCAGGCATTTCCCTCGGCTCGAGAAGGCTCGCCAGGACGAGCCCGCCGTTCACGAGCTGGTCCGCTCGCGTTCCTTCAATCGATCGGCCTCCGAGGTCTGGGAGGGATCGGCCACGCTCGAGCTGTTCGACGCGCCCGGCGAAGAGCACGTGGCGCTGGCGCCCGTCCGGGTCGGCAAGGGCTTCCGGTTCACGCTCGGGTATTCGGTCGACGACCTCGAGACCCTCTGCGAGCTGTGAGCGCCGCGGCCGCGGAGACCCAACCCGACGTGGCGGTGGTGGCCGGCGTCGAGGTCAGGACCGATCACCTGATCGGCAGCAGGCGAGTCGGCTCCGCGCGGCGCTTCGAGGACCTCAGCCCGATCGACGGGCGGGTTCTGGCCCGCGTCGCTCGGGGTGGGGCGGCGGAGGCAGAGGCCGCGCTGGAGGCGGCCACGGAAGCCTTCGAAGGGTGGGCGGCGCTAGGGCCGGAAGGCCGGTTGCCCCCCCTCCTCCGGCTCGCCGAGCTGATCGACGCGAACGTGGATCGGATCGCCTCCGTCGAATGCGAGGACATGGCGATGCTGCTCGACTCGCTGCGCAAGCGGGTGATCTCGAGGGGGGCCCGCAACTACCGTTCCTACGCCGAGCTCGCCGCCGCCTACCAGGAGCGGGTCTGGGACTCGAACGGGACCCACAACCGGGTGCTCCGCATGCCGGCCGGACCGGCGGTGGTGATCACTCCCTGGAACGCGCCCTTCATGCTCTCGACCTGGAAGACCGCACCGGCGCTGGCGGCCGGTTGCACGGTCGTCCTGAAGCCGGCGGAGTGGTCGCCGCTCTCTTGCTCGCTTCTCGCCGACCTGACGCTCGAGGCGGGCCTGCCTCCCGGCGTCTTCAACCTCGTTCAAGGGATTGGCGAGGAGGCGGGGGCGGCGCTCGTCTCCAATCCCCTCGCGCGGCGGATCTCGTTCACCGGCTCACCGGAGGCCGCCCGCTCCATCGGTCGGGCAGCCGCAGCGAACCTGGTGCCGTTCACGGGGGAGCTCGGCGGCAAGGGTCCGCTGGTCGTCTTCGCCGACGCCGATCTCGACGACGCGGCCGAGCGGGCCGCGGGGATGTACGACGACTCCGGCCAGGTCTGCCTGGCAGGGACGAGGCTGATCATCGACGCGGGGATCGCCGCGTCGTTTCGGGAGCGCTTTGACGCCCTGGTCGACGATCACGTGCTCGGCGACCCGCGCGAGCCGGAAACGACGGTCTCGCCACTGATCCATCCCGAGCACCTCGCCCGCGTAGAGGGCTTCGTCGAGCGGGCGCGAGTGGCCGGCGATCGGATCGTGCGTGGCGGTCGCCGCGCTGACGTCGGCGGCAGCCGCGACGGCCTCTGGTACGAGCCGACGCTGATCGAGCCGGTCTCCAACGACTCCGAGATCGTCCAGCGGGAGGTCTTCGGACCGGTTCTGACCTGGCAGACGTTCGACTCCGAGGAGGAGGCGATCCGGCTCGCCAACTCGACCGACTACGGGTTGTCGGCGATCATCTGCACCGGCTCGGCCGAGCGCGCCGACCGGGTCGGGCGCCTGGTTCGCGCCGGGACCACGTGGGTCAATGCCTTCCTGGTCCGCGACCTGACGGCTCCCTTCGGGGGCATGGGGATCTCGGGGATCGGTCGCGAAGGAGGCGACTACGCCCTCGACTTCTACTCCGACCTGAAGACGCTGCAGATCCGCGAAGGAACTACGCACGGCTCCTAGCCGTCAGTCCACGTGCTCGGCAATCAGGGCCATCGAGCGTTGGAGATGGCCGCGGGTGTGGCTCTCAGCCTCCTGGACGTCGCCGCTCTCGATCGCCGCGACGATCCGGGCGTGAGCGCTGTGATCGGCGCGCAGACCGGGGTCGGGGGCCTCCTCGTAGAGGGTCGCGCCAATGCGGCCGATCCAGACGTGCTCCATGAACTTGACGAGCTGGGGATTGCCGGTGCCCTCGATCAGCGCGAGATGGAAGTCGCGGTTGGCCTTGTAGTGGCGGTCGGCCGAGCTTCCCGCTGCCTCCTCGTCGCGGATCGCAGCGTGCATCCGCCGGAGCGGCTCCGGCAGCCGTCGCTCGGCGGCGATCCTGGCGGCGCCGGGCTCGACGACGAGGCGGGTCTCGTAGGAGCTGCGCAGGTCATCGGCATCGGCGGAGGCGACTCGGGCCCCACGGTTGGCGAACAGGTCGACGAGCCCCTCGGCGGCGAGCTTGCGGAGCGCCTCGCGCACGGGGGTGCGACTGACGCCGAACTCGGTCGCCAGGTCCTCCTGGTGCAGCCGCGATCCGCGCTCGATCGCGCCGGTCGCGATCCGCTCCCGGAGGACCGCGTAGACCTGATCGGTGACGCTCTGCACCTGAAAGCCGTTCATCGTGCGGAAGCGTACCGCGACCATGTACTTCGTATTCATTCGGCAGCCGAGTGATGGATCCCGTGGCCCTCTCGGTCTGCGCGGCGCTCATCTGGGGCGTCGCCGACTTCGGAGCGGGCATCGTTTCTCGCCGAGCCTCCGTCCTGATCCTCACCGCCGGTATGTTGCTGGTCGGAGGAGTCGCATCCTGGGCGGTCATCTCGCTCTCGTCGCCGCCCGGCGTCGAGGAGCGCACCGTTGCGCTGGCTGCTTTGGCCGGTGGCGTGACGGCAATCGGGCTGGCCGCGCTGTACCGGGCGCTGGCTCTGGGGCCGATGAGCGTCGTCGCCCCGATCTCCGCGGCGGGAGTAATCATTCCCGTGATCGCAGGCCTGGCGACCGGTGATCAGCCGAGCCTGGTGCAACTGGTCGGCGTCGTGGCTGCGATCGCGGGGATGATCATCGTCGTCTCCAGGTCGGAGGACGCGACGGGCCCAGACAACGCCGCGGGGATCCGGTACGAATCGATAGTGCTTGCAGTCGTTGCCGCGATCGGGCTCGGCATCTACTACCTCGCTGCCGATGCCGTCAGCGACGGGCAGACGAACTGGTTCATCTTCTCCGGTCAGATCATCGCCGGAGTCGCGCTCACCGTTGCCGTCCTTGTCAGGCGGCCGCCCCTGCCGGAGCGCAGGCAGGCCGCGCAGATCGTGATCCTGGGCTTTCTCGGACTCAGTGCGTGGGTCCTGTCGACCGCAGCCGTCAGGTCGGGGCAGATCAGCCTGACGACGACGGTAACGTCGCTGTATCCGCTCGTCACGGTGCTCCTCGCGATCGGGCTCACCGGCGAATCGCTGGATCGCATCCAGACGCGAGCCCTTGCCGCGACGTTCCTCGGAGTCGTGATGATCGCGGCCGGCTGAGCTGCCGCGAGGCGAAGGGGGCCGCTACGCCCTACCGAGGGAGTCGAGGTAGACAGCGAACAGCTCCTGGACGAGCGCGACCCCGGCCCGGGTGCGTTCGGAGTGACCGAACACGACCTGCTGCAGGGCCAACCCGTCGAGCGCGGCGAAGAACACGCGTCCGATCATCGGGTCGGCGGGGAAGCCGGCGCGCTCGAGCTCTCTCTGGATGGCCGCGATGTACTCGTCGTACATACGGACGACATGGGAGGCCGGGTGAGATGTCCTTGATCCGCCCACTCCCCGGTTCGATCGCGGACTCGGCGATGGCGACCTCCACCGACCGTGCGAGCGTCTCCTCGACGAGGGCTCCCCGCGACCCGAAGTGATGCCGGACGAGCCCGTGGGAGACGCCGGCCTCGGCCGCCACCGACCGGAGGGTCAATCCGCGCAGGCCGGCCTGCGCGACGACGCGAATCGCGGCGTCGAGCAGGGCGGCTCGCCCCGCTCCGTATCGAGATCAAGTCCACCGGCAACGCGTCGAGGATCGAGCTGCGGGAGATCGCCGAGCTGCTCGAGGAGGCGATGGATCCCGAGGCCCGGCTCGGCGGATCGTCGCCGCAGCTGAGCGGCGCCGTCTAGACCGACTGACCCGGTGTGGCCGGGCCCTCAGCGGAACGCCGTCGCCGCCACGTCGACGATGGTGCTGCCCCCGTCGACGCTCAGCACGGCGCCGGTAATGAAGCTCGCCTCCGGTGAGGCCAGGTACACCACCGCAGCGGCGATCTCGCTCGCGGACGCCGGCCGGCCGGCCGGTACGTGCTGCAGGGCCGCCTCGTATGCGCCCTCGCGGTCGACCCCGAGCGATCGGCCGAGCTCGTCCATCTCGGCATCCGCCATCGGCGTCCGCACCCAGCCCGGGCAGACGGCGTTGACGCGGACCTCCGGGCCCCAATCCAGGGCGACCTGCTTCGTCAGCATCACCAGTCCGGCCTTGGCGACGCAATACGCCACAGACTCGGGAACGGCCTGGAGTCCGGCGACCGAGCTCACGTTCACGACCGCTCCCGCCGACGCCCGCAGCGAGGCGGCGGCTGCTCTCATGACGAGGAAGGGGCCGTGGAGATTCACCTCCAGCGTGCGCTTCCAGAGGTCGATGCCCACCTCCTCGATCGAGCCCGATCCCGCCGAGCCCGCGTTGTTAACGACGATGTCGAGTCGCCCCCCGCCGTGAGCGGTCGCGACATCGACCGCGGCAGCGACCGATGTCTCGTCGGTGACGTCCGTTGGCACGGTCACGGCCAGGCCGGCCGGCAGCCCGTCAGCGATCTCGTCGAGGGGCTCGCGCCGCCTGCCGAGCAGCGCGACCCGGGCGCCCTCCTCGCCGAGCCGCTGGGCGACGGCTGCTCCGATGCCGGTTCCGGCTCCGGTGACGAGAGCGGACCTTCCTTCGAACCGGGGCCTCAACTCTTCGTGCCCATCTTCGCGACCGCGTCAGCGGCGACGCCGATTCCACCGGCGCGGTCGACGACCTCGTCGACCCGCGCCACGGCCTCGGCGCAGACCTCGCTCCAGTGACCGATGTCGTCGGTGAACTGGTTGGGCTTGAAGCAGAAGGACGTGAAGCCCCGAGCGAGCTGAGCCGGAACGGCGTCCTCGATCGCGTCGGCGAGGTCGGCGGTCGAGTCGTTGTCGGGAAAGGTCCCACGGAGCCCGCCGACGAGCTCCAGCTCCGCCGGGTCGCGTCCAGCCGCCCTCATGCCATCGGCCAGCGTGTCGAGTCCCTCGTCGCTGATCGTGCCGAGCGGATTGAACCCGCTCCCGTATGCGGCGAGTCGGCGGACCAGCGCCGGGTGCACCTCGGCGCCGCCGAACCAGAGGGTCGGCCCCTCGGGTCGATAGGCCTTCGGCTCGAGCCAGATGTCGTCGAATCGGAAGTGTTCCCCGGCGAACCTGCTCGGGGACTCCCGCCACGCCGAGCGCATGATGGTGAGCTGTTCGTCGAGGATCCGGCCGCGTCGCTTGAAATCTACGCCGAGAGCGTCGTACTCGTCGCGGTGCCAGCCGACCGAGGGCAGCACGACCAGCCGTCCGCGCGCGAGCAGATCCAGCGTCCCGAGCTCCCTCGCGAGCAGGAGTGGATGGCGCAGCGGAGCGAGGATCGCTGCGCCCGCCAGCCGCAGCCGCGTGGTCGAAGCCGCGATTGCGCTCATCAGGACGATTGAGCTGGGCCAGGGGGTGGCGGGATCCTGGTTTCCGGGCAGGGCGTAGTCGCGCGGATTTCCCATCAACCCCTGCGAGGCGGACGAGGGCCCCATGACGATGTGCTCGCTGAGCATCACGGCATCGATTCCGGCCGCCTCCGCCTGCCGGGCGAGGTCGATCAGCACCGCCGGGTCAGTGGGGGGAGCGATCGTCCAGTTCTCCGTCAGGACGAGAACCAGGCGGGCCTGATCCGGCACGTTCACCCTTCGCGCGGCAGCAGGATGGCCGAGTCCTCGTTCCAGCTGACCTGAACGGATGCTCCGATCTCGAGCGGATGCCCCGGTCCGTCGGCGACCTCCGCCTTGATCATCTGCTCGAGGCCCGCGGCTTCGAGCAGGTAGGAGAACGCGGTGCCCCGGTAGGCGACGTCACGAATGCTCGCGGTCAACGAGGAGCTCGCCGGCTCGCCCGTCCCGATCGTCAGCGACTCGGGTCGAAGGATCAGCCAGGCCGGGCCGGGCGCAGTCTCGGGGTCGACGGCGACCTGCACGTCCGCGATGCGCGCCGTACACCCCCTCGCGCCGCCCTCGACCTCGCATGGAATCACGTTCGCGTTGCCCACGAAGCCGGCGGCGTAGGGAGTTGCCGGCCTCCTGTAGATCGTCGTCGGATCATCGAGCTGATCGATTCTGCCTCGATCGAACACGGCGATTCGATCGGACAGCGCGAGGGCTTCTCGCTGGTCGTGGGTTACGTAGAGCCAGGTCGCGCCAGTCTCCCGGTGCACCCGGCGCAGCTCGACCTCCATCTCCAGCCGGATCTTCAGATCGAGGGCGCTAAGGGGCTCGTCGAGCAGCAGGACCCGCGGGCGCTTGACCAGCGCGCGAGCGAGGGCGACGCGCTGCATCTGCCCACCCGAGAGCTCGCTCGCGCGCCGTTGCTCGTACTCCGGCATCCGCACCAGATCGAGGGCCCAGCCGACGAGCTCGTCGATCTCCAATCTGCCGGTGCCGTCGACCCGCAGGCCGAAGGCGACGTTGTCGTGCACG